>Ga0154470_1028_pt1 | contig 172675 bp, 146 predicted proteins | sample RifGroC2_FD_115949 | JGI IMG/M metagenome (GOLD analysis project Ga0154470, IMG submission 115949) | Geobacteraceae bacterium GWC2_58_44 | reverse complement strand
TTCGCTCATAGCCTGCTCCTCAGCTTGTTCTTTGTCTGGACAGGCCATCATCTTAAACTATTGTCCTCGTTTTGGGGACCACTATACCCTACCTTGCATATATTTATCAATTTGACTCTTTACCACATCATTATAGAATAGCCATAAGACAATACGCTCACCTTCAAGCACTTCAAGAGAGGACTTTATGGTGATAACCACTCAAGTCTTTGAATCTTACCTGAAATGCCCATTAAAGTGCTGGTTACTGTTCACAAGTGAGCCTGGAACTGGAAATTCATACTCTGACTGGAAACAAAAAAGCAACGAATCATATCGAGACCTCGGAGTCGAGCAACTTCTAAATAGTGCTAAAAATGATGAGCCTACAGCCTCACATATTGCCAGCGTGAATATAAAGACTGCAAAATGGAAGTACGCCTCATATGTTAACACAGAAAGTGATTCATTTAAATCTAACATCCACGGAATAGAACGAATACCTCCTGAAGGTCGTGGCAGATCAACACAGTTTATTCCATATCGTTACATTTTCACCAACAAACTTTCCAAAGACGACAAACTACTCGTTGCATATGATGCTTTTGTTCTATCTGAAGCACTTAACAGAGAAGTTAATACAGGCAAAGTCATTCATGGTGAACCCATCACGGCAGTAAAGGTAAACACAGCAGCCCTAAAAGGAACCATACGAAAGCTAACATCAAAGATTACCTCCCTCCTTTCAAACGAATCCCACCCCGATCTGATACTAAACCGGCATTGTTCAGAGTGCGCATATCAAACCAGATGTAGGCAAAAAGCCTTTGAAGCAGATGAACTCACCCTGCTGGGAGGCATGTCTGCAAAGGAGCGTCATAAACTTAATAGCTCAGGTATTTTTACCATAACACAGCTTTCTTATACATTTAGACCCCGCCGACACCCAAAGCGACTACAAGACAAACAGGAGAAACATCACCATTCACTGAAGGCACTCGCTATTCGTGAAAATAAGATTCACTTAGTTGGAAGTCCTGAGTTGAATATTGGCGGGACACCCGTTTACCTTGACGTTGAAGGACTGCCAGATGAGGATTTTTATTACCTCATTGGCCTACGAATCATTATAGATGATTCCGTCATTCAGCATAGTTTGTGGGCCGATACGCTTGATGACGAAAAGAAGATATGGCATGACTTCGTGGACATAGTGAACAACCTTGCCATGCCTATATTGATTTCGTACGGGAGCTATGAAACTGCTTTTCTCAAAGCTATGTGTAATCGTTATGGAGAAGCACCTAAAGAATCAAGCTCTGCACAGGCAATTGCAGCTTCTTTAAACATTCTTTCGGTTATTTACAGCCGAGTTTATTTCCCCGTACCATCCAACGGGCTAAAGGACATAGCGAGATATTGTGGGTTCAAATGGTCAGAGAAACAAGCATCTGGCATTCACTCAATTGTATGGCGAAAAACCTGGGAGACATCCCACATATCAGAAATGAAGGAGATGCTAATTCAGTATAATGCAGATGACTGCACTGCTCTTCATATTGTTACCACCACGATAATAAACTTGCAACGATCCCAGCAAGCTGCATGTAATGCTAAACTAGATAACATTGTAGATATTAGTAAATTGAAAAGACAGCACCCTTATGGATTTAAAAGAAATAACTTCGTGATCCCAGAACTAAATGACATCAACAACGCTGCATACTGGGATTATCAACGGGAACGCGTCTATATTAAATCAAATAACACACTTAAGGACATTGTCCAGACTCACAAACAAAAGCACCCTTCAATTCCAATAAACAGAACTATCAACATTGACCCAAAAAGAACCTGCCTTGCTTGCGGTTCCAACAAAGTATACGCTAATTCCCCAACAAAAAATCGAATTATTGTAGATCTTAAAATTACAAGCTATTCAATTAAGAGATGGGCTAGTAAATATGTTTACAAACAATATATGTGTGCAAATTGCAACAAGACCTTTACTGCAACAAATGATTTATTGAGCAAAAGTAAATATGGAGACAACTTAAAAGCATTTGCTCTCTATCAATGCATAGAATTGCGGCTACCGATTATCACAGTTCAAAAAACATTAAACAGACTGTTCGGTCTGGATCTCTCTGAATGCAAGGTCAACAGATTTAAAGATGAAGCCGGCATAAAGTATAAACCAACATATGATTCGCTGATAGAAATCCTCTGTAAAGGCAACCTGATTCATGCTGATGAATCTAAAATCAGTTTAAAGGTGGGAAGTGGCTTCGTTTGGGTTCTTACAAGCATGGAAGAAGTAGTCTATATTTACACCGCTACTCGTGAAGGTGATTATATACAGTCACTGCTTCAGGACTATAAAGGTGTCCTAGTATCAGATTTTTATGCTGCATACGAAAGTATCAACTGTCCCCAGCAGAAATGTCTTATTCATCTAATACGAGATATCAATGATGATTTATTCAAGCATCCATACGATGATGGCTTAAAGATGTTGGCTCAAAATTTCACTAATTTAGTTAAACCTATCATTGAAACAGTAGACCGCTATGGCCTGAAGAAATATCATCTAAATAAACACCTATCAAGAGTTAATGCTTTCTTTGATGATCTTTCGTCTATGCTATTAGCAACTGAAACAGGTGTAAAATTACGCGTTCGACTTGAGAAGAACCGAAGTGTTCTATTCACATTTCTACAATATGACGGCATACCTTGGAATAATAATAATGCTGAACATGCTGTTAAAGCTTTTGCTATGCTACGTCACATTATTAATGGCTTAACAACAGAGAAAAGCCTGGAAGATTACTTAATCCTTTTGAGTATTAGTGAAACATGCAAATACAAGGGAATTGATTTCCTTGATTTCCTACGATCAGGCGACACGCATATAAACGCTTTTCTAATAAAGCAAATGAGAAAGCGTAGTACCGATAAAGCCCATCAGACTAATAGGCCTGACTTAATAGATGTTACAGTAACTCCTTAAAGTACTACTAGGAAAGAGTTTACTGGCGACTGTATCAAGGTCATTATTACCACTGACAATACCCATAAATCCTTCCTAGATATTGGCATGGGCGATCTAGGAGATGATGGGGTTTAAGCAATATCTATACTACTAGAATTTAACACCATATCACAATAAGCTCGATAGTTCAGCATGTTAAGTTGCCTCGGTGCTCCGAGGATTACATGCTGTGATAAGTGCTATAAAGCCCTATTGTTTTTTTGGCAATTGGGTTTATTGACTTCATGCTATATGCATTAGCGCACCATCAATTATAGCAATTGAGCAGTTAACTTATTTATCACTTCCCTAGCATGCAACCAATGATTAAGACATCTATCTAACGTTACTCTATCTACACCAGGAAACGCACTTTCCAACTTTGGCATATCAAAAGTAGCTATCTTTTCATCTACTATAGCAACATTCCTATCCAAGTAATCAAGAACCTCCTGATACATGTCAGCCATAATACCTCCACTGTGTTGGAATATTATTTACATGGTCGAGGCTTGTATTTATGATCCCAATCCTGAAGCCAAGCATCTCCCTTCTTCACATATCCAAGAGCTAGCATTCCATTCACTAAACTTTCTAAAGCATACTTCCCTATATTTTGAACTCTAGTGTAGTCTCTCAATGTTAGGCTCATTATCCTAGCAGGGTCAGTAAAGATGGTATCATCCTTAAAGTAAGCCATCATAGCGTTACGCATTCTGATAGTTAGGAGTGTCTTTAGTGGCGGGCTAGTTTCTTCTTCATGTTTACGTTCAAGATATTTATCATATATCTGGCAAACTCTGGACCGTGAAATATCATTTTTGACGGCAAGTGTTGAACGCTTGCATCCTTGATCTATCAGCTTACATATATCCTTATCTCTTTCAGACATTTCCATATTATCCCCAGAATATACCTGTGATGTCTTTGTCAACTTCTTGGATCAGCTGCTCTAACGGTCCTTTAGAGTACAACTTTCGCCTGTCATTTCTATTATAAGCGTATAGTGTACGGGAAAACCGGGACAGATCTATTTGATTCTAATGATCATACTTCTTATTTTTGGGCCTGCCAAGATTTCGCTGCCTCAACATTTCATTAGCGAAAAATAGATCTGTCCCGGTTTTCCACGATGGAATGACTCAATCCGAATTTGGATTGGGAGAATAAATGTGAAAGGCGGAGGATTTGGTGGTTTGGTTCTGCTTTAACTGAGAATGGCCTCAATTCCTTTACGCTGGATCACATTCAGCAGCACGAGCGCCGCACCTGTCGGGCGCTTCGAGCCGCGCTCCAATTGCGACACGTATCCTACCGTCAAATTGAGATAATGGGCAAAAACTGCCTGGCTCATGTGTGCTTTTTCGCGCATAATGCGGATGTCTTCACCGGTCAACGGTTCAATCGCGGCTCGATCTTCCACACCAAGATGACGCATGGTGATTTTTTCGTATGCAGCTTTGTCAAGAATGCCGGCCTTTTCCATGTCCTTGGCTGTTTCAAGCAGTGCTTGCGTCAGCCGGCTAGGTTTCGCTTTTGTTGTCGCCATAGACTACCTCCGTCAAATGACCTTCTTTAATTGCACATTTGAGTCGCGTTGTTTCCGCTTCGAGCCAGGCAGCTCCGATCTCCCGCAACGTTTCAAGTTCGCCCGCCTCGATGTTCTCGCGTTCACTTTTCGCAAAGCCATAAAGAAACACAGCCCGACTACCTGAGCGGTAGGCTATAAGCAGCCTATAGCCGCCTGAGCGGCCTTTTCCAGTTCGGGCCACCCGTTGCTTGATAATCCCGCCGCCTAAATCGGCGTCCACAAGCCCACGTTCCGCACGTTCAATGGCGTCACGCAAGCTATGGTCCCCTAGACGTTCCTGCCGCGCGTAGCGCGCGAACCACTTTGTTTTGAATAGCCGCACGCCACCTCCCAGACACAACGAACTATAGCACCATGAATCATACAGGTCAATGAGAAGAGTTGCGTGTCAGGATTGCTATACCGGCGAATAATGATTCGCCCCAGGGGGTTCCCCTGGATGTTACTCTGCGGCTAAGGACTGCGCCGCGGTGCCGCTATGTGCGATGGTCAGGGTTCAAATCTGATCGGGGCATCAGAAATAGAAAAAGGGTCAGCTTTGTGAGCTGACCCTTTTTCTTAATTTTTGGCTGGGGCGCCAGGGATCGAACCTGGGAATGCCGGAATCAAAATCACATGACGCCCCTTAATAGCCAATGGTCAACAGCAAGTATCTATAAACAAATCAAGGATTTAACGCAAGCGAAATGTTGCCGTGTGTTGGCTACTGTGACCTTTTCTCAGCTCCGAGTGCACTGAAAGTGCACTGAGGGTCCACCGCCTCTGCCCTTCCCTCCACTCAAAGAAAAAAAGCCGGGAGATTATCCCGGCCCCGCTGGTTTGCATTTTATGCAGTTTTGCATATCTCGTTCTCCAAGGCGCGCCGGCTGGAACAGAAAAAGGCGGCCGGGAAGAAATGAAAGAGGCCGGGCCCTGTTTGGGGGTCCGGCCTCTTATGTCCACCAGATGGCAGCGCTACCGATAACCCGGCCCAAAAACCTGGTCAAACATCTCCCGGTTCCGGTGCTCCAGTTGGGTGAGAGAGTAGACCACACCTTTGTCGTTGGTGAATCTGCTCATCGGCATTTTGCCATCGGCGAAAAGCTGTTGCCTGGTGGCCCCAAGAATGTTGCGCTGGACCGTAACGGGCTGGCCCTGGAGCCATTCGTCAAAGGATATATCAGCGCGCACCGGGCCATCCTTTGATGCGCGAGTGGTCAGCGGGACCTCGTCAACGTCAATGCCCAGCTCCCGCAGCGTCTTCGGCTTCCCGAGCGCAGAACTGCGGCAATTTACGTGGAGGGGGGGTATGGGGCCTTTACCAAGGGGGTGCTCGGTTCCCGACAACGATGCGCACGTGATTGACACTTTAGAGTCGAGTGTCGCAAGGAAAATCCACCCGCTGAGTATCTCTGCGTTCTCCAGATAGGTTTTTTGCACAGCTTGGTTACTGACATGGGTGCATATCGTGCGAACCATAGCAGCCGCCCCCCGCCTGTCCACCTCCAGGATACCATCGGTGTACCTGGCCGCCCTGGTACCGCGGAGTCTCCGCACCATCTGGTCTATCGTCTCGCCCTGGACGATCCCCAGCCTCACGGCGCCCCTGATGCGCTCCTCCTTCCCCTTTGCCAACGACTGGAAAATCTCCTCCAGTAAGAGCTTCTTGTCGGGGCCTACCGTGATTGGCTCTTTGTCCACAATGGCCGACAGCTGAGCCGCTGCGGGCTGTAGGACGGAGAACATAATTGGTACTTGAGTCTGCAGCAGTTCTGCGGTGGTCTTAGCCTCATGGTCGGCGAAGCCGTACATTTCCTTTACGAGCTGCTTGCCGGCCTCGACATGGGCGTCATAATTGATCTGGCCGAGTTCGACAAGAAGGCTCCTTAACCACTCGGCGGTCCACCTCTCATCGGTGCCGCGCTTGATGAGTTTTGCGATGATCTCTTTTTCGGCCTCGTTTAGGAGCCCTATGACATCCTGCACCACCTGGTTGCCGTAACGACCTAGATCGATCTGGTGCCGAATGTGGTAGTCAAGAAGCTGCTTCGGGACCTCAGCGGTGCTTGCCGGCGACTTGCTCATTTATTCACCTCTCTTGCTTTTTCCTGAACGATGTGGGGAAATTCTTCCAGGGTAACGCGTACCATCCCGGCAGGGTGCTGCTTGCTGTGCCCGTATTCGATAGCACCGGCATAGGGGAGATTGTTGTTTAGGAAAATGGATCCTCGGCAGTTCCAGGGAAGCACCTTACCCTGCGCGGCCGCGATAGTCGGCCCCCCGGATTCGTCTACCCCATCGACAGTACCAGTCCATGGCGAGCCCACCTGTACCCCCCAATTTGCGCGGAGCCGGCCAGTGAGGACCGGCGTCTTGAGGATCACGCGCCGGAATATATCAAAGGCGGTTTGCCTTATCGCTGCATGCATGTTCCTTTCTGCCTTCTTTGCCCAGTTGCTTATGTCGAGTGAAAACGTGCCCATGGTCTTCTCCTTTTGGTCCGGCAGTCAAGGTATGGCAGGGGCGCTCTATCCGCTCACCCCTGCCGGTGGTAATTAGTTCCAGGTGCCGCCCCTACGTGGCCCGTTTTTCGCCTCGGCTGCACACAACTCTTCCTGCCGGCGAAGCCCTGCCACCCTCTCCTGTTCCAAGTAATCACGGTTCGCTTTCCCGGTGGCCTCCTGTTCAGCGGTATTTGCCTGCCTTATCGACTGCAGATGTTTTTCCGTTGCCCGGGCCTGTCGGGCATAGGTCCGGATCTCGTCTGCGGCCTGGATAACAGCGGCATCAAGAAGCTCCTCAGCCTCTTCGTCTGTGATGTTGGTGTGGGTGATTTTGGTGAACATCCCGTTCAAGCTAGATAGAGCGAAGTTCACTTGGCGCCCCCTGCCCGAGCTGCTGCAATACGGTCTGCCGGGTTGACCCGGCTGCCGATAGCCGTCTTCCATACGTTCTCAAGAGAGGCCTGGGCGCCATTAGCCTCGGTGATGAGCGCGAGGGCCTGCGTCCGGTCCGGCAGTTCTACATCATCCAGGGAGATAGGTGACCAGTTGGAGGAGGAAGTGTCGCGGCTGCTGTTCTCTAGGATGGCTAGGTGCAAAAGGCCGTGCTTCTGAGGGTTGCCCTTGGCCGTGTCCGCGACCTGGTGCACCATATCGGTGGGCATCTTGGCAAGTTCCATCATTGTGCTGATTCTGCTCATTGCCTCCAAGGCCGGGTCTGCCGCCGGGCCGTAAAGGTTGCCGCTGCCCGTTGAGGTCAAAGCCCGCTGAGAGAGAACAAAGGCCTTTGACTGCCATGCCGCCTGTGATGCCGACAACTCGCCCACGATACCCGTTACCGCGGCCAAGGCCTCCCGCACGGCCGGTACGAACTTTTCGCGGAGGACTGAGGTCTGCTGCGTGACGTACTCCGCTGAGCGGGTGCCATCGTTCACCTTCATCAGTTCGCCTTCCAGGGCGGACGCTTGGCGTTGTGCCGTCTCTTGGTGCTGGCGGATCGTCTTTACTGCTAGGTCTATCTGGCTCAAAGTCTTCATTGTCGAAACTCCTTTCATGCCGCTTTGCAGCGGGTTGTGGCCTCGCTGGCCTGCTTATTCCATTCCTCTTCCGACATCGGCTCCGGTACCTTCAGGACCCCGTGCCGGCCACCGATCAGCACCCAGCCATCGACGATCCGGCGGGTGAAGCCTGCTAAGGGCTGCTTCCGCTCCAACTTCTTGATGCGTGACAGGATGTTCATAATTCCCCCCCTGCCCGGCTGCAGTCTTTTGCCACAATGGCGACGCCCTGCCGGCCGGTGGCCTTGCACTCCGCTTCGAGCGCTGCGTGGTCTTCAGGGGTATCGCAGAAACGCACGATAAACGGCTTGGCGAGGTTGCCAACACGGTCCTCAAGGTCTGCGATTCTCTTTTCAAGGTTCTTCATGTCTGTCTCCCTGTTCGAGCGCCTCGATGCGCTTTTCAAATTCATGGTCGACGATCAGCCGGCCCATCACCTGGAGCATGAACGTCAACCGGGTAGCATCAGCGAGCGGGACCTTCCCACGACGCGCCTCCCGGTACAGCTTGGCGAGCTCGGCCCGGATATGCGACACTTTGGAGAGGGTCAGCCTGGCAGGGGGGGGTGCAGCAGGTTTCCCCTTTTTCATCAGGGCCTTGTCTTTCAAAATCACCTCACTTCTGTCCACTTCACAGCGGTCAATGGCTCACCTATGCCGACTTGATAAACTGCGTCTCAGCACCCTTCACGACGCTCCAGCGTAGATCCTGCTCCGCGTCCTGGAGCATGGCGGCAAGATCCCCGTCAGACACCCCCGGCGCCGCGAGGACTTGAAGCACCAGCTCGCCGCCCTTCTTCGTCTCGATGCGAGGTTGCAACGCCTCGATGCGCTTCCTGTTGACCATGGCCACCAGCTTTTTGAACCTCACGTGTCCTCCTCATGCTGTTTTTTCGGGGCGCTCGCACCTTCAGGCCTTTACCCCTTACCCCAAATCCCCTACAGGCGGGCGTTCCTGCTGATGGTCGGCGGTCCTGCGGACTTCACAGACTGCTGATTCCTTACAGCCGGTCCCCTGCCTGCTGACTCTGTCCCCCGCCCCCTGCGCCATGCTATTTTGGAGAGGGTATGGCTAAAGCTATAGAGTGTGTTAAGGCCGCTTATCAGCGAAAGAGGCAAAACCTGTTAAGGCCCCTTACACGACAGAGCCTGCGACTACCCTTTGACCTATTAAGGGTGCTTACACGGCCCCTATTAAGGCCCCTTTCCGGGGATTCTGTTTTGCTGAACGTGCTTTGGAAATGTTGGAATTATCCCTTTTTGGTGGCTCCCACGATTTCCATTCTTCCGATAGGACGTACTGAGCGCTGATCCCGGCGCCGTTAACGATACCGCCCCGCATGGGAAGATCGCCCCGCATGGAATATTTGATGAAGCCGATCTCAATCAGTAGGTGCATGGCTTTAATAAATGTTGGCCTGGTCAACTTGAAGACGGTCACAGCCTCGCTGCCGGTGAATTGGAACACAGGTAGCCCGGCGCTGTCCTTCTTTCCCATAGCTGCCGCATAATCCCGCTTGGCCCGGCAGATGTTGGCCACATCGGTGGCGGTTTTAGTCAAGTATCGCCAAGCGGGGTAAGCAATATCCTTCGGGAAAATCCGACAATGCCATTGTCCGAAGGAAGGCATGGGTTTTTTGGTGCGCCCATTGGGTAAGACCTTCTGTTTTTCCTTTGGCTTTCCTACCTGATAAGCGGCCTTAACATGATAAGCGGCCTTAACAGGTTCCCCGGTGTTGGGTTCCACGACGACGGCGGCCTGGTCGCGGGCATCAGTCTTTTGTTCCGGTAAGATTTCCGGCAGTGATTCGGCCGCCAGCTCCGGCGGATCGCCTGCAGCCTCGATGCTTGGCCGGGCGGGTTCTCCCCCGTTTGGGGGAGCGGGTGCCGCTGGTGCCTCGGGTGTGAGGAGCGGAGCGGGTGCCGCGGTCCCGAAGTCAAAGGGAATGGTCATGTCATCGACAGCCGGCGCACCCTTCGCCTTTACGGGCGTCGGTCCCGGCCACGACTCTGGCCATGTGCCAGCCGACAAATAAGCGTCGCATTCGGCCCTTCTGCCGCGTTGTTTGATGTGGAAGCACTCGTACCCTTCAGCCGTCGCCTTATCGCCTGCAGCTTCGCGCCAGGGCGTGCTCATAACCCCTCCTGAACCGTTCTAGCTTCATGGGCAAGAGTAGTGCGGGCATTGAGTAAGCATTTAGCCGGTATGGGTAATAGTTCACGGTGTTCATACCTTTTTATCAGTTCATTTATTTCTGGTATGTCCGGAATATAAAACACACATCTTCGGCTTCCAGGTTGACGATAAATATTGACACAATGTCCCATCGCTTTGGCTATGCTCGCATGATTTAAGTCACGCGTTGATTGTAGTATCATCGCTGGTTCTCCCTTTGCTTCGTTGCGCCTCACGGCGTGGGTTGCGGTCTTAGGCCGCAATCTGCTTGATGCATTCGGCTAAAGGCCTTGGGGCAATAACCGCCCAATAAAACCTTGCTTGACCTACGGATATCCATTCCAAGTCGGGCGCAAAAGGATTTATGACAATGTCGTCACCAGTGCACCGTGAGCCATCCATGTTCGTCCTGAACGCTGTTATCTCCCCTGACTTCTTGAAACTCCCATGGATCCATCGGGCAATCCTTTTCCCTGTCCTGGTGTTTTCGAGGACATGCAGACCCTCGAGCCTATTGACGTTGTAGGGCGAAACATAGAGAATCGATCCGCTCGGAAGTCTGTCGCACCCGTCACCTTCCGGCACAACAAATTCAAAGGTACCCGGGACTGTGAGAAACTTGCCGATTCGCTGCATTTCTCTTTCAAACGCTAGCCGGCCTTCTTCGTAAAACTTCTCTGTTGACGGGTTCTGTGCAAACGCTCGCGCCATAGTATCCCCTCCCTTAGGGCTGCTTTCGCTGGTTCACCGTGTGATCAGGCCACTTTCAGATTGGAAGACGTGGGCTCGAGGCGTAGCTCCGTGAGCATTTTCTCTCTCAGTCTGAAGGTAGCGAAGTTCACCTTTTCCGGCGGCCAGCTCATGTTGGTACCGCTCTCCTTTGCCCACTCCCGGTATTCCGAGAATTCATTGCCAAGTTGGTCTACCAACTCGGAAAGGCAACAGATCGTAGAGATAGTCTCCTGCAATTCTTCGTACAGCTCCTCACTGATTTCATCACTGAGTTTGTCACCGAAGGAGCGAAGTCGCCGGTTGATCCCGTCTAAAGCCTCGCCTACCTTCCATGCGCTGTCTGCTTTCTTTTGGAATGCTGCTTCATTGACCATGATTCCCATCGCTCTCTCCTTTGTTCCGGCTTTCGCCTGGTTGTTATTCCTCGTCCCGCCCGGCCTCTCTCTCGATGTGCTGCAGCCAAATTAAATGGCCCTCGTCGCACCCTGCCGCCCATGCGTCAAGCTCAGGGGTGCCGGGAACGTAGGTCTGGACATCACGGCGGCCGCCACACTTGAGGATCAGGACCGCCATGACCCCGCGTTTGTAGGCGTCGGATCGGGGGGTACGGTGTGGGGCGAATGCAGCTTTGAAAAGCTCTTCAGCTAGATCGAGATTCTTTTCCATTCCGGCCTCCCCCTGGTGGATCTACGCGGCCTTTGCGCCCTTCTCGATCCACTCGACAAACGCGGCCTCGTCGATCAAGACCTTTTTGCCAACTTTGCGGATTACCGCGCTGAATTCGTTGCGGTCCCTGTTAAATATCAGCCACCGGATCGCGTTCTCCGTGAATGCCGGGTATCGCCCCGGTACCTGCTTTACCGTCAGATAAAGTTTTGCCTCTGCCATGGTGTTACCTCCCTTAGTCGCCTGCTGTTGTACAATGTGGCTATCCTTCTACTATTGTACAAGGCGCTTGTCAAGACCTATATTTTATTGTACAAGGTGGCACAACAATATTATGAATGGGGGTATCATGGCTGCAACACCGGAGAGGGTTATCGAACTGCTCAAAGCGGAGATCCCGGCAAAGATAAGCCTTAACCAATTTTGCAAAAAAACCAGAATTAACTCTAATAGTGTTGACAGATATATGGCGGGGGTAACTGAGCCAACACAAGGTAGTCTGGAAAAACTCGCGGCTTATTTTGGCGTATCGGTGGCGTGGCTCAGGGGTGGCGGGGTTGGGGTGCTGGAGAGATTTTTAGAAGGCATCAAACTTGCCAAAGTTACCCACGATGTTTTCAACGAAACTATTTCAGGTGCCTTTGTTCCCAAGAATGAGAAAATCAATAAGGGTGATTTCGACTTTTGGAGTCTAATGGTAGCCGGGAATCTGCCCTTAACAAACAAGACCATCACCCCAATGTGTGAATCTTTTGGAATAAACGCGTACTGGGTGACAACAGGAAGTACCCCACCGCCTCAATATTCGGGCGGGATAGTGGGGACATTGAAAAAGAGCGCGGGATTTGATGCAGCTGGGCTAGAAGGTGCCCACATGTCTAAAGAATGGCATGAGACTGTACTAAAACGCAGTGTAAATAACATTCGGAACATACTGTATGATTCTAGTTTTACATCTGAGGAAAAGTTAAACCGCATTGAGGCATCCATAAGCGCTCTCTCAATGGCAGTCAAAGGTTTATTTGAAAATGAACCATAAATAAAAAAGGCCACTCTTTGCAGGGTGGCCTTGCTGTTTCAGTAGTATGTCCCTCCTATCCAAAAATCTTCTTGTTCATGCTCGCTACAACTCCCCCGACATGCGTTTCTGACAGGTGGCTGTACCGCTTAACCATGGCCAGGGTCTTGTGACCAAGCACGGCGGCTATGTCCATCAGGGAAGCGCCGTTCATGGCGAGGTAGGACGCCGCGCTGTGCCGTAGGTCATGGAACTTGAAGTCGGCAACGTCGGCTTTCTTGAGGGCGAACAGCCAGGCGGTTCTGAGGGAAGCCGGGCCTTTGTTCAGGGCCTGGGTGCCGGGGAACACGAGGTTGCTGTCAATGCGCCGCACCTTCTGCTTTTTAAGATCCTGCAGCAGCTCCAGGGCCTTGCCTGCCAGATGCACCGCCCGGCGCTCTCCGTTCTTCGTTTCGTTGAGGATTACCCGCTGATTCGGAAAATCAACGTCGCTCCAGGTGAGATTCATTATCTCGGCTTGCCTCATGCCGGTAGAAAGGGCCAAAACGACCACCGGGTATAGGTAGGGGTTCTGGCTCCCCTGACATGCCGTTAAAAGCCGTTCTCGCTCGTCGTCGCTCAAAAAGCGGACCCGGCCCTTTGATTCACTCGACTTCTTGATGTTCGGCATCGGGTTCGACTCCATCCACCGCCATTCCTTGACCGCGACGGTCAGACAGTGCCCCAGCGCTGCCATGTACCGGTTGACGGTGGCGCCGGTACGGTGGCGCTCCGTCTCCACGATCTTGCCGCCGGTCTTCCTGGTGGTGATGTAGGGTTCGTTCAGAAGGGCGTCCCTGGTGCTGCCGATCAAGTCGGGCGTCACGTCAGACAGGAGCCGCACGCCGATCTGCGATTTCCAGTAGAGAAGGTGGCGCTCGGTATCGTCGGCGCTCTTCCGGCCGGCGAGCTGCTCCTTGATGAACCGATCAATCATTTCCTCGACGGTGTGCCGCTTAGCTTCCGCGGTCTTGAAGTACCGGCCGTCCCGAATGGCGCTCTCGGTATCCTGCGCCCACTTCTTGGCGTCGGTCTTTCTGGCGAAGGTGGCAGACTGCGGGGGGCATCCCTTCATCCGGATCAACACGCGATACTTGACGCCGTTCTTGCCGGTGACTTCCTGAATGTTGGCCATGATCCACCCCGCCCGCCTGAATTGAAAAACCTTGATTACAACCTACAACAAACGGCAACATTTGTCAATCACCTGATTACTAATCCGGTGCATGTTATATGTAACTACTTGTTATTTGGTGTTGTTATTTGCTGCACTAAAAATAAAGTGCACTATCAGTGCAAACGCTCTCACAAAATGGGTGCATTGAGGCTCGGGAATGGGGTTGTTTCCGTATGGTGTTTGTTGCCGGTTAAGGGGGAGGGTTGCGGGGGAGTGCACTGAAACTGCACTAGAAACTAAAAAAGCACCTACCCTGAAAAGGACAAGTGCCTGTATTTATTGGCTGGGGCGCCAGGGATCGAACCTGGGAATGCCGGAATCAAAATCCGGTGCCTTACCGCTTGGCGACGCCCCAATATGCTTTGGGTATGAAATCCTAGAGGGTTCTGACTGCGACTGAGAACCAGCCGCGATTATCTTTTACTATCTCGGCTGCTGCCCGCCGTGCCGATCCTTCGTCTGGGAAGAGTCCGAAAACCGTGGAGCCGCTGCCGGACATGAGCGAGCCGTGTGCCCCTTCGGCAATCAGCATTTCCTTCAACTCGCTCACCAACGGAAACCTTGTGCAGGTAACGGGCTCCAGGTCGTTGGAAAGCAGCGCGCAGACTTCATCTAGGCTGCCGTAGGAACGCGAAACAATAGCAGGAGCCGATTTAGTTGTCAATGTCAAATTTTGATAGACCCAGGCGGTCGAGACGTGAATGCCGGCATTCACCAGCACGACCCACAGGGACGGGACCTGATCCAGCGCGGTAAGCTGGTCGCCTATTCCTTCGGCCAGGGCGGTCTTCTTGAAGATGAAAAACGGCACGTCGGCACCGAGCTTGACCCCGATCTCCATCAGGCGCTGGTCGGAAAGGCCCAGTTCCAGCAGTTCGTTGACGCCCATGAGGACGGTGGCCGCATCGCTGCTGCCGCCGCCGAGTCCTGCGGCTACCGGGATCCTCTTGGTGATCGCGATGTCGATGCCGACCTGGCGGCCGGAGAGTTTAACCAGGGCATCCGCGGCACGCCAGGCTATGTTACCGGGTCCGTCCGGTACGCCCGGCCTGCCGCAAGTTACGCGGATTCCGGGGGTCTGGGTGAGCGCGATCTCTATGTCATCGCAAAGATCCACTCTCTGCATCACCATTCTCAGGTCGTGATAGCCGTCCGCCCTCTTGCCGAGGACATCCAGCCGGTAGTTCACCTTGGCAGGCGCCTTTAGTTGCAGCTTCTTCACTTTTTCAACTCCCTTCGAGCCGGATTGGGCTTTTCAGCACTTTGTATTAACTCTAGCGGGGTAGTCGGTTAGCTCCACCTGCCAAACGATTCCCCGTTCACCTCGTCATCTCGTTCCCAAGCTCCAGCTTGGGAACGTAAATGGTATAGGAAGCTCCGCTTCAACGACTCAAAGCTGGAGCTTTGACAGCGATTGCATTCCCAAGCTGGAGCTTGGGAACGAGAAACTTCTCAGGTGGAGCTAACCGACTACCCCGTTAACTCTATTGATGCTTCGTGGCACCGCCCTCACCCTGTCCCTCTCCCGGAGTGCGAGGGGACTCGGCTGGCACCGTTCACCCTCCCCCTGCCCCCTTTCACCTTTCACCTTTCACCTTTCACCTTTCACCTTTCACCTTTCACCTTTCACCTTTCACCGGTTCACCTCACCGGCTCACCTCACCGGTTCACCACTGCCCGCCGGACTAGGCGCTGCAGGTGCCGGACTGTTTCTAGCGCTGCCTTGAGCTTCTGCCGTTCGACTGGCGTCAGGCCGGCGGGACAGATATACGGTTGCTCTAGTGCTATTTCCTTGCCGATCTTCAGGCCGGCTAACAGATGGTAAGCCGCCTCTATCCTCTTTACGTACGGCTCTTCCAGTATCCGCAGGGTGCTAAGGGCTGTCAGGCGCTCCAGGGTCGGCCCGGGATTCAGATCGTGCTGCATCGCCAGCAACCGGACTGCATTGACCAGCGGTGTCAGCCCTGACTGCGCCAGGTTAAAGCTGCCGACATGCTCACCGGTCCTTTCGACACGTATCCGGCCAAGGATTCCTAGTGCTACCGGCGCTGCGATTTGACGTCCGGCAAGGGTGGTGATATGCGGATCATTGCGGTAGCCCTCAAGGCAGGAGCGCGCCATCTGGGTGGCCTTGCTGCCGATGGTCTCGTCCCCGTAGACATGGCGCAGGTCCGAAAGAAGCTCCAGATGGGCTGATAGTTCCTCACCCTCCCCTTGCGCAGCGGCCAACTCCTCCCAATCGGCCAAGGAACCGCGCCAGAGGATCCTGCCGACGGTGTTGGGCCGGATATCTCCCACCAGGCTGCATTGTTCCAGGATCGCCATGATCCGGTAGGCAAATTGCTCGAAATACCCTTCATCGCCTTCAGGCCAAACCAGAAAGTAGCGGCTCCCGTCCTCCAGGGTCTGCTCACGTCTGCCGAGGCTCCCCGCGACCAGGAGCGCGTACGGAACGGGCGGGTGCCCGGGATCGTTCAGTTCCAGCCCCTCCTCGGCGAACAGCAGGATCCTCCGGAGCACACCCTCACGCCAGGCATTGCAGAAACCGTGAAAGGCGGTCACGGAGCCGCGACGCACGAAATAGGCGCAAACCAGGCGCTCGAACCGGTTCAAAAGGGGAGGGAGTTGGTCCAGGTACTCGGAGTGCCAGAGCTCGGAAAGGATCCGTCCGAACGAGGCGGAGGCCCCTTCTTCGAAGCTGAGTTCCTCTGCGACCCAAAACTTCAGGTCCTGGATCGCCGACAGTGTCGCGTCGGGCGATAGCAGGCGGCTCCTCTCGTAGAGGCCCTTTCTGGCTCCATTCAGAAGTTCCGTATCGCTGAATGTTTTCCCCGCGAAGACCGCCAAATGATCACCTGGATTCAAGGTCAGTAAAAAACTCAGGGGCATTTACAGGGATGAAGGGGGACATCCTCTACCCCATCCCCACCCCGACCCTCCCCTTGAAGGGGAGGGAGAGTTGTTGGTAGCGGGAGATTGGTACTAATCAGGAACGATTTGCTCGGTTGGGTTTTACCTTTACCTTTACCTTTACCTTTACCTTTACCTTTACCTTTACCTTTACCTTTACCTTTACCTTTACCTTTACCTGTTACTTCATGATCTCGCTCATGACGCAGGTGGCGTAGGAGCCGCGCGGCAGGGAGAAATCTACTACCAGGTCTCCGGCTTCGCCCTGCGCCTTCGCCCCGGTCAGCGGCACCCTCAAGGCGCGCCGTTCCCCCTCCATCCGGAGCGCCCCGGGGAGATTGAAGCTCTCGGGCGTAAGCCCCTGCGCCGCCAACACGCCCCGCTCCAGCTCGCCCTGGGCAGCTTCGGGCTCCATCATGGTGCAGCCGAACATGGGACCTGTGGCGGATATCTCGAACGCCTCCGCACGCGCCGCCTCTGCGGCCGCGTCCTTCACCAGGAAGCAGGCGCCGTTTTCGTGCTTGAAGGCGATGTCTCCCTCGGTGATCTGCTCCAAACGGTCGAGCCTCTGCTCAAGGACCTGGTCGAACAGGGAGGACTGGAAGGCGGAAAGGTACAGCCTCTTCAGGCGCGGCTGCACGGAATTGAACGCCTTCTCGGAGGCGTCGGGGCGCTGTACCAGCCGCCCGATCAGCTCGCGCTCGACCCGGAAGTGCCCAGGGAAGAGCGCCAGGCTCTCTGCCAGTTCGCCACGCCGGTAGGCCTCGATCGCCAGACGCCAACGCTCGTCTGTCACCGCGGCAGGATCGCCTATCAGAATATCCACCGCCCCTTTAAAGTCGCGGCGCAGCATGGCTGCCCCGATTTCATGGGAATTCCCCTGTATCCCGTAGCGCTGGGAACCGAAGCGGTTCGGCACCCCGCGCTTCTCAAGAATGGCGATCGCCGCCTCGGCATGGGCAACCGCGCCCGGGGCGGCATCGCGCACCCTGATGCGGAACCGGTTCCCCTTCAGGTGCCCAAGCCGCAGCTTGTTGCCGTGCAGCAGCGCCGAGAGCACCGTTATCCCGGGGATCTGCAGGGAGAGCACGGTTTCGGGAGCGACCCTCGGAATCGACACCGTCTGCCTGGTCACGCCTACCGCGTCCTTCATCCCGGCGTAGCCTATATCCCGCTCCTGGACTCCGAGCGCCTTGGAGAGACGACGCAACGCCTCGAGGGTCGCGATGCCGCGCTTCTCGATCAGCGCGTAGCAATGCTCCCCCTGCCCGCTCGGTTGGTAAGCTGGAATTTCCTCTACGAGAAAATCCTCGGGACTCCCCTTTATGGTGCCGCCGGTTCCCGGGACCTCTGCGGTCAGATATCTTTGCAATGCGCCTCCGTGTCAGCTTTTCTCGATCCGGGGCATCATACCCGCTACCTTGGACTCTTTCAACAGGATTCCTGCATGCTGCCTGCGTTCTCGGGAATCTCGGCGCCCCCCTCAGCGCCGGTCGTCTATGTGATATACCTTTTCCTGACTAGCGATGATCTTCCGCTGTTCAGGTTCCTCCCCCTTCAAGGGGGAGGTCAGGAGGGGGATGGGGGTGTTTTTGCGCCGGTAGCTACCCCATCCCCACCCCCACCCTCCCCTTGAAGGGGAGGGAGTTTTTCCAGCGGAAGATTCTCGCTAATCAGGTACCTTTTTGGACGCTTACTGGTATCCAATGGGTCACATGTCTCAGCTGCTGATCAATACTAATCAAGATTCTCATATCCTGACCGATATCATCGTTATATACTTATCATGCATCTCGTTTGCTTTGAATAAAGTTGCTTCGACCAGTCGGTATCTAAATGACTGAGCAAAGTCCGTCTCCGTTGCTATACTGTCGCCCGCTGCTGGCTTCACTTCGAAAGGGGAACGCATGAGTAGCACAACTGCTGGAAAAGGGAGCGCGCCTGCCGAGCTTGCCGAAAACCGGAAATGGCTCAGGGAGCAGCTGACGCCCTATTTCTTCACCGCGATGCAGGATGAGCCCGAGGCGCTTGCTCTTCTGGAGCGGGAGCTCTCGACGCTGCACAAAAACCGGCGCCTGATCCTTGCCGACCGCGAAAAGACGCTGATCCTCGCCCGCGTCAACGCGCCGGGGTCGCTGTACGACTCGCTGCGCCACTTCCAGGACCGGGAGATCTCCTATGCCATGATCGCCCACTCGGAGGGACCGATGCCGGGCATGGCACAGGCGCTGGAGATCCAGCGCTTCGAGTTCGACAGGAAACAAAACGAGGACATCCTGGCCTGGAAGGAGGTCGAGCTTGCGGCATCGCTGACCCGCAGGATCGCCTCCCTGTTGAAGAGCAACTATCCGGAATTCGACATGAAGGAATTCGACCGGTTGCTGCGTATCCTCTGGCTTAACAACGAAAGCTACGTCCGGGTCTCGTCCCCTTTGCGCGTGGCGCAGGTGCTCCAACTGCAGCAAAAGGCCAGCAGGAGCGGCGGCCTCTACCTTTACGTGGAACAGACCTCGGACCCCAAGGTCTCCCGGGTCCACTTCGCGGTCGCCAATCCGCCCCAAAAGGAGTTCCTGCTGCAGCTGATGGAGGTCTTCAACCGGCTGGAGTTCGGCGTCAACCGCGCCTACTGCCTCACCATCTCAAACGGCATCCATCCCTACTTCCTGGGCACTTTCTACGTCATCAGACGCTCAGGGGAGCCCCTGGACCAAAGCTCCGAGCTCTTCACCAGGCTGCAGCAGGAGCTCTATAACACCCAGATCGTCTCCACCAAGGGGTACACCTACCGCGAGTTCGTCACCACTGGGGAGATGACCGGCGAGGAGGCATCCCTAAGCAACGCCTTCACCGCCTTTTGCCACACCAACCTGGCCCACAACCAGCCGGACCGCTTCGGCCTGGACGACGTGCAGGGGGCCTTCCACTGCCACCCGGAGATTGCGCTGCAACTGGTAAAGCTGTTCCGGGCGCGCTTCGATCCCGCCATAAAGGAGCGCCACCCGCTGTACGCCGCGGTCCTCGAGGAGACCAGGCAGGCCGTGGAGGGATACAACACGGGACACCGCTACCTGGACGAGGTGCGCCGCGCCATCTATCGCTGCTGCCTGATATTCATCACGCATACGCTGAAGACGAACTTCTTCGTACTGGAAAAGCAGGCGCTCGCCTTCCGGCTCGACCCCGCCTACCTCACGGAACTCGGCGCCGCCTTCACCTCGGATCTCCCCCAGTCGCTCCCCTTCAGGGTCACCTTCTTCTTCAGCCGCTTCGGCTTCGGCTACCACATAGGCTTCTCCGACATCGCACGCGGCGGCTGGCGCACCGTGATCTCGCGCAACACCGACGACTTCATCACCAACGCCAACACGATCTTCCGGGAAAACTTCGTGCTCGCCCACACCCAGCACCTGAAGAACAAGGACATCTACGAGGGGGGCTCCAAGCTGGTGCTGCTTCTGGACGCCTCGGACCTGCAGCGAAGCGGGGAGCGCAAGATGGAAAACTGGCGCCTGTACAAGCTGCAGCACGGCGTCACCAACGCCTTCCTGGACATCTTCGTCACCGCCAGGGGGATCGCCAGGCATCCGGCCGTGGTCGACTACTACCGTGAGGACGAGCCGATCGAACTGGGCCCCGACGAGAACATGCACGACTCGATGATCGAGAACATCGCGCGGATCTCCAAGAAGCGCGGCTACATCCTCGGCATCGGCATCATGTCCAGCAAGGAGGTCGGCATCAGCCACAAGGAGTACGGCGTCACCTCCGCAGGCGTGGTGAAATTCGCCGAGATAACCATGGCGGAACTCGGCATCGACATCTACCGCGACCCGTTCAGCGTGAAGTTCACCGGCGGCCCCAACGGCGACGTGGCGGGTAACGCCATGCGGATACTTCTGGAGCGCGCCCCGAACATCGCCATCCGCCTGATCCTGGACGGCACCGCGTCGCTTTTCGATCCCGAGGGGGCCGATACGGAAGAGCTCTCCCGCATCGTCTTGAAAAACGATCTGGACGGCTTCAACCCGGAGATGCTGCACGTCGGGGGGTTCATGCTCTTTAGAAGCGGCAGCCGCCGGGACGGGTTGCGCGAGCTGTTCCGAAAGGTTTCCCGCAGCTGCTACGGCCTCCAGGAGCAATGGATCTCCACGGACGAATTTTCCAGGGAATACGCGAGTCTCCCCTTCACGGTGCAGGCGGACCTGTTCATCCCGGCAGGGGGGAGGCCCGAGACCATCGACAAGGACAACTGGCAGGAGTATCTGCTGCCGGACGGGACCCCCTCCACGGCAGCGATAGTGGAGGGGGCAAACTCCTTCATCACGCCGGAGGCCAGGCTCAACCTGCAGAAGGGAGGGGTGATCATCATGCGCGACGCCTCCGCCAACAAGTGCGGCGTGATCTCCTCCTCCTACGAGATCATCGCCAACCTGCTGCTGACCGAGGAGGAGTTCCTGGCCGAGAAGGAGCGTTACGTAAGGGACGTACTGGAGATCCTGGAGCAGCGGGCGGCGGACGAGGCGCGGCTGATCCTGAAGCGGCGCCGCGAGCAGCCGACCTTGATCTGCACCGAGATCTCCGATGCACTGAGCGGTGAGATCAACGCACAGTACGCCACCATCTTCCGATTCTTCCAGAACCGGCCGCACCTCTGCCTGCAGCCGATCTACCGCAGGGCGATCCTCTCCCACCTCCCCCGGATGCTGAGGGAGGAGGCGAAATACAGCAGGAGGATCAAGAACCTGCCGCCCAAGTACCTGTTCGCCATACTCGCGGCGGAGATCGGCTCGTCGCTTGTCTACCGCGGCGACAAGGAGGCGGATTTCGAGGCGACCATCAAGGGGCATCTGCTGCGGAATTTTCCGGCGTAAGGCGTGAAGGGATTGGCCACGGACTGCCGACGGAGTTAGATCTTAATCATAGGCTAGGCGAGGATAGATCGGGGATCCGCAAGGGGGGTGCTACAGCATCGACGTTTTTTTTGCTTGATTACGCACCTGTGGTGTGTATAAATACACAATGGACAGCCGAGAAATAATCAAGCGCCTTGAAGAGGATGGCTGGGAGTGGGTAGGCGGAAAGGGTGACCACCGGAAGTTCAGGCACCCCTCGAGGCCTGGTCATGTCGTTGTCCCATGTCCGCGCAAGGATATACAATCGGCACGTTGCGCAATATCTACCGGCAAGCCGGTTGGGAGTGGAGGTAGGGAAATGCTGTATCCGGTTTATGTGCATCTGGGGGATGAGACCCACTCACACGGCATCACCATACCGGATTTCCCCGGTTGCTTCTCAGCGGCGGACTCATGGGAAGAGCTGCCGGGCATGATCCAAGAGGCGGCAGAGGTATATTTTGACGGGGAAAATATAGAAATACCGGATCCTACGCCGATTGAGCAACTGGCGCATGATCCTGCTTACGAGGGCGGGGCCTGGATGTTGGTGGACATAGATCTTTCGAAGATATCGACACGGGTCAGGCGGATCAACATCACCCTTCCGGAGAATCTCCTTAAGACCATCGACCGATTCGCGGGCTCGCATCATATGAGCCGCTCTGCGCTGCTAGCACGCGCAGCAGGAAAATATATTGCAGAAAACCGCAGCTAATCTGTTGTTTATTTGCAGACAAAATAAGAGGGGGACCCGCAGTTGGGCCCCCCTCTTTCGTTAGTGCTAATCTCAAGCGAATTGCAAGCACCTCCCCCTTCAGCCCAAGGCTACGGCTGACAAGTCAAGGGGGAGGTCAGGAGGGGGATGGGGGTGTTTTTGCACCGGTGCCAACCCCATCCCCACCCCTACCCTCCCCTTGAAGGGGAGGGAGTTTCATCAGCGGAAGATCGGCGTTCTGAGGAACTTCAAAGCCAAATCCCCCCTGTCCCCCCTTTGTCAAAGGGGGGGATCAGGTATCAGGAGCGTTGCAGCTAGGGAAAGTTCCTCTCCGATAAAACGTGCCTCAGGCGGGTTGGGCGCTAGTCAGTAACTTGGGAGCATACGCTGCTACTTCACCTTGTAATGCACGAAGTAGATCCGCTTCCCTTCGGCCATGAATTTGCGCATGTACTTGGAGAGGTGATAGCCGGGAAACTCGTGCCGGTACAGGTCTGGCGCGAACCGGTTCTCCAGCGGCGCCACATCGGGAAGCATCTGCGCCACGTCCAGCCCGTAATCGTCGAAGTCGGTCGCGAAAAAGAAGTCCGCGCCGGGGGCCATGTAGTCGAGCAGGAAGGTCACGAACTCCTGGTTCACCAGGCGCCGCTTGCGGTGCCGCTTCTTGGGCCAGGGATCGGGACAGTTGATGTAAACCGCGGACAGGCTCCCCTTGGGGATGCGGTCGGTGACGAAGAGCCGCGCCTCGTCGCGCAGCACACGCACGTTGGTGACGCCGTGACGGTCCAGGCGGCGACAGCTCTTCCAGCACCCCTTGTTGTAGAAGTCGATGGCGATGAAGTTGATCTCAGGCTGATCCAGCGCCGTCTTCAGCATGAAGTCGCCCACTCCGCAGCCGATCTCCAGCGCGATCGGTTTCTCGTCGCCGAACACGGCACCCCAGTCGGGGGGACTCGGCAGGTTTTCCAGTTTCAGGTAATTCGGTGATTCAATGTGAATGAATGATTGCATCTGCCCCTCTTGCTTTTTTTCTCGGCGGCGAACATATCACAGCCGCGCTTTCCGGTGAAGTGAAGTTTTTCCATGTTAGGAAAAGATAAGGCAAAAAGCCGGACCACCGAAGAGTCTAAGGACCACAGAGGCCAGCTGAAATCGGCTAAGCCTGAACAGTCGAACAAAATGGAGCCGGAGAGGGTCGGAGATTATTATCAACCAATAAATCCGTCAACGACCACCGTTTTCCGCTATCATTGCTCAAGCTTCACGCTTTCCATTGCCATTTTTTGTACAATATGCTAATTATATCCTCTTGAAATAAGGCAAAAAAGGAAAAACAACACCATGAAATTCACAGAGCTGCAGATTCCGGAGGTGGTCCTCAGGGGGATCGAAGAGACCGGGTTCACCGACTGCACACCGATACAAGAGAAGGCACTCCCGTTGGCACTTTCCGGCAAGGACGTAGCGGGCCAGGCCCAGACGGGGACCGGCAAGACCGCGGCATTCCTGGTCTCCCTCTTCACACGCCTGCTGAACCAGAAGAAAAGCGGCGGCGAGCACCACCCCAGGGCGCTGATCCTGGCCCCCACCCGCGAACTGGTGGTCCAGATCGAAAAGGACGCCCAGCTGCTCGGCAAATACGCCGGTTTCAACATCCAGGCGATCTACGGCGGCGTCGACTACATGAAGCAGCGCGACGCCCTGAAGGCCGGGGCCGACATCGTGATCGGCACCCCGGGACGCCTGATCGACTACCTGAAACAGAAGGTCTACTCCCTGAAGGACGTGGAGGCGCTGGTCATCGACGAGGCGGACCGCATGTTCGACATGGGCTTCATCGCCGACCTGCGCTTCATCCTGAGAAAGCTCCCCAATTACGACAAGAGGCAGAACATGCTCTTCTCCGCGACGCTCAACGCGCGGGTGATGGAGCTCGCCTACGAGTTCATGAACATGCCCGAGAAGGTTTCGGTGACCCCCGAGCAGATGACCGCCGAGCGGGTGGAACAGGTGCTGTACCACGTCTCCCGCAAGGAGAAATTCCCGCTGCTCCTGGGCCTGCTCAGGAAGAAGGGGATGGAACGGACCATGATCTTCGCCAACACCAAGCGCGAGGCCGAATATCTTCAGGACCGCCTGAACGCCAACGAGTTCCCCTGCAAGGTGATCTCCGGAGACGTGGAACAGAGAAAGCGCATGAAGATCCTGGCGGACTTCAAGGAAGGGGTGCTCCCCATCATGATCGCCACCGACGTCGCCTCCCGCGGCATCCATATCGACGGCGTCTCCCACGTCATCAACTACGACCTGCCGCAGGACTGCGAGGATTACGTGCACCGGATCGGCAGGACCGCCCGCGCCGGGGCCGAGGGGATGGCGATCTCCTTCGCCGACGAGGACGGCGCCTTCTACATCGAGGCGATCCAGGATTTCATCAAGCAGAAGATCCCGACCGAGTGGGCCGAGGACGATATGTTCGTCCACGACTACAAGAGGAGCAAGCGCCCGCCGCGCGTGGAGGCGAAAACCTTCGGCAGGGGGGGGGGCGGCAGGCCCGGCGACAAGGGAAGGCCCTCCGACAAGGGACGCGTCGGCGACAAGAAACCGTCCAGGGCGCCCAGACCGAAGAAGCCCTGATGGGTAAGGGACGTCCTGCCAGGAAATACTCGCAGGCAGGAAGGGTGCACGACGTCATCCGCCTGATCGAGGCGCGTCACGGCATCTCGGTGACGGAGCTCGCCGAGGAGACCGGCGTGGGACGGCGCACCATTCAGAGGGATCTCAACGCCATTCACGAGGCCGGCTATCCGCTCACCTCCGACTGGCAGGATGGCGTCAAGCTGTACCGCTTCCTGACCCGCTTCAAGGACGTACCACCGATAAGCTTCACCCTGCAGGAGCTGATGACCCTCTCGCTTCTGCGCTCCCAGCTCGACCTTTTGAACGGAACCCCCTTCCTGGAGGAGATGCAAAGCGTCTTCAGGAAGGTGAACTCCGTCCTGCCGCCACGCCTTGCCGCCCACATGGAGCGGATCGCCCAGGTCTCCCACCCGCTTTTGCAGGGAAAACGCGACTACAGCAAATCCTCCGCATCGCTGCAACTGATCCGCCACGCCCTCCTTTACCAGCAGAGCATCACCATCTCGTACCGCCCCGTAGGCAGGGGTGAGCCGGCCCGCTACCGGGTCGACCCCTACACGCTGCTGTTCCAGAAAGGGGGGATCTACCTGCTCGGCTTCGCCCAGGAACGCCAGGCGCTCAGGACCTTCGCGGTGGAGAGGATCTCCACGGTGGAGCCGGGCAAGGAGCGCTTCGAGATACCGGAGGGGTTCCACGCGGGGCAGGCGCTTCAGGAGGCCTTCGGGATCGTCGCCGAGCCTCCCATGGAGGTGCAGATCCGCTTCTCCCCCGGCATCGCCCATGCCATCAGGGACCGCGTCTGGCACGCCTCGCAGCAGATCCGCGAGGAGGCCGACGGGGCGGTGCTGCTGAGTTTCCGGGCCGGAGGGCGGATGGAGATACTCTCCTGGCTCCTCTCCTACGGGGCACACGCAGAGCTTCTGGCGCCCGAGCAGCTGCGCGGGGAGTTGGGGCGCATGGTGCAGGAGACGGCGCTACTTTATGGACGGGATCAGGGGTAATATCGGCAGGGTGGGCCGCGCCCACCGACACCTCCTACTGACGGTGGGCACGGCCCACCCTACCTCTGCATCCAGTTTGCAACATAGCAGAAATCCCCCCCCGCCCCCCTTTGTCAAAGGGGGGAGTCTTACATCTGCTTTGTCAGATTACAGCACAGCGCCCCCATCCTCCCCCCATCCCCCATCCTCCATCCCCCATCCCCCATCCCCCATCCCCCATCCCCCATCCCCCATCCTCCATCCTCCATCCTCCATCCTCCATCCTCCCAACCCCCTCCCAGCCTCTCCTCAGCCTTAGCCAAGGCTTCGGCCGACAGGCCTTGAAGGGGGAGGAGCCTTAAAATCCCCTCCCCTTCAAGGGGAGGGTTAGGGTGGGGATGGGGGGAAGGTGCCGCCAGATGCACACCCACTGGGCCGTCACGCCCCCTCATCCGTTGACAACATAGGTCTCATACCGTATATATAAGACTCTCCAGGAGGCTTAAGATGGCAGATATAACTGAAAAAACAAAGCTGGCCGAGATCCTTCTCAACCGGATCCGCTCCCGCGGGGAAATGACCTTCGCCTCTTTCATGGAAGCAGCGCTCTACGAGCCCAATCTCGGCTACTACACCTCGCCCGGACGCAAGGTAGGCGCGGAAGGGGACTTTTACACCAGCATGAACGTCCACAGCGCGTTCGGCCGCCTGATCGCCAGGCAAATCTGCCAGTTCTGGGAACTGCTTGGCTCACCTGCCACTTTCACGGTTGCCGAGGCGGGCGCCGGTGGAGGACAGCTCGCCCAGGACATCCTGGACGCGGTTTCAGAGCTGAACCAGACCTTTTACGGTTGCCTCGTCTATCGTCTCATCGAGAAGGAGCCCTCCCTCAAGGAGGCCCAGGCGGAGCGCCTGGCGCGGCATGCAGAGAGGCTCGCCTGGAGCTCCCCCGACGAGCTGGAGAATGGCGGCCTGAGATTCACCGGCTGCATCATCTCCAACGAACTGTTCGACGCCATGCCGGTGCATATCGTGGAGATGACGGACGACGGCGTCAAGGAGGTCTACGTCGGCGCCGACGCGGACGGCTTCCGCGAACGGCTCGCTGCCCCCTCCACCCCGGAAATCGCGGCCTACCTGCAGAGGTTCGACGTGAGTCTCATGAGGGGGCAAAGAGCGGAGATCAACCTGGTCGCACCCGCCTGGCTCGACTCGGCAGCCGAAGCGCTGGAGCGCGGCTTCGTGCTTACCATCGATTACGGCTACCTGACCGACGAGCTCTACACGCCGCAAAGAAGAAACGGCACGCTGCTTTGCTACCACCGGCATAACACCGGCGAGAATCCGTACATTCTGGTCGGGGAGCAGGACATAACGACCCACATAAACTTCAGCCAGTTAATTGCGGAGGGGACCGATGTAGGTCTCTCCACGGTCTGGTTCGGCGAGCAGTACCGCTTCCTTCTGGGGGTGGGACTGGTTGATGAACTGATCAGGCTGGAGGCCCAGTCGGAGACGGAGCAGGAGAAGCTGAAGCACAGGCTGGCGCTGAAAAAGCTGATGCTTCCCGAGGGGGGCATGGGGGACACCTTCAAGGTGCTGATCCAGGCGAAAGGGGTTGATGACCCCCAGCTGCTCTGCATGAGAAAATGGGGGGAGGGGCTGTGACCCCCCTCCGTCTGCGCAAGGAGGCGTTGCGGGCCATCGTCTTCGATCTGGACGGAACGCTGTACCAGGACGACCGGCTCGGCGAGGAGGTGAATCTCTGCGCCTGCCGCTACATCGGCTCACTGAAGGGGATCCCGCCGGACCAGGCCGGGACCATGCTTGATGAGGCGCGCGACAACCTGACCGGACCCGGCCGGACCCTGAGCCGTTCGGTGCTCTCCCTTGGGGGGAACCTTCAGGAACTTCACAGCAGGCTGAGCCGGGAGGTCCACCCTGAAGGGGTGCTGACGGCGGATCCCCGAGTCCCGGAACTGCTGAAGCGGCTGGCCCGGAGGTTTGAACTTCACCTCTATACCAACAACAACCGGGAGCTTTCCAGCCGGATCATGGCCCAGATCGGCGTGGACGGGCTTTTCCAGAAGGTGTTCAGCATCGAGGATTACTGGCGCCCCAAGCCGGACCAGGTCGCGCTTCTGGGGATACTGGAGAGCATAGCAAGAAAGCCCGCCGAGACCCTGTTCGTGGGGGACCGGCACGCAGTCGATCTGGCACTGCCCGAATCGATGGGGTGTGCCATATTCGAGGCGAAGACGGTGGAAGAGCTGCTGGAACTGGCAGAACTGCTGGATGGAACGAAGTAGCCGAATATCCCCTCCCCCGGAGGGGGAGGGCTAGGGAGGGGGAACCTCGCCGGTTCTTCGCCGGAAGCCGCGGGGGCTTCACCCCTCCCGACCTCCCCCCTCCGGGGGGGGGAGAGTTGTTGTAGACCTTGCCCGGGGGGGGGAGGAGAGTCGCTGTACTGGAAATCACCAAAAACGTGACAGATGTATCACAACACGATCAAGCTAAGGAGATACGATGAGCGAAGCTGGAAAAACGGTGATGGACGCCCTGATGCGCGGCATGGAGATAGAGAAGGAAACGTTCGATTTTTACACGCGAGCCGAGCAGAAAACCTTCAATCCCGAGGGAAAGAGGGTGTTCAGGTGGCTCGCCAAGAGCGAAGAGTCGCACTACCTGAAGCTTAGCGAGCTCTACAAGACGCTTGACCAGGGCGGGCATTGGGTCTTCTACGGCGGTTCCACCATCACGTTGGAGCCTCAGGGCGACGAAGCGGGTGTCGGTTTTGACACCAGCGACATCGAGGCGCTGCGGCTCGCCATGGATGTGGAGAAAAAGGGAATCGCCTACTTCGACGAGCTCCTGACGCAGACCACCGACCCCGACGGCAGGAGCATGATCGAATCGCTGCGCCGCGAGGAGGAGGAACACCTCAGGGTGATCTCCGAGAAACTTAGACAAATCGAAGACAATTGACAATTGCTTTTAGAAGGAGCTCACATGGCAACGCGTCTTGAGAAGGACACCATGGGAACGGTGGAGGTGCCGGCTGAGGCTTACTACGGCGCCCAAACCCAAAGGGCCGTCGCGAACTTCCCCATTTCGGGACTGAAGCCGCACCGGGCGCTGGTTCGGGCCACGCTCCGGATCAAGAAGTGCGCGGCCCGGGCCAACATGGCAACCGGCAGGCTGAACACGGAGGTGGCTGCCGCGATCGTCAAGGCGGCGGACCAGGCGCTGGCAGGGGATTTTGCGGACCAGTTCGTGGTCGATCCTTTCCAGGCGGGCGCAGGCACCTCTCACAACATGAACGTGAACGAGGTGCTGGCAAACCGGGCCAATGAGCTCATGGGGGGAGAACTCGGCAGCTACTCCCGGGTGAATCCCAACGACCATGTCAACATGGCCCAGTCCACCAACGACGTGTTTCCGACCGCCATGCGCCTCGCCGCCCTGGAAGTAGCCCAGCAGGTGAACGGCGAACTGGAGGGGCTCGCCGCTGCCCTGAGGGGAAAGTCGGTGGAGTTCGACGGCATCCTCAAATCGGGGAGGACTCACCTGCAGGACGCGGTCCCGATCCGGCTGGGCCAGGAATTCGAGGCCTACGCCACGGCCATCGACAATAACCGGGCCGGGATCGAGCGCTCGCTTCCGGGACTGCGCGAACTCGGCATCGGCGGCACCGCGGTCGGTACCGGCCTGAACGCGGAGGAAGCCTTCATCGACCTGATCGTGGAGGGGCTTGCCAGGGAAACCGGCCAGGAGCTTTCCAGAAGCGGGAACCTGATCGAGCGGATGCAGAACATGGACCCCTTCGTGGCGCTGAGCTCCAGCCTGAAGGGGACCGCCGTCAACCTGATCCGGATCGCCAACGACCTGCGGCTCCTCTCCTCGGGGCCCAGGACCGGCCTCGGCGAGATAAACCTCCCGCCCATGCAGCCCGGCTCCTCGATCATGCCCGGGAAGGTGAACCCGGTGATGGCCGAGGTGACCAACATGGTCTGCTTCCAGGTCATGGGCGCCGACCTGAGCGTCGCGCTCGCAGCCCAGGCGGGACAGTTGGAGCTCAACGTGATGATGCCGGTGATCGCCTTCAATACGCTGTTCTCGCTGGAGATCCTGAAGAACTGCGTGCGGCAGTTCAGCCACTCGTGCGTGGCGGGGATCAGTGCCAACGAGGAGCGCTGCCGCAACTATCTGGATCAGTCGGTCGGGCTGGCGACCGTGCTGGCACCGAGCATCGGCTATGCGGCGGCGGCCGAGGTGGCGAAGGAGTCGGCCAAGAGCGGCAAGAGCATACGCCAGGTGATCCTGGAGCGCGGGATACTGAGCGAGGAGGAGCTGGACCGGGTGCTGGCCCCCTACCCGCTCACCACACCCGGCGTGCATGGGGAGAAATAGGGGCTGGAAGCCAAAAGTAGGTTGCGCAGAGGCCACCTGATGTAATCCTGACATGGACTGATCATGAATCGACAGCTTCCAAAGCATTTCAAAACTGCGGGTTCAAGATGCAAAATTACAGCAGCTCAGGCACGGGACCTCTATTCGGCATGTACAGAAAAAGACGGCATTCTGCCGTGGGTGAAGAAAAAATGGTAGCTATGAATTTAACAAAAGAAATGATTGAAGCTGGCGCTGCTCTCGTTCAAAAGCTTGATTCAAGCGGCTTTCAACCAGATGCAGCATTTTGGTTTTACTTTCCTGACGTTCAACGATGGAAACTTGTATTGGCCGAGTTAAAGCTTGGTGACCAAGGTCCCAGACAAATCTATAAAAAAATCCAAGAGGTGTTATCGTCTGAACAAACGGATCTGCACGAAATATCTCTCGGAGATGTAACCTTGGCCAAGCCAGATGCTCCTATTGTAGCTCTCATGCGCGATGCGATCAGAACAGGCCAAGGGACCAGCGGCATTAGATTGAGCAATAATGTCATCAACGGCACTGTCATAGATGACGCATACATCTACCGCCTACATTAAAATATGCACACCAGAGGGTGCTGCGGAGAAACCCGCAGCACCCCGGCACCTTTGGCTTAGCAGCCTCACCGGGTAACCCAACGATATGGCTGGTTCTTTGCTTTTATTCCGGCAATACATTAAACTGGTAGCTATCTCAAACAGCAGCAACCCCTGGAGGACTAAATGGTAGAAGAGGTGAAAAAGGCTTTGGAGCACATTCGGCCCGCGCTGCAGGCGGACGGCGGCGACGTGGAACTTGTTGAGGTCTCGGAAGAGGGTGTGGTGAAGGTGCGCCTGGTGGGGGCCTGCGGGCACTGCCCGATGTCCACCATGACCCTTAAGATGGGTATAGAGAGAACGCTGAAGGATAAGATCCCTGGTGTGAAGGAAGTCATTTCTGTCTGACACCCCCACCAAATAGCAGCGCGCGTCATCTGAAGCGCGGAAGTAATGCCTATTCGACGTTATTTCCGCGCTTCATCGCTTCAGATGCGGCATTCCAATCAGGGAGAGCGCTTAACAGCTGCTAGACGTTATCCATCGGTCCCCGACTTCGCCCCTCACCACAAGAAACCACTATGACCAGCATGCGCCGAAAAAGAAAGCAGTTGCTGTTCCAAACCTCGCGGTTCTTCGATTTGTTCAGGAGGAACACCGAGGCAGTCTCTTTCTTTGGCAACCGCGCGACGCTCTACCGGTACGGTTCGGAGTTCTTCCCGCCGCTTCTTGAGGCGATATCCCGGGCACGCTCCAGCGTCTGCGTCGAGTTTTACACGATCTGCGACGACGAGACCGGCCGCTCGGTGGCTGATGCCTTGCTCGCCGCTGCCGCACGCGGGGTAAGCGTTTACCTGCTGTACGACTACATCGGCTGCTTCGACACCCCGACCGCCTACTTCAAGAAACTCGCCAAGGGGGGGGTCCACTGCACCGCCTTCAACCCTCCCCCCTTCAGAAGGGGGATCGGCTGGTTCGACAAGAGGGACCACAGGAAGGTGGTGGTCATTGACGGCTGGTGCGCCTTCACCGGCGGACTGAACATAGCCGACGTCTACTCCGGGTATGGCAAGGATCACACCAGATGGCGCGACGTCGGCATCAGGATCGAAGGGGAGGCGGTAACGGAACTGCTCCGGCTGTTCCGCGAGACCTGGAGGGGAGAGCGCGGCAAGCTGCCGCATCCCTGGAAGGCGGAAGCGTCACCGGAGAGCGCGGGGGACGCCAAGGTGATGATCATCAGCGGCGGCCCGCATCACAAGCGCTCCTTCATCAGGAGCGCCTTCAGGGTCGCCATCGCCGGTGCCTCCGAGAGCGTTACCATCGCGAGCCCGTACTTCATCCCCGGTCCCCGGGTGATCCGCTCCCTGCTCCGGGCCGCCGGCCGGGGGGTGCAGGTGAGGCTTTTGCTCCCCCACAAGAGCGACGTGCCGCTGGTCCGCCTGGTGAGCCGGACCTATTACGCGCAGCTGCTCAAAAACGGCATCGAGATCTTCGAACTGGACAGCGCCGTGCTCCACGCCAAGGTGCTGCTGATCGACGAGAGCTGGACCATGGTCGGATCGGCCAACATGGATCCGCGCAGCTTCCACAGAAACTACGAACTGAACGTCGTGGTCGACAGCCGGGATTTCGGCGCCCAGGTCTGCGACATGCTCGATACGGACCTGAGGGACGCGCTCCGGATCGCCCTGCATGAGCACGAGAGGCGGGGGTGGTCGGTGCGTTTTCTGGAGCGGCTTTTCAGCCCGGTCAGCTGGTTTCTTTAAGGCAGATTGAGAGGCAGGTTAAGGTTAAGGTTAAGTTAAAGGCAGAGGCAGAGGCAGAGGCAGAGGCAGAGGCAGAGGCAGAGGCAGAGGCAGAGGCAGAGGCAGAGGCAGAGGCAGAGGCAGAGGACAGGCTTTGGTCATCTGCATGGATACTGAAGATCAGCGCTAATCGGTTAAGATTAAGACGAAGGTTCCGATATTATATTGGTACGGGTTAAGGTTGACCGGGTCACGATCCTCATCCTTAACCTGAATTTTTTCCTGGAGTGGTAATGATCGAAAAAGAAACTCTCAAGCGACTGGAATTCGACAGGATACTGGAGACGGTCGCCGGATTCGCCCACTGCGAGGCCTCCCGGTCGGGGGCGCTCCGCATCGCCCCGCTTGCGGGGCGCGACGACATGGAACTGCGCCTTGGCCTGGTGGAGGAGATCAGAAAGCTCACCCGGCTCGGCATCTCGCTGCAGCTCGCGCAGTTCGAGGACATCTCCCGCCAGATCAAAGCGGTGCGGCCGACAGGCGCGGTGCTGGCTCCCATGGAACTGCAGCGCTTCATCCCGACGCTGCGGGTGATGGGCGCCATCGCGTCGCAGATCGCCTTTAGAACGGATACCCCGCTGCTGCACTCCCAGGCCGGCTCGATCACCGGATTCCGGGACATCCTGAACCCTCTGGAGCACACCGTTAATGCGGAAGGGGAGATCCTGGACACCGCCTCCCGGCTCCTGGCCGACATCCGCGGACAGAAGAAGGGGCTCACCGCCAAGATCAAGCGCAGGCTGGAGGAGATCGTCCGCGAACGGCACACCGCCATCTTCCTGCAGGACGACTTCATCACCCAGAGGTCGGGACGCTGGGTGATCCCGGTGCGCATGGACTCCAAGGGGATGGTGCCGGGCGTGGTGCACGACGTCTCCAACTCCGGAGAGACCGCCTTCATGGAGCCGCTGGAGATCATAGCGCTCGCCAACGAGCTGGAGAACCTGGTCGCCGACGAGAGGGCGGAGGAAATCAGGATCGTACGGCAGATCTGCGACTGGATCCGGGAGGACGCGGAGCCGATGCTGGAGCAGTTCGACGCGCTGGTCCGGCTGGACGTCGTCAACTGCATCGCGCTTTTGAGCGACCGGCTCAGGTGCGAGACCCCGGTCATCTCGGAGACGGCCAGCGTCCTGCTCAAGGGCGCCCGGCATCCGATCCTGACGCTCATGGGGAAGGAGGTGATCCCGCTCGACCTGGAGCTCGCCCAGGAGAACCGGGTCATGGTGGTTACCGGCCCGAACACCGGCGGCAAGACCATCGCCATCAAGACCACCGGCCTGCTCTGCGTCATGGCGCTTTGCGGCATGCCGGTTCCCGCAGCGCCCGGATCGGTGCTGCCGCTGGTCTCCAGCATTCTGGTCGACATCGGCGACGAGCAGTCGATACAGGAGAGCCTCTCCACCTTCTCGGCCCACATCTCCAAGATCTCCTACATCATCGACCGGGCGGACCGGGGCGCCCTGGTGCTTCTGGACGAACTGGGGACCGGGACCGAACCGGGACAGGGGGCGGCGATCGCCTGTGCGGTCCTGAAGGAGCTCCAGCAGAAGGGTGCGCTGGTGATCGCCACCACCCACCTGACCGAGATCATAGGGTTCGTGCAGAGAGAATCCGGGATGGTGAACGCCGCCATGGCCTTCGACCGGCAAAAACTGGTGCCGCTCTACCGGCTGACGGTGGGCGAGCCCGGGGAGTCGCACGCGCTCGAGATCGCCAGCCGCTACGGCCTGCCGGAGCGGGTGGTGCGCTTCGCCAGGGGGATGATCGGGACCATGGAGGCCGATTTCCACGCGCTGCTGCGCGATCTGAAAGAGAAGCGTGAGGAGCTGGATCGGACCCTGGCGGACCTCTCGGAGCGGGAAGAGAAGCTGGTACGCGCAGAGACGCATCTGGCCGGCAGGGTTGACGAGGCGAACCAGCTCCTCAAGGGGGCCAAGGAGAAAGGGTACCTGGAGGCCCAGGAGATCATCCGCAAGGCGCGGCGCGAGGTATCCGGGCTGCTGGACGAGGCACGCCGGGATAAGGCCCGGGAAGCCAAGGCGAGACTGGACCAGGCAGCAGCCGAGGTCGAGCAGGTATTAGCCGAGCTGCACCCGGAGGAAGAGCGGCTTGCACCGGAGAAGATCGCCGTCGGCGACCTTCTCTTCGTCAAGCCGCTCAACAGCGACGCCAGGATCCTCTCGGTGGACCGGCGCGACGGGCGGGTCCGGGTGCGGGCCGGCTCCATGGAGCTGGAAGTCCCGATCAGCGCCCTTTTCAAGCCCAAGGGAAAGGAGCAGAAGATCCAGAAGAAGCGGGTACAAAAGGAGGAGCGCGCGGAACCGGCATCGACCATACACCTGCTCGGCATGCGCGTCGAGGAGGCGATCGAGGAACTGGAGCCTTTCCTGAACCACGCCGCCCTGGACCGGATAGCCGAGCTGAGGATCGTACACGGCAAAGGGACCGGCGCGCTCATGAGGGGCGTGCGGGAATACCTGAACGGGCACCCGCTGGTCGCCTCATTCCGGACCGGCGAGCGTTTCGAAGGCGGAGACGGCGTGACGGTGGTGACCATGCGGTAGGAGGAAATTGACCTCCGTTTGAGGAAACTGCCGCCGCTCCACTCCACTCCGCAACACAGCATGTCCCCTCCGCCGGAGGGCACTGCCATTAAGTTACCTGATTAGCGCTGATCTTCCGCTGAAAAAACTCCCTCCCCTTCAAGGGGAGGGTTGGGGTGGGGATGGGGGCAGCTCCGGTGCCAAAAACACCCCCATCCCCCTCCTGACCTCCCCCTTGAAGGGGGAGGGACCTGAGCAGCGGAAGATCAGCGCTAATCGGATAACTTAATGGCAGTGCCCCCGGAGGGGGAGGGTTAGGGAGGGGGAACCGGGCCAGTTCTTCGCGAGAAGCCCGCAGCCTTCCCCCCTCCCGACCTCCCCCCTCCGGGGGGAGGAGAGTGAGTAGGCGCTGGCAGAGATGCATGCACCCGGTTAATCGGCTCGGAGGTTCTATGATCATTTCCTTGATGGCGGCGATGTCGGAAAATAGGGTGATCGGACGGCAAGGGAAGCTCCCCTGGCACATCCCGGCCGACCTGGCACGCTTCAAATCCATCACCATGGGACACGCGGTACTTATGGGGAGGAGAACCTTCGAGTCCATCGGCCGCCCGCTCCCGGGGCGCAGGAGCATCGTTCTCACCAGGACCCGTCGGGAGATCGAGGGGTGCGAGGTCGCCCCCTCGCTGCAGGAGGCGATCGCCGCCGCGGAGGGGGACGAGGAGATCTTCATCATCGGCGGAAGCGAGGTTTTCCGGGAGGCGCTCCCCTTGTGCCAGAGGATCTATCTCACCATCGTCCACGGCAGCTACCAGGGAGACGTTTACTTTCCCCCGATCCCGGGCGGCTTTCAGGAACTCCACAGGGAGGAGCGGCCCGAGCAAGATCCCCCCATCAGCTTCGTGGTCTTCGAAAAGGTGGATCGGATCCAGCAGGGCGCCGATGTGCAGGAGCTCCGCCAGAAGGGGCGCGAGGCGATACAGCGACAGCTGTACTTCCTGGCCAGGCGCTGCTTCGAGCAGGCTTTGGCGGTTGAGGAGAACCCGGAAACCGCAGCGGAACTCGCCTTTTGCATGGTAAAGAGCGGCGGCGATCGTCAGGCCGCGCTGCGACTGGCCGAAAAGGCGCTCCAAAGCGAGTCGGGAAATCCCGACCTCTACCTCAACGCGGGGCGGGTCCAGGTCATGGCCGGCGCCAAGGAGGCCGGGCTCGACACCCTCAGAAAAGGGGTGCAACTCGGGGGCGGGCAGGAGTTCCTGGCTGAGCTGGCACGGTGCGGCAGCAGGACGCCGCCGCCGATCCGCTACCTGTCGCGAAGCCATCCCCTGAACAGGTACCTGGGGCTCATGCTGCACCGGATGGGGCTCAGATAGAGACGATGAGGCTTAGCCGGGCAGTATCCCCCTCGCCATCCCCCCATCCCCACCATCCCCACCATCCCCACCCCGACCCTCCCCTTGAAGGGGAGGGAGTTTGACGGGGAGAGTTTGAAGGGGAGGGAGTTTTGGCAGCGGGAGACCGGTGCCATACGTTCGCCTGTTGACTTCGACAGGCGCCGGATGCTAGTTTCAACCGATGAGAAAAGCGGAGACCGAAGGGATAGTGCTGCGCCTCACCGATTACGGGGAGGCGGACCGGATCGTTTCCCTGTTCACCCTGGAACAGGGGAAGCTTCAGGGAATCGCCCGCGGGGCGAAGCGCAGCCGCAAGCGCTTTGCCGGCGCGCTGGACCCCTTCGCGCACCTGAAGCTCCAGCTGCATCAGGGCCCGGGGCTGGCAACGCTGCTCTCCGCCGATATCGTCAGCATCTTCACCGGCATACGCGGCGACCTGACCAAGATCGGCTCCGCCGCCTACGCCTGCGAACTGGTGGAGCGGCTCACCCCCGACGAGGAACCGAACCCCCGCCTGTTCCGCCTGCTCTTCTGCTACCTGGAAAGACTCGACCTCGCCCCCCCCTCCCCTTCCGACCGCCGCTTCTTCGCGGTGAACCTTTTGAAGATCCTGGGTTACCAGCCCGAACTGGAGGTGAGAGGGGTCTCGGACGAGACCGCGCGCCTTCTGGCCCGGGCGATGCAGTCAGGGAGGTTCGGCTCCATCGTCTTTCCCGATCATCTGCTGAGGGAGGCGGACCTGCTGCTCAACCCGGCGATCGATCTGCACCTGGACCGGCCGCTCAAATCGCTCGCCTTCCTGAAAGAGTGCGGCAGCTGGTGACCATCGACCGCAGCCATTGGTCCCCGAAGAGAGCCTTCACCCTCCCCCGGCCCCAACTGCCATTAAGTTAACTGACTAGCGATGATCTTCCGCTGAAAAAACTCCCTCCCCTTCAAGGGGAGGGTTGGGGGGGGATGGGACAGCTCCGGAGCAAAAGCACCCCCATCCCCCTCCTGACCTCCCCCTTGAAGGGGGAGGGACCTGAATAGCTGAAGATCAGCGCTAATCGGGTCAAATTAAGCTCCTGCTGCCGGCTCTCCCTCCCTTTACGGGCGGGGGCGGGGGAGAGGGTTGTGCAGCGGGAGAGGGGGAACGCCGGCCAAAGTAGTTGACCGGCGAGCCGGATACAGGTAGTATTCCACGGTTCACCCGCAACAGTTTCCAGAGGTAAGCATGAACCATACGGACATGAGAAAATTGCCCCCCCAGAGCATCGAGGCGGAGATGTCCATCCTGGGCGGGATCCTGGTGGATAACGAGGCGATCAACCGCGCGCTCGAAATCCTTACCCCGGACGACCTGTACCGCGAGAGCCACAGAAAGATCATGCGCGCCATGATCGAGCTGAACGAGCGCGGCGAGCCCTGCGACCTGATCACCATGACCACCATCCTGCGCAAAAAAGGTGAGCTGGAAGAGGTGGGAGGAGGCGCCTATCTCGCCACGCTGGTGGACTTCGTCCCGATGGCGGCCAACATCTCCTACTACTGCAAGATCGTCAAGGAGAAGTGGATCACCAGGAAGCTGATCTCGGCCGCCACCGACATCGTCAGCAAGGGCTTCGAGGACAAGATAGACGTAGAGGAGCTCCTGGACGCGGCGCAGAAGGTGATCTTCGAGATCTCCGAGAACAAGATCCGCCCCGCCTACTACCAGGTCTGCGACATCCTGAAGGACACCATCAGGAACATCGAGCTCTTGTACGAGAAGAAGGAGGCGGTGACCGGCGTACCCACCGGCTACACCGATCTCGACAAACTGACCGCCGGATTCCACTCGGGCGACCTGGTCATCATCGCCGGACGCCCCGCCATGGGGAAGACCACCTTCGCCATGAACGTCGCCCAGTATGCGGCGATCGACTCGGACAAGACCTACCCCGCCGCCATCTTCTCACTGGAGATGCCCAAGGAGCAGCTGGTCGAGAGGCTGCTCTGCTCGCTCGCCAGGGTCGACCTGAGCCGGCTGCGCACCGGGCATCTGCTGGAAAACGACTGGCCCAAGCTGACCAAGGCTGCAGGCGGGCTGCACGACGCCAAGATCTTCATCGACGACACCCCCTCCATATCGGTGATGGAGCTCCGTTCCAAGGCGCGCCGTCTCAAGGCGGAGCACGATATCGGGATCATCGTCATCGACTACCTGCAGCTCATGCGCGGCAGCGCCAACCCCGAATCGCGCCAGCAGGAGATCTCGGAGATTTCCCGGTCGCTTAAGGCGCTCGCCAAGGAGCTCTGCATCCCGGTCATAGCGCTTTCCCAGCTGAACCGCGGCCTGGAGCAGCGCGCAGACAAGCGCCCGATGATGAGCGACCTGAGGGAGTCGGGCGCCATCGAGCAGGACGCCGACATCATCATGTTCGTCTACCGCGGCGAGGTGTACGAGAAGGATAACGAGGATTTGAAGGGAAAGGCGGAGGTTATCATCGGAAAGCACAGAAGCGGCCCCACGGGAACCGTCGACCTCGCCTTCCGCGGCGAATACACCCGCTTCGAGAACCTGAGCCACCGGGACGAGTACTAGAAGAGCCCCCGCCCCCGCAGGGGGCACTGCCATTAAGTTAAGGGAATGAGAGGTAGGGTGGGCCGTGCCCACCACAACCGCATCCTGATGGTGGGCACGGCCCACCCTACATGATTCACGGAATCACCGCTTAACTTAATGGCAGTGCCCGCAGGGGGAGGGTTAGGGAGGGGGAACCCGGCCAGTTCTTCGGAGAAGCCGCGCTCTTCCCCCCTCCCGACCTCCCCCCTCCGGGGGGAGGAGAGTTGGTGGTAGCTATTTTAGAGATGGGTACTTGCTCCGAGTCTGAGCGCCGCAAGACGGCGTGGGGTGAGGAAGAAATTCAATAAATTACGAAATGGAGAGGATACCGGATGACTCGATACAACGCGCTGCGTGAGGTGCCTGCAACGGCTGGATTCAAGGAAGGGGATGTGCTGTTTCTTTGCGGAGAACTGTTCGGCCGCGGCTATGCGAACGGCATCGTGGATGAAGCCAGGGCCAAGGGTATGACCATCGTCGGCAGCACGGTCGGCAGGCGCGACGCGGACGGTCAGCTGCGCGCCCTGACGGACGAAGAGCTCGCCACCGCGGAGGCGTCGCTTGGCGGCAAGATCATCAACATACCGCTGGAGGCCGGCTTCGACATGGAGCCCGGCAGCGACGGGATCTCCCCGGCAGACAGGTTCAAGGGGGTGAAACCGGACGACTGGGCCTCGGTGACCCTCGACCCGGCGCAGATCGAGTACTCGAAAGAGCGCGGCACGGAAAGGTTCCGCAGCAACCTCGGCGCGGTGGTAGCCGAACTGGAAGCCCTGCTCCCGGCAAACGGCAACCTCCTCGCGGTGCACACCATGGCGGGCGGGATCCCGCGGGCACGCATCTTCATGCCGATCCTGAACAAGCTCTTCAAGGGGCAGGGAGATCGCTTCCTCTCCTCCGAGGCGTTCTGGAACTCCGACATGGGGCGCCTTTGCGCCACCAGCTTCAACGAAGTGACGGCCGACACCTTCGGCTACCTGATCGAGGCGACCGCACCGCTTCGGGAGCGGCTCTCGGTCCGCTACGCGGCGTACGGCTACCACGGCTGCGAGGTGCTGATCGACGGCGCCTACAGCTGGCAGTCCTACACGCCGTACCTGCAGGGATGGGCCAAGATGCGCCTGGAAGACATCGCCATCGCGGCCTGGAACAACGGCATCAAGGCCACCGTCTACAACTGCCCGGAGATCCAGACCAACTCCAGCGCGCTGTTTCTGGGGGTGGAGAATTCGCTCTACCCGCTGCTCGCCTCCCTGAGCAGGGAAGGAGAGCAGGAGATAGCCAGGGAGTGCCAGGGGCTGTTAAAGGAAGGGGTCACCATCGACCACCTCCTCGAGCGCGCCAACGCCTACCTCTCGGACCCGCTGGTGACGGCCAACCGGGATCTGGCCAGCTGGCCGCAGCACAACTCGCCGCAGCAGCAGGAGTTCATGCTGAACTTCTCGGCGGAGCTTCTGGGCATGAACGCCGACCAGAAGGAGATCGTCTGCGCCGTCCTCTCCAGGGGGGTGTTCCAGGGGGTCGGCAGGCTGATGTTCGACTCGTCCTGGGAGCCGAAGGCACCGCTTTACTGGCTGAACCACGACGTGATCGCCAGGAGGCTGGCCAGGAAGGATTAAGTCCGGGCGGGGAACTCGGCCGGCTCCTGGGGAAGCACTCTTCCCCCCTCCCGACCTCCCCCCTCCGGGGGGAGGAGAGTTGGTAGAGGCCTAACAGAGATGGTAGTTTTCTCTATGACAAAGAGCAGCAGGCGGCGTTTGCTGCTGATCTGCGATGAATTTGAGATAACGGGAGCGCTATGGCAAAGAAGGTTCTGCTTGTGGACGACGTCAGCATGTTCATCGAGCTGGAGAAGGATTACCTGCAGCTCTCCGCAGTCAACCTGCTGACGGCGCGCGACGGCAGGGAGGCGCTCAACATCTGCCAGGCGGAGCAACCGGCCATGGTATTCATGGACCTGCACATGCCGGTCATGAACGGCGCCGACTGCTGCAGGGCCATCAAGCGCGACCCTCAGCTTCGGTCAACCGCAGTGGTGCTGATCACCTCGGAGGGAAAGGAGGCGGACCGCCTGCTCTGCCTCAACGCGGGGTGCGACGACTTCCTGACCAAGCCGCTGGATCGCCACATCTTCCTGGAGGCGGCGCGCAAGCTGCTCCCGGCCATCGACCGGCGCGACAGAAGGATCTCCTGCCGCATCAAGGTGAAGTACCGGATCTTCGGCATCACCCTCTCCGGATACATCGGCAACCTGAGCCAAAACGGGGTCTACATCGTAACCGATTCCGAAGTGGAAACCGATGCCATGGTCGACCTCATCTTCGCCCTCCCCGAACCGAGCGGCTGGATCATTCAGGTCAAGGCGCGCGTCGCCTGGCTGAACACCAAAAAGGTGCGGCACAAACCATCGCTTCCCGAAGGATTCGGCGTCGAGTTCATCGGGCTCTCCGATGAAGCGACGCGGGAGATCGGCCGCTTCATCGAGAGCGCGGACTTTACCTGACCAGCTTGGACAGTTTCTTGAATTCCTCGGTTCCCGCCACCCGCAGCAACTGAAAAAGCACCGCTTCCGTCGTGGTGAGCACCGCACCCGCCGAGCTCAGCGTCCGCAGCGCGGTACTCCAGTTATCCTTGCGTCTGCTCATCACCGCATCGCATACCAGATGCACCACGTACCCGTTCGAGAGGAGTTCCAGGGCAGTCTGCAGCACGCAGACATGCGTCTCCATCCCGGTGAGGATTATCTGTCGCCGTCCCGTGCGCTCCAGCGTCTCCATGAACCCCTCGCCGCCGCAGCAGCTGAAGGTCATCTTCTCCAGAGTCGGCGCGGCGAGCTTCTCCTTCAGCGCCGGCACGGTCTCCCCCAGCCCCTTTACGTACTGCTCGGTAGCGATGGCCGGCAGCCCCAGCTCTGCCGCCGCGTCCATCAGGATCGAGATGTTGCCGGTCAGTTTCTCCAGCACCTTCGGATCCATGGCCCGGCACAGCTTCTCCTGCACGTCGACCACGACCAGCTGCGCGGTTTCCCTGTTCAGAAAAAATCTCTCCATCAACGTCATAGCACCCCCTTGGTGAATCAGGTAAAGGTAAAGGTAAAGGTAAAGGTAAAGGCGTAGGTCGGGTTTGCGGAGCGTAACCCGACACCCCTCTATCCGATGTGCAGCCGACTGCGCGTCGGGTTACGCCCCTGCGGGGCTAACCCGACCTACGGTCTACGGTCTGTCTGTCTCAATCTTAATCTTAATCTTAACCTGTTTTTCCTACTCCTTGCGCAGCTCGATGCCGAGCTCGGTTATCTTCTTCCTGAGCGTGTTGCGGTTGATGCCCAGGATGTCGGCGGCACGCACCTGGTTGCCACGGGTCTTCTCCAGCACGAACCGGATCAGCGGCCTCTCCACCTGTTCCAGCACCATGGCGTAGACGTCACCGCTCTCCATACGCTCCATGTTGGTGAAACTGCCGCGCAGCTTCAGGTCGACGATCCCCTCCAGCGAGAGCTCCTCTCCCTTGCCGTCGCCCTGCTTGTTCCTCAGCCCGGGGAAGTCCCCGGCTACCAGCAGCGGGTCGGGGGAGAGAATGACGGCCCTTTTGATGGTGTTTTCCAGTTCCCGGATGTTGCCGGGCCAGCCATAACCGGTAAGTACCTTCATGGCGTCGACGGAGCAGCGCTTGAGAGGCACCTCCAGCTCGGCGCAGATCTTGGCCAGGAAATAATCGACCAGCAGCGGCACGTCCTCGCATCTCTCGCGCAGCGGTATCAGTTGGATCGGGATCACGTTCAAACGGTAGTAGAGATCCTCCCTGAAGAGCTTCTTGCGCACGCTCTCCTCCAGATCCTGATTGGTCGCCGCCACGATCCTGACGTCCACCTGGATGCTCTGGTTCCCGCCGGTCCTGGTAATCTCCCGCTCCTGCAGCACCCTGAGGATCTTGGCCTGCAGGTCGAACGGCATGTCGCCGATCTCGTCCAGGAAGATGGTGCCGCCGTTTGCCTGCTCGAACTTGCCCAGTTTGCGCTCGGATGCCCCGGTGAAGGCCCCCTTTTCGAATCCGAACAGCTCGCTCTCCAGAAGTTCCTTCGGGATCGCCGCGCAGTTCAGCGGGATGAACGGCTTGCCCAGCCGCTTCGAGTTGTAGTGGATGGCGCGCGCTATCAGCTCCTTGCCGGTACCCGACTCCCCCTGCACCAGCACGGTCACGTCGCTCGGCGCCACCTTGCCGATGGTCTTGTAGATATCCCGCATGGCGGGGGAATTGCCGATGATGGTCTTCTCGAGCTGGTAGCGGTCCTTCAACTCCTCCTTCAGGAGCGAGACCTGCGAGGTCATCTCGCGCGCGCGGCTCACCTTCTCCACCACGGCATCGATCACGCCCAGGTCGAACGGCTTGGTCAGGTAGTCGTAGGCCCCCCGCTTCATCGCCTCGACCGCGTTCTTCATGCTCGCCTCGGCGGTCATGATCACCACGAAAAGATCGCTGCGCTCCTCCTTGATGCGGTCCAGCAGCTCGAGCCCCGTCACCCCCGGCATCTTGATATCGAGGAGCGCCAGGTCATAGACGTTCTCCTTGATCAGCCGCAGCGCCTCGTCGCCGTCGCGCGCGAGCTCCACGGTGAACCCCTTTTTTCTCAGGGCCTTGGACAGGACCCAGCGCATGCTCTCTTCGTCGTCTGCGACAAGGATGTTGTTGATAGACATTTAAACTCCCGGGGTCGGAAGAGGCCGGAAAAGGTCCGGACTGTTCCCGACGGATATTTGGTCCTATTACTGCAGGTCGGCATGCTGCCCCCAGCCCCCTTGAAGGGGGGAGGGCTAGGTCACTGCCATTAAGTTACCAGATTAGCGTCAATCTTCCGCTGAAAAACCCCCTCCCCTTCAAGGGGAGGGTTGGGGTGGGGATGGGGCAGCTCCGGGGCAAAAAACACCCCCATCCCCCTCCCGACCTCCCCCTTGAAGGGGGAGGGACCTGAACAGCGGAAGATCAGCGCTAATCAGGATAAGTTAAGCTCCCTCTGTTGGCTCCCCCTCCCTTATGGGAGGGGGTGGGGGAGAGGGTGAGACTTATGTGAGCTTTTCACCCTCTCCCCAACCCTCTCCCATCAAGGGAGAGGGGGCTTGTGCAGCGTGCGGGAAATTAGCTCTGACCTTAACTTAATGGTAGTGAGGGCCAGGATGCGGATGGGGTCGACCTCACGGTGCGGCTACTGAATCAAAGGGAGCATCACGGTGAAGACCGTGCCGCGGGAAGGCTCGGAGTCGACCCTGATCATGCCCCGGTGCTCGGAGACGATCTTCTGGCAGATGGCAAGACCAAGTCCGGTCCCCATCGATTTGGTGGTGAAAAAGGGGGTGAACAGGTGTTCCAGCACCTCGGCCGGTATGCCGGGTCCGTTGTCCGTGACGTCTATGGCGACCATCCTGGCACGCCGCTCCCCCTTCTGGGTCATGCTGTACTCCGAAACCACCCGGCTGGTCACCTTCACCACGCCCCCCTCCCCGACCGCCTCCATGGCGTTCTTGATCAGATTCAGGAAGAGCTGGGTCAAAAGCGCCTCGTCGGCCAGGATCGGCGGTATGCTCGGATCGAAGTACTGCTGTATGGCAATGTCCCTGCCGCCGGTGGCGCGCTTTTGCAGGAGCACGATGTCGGAGAGCACGCGGTGCAGGTTCACCTTGCCAAGCTTCAGCCGCCCCGGGGAGGCCAGTGCCAGCAGTTCCTCAACGATCAGGTTGACCCGCTGCACCTCCTTCAACATGACCCGGATGTACTCCCGCAACTCCTCGTTCTCCGGAAACTCCATCTCCAGAAGCTGGGCGGCTCCCTTGATCCCGCCCAACGGGTTCTTGATCTCATGGGCAAGCCCGGCCGCGAGAGCTCCCAAAGACGAGAGGCGATCCGCCTGACGCACCGCCTCCTCTAGTTCCCTCACGTTGCTTAGGTCCCTCAGCAGCACGATGGTGCCGATCCGCTCGCCGCCGGAGCTCAGCAGGGGGGAGGTGCTGGCGCCTACCGGGGTGAGCTTTCCGTTGCGCTTGAGAACGATATTCTCGTGATCGGAGACGGACATGCCGGTCGCGACTGTCTTGGCGACCATGTCGATCAGCGGCGCCTCCCCCTTGAAGATGTCGCTGAAAAGCCCCCCCTTGGCCTGGCGCGTGGAGACTCCGGCCAGTTCCTGGGCCGCCGGGTTGACCAGGGTCACCGCTCCGGTGTTGTCCAGGACGATGACGCCGTCGCCGACGCTGTCGATCACGTTCGCGTAGTAGCTCTCCATGCGGTCATCCATGAAAAAATTCCTCCATCGTCCCGATCAGCTCCGAGGCGTTCTCGATCCGGTTCACCGCAGCCCGAAACTGGGCGGCGCCCGGCAGACCCTTGGAATACCAGGACAGGTGCTTGCGCATCTCCATGAGAGCCACCCGGTCCCCCTCCAGTTCGCTGAAGAGCGCCAGATGCTTTCGGGCGGCAGTAAAGCGCTCGGCGGCGCCGGGGGGGATCGGTTCCTCGCCCGAAAGAAGCGAGAGCGACTCCCGGAAGATCCAGGGGTTTCCCATGGCGCCGCGGGCCACCATCACCGCATCGCAGCCGGTCTCCTGGAGCATGGCGGCCACGTCGGCGGCGCTGAAGAGATCGCCGCTTCCGATCACCGGGATCTCCAGCGCGCTCTTCAGCTCGGCGATCCGGGACCAGTCCGCGCGCCCCTCGAACATCTGGGAGCGGCTTCTGGGATGCAGCGTGATGGCATCGCACCCCTCTTCCTGGGCGATCCTCCCTATCTCCAGGAAGGAGTCGTCGCCGCAGAGCCAGCCGGTGCGGATCTTCACCGTGAAGGGGAGGCGGGTCACGCGCCGGACCGCCCTGATGATGCCGGCGACCTTGAGAGGCTCCCTGAGGAGCGCGCTGCCGGCGCCGGTGCCGACCACCTTGCGCACCGGACACCCCATGTTGATGTCGATCAGTTCGCCATGATCCTCGACCAGCCTGGCGGCCTCGGCGAGCATCTGCGCATCGTCGCCGAAGAGCTGCATCCCGATCGGGCGGTCCGCCGGGACGCTCTTCAGAAGGTCGAAGCTCTTGCGACCCTCCCGGGTAAGGCCGTTCACGCTCACCATCTCGGTGAAGGTAAGCGATGCCCCGCCGTCGCGGGCCATGAGCCGCATCGGAAGGTTGGTAATGCCCGCCATGGGTGCCAGAAAGACCCGGTTTTTAAGGGTAAGGGAGCCGATGGCCACCGTTTTTTGCATATGACTTCCGTTCCTTTTCTGCCTAAAAAATAAGCATACTAGCAACTGGGGTTTTAAAAGGCAAGGGGTTTTTAGGGATTGTGCGATTGAGTTGCATGGGGGAGGAAACGGCAGGCGAATCGGGGAATCGATAGCAAGAGGTAGGGTGGGCCGCGCCCACCAGAACCGCATCATGGTGGTGGGCACGGCCCACCCTGCAAGTTCCAGGTAATCCCCCGCCCCCGTTTCTCATTGGGGGGAGTTCTGCTGCACCGAAACTTCCTCGATCCCCCGCAGCCCCTCCAGCGCCCCGCAGGGAAGCGAGATGTGCGGGGAGGAGATCTGAGGCTCGCGTGGGTTGATCCTGATCACCCGCGCCCGGGACAACGCGCCGATCCGCTCGCTCATGGCGCGTACCGTCGGGATGGCCGTCCCGGCCCCCATCTCGACCACCACGATCCGCCTGCCGCTCTGGCGCGCGAGAAAATCCCGGAACCGCTCTTGCTGGCGCCGGGTCCGCTCCCCGATCCAGCTGTAGTCGCCGAACATCAGGATGTTGGGGCGGGCCGCGGCGCCGCAACGGGAACAGAGCGGGACGTGGTCGGCCCTCATGCTCTCCTCGTCGATCCGGAAGCCCTCGCGGTTCTCCCAGATCCGCCCGGAACAGGGGGTTGTGCACTGCAGATGGTGAATCGAGCCGTGAAACTCCAGGATCTCCTGCTCGGCAAATCCCGCTTTCTGAAACTGACCGTCCACGTTGGAGGTCGCCACGAAAGATGGCAGGCCGAAGCGCTCGATCCAGCCGAGAAGCAGCCGGAAGCCGTCGTGGGGGACGGTGTCACGGTACAGGTTGGTGCGCTGCCCGTAAAAGCCCCAGCCGAATGCGGGATCCCGCTCGAACTGCTCGGGATTGGCGGCATCCACGAAGCTTATCCCCAGCCTCTCGTACAAGGGGTAGGCGCGCCAAAAGCCGCTGTCGCCGCGAAAATCCGGGAGCCCGGAATCGACCCCCATGCCGGCCCCCGCGGCTATGATGAGCGCCTGCGCCCCGAGAAGCACCTCTGCCGCCCGCTGAAACCGCCCGGAAAGTTCCATGACTCTCACCTCTTTAAATGGCCACCCTGACCAGTACCGGTTTCAGAACCCTCGCCAGCTCGGACGGCGGCAGGGAAACCAGGAATCCGCGGCTGCCGCCGTTGATATAAATCAGGGGAAGCGACAGGATGGTCTCCTCGAGGTAGACCGGCATCCGCTTCCTGGTGCCAAAGGGCGAGGTGCCGCCGACCAGGTACCCTGAATGACGCTGGGCCGTCTCGGGGCTGCAGGGGGAGACGCTCTTCGCCCCGATCTGGCGGGCAAGTTCCTTGGTGGAGACCTGCCGGTCGCCGTGCATAAGCACCAGGAGCGGGGCCTTGCTCTCATCCTCCATGACCAGGGTCTTCACCACGCTTTGCTCGGCTACGCCCAGTTCCCGCGCCGAGACCGCGGTCCCCCCCTTCTCTTCATAGTTGTAGGGGTGTTCGCCAAAAGAGACCCCTGCCTCCCTGAGCGCCCTGATCGCCGCCGTGACCGGCGACTTTACCTTGGCCATTTTAATCTCCTTCAAAGATTTGCCTTCACATGAAAAAAGACGCTTGCCACTACGGATCATCCAAGCTATATGTAAACATCTAAATATCACGTCTTCAACAGCTCTACAACCGGGTAACACGGGTAATCTTCCTATGATCAACGGCAGTTCTCAAGCAGTGGCAAAGGTGCTGGTCATGGACGACGACGAAATGGTCCGTTTCGTCGCCGGCGAGACTCTGAAAAGGTATGGCTTCGAGGTCGAGTTCGCCAATGACGGTTCCCAGGCGGTTGAGATTTACCGTGAACACCACCTGGCGGGGGCACCTTTTGCCGCTGTGATCCTGGATCTGAACATCCCGGGAGGCATGGGGGGAGAGGAGGCAATGAAGCGTCTGCTGGAAATCGACCCCGCCGCCAAGGGGTACGTCTCCAGCGGCCGGACCGACGACCCCGTCATGATGGACTACCAAAGCTTCGGCTTCAGCGGCACCATCGAGAAGCCCTACTTCTACCTGAACAAGGAACGGATGGAAGCGTTCTCCAAAGCGCTGCACGGCACGGTCTGATCGTGCCCGGTCTGGAAAACTACCTCGCCCTGCTAAGCCGCGTCGATGAGCTTTGCGGCCGTACCGCCGAGCGCTTCGAATCCCAGATTTCCTGCCGCCCCGGATGCGACGCCTGTTGCCGGCATCTCTCGATCTTTGCCGTCGAGGCGGCAGCGCTCAATGCGGCCCTTGGCGCGCTTGCCGAACCGGATGCCGCCCTGATCCGGCTTAAAGCCGGAAATGCCGCCCCCGAAGACCCCTGTCCCCTGCTCCAAGACGGGCTCTGCCTGCTCTACCAGGCGCGCCCGATCATCTGTCGCACCCACGGATTGCCTCTTCTGATAACCCGCGCAGGTGAAAGCGGCGTCGATTTCTGTCCCGAGAATTTCCGGGAGCTCTCCAGCATTCCGGGAAGCGCCGTCATCGATCTGGATCGTCTCAATGCCGCTCTGGCCGCGATCAACGCGCTTTTCCTGCAGTCGTTTCCGGGCCCCGAGCGGGTCACCGTTGCCGAGGCTGTAAAATCGTGAAAGGTGAAAGGTGAAAGGTGAAAGGTGAAAGGTGAAGGGTGAAAGGTGAAGGGTGAAGGGTGAAGGGTGAAGGGTGAAGGGTGAAGGGTGAAGGGTGAAGGGTGAAGGGTGAAGGGTGAAGGTTCTTCGCCGATTGACTTTCCAGCCACCTCACGATATATAGCTGTTCGAGGTAGGGTGGGCCGTGCCCACCGAAACCGACCTGCTCGCGATATGGCGCAGAAAGTCCCCTTTGCAAAGGGGATTCAGGCAGCAGTGTCCAGCAAGAAAATTGCAGCCCGTATTCCCGTTTAATAGCACCGCCTTGCACCCTCCCCCAGCCCCTCCCATCAAGGGAGGGGGGCTTGAAGTCCCCTCTCCCCTGGTGGGAGAGGGCTAGGGAGAGGGGGAAAATCGCCGATTGCAAGAATCTGACAGGGTTATTTTGGCTCTGTTGCAGCATCTGCCATTTGGCAACTTGGGCCAAATCCCCCCCGACCCCCCTTTTCCAAAGGGGGGAGAGAGAACCAATTTTCTAAGGAGAACAGACCAAAATGCAGCTCAGTTATGAAACATCCGGGAGCTGTGCCACCCGGATCGAGATCGAGATAGAGGACGGCGTCATCGTGGGGACCGAGTTCGTGGACGGCTGCGCCGGCAACACGCAGGCGGTGGCCGCCCTGGTGCGCGGCATGGAGGTCGCTGAGGCAATCAGACGCTTGAAGGGGATCGCCTGCCAGGGGGAGACCTCCTGCCCGGACCAACTGGCAAGGGCGCTGGAACAGACCCAGAGTGGACAGGTGACTTAGTGAACGGAGGGGGTATGGAAATCTTCGGCGGCTTCATGATGATGCTTTCGATCATCGGTTTCTTCCTGACGGTGATCTGGTTCATCCTCCCCTTTGTCATCTTCAACATCAAGGGGCGCGTGGACCGCACCCTCTTCCTGGTGGAGGAGATGGATAAGCGGCTGACGGCCATCGAGCTGAGCCTGCAGGCGCGCGAGGCATCGGTCAGGGATCAGGGGCCGGGGCCTCTCTCCCCTCCCGTGTGACAAAGCCGCTCAGGCTGCGCACGACCTCCGGGTCGAACTGGCTCCCGGCGCAGATTTTCAGCTCTACCAGGGCATCGGCATGCCCGCTGCCGCTCTTGTAGGGGCGCTCGGAGACGATGGCGTCGAAGGCGTCGGCAACCGCGATGATCCGCGCGTCCAGGGGTATCTGGTCCCCCCTCAGCCCCGCGGGATAGCCGGTGCCGTCAAACCTCTCGTGGTGGTGCAGTATCCCCGGGAGCACCGGCTTCAACTCCGATATCGGCGACAGTATGGCAACCCCCATCTCCGGATGCAGCTTCAGGGGAGGACCCTCCTCCGCGTGCAGCAACCCGGGGTTATCGAGCACCCCCTCCACCCCGATCTTCCCGATATCGTGCAGGAGCCCGCCGAGCCTCACCCGCTCCACCTCCGCTTCGCCAAGTCCCATGGCTGCCGCAATGATGACGCAGGTCCGCATGACGCGCTCCGAGTGCCCCCTGGTCCAGCGCGACTTCGCCTCTATGGCTTTGACCAGACTGGAGACGGTGTTGACAAACATGCTCTGCGACCGGCTGTAGAGCTCCAGCCGGTCGGTTTTTCCCGACTCGATGACGGCACGGGAGCCTGCCGGCACCCGCTCCCCTGCGGAGAGCGAGGCGAGCGCCAGTGCGGCATGGGAGCCGGTCCAACCAAGGAGCGCACCCTCTTCGTGGTCGAACGGGATATCGCGCAGGGCCAGGGCGAGCCCGACCACCTCTCCCCTGACCTGCAGGGGGATGGCAAGCAGGGTGCAGCGCGGTATGATCTCGCCGAGCTCGGGAGGGAGGAATCCGGGCTGAAGCTGACCCGACACCAGCAGACGGCGCCGGCGACGTACCATCTCCTCCAGAAGCGGCAGATCCTTGAGCAGGAGGGGATGCTGCAGGAAGATCGGGACCGAGCGCGGCGCCAGGCCGCTCCACCCCACCGGCAGGAACTGCCGGCAGTCACCCGGCAGCTCATAGCAGAGCACCAGCCGACAGCCGAGCACCTTTTTCATGAGCCTTGCGAGCTGCAGCATCACCTCGGTCAGGCTCGCTGCGCGTCCCAGACGCTCCCCTCCTTCAAGCATGGCGCGGTAGCTCTCCTCCATCTCCCCCCCCGGGCAATTAAACCACAAAAACCGCCATATTACTTGCCAAAGGGAACTTTTTTCATTATCATGCCCTGCTGTACGTCGACCCGGGCAATAGAGAGTTTTAATCTGCCGCCGTCGACCAGGGGAGATTGCATGGGTTTACTGGATGGGAAAAAGGCCCTGATTTTCGGGGTCGCTAATGAAAAAAGCATCGCCTGGGCCGTGGCTGAGGCGTTCCGGCGCGAGGGTGCCGAGGTGGCGCTCGCCTACGCGGGCGAGACCGTGGCAAAGCGGGTAATCCCCTTGGGGGAGAGCCTGGGCGTCACTCTTATGCTGCCGTGCGACGTGAGAAGCGACGCCGACCTGGCCGCCCTCTTCGCAGAGGTGGGCAAGGCATGGGGGGGGCTCGACATCCTGATCCACTCCGTCGCCTTCGCCAGCAAGGAGGAGCTGAAGGGCTCCTTCCTGAATACCACCAGGGAGGGGTTCGCCATGGCGCTCGACATCAGCGCCTATTCGCTGATCGCGATGGCGAAGGAGGCGGCCCCGCTCATGCTGGGTCGCAACGGGAGCATCATCGCCATGACCTACTATGGTGCGCAAAAGGTCTTTCCAAGTTACAATGTGATGGGCGTTGCCAAGGCGGCCCTGGAGGCGAGCGTTCGCTACCTCGCCGAGGCGCTGGGACCGGAGGGAACCAGGGTGAACGCCATCTCGGCAGGTCCCCTGCGGACGCTGGCATCGGCAGGGGTCGGCGGCTTCGGCCAGATCGCCGGCCACGTGGCGGGGAAGGCGCCGCTTAGGCGCAACATCAGCCAGGAGGAAGTGGCGAATTCCGCGCTCTACCTGGCAAGCCCGCTCTCCAGCGGCGTCACCGGCGAAATTCATTTCGTCGACAGCGGTTTCAACATCATCGGGATGTGAGAGGAGTAGCCTTATCAAACAACCACACGGCAATCTGACGGGTCTGAAACCAAGCCAGGTAAAGAGGCTGGAGAGACTGTACCGCCGCCGGGTCGGCCCCGGCGAGGTGATCTCCCTGGAACTTGCCAGGGAGCTGGCCGAGATCTCCCTGGAGATCCGGCGCCAGCTTGGCGTCCTGGTGAGCCGGATCGGTGAGGTGGCCTACGTGGTGGTCGGCGACGAGCGGGGGCTCCTGATCCCGACGCTCGAGGATTACCCGCTGGGGAAGAGGCTTTTGCGGGGGGTGCGCCTGGTGCACACCCACCTGAAGGGGGAGCCGCTCTCGGACGACGACCTGACCGACCTCTCGCTTTTGCGCCTGGACCTGGTGGCGGCACTCCAGCTTAGCCAGAACCCGGACCGCTTCTCGATCCAGACCGCGGCCCTGCTCCCCCCCGAGGCGAACGCCCTCCCCTACCGTGTCGAGCCGTCGGTCCCCTTTGCCCGCTTCGACCTCGATTTCCGCGGCTTCATCGAGACCCTGGAATACACGCTGGAGCGCGGGCTCAAGGAGGGAACGGTCGTCGCGACCGGTGAGGAGCGCGGCATCCTGATCTCGGTCACCAAGAGTCCTCTGGAGGAGGCGCTCGACTCGATCGAGGAGCTGAAGGAGCTCGCCAGGACCGCGGGGGTCGGGGTGCTCGACACCGTGATCCAGCGCCCCAAGGAATTCAACCCGCGCTACCTGCTGGGAGAGGGGAAGATCCGCGAGGTGCTGATCAAGGCGCTCCAGTTCGGCGCCACCATGCTGGTCTTCGACCAGGAGCTCTCCCCGACCCAGGTCCGCTCCATCTCGGAGCTGACCGAGCTCAAGGTGATCGACCGCAGCCAGCTGATCCTGGACATCTTCGCCCGGCGCGCCACGACCCAGGACGGCAAGGTGCAGGTGGAACTGGCCCAGCTTAAGTACCTGCTTCCCAGGCTCTCGGGGCGCGGCGTGCAGATGTCGCGTCTCATGGGGGGTATCGGCGGGCGCGGCCCGGGGGAGACCAAGCTCGAGATCGACCGCAGGCGCATCAGGGACCGCATCGCCCACCTGGAGAAGGAGTTGAAGGATCTTTCCAGCGGCCGCTATCAGCGGCGCCAGAAGAGGGTCAAGGCGGGTATCCCGATCATCTCCATCGTGGGATACACCAACGCGGGAAAATCGACGCTGTTGAACACGCTCACCAAGAGCGAGGTCTTCACCGAGGACCTCCTCTTCGCCACGCTGGATACCTCCTCGCGCAGGCTCCGCTTCCCGATGGACCGCGAGGTGATCATCACCGACACGGTCGGCTTCATCCGCAGCCTCCCCAAGTCTCTCATGGGCGCCTTCAAGGCGACCCTCGAGGAGTTGAAGGATGCCGACCTGCTGATCCACCTGGTGGACTGCGCCAACCCGCGCTTCGAGGAGCAGACAGGCGAGGTGGATGCCATCCTCGCCGAACTGGAGCTCTCCCAAAAGCCCAGGCTGCTCGTCTTCAACAAGGCGGACCTCCTCCCCGCGCTCAAGAAGAGCGATCCGCTCGCTTTCATGAAGGTGCGCCAGCTGGGCCGGAAGTTCTCCGCCATAAGCGTCAGCGCCTCGGACCGCAAGAGCCTGGAGCCGCTCCTCAAAGAGCTGCAACAGCGCTTCTGGCACGACGTGGTGGACTACCGCGCGCTGCAGCAGGAAAACGGGGATTTCGAGGAGTAGCCTTTCTTATCGACTCCGAGTGACCGATCCTCCTGCCATTAAGTTAAGGTCAGTTGCTAGTTTAGTGCACGCTGCACAAGCCCCCTCTCCCTTGATGGGAGAGGGTTGGGGAGAGGGTGAAAAGCTCGCATAAGCCTCCCCCTCCCCCCCCATCAAGGGAGGGGGAGTTTTAACCAGCGGAAGATTGACGCTTCTGAGGAACTTCAAAGGCAAATCCCCCCTGTCCCCCCTTTGTCAAAGGGGGGGATCAGGTATCAGGCGCGTTGCAGCCAGGTAAAGTCCCTCTCCGACAAAACGTGCCTCAGGCGGGTTGGGGGCTGATCAGGAAGGCAAATCCCCCTTTGTCGAAGGGGGACTCCTCACTCCCCTTTTGGCGGGATAAAAAAACAGAAAGCAGAAAAGCCAGACATGAACAATCAAGCAGAGATAATGTACGCACTCGACCTGCTGGGGACCGTTGCCTTCGCAGCATCGGGAGCGCTTGCCGGCGTGCGCAGAGGAATGGACCTCCTGGGGGTGGTCGTGCTCGGGATCGTCACGGCAACCGGAGGCGGAGTGATGCGCGACGTGCTGCTAAACGACACGCCACCCTTCTGCTTCAAGAACGAGATCTACCTTTACCTGGCCGTCGCCGCCTCCATCGTCGTCTTCGTCACCCCGCGCAGGTTCGAGCGGATGAAACGCGCCATGCTGCTCCTGGACGCCCTGGGGCTCGGCACCTTCCTGGTAATCGGCACCTCCAAGGCACTTGCCTTTCATCTCGGCCTGATGGGAGCCATCATCATGGGGGTGATGACCGCCACCTGCGGCGGTCTGGTCCGCGACCTCCTGAGCAACCAGATCCCTCTCATCCTGCAGCGCGAGATCTACGCCTCCGCCTGCGTGGTCGGCGGCGCCCTCTTCTACCTCCTGCATCAGACCGAGATTCCCTCCTCCGTCAACCTCACCGTCTCCGCCCTCGCGGTCATCGGCATCAGGTGCGCCGCCATCATGAAAGGGTGGCAGCTTCCCCGCCGCCAGGCGCTCTGACTTATTTTACTCCAGCATCACCAGCAGGATCTGCACGCAGATGATCTTCAGTATGGTGGCCGCCGGATAGACGGAGGCGAAGCCGATACTCGGGAGATCGTTTCCGGTCTGATCCAGGGCATACCCCAGCACCGCGGTCTGGGTCTGCATGCCGGCTATGATCCCCATCAGAAGGCTCATGGGAATCTTCAGCAGCCGGTAGCCGACCCAGAGGGCTAGCAGCGAGGCGCTGCAGGTCATGGCGATGCCGATGCCGAAGATGACAAAGCCCCCTCCCTTGGTGAAGGTGGAGATGAAGCCGTAACCGGCCCGGGTGCCGATTCCTGCCAGAAAAAGCACCATGCCGATCTGGCGCAGGGTCATGTTGGCGCTGTAGGGGAGACTCCAGATCATCCTGCCGCTGTGGCCGATGCTGCCAAGGATCAGCCCCACCACGAGCGGCCCGCCGGCAAAGCCGAACTTGAAGGTGATCCCCCCCGGCAGCGGGATCGGCAACAGTCCCAGCAACAGGCCCAGCGCCAGCCCGAGTCCGAAGGTCAGCACGTCCACCTCGCTCACCGCCCGGTAGGAGTCCCCGAACAGCCTGGTGACCGCCTTCATGTTGTCATGATGGGTCACCACCCTGACCCGGTCGCCAAGCTCCAGCACCATGTCGGCGCTGGGGAGAAAGTCGTCGTCGCCGCGCCTGACCCGGGTCACCACGGCGCCGAACCTCTTGCGCAGGTTGAGGTCGCGCAGGCGCCGTCCGGCAACCTGCTGGCTGGAGACGAAGATCCTCCTGAAATCGAACTCGCTGCGGTCCAGATCGATCTCCTCCTCGCTTTTTTCCCCCAGATACGCCGCGACCCGCTCGATCTCCTCGGCCGAGCCGACCACCGTTACCAGGTCGTCCATCTCCAGCTTCTCCTCCGGCGTCGCCAGCTGGAACTGCCCCCCGCGCTTCACCCTGCCGAAAATCACATCCCACCCCTGCTCATGACGCAGCTCGTGCAGCGCCCTGGCACAACAGACATCGGATCTGGTTACGCGAATGGTGCAGTTCAAAAGCGGCTCGGTAGGCGCCCCCAGGGCACGGAGCTGCCTGGCTTCACCGGCAAAGTTGATGCGCCAGATGCGCTGCGACAGGTTGATGGCGAGCACGGTACCGATCACCCCCATGGGATAGGTGATGGAATAGCCCACCACCGGCTCGGCCAGCAGCTGCTCCAGACCGGCACCGGCACCGGGATAGTTGTGTTTCAGCGTGTCGAGGATGGCGGCAAGGGCGGGGGTGCTGGTGAGGCTGCCGGAAAAGATCCCGGCGGTGATGGTCCCCTTGAGGTGGAGCAGCTTCCCTACCGCTGCCGCCATGGCGGCACACAGGGAAAGGATCAGGAGCACCAGGAGGTTGTAGCTCAGCCCCTGCCTTTTGAAGGAAGCGACGAAGGTCGGGCCGCCGCTCAGCCCGATGGAGTAGATGAAGAGGCTCAGTCCCAGCATGTAGATCACTTCCGGCAGCTTCATCTGCGGGTGGAGCGAGCCGAAGGCCAGCCCCACGAACAGGACCGCCGCCACCCCGAAACTGCTGCCGAAAAACCTGAGCCGCCCCAGGGGATAGCCGATGCCGGCTACCAGGAAGAGGAGGAGCAGGGGATTGTCAAGCAGGATCTGGATCATGGAGAGAGCCTTGGGAGACGGGATTAGACAGCGCAGGAAATTATAGCAGACATTGCCGAAGCTTCACGGCGCCGATGCCACCACGGTTCAATGCAGGCTTGAAGATCGCCGTTCATGGCAACGGCCCCGGCGGCGACCGGCCGCTTCCCCGCAATGTGCGGCTCCGCGACTGAAGTTCCCAAGATACCGCCGGGGTGTCGCCTGTTATCTGTTAGAAAAAGCACAGCTACTGTCAAAGCCTCCATAATTTCTTTTCCATTTGCACCGCCCTGAGTGCCTAAATATTATTTAATGTCTATGAAAAAATCCCACCGTTGCTGTATTTAGAGTTCCAGATCAACGTTTCCAACGTTTACATTAAAAAAATGATTTAAGTTTGTCCACTGATCCAGCGATAAGCTTCCTGTATTCACCTTTAATAGCTCCCGCTAAGACAGACAAGCTGAAGGAGCAAATCATCTGGAACAACAAGGTGCCGAGTCGGAACAAATACGGCATCAAAACGAGCAAACAGGAGGAGTTGAGATGCAGATTCAGGACATGAAAATCGGTTTGCGGCTAGGTCTTGGTTTCGGATTGATCCTGCTGTTCCTTCTTGCCATCAGCGCCATCGGCATCATCGGCATGTTGAAGATGGACACAGGGCTGAACCGGATCGTCAAGACGGACTACGCCAAGATCCAGCTGGCCAACGAATGCTCCAAGGAGGTCTCCTCCCTGATCTCCAGCATTCAAAGCATGATTCTGCAATCGGAGCCAGCAGCCAGGAGCGAAGAGAATAAGCATATCGAGCTGAACCGGCAGCAATACCGGGCAGCCATGGAAAAACTGGAGAAGCTCGAGGATTCCGACAAGGGAAAGGAGCTGATCGCACAGGCGAAACTGTCGCTTGACAACGCCCGCAAGGCAAACAACGAGGTAATAGAGCTCGCGCTTGCCAACAACGGTTCCCGGGCGGCCGTCGTCTTCGAGAAGGAAGCGGGACCGCTTTGCGCCAAGATTTTCAACTCCTTCAACGAGTTGGTAAAGTACCAGGAAGCGGGGATCGAGGTGCGCTACCTCGATGCGGTGAAGGTCTCCGGCAACTCCCGCTACCTCGCGATCGCGATCGCCACGCTGGCTCTGCTCTTGGGCGCCGTGATAGCATTTCTCATCACCCGCAGCATCAGCAGGCCGGTCAATGCCCTGGCGGCCTGCGCCGATCAGCTGGCCCTGGGCGATGTCGAGGTGAACATCGCCACCGACACCAAGGACGAGATCGGCATGCTGGCGAAATCGTTCAAGAACATGGCGGACAATGTCAGGGACGCCTCCCTTGCGGCTGAAAAGGTCGCCCAAGGTGACCTGACGGTCCAGGTGGCGCCGAAATCGGAGCGCGACGTCATGGGGAAGAACCTCTCCGCCATGATAAAAACGATCAGCGGATTGTCGCAGGAGATGAACCTGCTGATCAAGGGGGTTCAGGAGGGAAACCTTGCCGTCCGCGGCAACGCCGCCGGCTACCAGGGTGCCTGGGGAGAGCTTCTCAACGGGCTGAACCGGCTGATAGAGGCGTTCGTCCAGCCGATCAACGTCACCGCGACCTACGTGGACCGCATCTCCAAGGGGGACATCCCGGAAAAGATCACCGACACCTATTACGGCGACTTCAACGAGACCAAGAACAACCTCAACCTGCTGATCGACGCCATGAACAAGGCCACCGAGTTGGCCAGGGAGATCGCCGGGGGGAATCTGCTGCTCAACGTGGAGCAGCGCTCGGCAAATGACGGCCTGATGCAGGCGCTCTCCGAGATGGTGCAGAATCTGACCAGGGTGGTAGGAGACGTGAAGTCCGCGGCCGACAACGTGACGGCCGGAAGCCAGGAGTTGAGCGCCACCTCCGAGCAGATGTCCCAGGGGGCCAGCGAGCAGGCGGCCTCTGCCGAAGAGGCCTCCGCGGCCATGGAACAGATGTCCTCCAACATCCGCCAGAATGCCGACAACTCCCTGCAGACCGAGAAAATCGCGGTGAAATCGGCCTCCGACGCCAACGAAAGCGGCACCGCGGTGGCAAAGACGGTACATGCCATGAAGGAGATCGCAACCAAGACCTCGATCATCGAGGAGATCGCACGGCAGACCAACCTTCTGGCGTTGAACGCGGCGATCGAGGCCGCGCGCGCCGGCGAGCACGGCAAGGGATTTGCCGTAGTCGCCTCGGAGGTCCGCAAGCTCGCCGAGCGGAGCCAGCATGCGGCGAGTGAAATCGGCGCCCTCTCGCTTAGCAGCGTGGAGGTGGCGGAGGACGCGGGAGAGCTGCTGCAAAAGCTGGTACCGGACATCAAGAAGACCGCCGACCTGGTCCAGGAGATCTCCGCGGCCTGCAAGGAGCAGGATACCGGCGCGGAGCAGATCAACAAGGCGATTCAGCAACTGGACCAGGTGATACAGCAAAATGCCGGCGCCTCCGAGGAGATGGCCTCGACGGCCGAGGAGCTCGCCTCGCAGGCAGGGCAGCTGCAGGGGACCATCGCATTCTTCAAGATCGGCGCAACCGGCGCCATCGCCTCGGCAAGGCCGCAGCGGGTCGCAAAACAGCCGATGGCGAAAGTTGCCTCCAAGGCGGCGAACTGCAGAACTCTCAGCAAGGCGGGTGCCGGCATGGCCGGCGCAGGGGTTGACTTCAACATGGCCGACACCGGAAGCCTCCTCGATGTCGGATTTGAGAGATACTGATGCATGTGATGCCCGCATAGGGGAAGCTGCAGGTATATGCAACAAGAAAAGGCGACCCGATGGTCGCCTTTTCTTGTGTGGCCGATTTCTGGACTCAGCTCGGATCTCGCTCGTCTCCCGCCGACCTTCTCCCCCTCCCTTGATGGGAGGGGGCAGGGGGGAGGGTGAGGCTCATGCGGGCTATTCACCCTCTCCCCAACCCTCCCCCATCAAGGGGGAGGGGGTGCTTGTTAAATCCCCCCCGACCCCCCTTTTCCAAAGGGGGAGGTTTTGCGGCTGCAGATTAGCAGATGAGCTACGGACTCACAGCTTGACTTCAAGGACCCCGAACCCCCTTTGTTCAAAGTAGCGAGCCTGATTCTACTTTGTCAGATTACAGCACAACGCCGTCATCCTCCCCCCATCCCCCTCCCAGCCTCCCCCTTGAAGGGGGAGGAGCCTTAAAAACCCCTCCCCTTCAAGGGGGAGGAGCCTTAAAATCCCCTCCCCTTGAAGGAGGGAGGAGCCTTAAAATCCCCTCCCCTTCAAGGGGAGGGTTAGGGTGGGGATGGGGGCAAGGTGGTAATGTGACAAAGTAGAACTAACCTCCCGGTGTAATCATCACCGTTCCCGGACCGTCGCGCTCGCCGTTCACCTGCGTCTCGATGTCCAGGAAAAGGGCCGTCACCATGAGATTGGTCTCCAGATGGCTGCTGATGCGCGAGGTGGCGAAGACGGACGGCCCCTTGGCCTGGGCCAGATAGAGAACCAGTTGGTCGGCGAGGTGCTGATCGACAGGCATGCCGGTGGCGTGAAACCCGAGCAACTGGCAGGCTGCCTCCTCGCCTACGCGCTCAGCCGGCTTGCCGCGGGCTCCGAGGGAGGCGAACCCCGAGACCGCCTGCTCGTATGCGCACTTCAGGAAGATGAAGGTCCCCTGCCCGAATATCGACAGTTCCTGGATTTCGATCTCGATCGGCAGCTCCCTGCCGAGTTCCTCCTCCAGATGGGTCCGGGCCGCGTGCGCCTGGCGCTCGGCAATGGAGCGCGGCAGGTTCCCGACAGCCGAATAGCCGGTGATGCGCAGCAGTTCGCCGCGCTGTTGGGCCGCAAATGCAGAAAGAGAGCCGCAGGGCTCGACACGGCAGCGGACCCTCCCCCCGCCCTTCGGGTAAAAGCCGCACGACTCCAGGGTGAATTCGACATCGACGCCGAGGCGGGCCAGGGTCGGTCCGAACACCTCGGCAAGGTAGTGCCAGGACGGGCTGAAGGGGACGTGGGTACCCCCGATCAGGGAAAGCCGGCTCGTTGCGCCGCCCAGCAGGAGCGGCGGGATGATGGTCTGCAGCACCAGCGGAGTGGAGCCTGCCGTCCCGATGTCGAAGTGGTAGTTCCCGGCGCTGACGCGACCGGGCCTGAACCCGAGTTCCATCGACCCGAGCCGGTCCCCTGCCACCTCCGCGGCGGCAATCCGTGCGGCAGCCTGCACCGCGACCAGGTGCTGGCGCATCAGTCCCGGCTTGGCCCGGCTCTTGCGGATGTTCCTGATCCGGAATCCCTTGCCGGTCATGCAGGAAAGGCTCAGCGCGGTGCGCAGCATCTGCCCTCCCCCCTCCCCTTGACTGCCGTCGATCTCGATCATGGCATCCCGCCTCAGTAGAGAAACATCGGCTTGCCGAGCACATGGCGCACCCTGGGACGGTACTCGTCGCTGTCGTAGAGCTCGGCTACGTCCACCCGCTTTTGCCCCTGGATGATGGAGCTGATGGGGATGTGCCGGTAGGTGCCCCCCTGCAGCGAAACCATCCGGCCCGACATCCCTTCGGCGATCAGGTCCATGGCCATGTTGGCGTAGTTGAAGGCGACCATCAGGTCGAGAGAATCCGGAGCACCGCTGCGCATGAGGTAGGAGAGCTGCTGGTAGATGATGTGGGAGCCGGTCAGTCGCTTGATCGCCTCGCTGACCACGACTCCGATCCCCCCCAATTTCTTGTGGCCGTAGGCATCCTCCTGCCCGTACTCGACGATCTGCCCGCCGATCATGGAAGCGCCCTCGGATATGGTGACCATGGCGTAATTGCTCCGGTTCCCTTTCTTGTCCTCCTGCAAAAGGAGCGCGAGCTTCTCGATATCGAAGGGGACCTCGGAGATCAGCGCCCGATCCACGCTGGAAAGATAGGCGGAAATCAGCGAGGTCTCGCCCGAGTTGCGGCCGAAGAGCTCGATGACGGCGATGCGTTCATGGGAGCCGGCGCTGGTCCTCAGGCTGTGGATGAAGTTCACGCTGCGCGTGACGGCCGTGGAAAAGCCTATGCAGTAGTCGGTCCCGAAGACGTCGTTGTCCATGGTCTTCGGTATCGCCACCACCGGGAACCCCTCGCGGTGCAGGCGTTCGGCGTAGCTCAAGGTGTCGTCGCCGCCGATCGGGATCAGCGCGTCGATCCCCAGATGCTCCAGGTTGGCCAGCACGTGGGGGGTAAAGTCGTGCGTCCCCTGGCCCGCGGCATCGAAATCCGGGCCGCGCAGGAAGTCGGGCGTCTCGGAGTTCCCGACCTTGGCCGGGTTGGTGCGGCTGGTGTGGAGAAAGGTGCCGCCGGTTCGGTCCACGGTCCGCACCGCCTGCCGGTCGAGCGGCATGATGAACTTGTCCAGCGACTGCGGATCGTCGCGGTTGTAGTTGAGCAGCCCGCCCCAGCCCCGCCGTATGCCAAGCACCTGGTAGCCGTTGTCGACGGCGCGGTTCACCAGGGTCTTCAGTGCGGGATTGAGGCCCGGGACATCACCTCCGCCGGTCAGTACGCCTACCGTTTTCTGCCTTTCGGACATGGGTAACTCCTTGCAATGATGGCATCACCTCGATTTAATTAATGCTCAACATTATACCGGAGGGTGGCACCATTTCAAGGGAGCTGCAAAACCTGCTTCGAGAGGAATGCGGGGGGAAGAGCCGGCGCTGAACCTTGGTGCTAATCAGCCGGCTCCTTCTTGGAGTTGAACTTGGAGATGAAGGCGCTCACGTCCCGAGCGCTCAAGGGGCGGGCGAAATAGAAACCCTGCATCAGGCGGCAGTCGATCGAGGAGAGAAAATCCTTCTGGGCTTCCGACTCGACCCCTTCGGCGATCGCCTCCATGTCCAGGCACTTGGCCATGAACATGATGGTGGTAGCGATCGCCGCATCCTCGGAGGAGTTCACCACGTCGCTTACGAAGGAGCGGTCTATCTTGAGCGCCTGGAAGTGATAGTGCTTCAGCGAGGAAAGGGAGGAGTAGCCGGTGCCGAAATCGTCGATCTGGACGTTGATCCCCATTCTTTGCAGGCGCTGCAGCACCTCCAGCGATTCCGACTCGTAGATCATGAGCGACTCTTCGGTAATCTCCAGGGTCAACCGGTCCGGGGGGAGTCCGCTCTCGTGCAGCGCCTTCTCGATCACCAGTTCGAGGTCCTCATGACCGAAGACCGAGGGGGAGATGTTGACCGCGACATTGACGTCGAGGCCGTCGCTGCTATACCAATCTGCCGCCTGGCGGGAGGTGGCCTTCAGCACCCACTCGGTCAGCGCCCACATGAGCCCCGCCTTCTCGGCAAGCGGGACGAAGGCCGCCGCCCCCAGCACCCCCAGATGCGGATGCTGCCAACGCACCAGCGCCTCGACGCCGATGACCCGCATCGAGGTGGTGTCAAGCTTCGGCTGGTAGACCATGAAGAGTTCGTTGTGGGTGATGGCCCGCAGCAGTCCCTGCTCCAGCAGGACCCTCTGATCGCGCTGCTCCTGCCATTCACCGCCGTAAAAAGAGTAGGTGGAGCGCCCCTGCTGCTTGGCCTGGTTCAGGGCGAGATCGGCGAACTTGAAGAGCTGCGTCCCCTCCTCGGCGTCGGCGGGGTAGAGGGCGATGCCGATACTGGCGCTGATCTTGACCGATTGCCCGTCGACATGGAAGGGTGCGGAGATCGCCTCCAGTATGCGCTGGGCGACCACGCTCGGGCCATCGGGGACCTCCGGCTGGCGCAGCAACACGGCAAACTCGTCCCCCCCCACCCTCGCCACGATATCCTCGCCGCGCCTGGCGCACCACTCGCTGAGCCGCCGCCCCGTCTCGATCAGCACCGCGTCGCCGGTGAAGTGGCCACGCCTGTCGTTGATCGCCTTGAAGCGGTCCAGATCGAAAAAGAGCAGGGCGAGGGTTTCCCGGTGCCGCTTGGCGTACCCGATCGACTGGGTCAGGAACCCGTCGAAGGCCTGCCGGTTGTAGAGGCCGGTCAGCCCGTCGCGCGACGCCTGCTCACGGACACGCCGCTCGCTCGCCTGGTGCCGTGCCTGCATGGTTGCGGTAAGGAAGTAGACGATGGCCGCCATGCTGAAGGCGCCCAGGATCTCGAGCGAGACCGATGCCAGGGGGCGCAGTTCCGGGCGGTCCGCGAACATACGGTCGAAGAACACCCCTGCCAGGAAAAGCCAGCAGAGGCTGCTGAAGAGGTAGATGGCGGTGATGGAAGCCGGGGTCAGCCCGCCTATCCACCTGAAAAAATCGGACACCTTGCCGCGGATCATCGATTCCCCCGTGTCACCTCCGGGCTGCGGTCCCGGAAAGAGCTGCGCGCAGTAGAAAACAAGACCCCCGGCAACCGTAACCGGAAATGCCAGGGGTGCGTTGTCAACTCATCTGCCGGCAAAGCGGGCTTTAATAACCTCTCTCGATCACGTCATCCACCCAGGAAAGAGCCGCGGCGGCCGTCGGGAAACCGATGGTGCTGGTGAGCACGATCACGGCGTGGCGGATCTCCTCCGGTGTCGCACCTGCTTCCAGCGCGCGCACGGTGTGGCTGTGGGTCGAGCCGTGCGACCTGATGGCGGCAGCCGCCCCAAGCTGGATCAGGTGCACCGTCTTCTCGTCAAGCGGTCCAGCAGCTTGCGCCGCCTTACCCAGCGTTTCTACGGCTGTTATCAACCCCGGGTGGCGCTCCCTCAATTTCAGGTAGTGTTCATGCGGTTTTCGCGGCATCGTTTCCCCTCCTTTCATGTGTGTGCTCCTGCGGGAGCTTTATTTCACGGAACCTGTAAGAGTTTAGCCCGATTCCCGCAATAGGCAAACGAGGGATGCCGTGCAGCCGATGCTCCGGGGGGGGAAGCTTTTGCCGGCGGGTCGTTTGCCGGATTTCCCTTGCCATGATCGGGGTTGCCGACCTTCCCTTTCAGGTCATGTAGTAGGTTATCTCGTTGTGGCCAACGAGCAGCTGCAGTCCCATCAGCGAAGGGCTCTCGCAGGGAGTGCAGCCCCACTCCTCAAGAAGCTGCGCCGCGTGCCTGCCGGCCTCGGGGGTGAAATAGAGATCGACCCCTCCGCCATCGCGCTCTCTCTGGAAAAGGGCCATGGTTCGCGGCCCCCGGGCAGCGGCAAAGGCCTTTTCAAAAGCCTCCTTATACTGCTGTACCTTCCCTGCTGCCTGGTCGCCGTCAACTGTCAAATGATACCAATTCATCCTTATGCCATCCTCCTTAACGATTATCCCCGGTTCGCTGCTAATTCCGCTCGTGAGATACTATCCCTTGCAGAGACTGCAGTCAATGACCGGAGTCCAAGGGGAGGCAGAAATCGAACCGTGATTCGGGCTGGATGGATGCCGAAGAGACCGTGCGGAGGGAGGGGTGAGCGTAAAACGCCGGGATCGAAGAGAGCTCAATATCCCGGCACGGCCGTGACGGCCGTGCCGGCCGGTTCAATCGGTGAATATGCGGCTTCGGGGGGGATCGCACCACTGGTCGCCGCCGCTCTGGCGCACGCCGGCATAATGGCTCCCCTGGCCGTTTCGCCCGTGGTCCCCGCAGGTCTCGTAGATCTCCTCGAAGGCGGGGGCGACTTCCCGGAACACCTTGAGCACCTGCGGGTCGAAATGATGCGGCAGGGTTCTGCCGTCGCCGTGCAGGATGATCCTGCAGGTGGTGTCGTGATCGAAGGCGGGCTTGTAGATGCGCCGGTTGCGCAGGGCGTCATACTGGTCGGCCAGATTGAGGATCCTGCCGTCGATCGGTATCCGGTCCCCTTTGAGACCGTAGGGATAGCCGCTGCCGTCGTATCTTTCATGGTGCGAGAGGGCGATGCTCTTGGCCAGGGTGAACCGGACATGGTCGCCCAGGATCCTCGCCCCGTACTCCGCGTGCTGTTTTATCACATCGAACTCCAGAGGATCCAGCTTGCCCGGCTTCTTCAGCACTTCGCCCGGTATGTGGATCTTGCCGACATCGTGCATCTGCGATTGCAGACGGATGATGTTGATGAACTGATCGGACATGCCAAGCCGCCGGGCGAGCAGGGCGCAGTACTCGCCGACCCGCGAGATGTGGTTGCCGGTATCGTCGTCATTGGCCTCGGCAGCCCTGGCCAGGGCAAAGACCGTGTAGGCGAAGGCGTCCTCGGTCTCCTTGATCTGCGAGGAGAGCGATTTCAGAAACAGGCTGTGGGTCGCCACGCTTTTCAGGAACTCGCCGTCGTATTCGCTGACCTGCCTGCCGTAATTGAGCGCGCAAAGGGAGAAACCCTCGCTCAAGTAGCAGACAAGATTGGCCGCAATGGTCGGCAAGGCCGTGAGCGCGGCGTCTAGCTGCTCCATCTTTTCGCTCTCGAGATCGCACCTGTTGAAATAGGAGATGCCGGGACTTCTGGCCAGAGCGAGCAGAAGCGTGCCGATATCGGTGGCAAGAGGGAGGGTGGTCAGGCAACCGTCCCGGTACTCGTATTTGTACCAGACGCGCCTGCCGTTATCCTCCCGTATCCCGACCAGCACGACCTGAGGCCTGTCGGTCATTTCCGCGCAACGGCCGATGAGACGGGTGACGATTCCGTTGATGACGGACATGAAGTCGAAGCGCAGCGGGTCGAAGGTCGCCACGATCCCTTCGCCGAAACTGATCAGGTTGGTGATGTTGCTGTAGGCGGAATTCAAACGGTCGTTGAGGGTCTTCACCTTGAGAAGCATCCCGATGCGGGCCAGCAAAGCGACCATGTCGAAGGGCCTGGACATGAAATCCTCGGCTCCCGATTCGATCCCCTCGATGCGGTTCTCCTGGGCGTCGTTGGCGGTGATCAGGACGACCGGGATGCTGCGGTAACGTTTATCCGCCTTGATCCTTTTACAGACCTCGAAGCCATCCATCTCGGGCATCATGACATCCAAAAGCACGATGTCGATCCGCTCGCTGTGAATGATTTCCAGCGCTTCCTTGCCGTTTATCGCATGCACCGCCTCGTAGCCATGAGAGGAGAGAATGGATTGCAGCAGGCCGTGATTCTGAGGGTTGTCGTCGGCGCATAGAATCCTTGGTTTCTCTTTCTTCATGACAATTCCTCGTCGAGCAGAAAGTTTCTCGCGAGCCGCGCTCGGAAGATCCTCTTGTGCAGAAACCGGCCGCCTACTTAAGTCGCTGAAATATCTAACGGAGCAGAAGGGGCATCACTCCACTCCGCTGCAAATAATTAGACATCATTAAAGTTAACATCGCGAAAGTGGGTGTCAAGCGTCCATTACCATCCCTCAGGGGCGCAGCCCTTCCGCCACCACCTCGGCCAGATCCCTGACCCTGATCCCGTTCGCCTGCAGGTCCTTGAGACCGTCCTCCATCATGGTCATGCAGTAAGGGCAGCTCACGCAGATGGTATCCGGCTTCTTTTCCAGTGCCTCCTTCACCCGGTTAAGGTTGATGCGCTCCCCGTGCCGTTCCTCCTGCCACATCCTCCCGCCGCCTGCCCCGCAGCAGAAAGAGTCCCGGCCGTTGCGCCCGAACTCGCCCGGAGCGCTGCCGGTAACGGCCTTTAGAGCCTCCCGCGGCGCGGAGTAAATGTCGTTATGACGCCCCAGGTAGCAGGAATCATGAAACAGCAAACCGCCCAGATCACTCACCTGCTTATTAAGCTTAAGCCGCCCGCTTTCCAATAGTCGGGCAATCAGTTCGCTGTGGTGCACCACCTCCAGTTCCAGGCCGTACTGCCGGTAATCGTTTTTCAACGTGGAAAAGCAATGGGGACACTGGGTGATGATCTTCTGCACCCCCCTCTCAACCAGGAGGCGCACGTTGTCCCGGGCCATCTCATCGAAGACGAACTCGTTACCCAACCGGCGCAGGCTGTCGCCGCAGCACTTCTCATCCTTCCCGAGCGTCCCCCATGAGACAGCTGCGGCATCCAGTATGGCAGCCAGGGCCACCGTGGCGTGCTTCTGGCGCGAGTCGAAGGCCCCCGCACAGCCGACGTAGAAGAGGTATTCGGTCTTCCCCGCCTGGAACGGCTGCACCTCGATGGCGGAGTGCCACTTGGTCCTCTCGCTCGGCGCGATCCCCCAGGGGTTGCTCCTTCCCTCCATGTTCTCGAAAAAGGTGAGCAGCTCTTCCGGGAAGCGGGATTTCATCTGCACCAGATGACGGCGCATCTTGATGATCTTTGGCGTCTGCTCGATCAGGACCGGGCAGACGCTCATGCAGGATCCGCAGGTAGTGCAGGACCAGATGGTCTCCTCGGTTGAGCTTCCTTCCCCTTCCGGGCCGACCAGCGGCATCTGCGCTCCCATCCCCTTTTGCAGCAGCGCTCCGTTGGCCAGGAGGTTGGTCTTGATGGCGTGCATCACCTGGCGCGGGTTGAGCGATTTCCCGGTGCAGGCAGCGGGACAGGCCTCCTGGCAGCGGCCGCATTCCGTACATGAGAAGCCGTCCAGGAGGTCCTTCCAGGTGAACTGATCCACCGTTGCGACGCCGTAGCTCTCCCCCCTGACGAACCGCTCCCGGCAGTGACTGTTGGTCTTGCCGAGAGCCCCGAAGAAACAGTTCGGGATGGCGGTCAGGATGTGCATATGCTTGCTCTGCGGGAGAAAGCACAGGAATGCGAGCAGGGCTGCGGCATGCAGCCACCAGCAGAAACCTGCCAGGGATTGGAGAGTGCCGGACCAGGAGACGGCGATTCCTTTCGCGAGCAGCGCGGAGACCGGCATGGCAGCCGCTCCCTGTTCCTTTCCCATGGCGATCTCTGCGCCGTGCAGGCCGAAGTAGGCCAGCATCAGCAGGGCGATTAAGGAGAGAATCAGGAATCCTTCCAGGCTGCGCGCCTTGACGTAGTCGCTGCTCATGGATGGGTGCGGAAAGAATATCCGCCGGGAAAAGGCAAGCAGCACTGCGACCAGGGTCAGCAGGGATACCAGGTCGAAGGCGAAGAGCAGGGCATGATGGAGAGGTGCCGGAAGCAGCGCCAGGGTGAAACCGGGGATCAGCCCGTTCAAGATGAAGTCGCCGTTGGCGAGCAGCAGGATCAGGAAGGACCAGAAGATGACCGCATGGTTCAAGCCGGAGGATTTCCGAATCACCTGTTTCTGGGCGAAGGCATGGAGAAACATCTGGCGCAGGCGCAACCCGGTGGCGTTGCAGCGCTGCTCCGGCCGCCCCAGGCCGATGAGGCTGAGGCGGCGGTAGCAGCCAGTGCAGAAGACAAACATTGAGGCAAGCAGTAGTGCTGCAAAGATCATCGGATTGGGTGACATGGCATATCCCTCGTTCGAGCTTTCGGGTTGTAGTTCAGCGGCAAAAAGTCCCCCTTTGACAAAGGGGGATTTAGGGGGATTTGCAGTCAGTGGCAAAATGCATCACTTGGGCACCTGAGCAAAATCCCCCCTAGCCCCCCTTTTTCAAAGGGGGGGACGTGGCCCAAGGGGGGGGACGAGTGTTTCCCCTTACCTTAACCGTTGAGGCACGCCTTGCTCGGAGCCTGCCCCAGTTGCCTCTGTGCCCGCAGGCGCTGCGTCATGGCCGGCACGATCTGGAACAGGTCGCCTACGATGCCGTAATGGGCAACTTCAAAGATGGGGGCATCCCTGTCCCGGTTGATGGCGATCACCAGATCGGAATCCTGCATGCCGACCAGGTGCTGGATGGCGCCGCTGATGCCGCAGGCGATGTAGATCTTGGGACGCACGGTCTTGCCGGTCTGGCCGACCTGACGCTCATGAGGCATCCAGCCGGCATCCACGGCGCTTCTCGACGCCCCGACCACCCCGCCCAGCTCTTCGGCAAGCTCATGAAGGATGGCGAAATTCTCTCTGCCCATCATGCCGCGACCGCCGGAAACGATGAACTCGGCGGCGGCAACGTCGACCTGGTCCTGCTTATGGTCGATGATGATTTCCAGCACCTTGGTCAGCATGTCTGCTTCCCTCACCCGGCAGGTGACCGGGACGATGGTGCCGCTTTTACCCTCCGCGCGCTCCGACATCTGCATGACGTGAGGCCGGACCGTTGCCATCTGGGGCCGGAACTTGTCACACATGATGGTGGCCATGATGTTGCCGCCAAAGGCGGGACGGGTCTGCATCAGGTTGCGCTTATCGTCTATGCCAAGACCGGTGCAGTCCGCGGTGAGTCCGGTGCCGACCACTGTGGCCACAGCCCCGGCCAGGTCGCGTCCCAGGCCCGTCGCCCCCATCAGGACGATCTCCGGCTTGTACAGGGCGATGAGGTGGCAGACCGCCTTGAGATACGCCTCGGTCCGGTAATGCCGGAAAACCGGGGCGTCGACCAGGTAGGCCTGATCGGCGCCATAGCAAAAAGCCTCGTGACACAGCCCCTTGACATGCTCCCCGATCACCAGCGCCGAGAGATTTACCCCAAGCGCATTTGCCAGTTCACGCCCCTTCCCCATCAGTTCCCAGGAAACCTTGGCCACCTCCCCCTCGGTCTGCTCCACGAAAACCCAGACACCCCGATAGCCGGCGAGTTTCTCGGCCAAGGCCCTGTCTTCCGGATCGAGCTCTTCCTCGACCGGCGCCTCCCCTTGCTCCCTGGCCATTTCATCCAGGATCTTCTGCTCTTCGGCGCTGAAGAACATCTCCAGCGCCCGGGCCGGGCAGACCTTGATGCATTTGACGCAACCGATGCATTTATCACCCGAGATCACAGCCTCACCTGCATCGTTCATCTCGATGGCATTGACCGGGCAGGAACTCTCGCAACGCGCACCGCAGGCGATACACCTCCCCTCTACAACTCGTGCCTTGCCGCGCGCCCTTTTCATCGGTTTCTTCCTTTCAGTCATCATTTGCTCCTCTTATAGGGCGAGCAGATCTTTGCTCATGAGCTTGTCGATCAGCAGATTTGCCGTTGCCAAGGGATCGTTGAGACCATCGCCGACGATCTCCCCTTTTTCCCGCTCCGGTGAGAAGATCCGACTTACCCAGGTGGGAGAGCCTTTGAGGCCGACCGTCTGTTCGTCGAGCTGCAGCTCCTTGTTGCTCCAGAGCTTTACTGCCGTGTCCCGGGATGCCAGCCGCATGGGGACCGTCGGGTAACGGGGGCGGTTCAGCTCCCTCACCACGGTGATCATGACCGGGAGAGCGGCCTCCACGATTTCGAAGCGCCCTTCCAGTTTGCGCCGCACCTTTATCTTCCGTTTGACCGGGTCGATCGACTCAATACGGTCGACCAGGGTGAGCTGGCTGTAGCCGAGCCTCGTGGCGATGCCGGGTCCGACCTGGGCGGTATCGCCGTCGATGGTCTGCTTGCCGCAGAGCACGATTGCGACCTCGTCAGCCTGATTGAGCCTTCTGATGGCTGCCGAGAGGACTTGGCTGGTGGCCAGGGTGTCGGCGCCGCCAAAGACGCGGTCGGAGAGGAGGATCGCCTGGTCGACGCCGAGTGCGAGCGCCTTTTTCAGGGTGGCTTCGGCGTTGGGAGGCCCCATGGAGACGGCGGTGACCCGGAAGCCGAAGCGGTCTTTGAGGCGCAGAGCTTCCTCCAGGGCATGGGTGTCGTACGGATTCACGATGAACGGGATCCCTTCCCGCACCAGGGTGTTGGTGACGGGATCGATCTGGACCTGGGTGGTGTCAGGAACCTGTTTGATGCAGGCGACTACAAGCATAAGGCGTCTCCATATATTATCTTTACGTCAACGGAACTGGATGCTCAAAAAAAGGCCCTTTCGAGAAAGGGCGTCGGTTGAAGCTTTAGCTGATTAGCATTACACCTGCTATGCCGCGCCTTGTCGGAGACAAAGTCCATCCTCGCCAGGCGCCTGCGCACTCTCCTCCCCCCGGAGGGGGGAGGTCGGGAGGGGGGAAGAGTGCGGCTTCTCTGAAGAACGTGCTGGTTCCCCCTCCCTAACCCTCCCCCTCCGGGGGCACTGCCATTAAGTTAGGCGGTGATTCCGTGAATCATGTAGGGTGGGCCGTGCCCACCATCAGGATGCGGTTGTGGTGGGCACGGCCCACCCTACCTCTCATTCCCTTAACTTAATGGCAGTGCCCTCCGGGGGAGGGGACATTTGGCGTCGGGAGCCGCCCCCCTTTTCCAAAGGATGAGGTTTTGTGGCTGCAGGATAGCGGTATTCAGCCGCCTCCCGTCGATGGGAGGGACTGGTATCCCGCAGCTACTCCTTCTTCTTCACCTTCGGGATGAAGATCTGTTCCGGGTCGAGCACGTCGTGGATAAAGTGGAGCTCTGCCTTGGTCGGCGGCAGGGTCTCGCCGCTTACCCGGGACAGATCGAGATCGAACTGGCACATCTCGCGGATCTGTTCCGGCGTGTTCCCCGCATGGCAGGTATCCAGATAGATCCGGCCGGTCTCCTCGTCGAAGCGAAACACCCCGGCCGTGCTGATCACCGCGGCGGGTCCCCCCCGGTAAGCGGCACCGTAGAGCTCGCGCCGATCGACGAACTCGCCGCCGGGCCACTTTTTCACCCGCCAGCCGGGACTGGTGATGTAGCTGACCCTCTCGGTAAAGCGGCGCTTCTCGTGGACCATGATGAACACGGTCCGCCTGGCGAAGGAGTTGATGTCCGGGTTGCCGCCGCTGCCGGTCAGACGCAACTCCGGATCGAGATAATCGCCGATGCAGGTGGTGTTGACGTTGCCGTACTCATCGACCTCGGCGCCGCCCAGAAAGCCGAGATCGACGTAGCCCCGCTGGGCAATGCTGAAGGCATCGTGGAGACCGGAGGAGCGGGAGGCCCCCATCTCGCAGCGGGCATCACCCACCGAGGTCGGGATCTCGGGGGGCCGGCCGTCCAGCGTTCCGGCCTCGAAAATCAGCTTCAGGTTGGGCGCATGGGTCTTCTGGGCCAGCATGATAGCCACCATGGGAAGCCCGGTGCCGGCAAAGACGATCTCGTTGTCCAGCACCTCGCGGGAGGCGGCGCAGCAGAGCAGGTCAGCCAGCCCGTATTCTTCGGGATCTGCATAATCCATAATCATTGCCCCCTTTTCGTGCCGGTACTGTAGTTGAGCGCGGTATTGGCCTTCAGGTTGAGCATCCGCGGCCACCCCAGTTTCTCGAGATAGCTCATGTGGTCCAGACCGTGGATCCATTCCTTGGCAAAATCGTCGAACCCCTCCTGGGTTCTGGTCCGGCCGTAGAAATCCTTGAGGAAGGCGCCGTCGACGTCGTAGCGGCCGAACATGCCGGTCGGATGGGCGCCGAAGGGGCATTCCAGGATGTGATCCACCTCGAAACTGGCGATGGTATTGCGGTCGCTTTCCCGGCGCAGGTACTCCTCCGGAACGATCTCCTCGGCCATGACGATGGTGATGTCGGCCGCCCGGGCAGCTTCCGGATCCGAATAGTACTGGCCGCTGACCCGCACCGTCCCCTCCTCCCCCACCTGCTGCACGCAGATGACCGCCACATCGACCTTGGCCGCCGGCACCAGCACCTGCGCACCCGCCCCGAAGAAAGGGTCCTCGGTGAACCGGTACTTGTGCTTTGCTATCCGCTTGCCGTCCCTGAGCCCCGCCCTGCCGAGCATGTCGTATTCCGGATTATGGAGGTCGGTGCCGAGCGCGGTCTGGGTCGCGGCGTAGGGCGCACCCGAAGCAGCCGCGGCGAAACGGAACATCATCTCGGCATGGCTGTAATCTTCCACGATGATCTCCTTGCTCCCCACCTTGCGGGACAGGTTGGCGCCGTACTTGCCGTAGAGCTCGTGGCCGACCCAGCAGGACTCCCAGATATCGACGCAACCGGCGCCGACCAGAAACTCTGTCTGGGGTCCGCCGTTCACCTCGATCAGGTGGAGCCCTTTTCTCCTTTGCCGGATCAGTTCGTAGATCAGGGCAAAGGGACGACGCCAGATGGTGAAGCCGGAAAAAGTCAGGCTGGAGCCGTCCTTGATGATCTCCGCCGCCTGTTGCAGATTGATGCGCTTGCCACTGCTCATGCGTCCCTCCTGGTTCAACTCCAGTTTTAAACTGAAGGTTCAACTGCAGTTCAGGCGAAATTTCGCAGGATCTCGCGGGCGATGATGACCCGCTGGATCTCATTGGTCCCCTCGTAGATCGAGGTGATCCGCACGTCCCGGGCATAGCGCTCCACCGGGAAATCACGGCTGTAGCCGTATCCTCCCAGCATCTGCACCGCCTTGTAGCACGCCTTGTTGGCAGCCTCGGTGGCGTACATCTTCGCCATGGAAGCTTCCTTGGCGAACGATCTCCCCGACTCCTTCCTGAAGGCCGCATTCATCAGCAGCAGGCGGGCCGCCTCCAGTTCCGTGTAGGCGTCCGCGATCATCCATTGGATCGCCTGGAAATTGCTGATCTTCTGGCCGAACTGCGACCGCTGCGTGCTGTACCGGGAGGCGAAGTCCATGGCGGCCAGGCCTAGCCCCAGCCCCAGCGAGCCGATACCGATGCGCCCGCCGGCCAGTTCCCCCACCGCGATCCGGAAACCGTCGTTCAGCTTCCCCATCAGGGCGTGTTTCGGAATGCGGCAGTTGTCAAAGATCAGCTCGTTGGTGGCCGAGGCGTGCTGCCCGGTCTTCTCCTCCTGCTTGCCGATGACGAGTCCCGGCGCCCCCTCTTCAACCAGGAAACAGCTGATCCCCCTCCCCTTCGCGGCCCCCTGGTCGGTGACGGCCCAGACCACGAAGACCCCGGCGTAGGGGGCACTGGTGATGAAAATCTTGGAGCCGTTCAGCAGCCAACGATCCCCGTCCAGTACCGCCGTGGTAGTCATGCCGGCCGGGTCGGAGCCGGCTCCGGTCTCGGTCAGTGCGAAGCTCCCCGCGGCATACTCCCCGGAGCAGATGCGGGGAATGTAGGCCCGCTTCTGCTCATCGGAGCCGACCGCCTGGATCACCTCGCAGACCATATTGTTGACCGACACGGTCACCGCGGTGGAGGCGCAGGCCCGGGCGATTTCGGTCATGGCGACACTGAAGGCGACCACCCCCGCCTCCGAGCCGCCGTACTCCGCAGCCACGTTAAGTCCCATGAATCCCAGTTCCGCAAGCTTGCGCAGGTTGGCCAGGAAAGCCGGCCGGTCGTCCTCGCGGTCAAGCCTTGCCGCTACCGGCTCCAGTTCCGCCTTGGCGAAATCACGTGCGGTATCCTGGATCAGCTTCTGTTCTTCGGTGAGTTCAAGAAACATAGATGCCTCCCTGGCTGTGATTGCTTCCGTCGAAGGCGAATTGTTCAGTACGATGGTCGCCGCAGAAAGTCCCCCTTTGAAAAAGGGGGATTTAGGGGGATTTGCAGTCCGCGGCAAAATGCTCGATTGGGCAGCTAAACCAAATCCCCCCCAGCCCCCCTTTTTCAAAGGGGGGAGCGGTACCCTGAACTCCCTCACTCTTCTCCCTCTCCCTCCGGGTGAGGGAGAGTTTCACCCAAAAAATCACTTCTCTATCCCGACGCGCCCCAGCACGCCGGCCTGGAAATAGTGCTTTACCTCAACCATTTCGGTCACCAGGTCGGCTGCCGCGATCAGCCGCGGGTCGGCGCTCCGGCCGGTCAGCACCAGTTCCACCTGCTCCGGCCTGTCAGCTAGCAGTGCCAGGATGTCTTCCACGCCGATCAGTCCAAACCAGGCCGCGCCGTTGATCTCGTCCAGAATCACCAGATCGTACTCGCCGCCGCTCAAAACGCGTCGGGCCAGCTCCAGGGTCTCATTGGCGATCCTGATATCCTCCGGATCCAGCTTCTCCTTGAAAATCCAGCAGTCACGTCCGGTCTGATGGATGGTCAGCAGCGGCGCAAGCCGCTCTGCCGCCAGGTGCTCGCCGTACTGGCCGCCGCCCTTGATGAACTGGACGATGCAGACCCTGAGCCCCCGCCCCACCGCTCTCAGCGCCAGGCCGAGGGCTGCGGTGGTCTTCCCCTTCCCGTTGCCTGTGTATACCTGGACCCTTCCCTCAGTCAGCGTCATCTGGCGCACCTGGCCGTGAATGCCGGCACGAACTGCATCACATCGGCTACCACGAGCACGTCGGCTATCTCGCCGATCGGGGCGTCCTTGTCCTTGTTGATGGCAACGATGAAATCCGCCTTCTTCATCCCGGCCAGATGCTGGATGGCGCCGCTGATGCCGCAGGCCACGTAGAGTTTCGGGTTTACGGTCTGGCCGGTGGTACCGACCTGGTGGCTGTGCGGGATCCAGCCGGCATCCACCACCGGGCGGCTGGCGCCCAGTTCCCCGCCCAGCGCCTTGGCCAGGGCGGCGATGACCGGAACGTTGTCTTTCTTGCCAACGCCCCGCCCGGCACTGACGATCACCTCGGCCCGGGTCAGGTCGACGTCCTTTTGTTCGGCCGCCTCGTAGCCTACGAACTCCACCCTGCCGGTACTCTCCGCCACCTCGAGTTTTTCCAGTTGCGGGATCCCCTGGGGCTCCCCCTGGATGCTGAAGGCGCCTGCCTGGATGGTGACCACGGTCCTGGCGCTTTTGGGTGCCACCGATCTGCGCATCTTGGCGTTGCAGCAGGTCACTTCGAACTTGCCGTCCACAATGGCTACCACCTCCGAGACTTGGCCCGCTTTCAAGGCGGCGGCTACCCGCGGTGCCAGATCCCAGCCATAGGAGGAATGGACGAAGATGATGTAGTCCGGGTTTTCCTTGGCGACCGCCTCCAGCACCAGCTTTTTGTGCAGATCGGGGTTATATTCCCCGTATCTGGCGACGTCCGCCAGGTACAGCTTGCCTTCGAATTTGGGTGCTTGGGCTTCGCTGCCGACCAGGACCATGGCGCTTTCGACGCCCAGCTGTCCGGCAAAAGCCTGCAGTTCATACGTCGAGTCGAGCAGTTTTCCTTGCCGGAATTCCCCTATCAGTAACGCTTTCATAATTCCTCCGTGCGTAAGTGGGTTCTCTATCTGAGCACCGTCGTCTTTTCCTTGAGGATCCCCATCAACCTCTCCAACTGGGCTCCCACCTCTCCTTCGATGATGATGCCGCCCCCCTTCTTGGCGGGAGGGTACATCTTGTCGGTGGCGGTCAGCTCCGCTTCCTTCAAAAGATCCGCGATCGGCAGTGCGAGTATTTCCTTCTTCTTGGCCTTCATGATGTTGGGCAGAGTCGGGTAACGAGGAGTATTGAGCCCGAGTTGGCAGGTAACCACCGCCGGCAGCTTCAGCTTCGCGACGCCTTTGCTACCCCCTTCCAGCTCCCTTTTCGCGGTGATCGTGCCGCTGTCGTAGGCGAAACCCACCAAGGTGGTAGCGCAGGCGAAGCCAAGCTGCTCGGCGACCGTCACGCCGACCTGCGCCGAACCGCGGTCCTGGGACTGCATTCCGGTAAAGATAATGTCGTAGTTCTGGCTGCCGGCATGGCTCGCGATGGCCGCGGCGATCTGCCACGGGTCTTTCTGATAGTACTTGTTGTCCTGGATATGGACGCCGCGGTCGCCACCCATGGCGAGGGCCTTCTTGATCGACTCCACCACCCGATCCGGGCCGATGGAGAGGATGGTTATCTCAGGTTCGCCACCCAGCTGTTCCTTGAGCTGAACCGCCTGTTCCACGGCATATTCGTCGTATTCGTTCATGCGGAAGGCGAGGTCGGTTTCGTCGTACCAGGTCCCTTCGCTGTTGAGCTTGAACCTGGATTCCATGTCGGGAACCTGTTTTATGCATACCAGTATCTTCATACCTTCCTCCTCGTGTAAGTGATTGGTAGCTAAGTGATCCTCACCCCATCCCCCTCCCGGCCTCCCCCTTGAAAGGGGAGGGGCGTAAAGGCCGCCCCCTATAGTGATAAGGAGCGAAAGATCCCCCGTTGAATGAAAAGGGGCGTAAAGGTCCCCTCCCCTTCAAGGGGAGGGACAGGGTGGGGATGGGGGCCTCCCCGCCGGCAGAAGCCGCTCGGCGACCATCTCGGCCAGGTCGCGCACCTGCAGTTTCCCTTCGCAGTCGCCGGTCTTGATGCCGTCCTCGAACATGGTCAGACAGAAGGGGCAGTTGGAGATCAGCAGCGGCGCCCCTGTTGCCTCCGCCATCTTGACCCTTTTCACGTTGATCCGGCTCCCCAGTTTTTCCTCGGCGAGGATGCGTCCTCCGCCGGCGCCGCAGCAGAAGCTTTCGTAACCCGATTTCTCCATCTCGTTGATCCGGCCGCCGGCGGCGTGGAGGACGTCGCGCGGCTCCTGGATCACGTCCTTGTAACGGCCCAGATAGCAGGAGTCGTGGTAGGTGTAGTCGAACTGGTGCGCTTCGATCGGCAGGGTGCCGTTCTTCAGGAGACGGTCGATAAATACGGTGTAGTGTTCGACCTCGATGTCGAAGCCAAAATCCCGATAGTCCCGGCCGAGGGTGTTGAGGCAGTGCGGACAGGTGGTGACGATCTTCTTCACGTCGTACGCCTTGATCTGCTCGATGTTCTCCCGGGCAGTCATCTGGTACAGGTACTCGTTGCCGAGTTTTCTTAACGGCTCGCCGCAGCACTTTTCTTCCTTGCCGAGGATACCGACCCGGACCCCGGCGGCGTTGCAGATCTTGATGAAGCTTCTGGCCACTTCCTGGTTCCTCTTGTCGAAGGAGGCGTAGCAGCCGACGAAGTAGAGGATGTCCACCTCGGCGCCGTCGCAAAGCTGCCGGACGTCGAGCCCTTTGGTCCAGTCGCCGCGGCTGGCGTAGGCCAGGCCGAACGGGTTGCCGTTGACCTCGACGTTGTTGACGGCGACCATGACTTCCTCGCCGGGGAATTCCCCCTGCATGAGCACCAGGTTACGCCGCATGTCGATGATCTTGTTGACGTGTTCGATCTCGGCGGGGCAGATCTCCTGGCAGGCGCGGCAGGTGGTGCAGGACCAGAGGACGTCCTGGCTGACCGTCTCGATCAGGTTCGCCTGCGGGTTGCCGAAGGCGACCTCCCCTATCTGCTGGACGACATTCATGGGAGAGAGCGGCTTTTCCGTGTTCCAGGCCGGGCAGCGGTCCTGGCACCTTTTGCAACTGGTGCAAGCGTCGGCGTCGAAGATGTCTTTCCAGGAGAGGTCGGCTACCTTGTCTACGCCGAATTGTTCGACCCCTTCCTCTTCCAGGTTGATGGTGGCGATGGAACCCTTCTCCCGCAGATCGGTGAACAGGTAGTTTGCCGGGGTGGTGAACAGGTGGCGGAATTTGCTCCACGGAATGGAGACGATGAACCCCATGACCAGCAGGAAGTGGACCCACCACCAGAGTGTGTGCATCTCCCGCAGGGACTGATCGTCCAGCCCGGCAAACTGATTGGCCACCAGCAGGCCGATGGGGGACAGTTTGGCGAGTTCCGGGTTGCTGCGCAGCTCCGTCGCGGCGATGCGTACGCCTTCGGCGAAGAAGCCGGTGAGGATGATGGCAGTGAGCAGGACGTGCATCAGGTAATCGTCCCTGGTGATCTTGAGCCCCTCGGGTCTGACCAGGAAACGGCGGAGCGTAAACCCGAAGAGCATGATCAGCGCTGCGATCCCGGCCAGGTCGAGGACCACGGAGTAGAACTTGTAGAACGTTCCTTTGAGAATTACCACGTTGAAGAGCGGCTGGGTGAAGTCGGCCTGCAGCATGACCAGCAGCGTCCCGATGAAGAGCACGATGAAGCCCCAGAAGAAGAAGCCGTGGGCGACTCCGGGACCGGTCACGCGCAGCACCTTGAGCTGGCCGAAGAGGTTTTTCAGCAGCAGGACGATCCGTTCGGGGAGGTTGTCGAGACGGTTCAGCTCCTTTCCCTGTCGGTACACCTCGATCCGTTTCCAGAAGCCGTAGCCGCAGGCAGCCAGAGCGAGCAGCGTGATCAGGTACATGGGGAGCACCACCCCATGGCCGACGTTCCAATAGATTTCCCTGGTAGCTTCCATCCCGATCTCCTGCCTGCCGCTTTATGGGTCACCGTCCATCAAGAACTCTCCCCCCTTTGAAAAAGGGGGGTCGGGCGCACTGCATTAGTTAAGAGGTAGGGTGGGCCGTGCCCACCACACCTGAATCCTGATGGTGGGCACGGCCCACCCTACATGATCTACGAAGTCACGGTTAGGGCTAATGCCACCCTCCCCCAGCCCCTCCCATCAAGGGAGGGGGCTTTAACCCGCTCTCCCATGGGGCACTGCCATTAAGTTACCCGATTAGCGCTAATCTTCAGTAACGCTGGGTGCGGCTGAAAGTCCCCCTTTGAAAAAGGGGGATTTAGGGGGATTTGCAGTTGGTTGCAAAGCTGCACTCTGTGGCGCCTTAGGGGAAATCCCCCCCGACCCCCCTTTTTCAAAGGGGGGAGCAAGTATCCTGCTGCCTCGCTCCCTTTTCCAAAGGGGGACCTTCCTGCCATTATTCCTACGACAGCAGCAGCTTCGAGATCACCACCCGCTGCACCTCGTTGGTCCCTTCGTAGATCTCGGTGATCTTGGCATCGCGGTACATCCGCTCCACCTCGTAATCGACGATGAACCCGTAGCCGCCATGGATCTGGATCGCCTCCTTGGTGACGTAGGTGGCGGCCTCCGAGGCGAGCATCTTGCACATGGCCGATTCCATGGTGTAGTTCTTTTTGCCGTCCTTGAGGCAGGCGGCCTTGTAGGTCATCAGCTTGCTGGTCTCGATCCTGGCATACATGTTGGCTAGCTTGAACTGGATCGCCTGCAGATCGCTGATGGGATGACCGAACTGCTTGCGTTCCTTGGAATAGGCCAGCGCCAGGTCGAACGCCCCCTCCGCGATCCCCAGCGCCTGCGAGGCGATGCCGATGCGCCCACCGTTCAAGGTGTCCATGGCGATCTTGAACCCCTGCCCTTCCTGGCCCAGGAGGTTCTCCGCCGGGATCCGGACGTTGTCCAGGGCGAAGGCTGTGGTGTAGCTGCCGCGGATGCCGAGCTTCTTCTCGTTCTTCAGGATCTCGACGCCGGCGGACTGGAGGTCGATGATGAAGGCGGAGACTCCCCTGTGCTTCAGGCTCTTGTCCGAGGTGGCGAAGACCACGCCGGTTCCCTTGTAACCGCCGTTGGTGATGAAGATCTTGGAACCGTTGATGATGAAGTCGTCCCCATCGCGTTTGTAGGTGGTAGCGAGGGCGCCGGCGTCGCTCCCGGCGTCCGGTTCGGTCAAAAGGAAGCAGCCGATGACCCTGCCGGTGTTCAGGTCGGGGAGCCATTTTTTCTTCTGCGCCTCGGTGCCGAAGGTATAGATCGGGCCGCAGGCCAGGGAGGTGTGGGCAGAGATGAGAACGCCGCTGGAGCCGCAGGCTTTCGATACCTCCTCGATGACTATGGCGTAGGAGAGCATGTCGAGACCGGCGCCGTCGTACTCCTCAGGGAGGTAGCTCCCCAGCAGCCCCATTTCTCCCATCTTTTTCACCAGCTGGTCCGGGATCATGTGTTCCTCGTCGATCTGCATCGCGATCGGCTTGATCTCCTTCTCGACGAAATCCCTGACGGAATCCCTCAACACCCTGTGGTCCTGGCTCAATTCAAAATTCATCTAAAGCCTCCTCGCGAGCTGCGGCATTCAGGACCGGTGCTTCCGCCCTGGCCGCGGTTATCCGGCCACCCAAACTCCATCTCCCTCCCTTGACCGGAGGGGATCAATTACTATCTCCCCTTGAACTCCGCCTTGCGCTTCTCGACGAATGCCCCCATCCCCTCTTTCTGGTCTTCGGTCGCGAAAAGCACTCCGAACAGGGAACTCTCGTAGCGGAAGCCGTCTTCTTTGGACATGTTGAGCCCATTGACGATGGCGTTCTTGGCGTAGCAGACGCCGAGCCGGCCGTTCCTGGCAATCTCCCGGGCAAGTCCCGTCACCTTGTCCGTCAGTTCTGCCTGCGGGCAGACCTCGTTGACGATCCCCCAGGCCAGAGCCTTCTGGGCGTTGATCATCCTGCCGCTCAAGACCAGCTCCTTGGCCCGGTTCGGTCCGATCAGCCGTGACAGGTTCTGGGTGCCGCCGAAGCCTGGAATGATGCCGAGGGTAACCTCGGGGAAACCGAATCTGGCGTTCTCCGAGGCATAGATGACATCGCAGGCAAGCGCCAGTTCCAGGCCGCCGCCGAGTGCATACCCGTTTACCGCAGCGATCACAGGCTTGGTCATCTTTTCCATGAAGAGCATCAGCCGCTGCCCCTGAAGGGCGAACTGGTGTCCCTGGTAGGAGGTCATCGCCGCCATTTCCTTGATGTCCGCCCCGGCAACGAATGCCTTCTCACCGGCACCGGTGATGATGACCACCTGCGCCCTGCTCTCCTGTTCGATCTCGTAGAGGACGCACTCGAGCTCGCCCAGGACTTGGCTATTGAGGGCGTTGAGGCTCTCCGGCCGGTTGACCGTGACCAGCGCAACGCCTTCGTTTATTTCATGAAGGATGTTTTTAGCGTCCATATCATCTCCTATTGGCAGAATCAGATAAGCCCCGTCAGCAAGGGGATTTAGGCGGCGATGTCGGTACTCTTGCAATCGGCGCATTTCCCCCCTCTCCCTAACCCTCTCCCACCAGGGGAGAGGGGACTATAAGCCCCCCTCCCTTCGATGGGAGGGGCTGGGGGAGGGTGCAAGGGGTCTTTTCGAAAGGGGAGAGCTAGTAGCTGTAAAACCCCTTCCCCGACTTCTTCCCCAGATATCCCGCATCCACCATCTTCACCAGCAGCGGGCAGGGACGGTACTTGGGATCCTTGAAACCGTTATGAAGCACGTTGCAGATGGCGAGCACCGTATCGAGGCCGATGAAGTCGGCAAGCTGGAGCGGACCCATCGGCTGATTGGTGCCGAGCTTCATCCCCTTGTCGATGTCCTCCGCCGTGGCGATACCCTCGTACAGCGCGAAGGCCGCCTCGTTGATCATCGGGATCAGGACGCGGTTCACGATGAACCCGGGGTAGTCCTGGGAAACGGCCATTTCCTTGCCGAGGTTCGCGACCAGTGCGCCGATCGCGTGAAAGGTCTCTTCGCTGGTACCCAGACCGCGGATCACTTCGACAAGCTGCATGACCGGCACGGGATTCATGAAGTGCATCCCTATCACCTTGTCGGGACGCTTTGTTACCGCGCCAATCCTGGTAATGGAAAGGGATGAGGTATTGGAGGCCAGAATGGCATTCTCATTGACGATCTCGTCCAGCTTGCGGAACAGCTCGAACTTCAGCGCCTCGTTCTCGCTCGCAGCCTCCACCACCAGGTCACAGCCGGAAAAGTCGCTCAGGTCCCTGGTCACCGAGATCCGGCTCATGATTCCCTGGATGCTGGTACTGAAGATGACCCCCTTGTTTGCCTGCCGTTCCAGGTTTTTCTCGATCGACTTCAGCGCCTTCTCAAGCTGCGCCTCCGAGATATCGAAAATCAGCACCTGGTATGCATGCTGGGCGAAGACGTGGGCAATGCCGCTGCCCATCTGCCCGGCTCCTAAAACACCGACCACCTTGAACATGTCAACCTCCTGACCTTGAACTTTGAACTTTGAACTTTGAACCTGTTTTTCTCACACTCTTTCAAAAATAACCGCTACAGCTTCGCCGCCGCCGATGCAGAGGGTCGCCAGGCCGTAACGCTTCTGACGCTTGTGCAACTCACGGATCAGGGTGGCTGCCAGCCGGGCGCCGCTGGCGCCGATGGGATGGCCGATGGCGCAGGAACCGCCGTTCACGTTCACCGTCAAGGGATCGAGATCGAGCTCATTAATGGCTATCATGGTCACCGCGGCAAAGGCCTCATTGATCTCGAAGAGATCTATCTCGCTGACCTTGATTCCCGCCCTGGCGCAGGCAGCGTTGATGGCACCGACAGGTGCGTCGGTGTACTGATCGGGGTGCAAACTGCAGGTGGCATAGGCTACGATACGCGCCTTGGGTGTCAGTTTGCAGCGCTTGACTGCCGCAGCTCCAGCCAGCAGGCTGAATGCCGCCCCGTCGTTGATGGTAGAGGCATTGGCAGCGGTGATGGTGCCGTCCTTTCTGAATACCGGTCGGAGCTGGGTTAGCTTGGCAAAATCGACCTTGAACGGCTCCTCATCTTCGGAGACCACTTCGTCGCCTTTACGTCCCTTCTTGGTGACCGGTGCAATCTCGTCCTTGAATACACCACCCTTGACCGCTTCCTGGGCCAGCCGGTAGGAACGGAGTGCGAAGTCATCCTGCGCCTCGCGGGTCAACCCATGCTTGCCGACAGCATCCTCGGCGATCTCGCCCATGTGCCGCCCCGTATAAGGGTCCTGCAGCCCGTCGTAAATCATCAGGTCGATGAGCTGGCCATGCCCCATCCGGTAACCGTTACGCCCTTTTTTCAGGATGAAGGGAGCAAGCGACATGTTCTCCATGCCGCCGGCTATCACCAGACCCGAATCCTCCAGCATGATGGAGCCGGCGCCGAGCATGATGGACTTCAGGCCGCTGCCGCAAACCTTGTTGATGGCCAGGGCGTGCGTGCTGTCGGGAAGACCCGCCGCCCGCATCGCCTGACGGGCCGGGGCCTGACCCGCGCCGCCTCCCAGCACCTGTCCTGCAATCACCTCATCAACCTCAGCCGGATCCAGCCCGGTTCGCTCCAGGAGAGCCTTTATCACTGAGCCGCCCAAAACAGGCGCCTCCACCTCGGACAGTACCCCGCCAAACGAACCAAACGGCGTTCTCTGAGACTCAACGACAAATACGTCTTTCATCGCCACCTCCAGCAGCAGAAATTTACAGGGAATATACCTTCAGTTTACGTGCATGTCAAGCAAATATAAAACATGTTTCTATGTGAGATGGCTTATTGTCAGCAGCGGGCAGCTTAACCGCAGGCAGCAAGGCTTTCTACGATGTAAAGCTGTTTGCAACTCCGAAAGCTGTGGACCCCGATTTTCAGATTTTAGGTATCTTACGTAAAGGGAAAGGGCGGTTGCCGACCCCACCCCCCCTGAAGGGGAGGAAGTTTGTTGCAGCGGAGGTTCAACACCCCCAAATGAGAATTAAATGGATGAAGCCAAGGTCCCCTCCCCCGGAGGGGGAAGGCTAGGGAGGGGGAAGGCTAGGGAGGGGAACCGGGCCGATTCTTTGCCAGAAGCCGCAGTCTTCCCCCCTTCCCCCCTCCCGGCCTCCCCCCTCCGGGGGGAGGAGAGTGAGTAGGTGTCTGATCGAGATGTTTTGTTGGCCTCAGACCAAGATCGAAGGGCGGCGCGGAGGGTGGTCAAAAAGTAACAAAGGGGCAACCTCTCGGCTGCCCCCCTGAAAACTTCTCTCTTTAGTAACCCCGCCCTCCGGCAGCTCTACAGATACACGATATCGTCCGGCAAGTCCGTGATCTTCACGCCGCCCCGGCTGCTCACCGCGAAGGTATTCTCGATCCCGATCACGCCATGGCCGGGGAGCACGAACTTCGGCTCGATGGCGATGGTCTGCCCGACCTGGAGCGCCACCTTGAACCCCTGGGCCAGCACGGGAAACTCGTCCAGCTCCAGACCGACGCCATGCCCGACAAACCGGGCATTTTCCCCCGGCGCTCCCATGAAATTCTGCGCCAGCCCCGCGGCCTCCGCCATTTCCGCGGCCTTCAGAAACAGCTCTTCGCATACGGCCCCGGGCTTCAGGTTGTCAACCAGGTATTGCTGGATCGCGAGCGCCGTGGCAAAGGCATGCTCCAGCTCCGGAGCCAGTTTGCCGATCACGAAGATTCGCGTCATGTCCACGATGTAGCCGTTGAAAACGCCCGTGTAGTCTATCAGGACCGGGGTATCGGCGCCGATCTGCGCGGCCGATGCCCCATGGGGGGAGGCGCTGGACATCCCCTCGCCGGTTACCGCGCCGTCGAAGAAACCGGGATTCCCCGCCGTGGCGGAGGAAACCGCCAAGCCCTGGAACAGCTCCTGGTTGAAGGCGCGCATCCGCACATAACCCTCGCCACCGGCCTTTCTCAGGCGGTATTCGAACTCCGCGGAGAGGTCCACTTCCCGCATGCCCTCCTTGAGAAACTCCGGAACCGCCCTGAAGACATCGCAGAGCCTGGCGCCGCTGCTTTTCAGTTTCCCGACTTCCCACGCCGACTTGACCGAGCGGATCTCCCGGTTGATCGAGGAGATGTCGACGAAGTCGCGCCCCGGCAGGAGCTTGGCATAGTAGTTATACTGCTGCACCGGTGCCACATCGAAGGTAAAACCGATCCGCTTTACCTCTGCGCCGAAATTACCGGGAAACTCCTTGCCGGAGGGAAAGGGGCGGGTATCCTCGATGAGGCTCTCACCCCGGGCACGGAGATAGCTTTTCCGGGCAAAGAGACGCGGGCTCCCCTGGGCCGGGATCCAGAGGGTTGAATTCTGGCGTGTTCCGGAGAAATAGTAGACATCGATGGGGTAGATGAAAAGTGCGCCATCGATCCCCTTCGCCTTCAGCTCTTGCTGCAGCCTGGCGATTCTCTGTTCCGATTCCATTTTAGTCAGCATCGGTCGTCCCCCAGTCGTTGAAGTAGGCAATCTCCGTCAGATCCTTGCGCGGCCGCTGTTTCGGCTCCTGGTCCGGATAACCGAGCGGCGTTACCCCGACCACCCTGATCCCCGCGGGGATGCCGAGCACGTTCTTTATGGCTGCCTCATCGTACCAACCCATCCAGCAGGTGCCAAGCCCGAGGCTGAAAGCCGCGAGGCAGATATGCTCGAAAGCGATGGCGGTGTCGGCGATGTAATATTCGATGCCGTTTTCCACCCCCGACTCGGCCGGGTCGGCACACACCACGAGCAGCACCGGCGCCTGGGCCAGCGCCTTTTTCCCCGGGTTATCCTCCGGAAAGGCGCCCATCAGCGCGTCCTTTTTCGCCGCCGAGTTCAGCACCAGGAAGCGCCAGCATTGACTGTTCTTCCAGGAAGGCGCCAGGCGTGCCGCATCCAGCACCTGGCCGACCTTGTCCCACTCAACCTGGGTATCCTTATATTTCCTGATGCTCCTTCTATTGTTTATTGCCTGTAAAACATACATAGGTCCCCCTGCGTGGTATTGGAACTGATTAGAGGGTCATCCCCTCGCCCTCCGGGAGAGGGGCAGGGGTGAGGGCGGCGCCTTAGCGTTTATCAGCTTACTAGCAAGAACAGAAATAACTACCTGATTAGCAAGGATCTTCCGCTGAAAAAACTCCCTCCCCTTCAAGGGGAGGGTGGGGGTGGGGATGGGGTAGTAGCGGCGCAAAAAAACCCCATCCCCCTCCTGACCTCCCCCTTGAAGGGGGAGGAACCTGAACAGCGGAAGATCATCGCTAGTCGGAAATGAACTATGCCGGCCTTGGTCCGCCAGAACCGCAACTCCCTCACCCCGGCCCTCTCCCGGTGGGAGAGGGAGAGTTGGCTTCGAGAGGGTGCTGGCACGCTGGCCTCCTTAAAGCTATTCCCTTAAAGTTGTTCTCTCTACATGTTGCGCCGGTATTCGCCGCCCACCTCGTAAAGCGCCCGGGTGATCTGCCCCAGCGAGGCGCACTTGACCGCCTCCATCAGCTCGGCGAAGATGTTGCCGCCGGCAACGGCGCTCTCCTGCAGCCGCTTGAGGGCAAGCGGCGCCTTCTCCTTGTTGCGCTCCTGAAATGCGCGCAGGTTCCGGATCTGCTGCTCTTTCTCCTCCGGCGTGGCACGGGCCAGCTCCCCGGGCAGCTGTTCCTCGTCGGCACGCGGGTTGAGGAAGGTATTCACCCCGATGATCGGGAGCTCGCCGGAGTGCTTCTTGTGCTCGTAAAGCATCGACTCGTCCTGGATCTTGCTCCGCTGGTACTGGGTCTCCATGGCGCCCAGCACCCCGCCCCGCTGGTCGATCCTCTCGAACTCGGCCAGCACCGCTTCTTCCACCAGGTCGGTAAGCTCGTCGATGATGAAGGCCCCCTGGAGCGGGTTCTCGTTCCGGGCCAGCCCGAGCTCCTTGGTGATGATCATCTGCACCGCCATGGCCCGGCGCACCGACTCCTCCGAGGGGGTGGTGACCGCCTCGTCGTAGGCGTTGGTGTGCAGCGAATTGCAGTTGTCGTAAATGGCCATCAGGGCCTGCAGCGTGGTCCGGATGTCGTTGAAATCCATCTCCTGCGCGTGCAGCGAGCGCCCGCTGGTCTGGATGTGGTACTTGAGCTTCTGGCTCCGGTCGTTGGCGCCGTATTTCTCCCGCATCACCACGGCCCAGATGCGCCGCGCCACCCGGCCGATCACGGTGTACTCCGGGTCGAGCCCGTTGGAGAAGAAGTAGGAGAGGTTGGGGGCGAAGTCGTCGATCTGCATGCCGCGCGACAGGTAGTACTCGACGTAGGTGAAGCCGTTCGACAGGGTGAAGGCGAGCTGGGAGATGGGATTGGCCCCCGCCTCGGCGATGTGGTAGCCGCTTATGGAAACGGAGTAATAGTTTCTCACCTGCTGTTCGATGAAGTACTGCTGGATGTCCCCCATCATCTTCAGGGCGAATTCGGTGGAGAAGATGCAGGTGTTCTGCCCCTGGTCCTCCTTGAGGATGTCGGCCTGAACGGTGCCGCGGACCGTCTGCAGGGTGCGCGACCTGACCTGCTCATACTCGTCGGCGGACGGCTCGCGCCCCTGCGCTTGCCGGAACAGCTCCAACTGCTGTTCGATCGCCGCGTTGAAGAACATGGCGAGCATCATCGGCGCCGGACCGTTGATGGTGATGGAGACGCTGGTCGAGGGGGCGCAGAGGTCGAAGCCTGCGTAGAGCTTCTGCACGTCCTCGACGGTGCAGATGGAGACCCCGCTCTCCCCCACCTTGCCGTAGACGTCGGGCGGGTAGTCCGGATCCTCGCCGTAGAGCGTCACGCTGTCGAACGCCGTGGAAAGCCGCTTGGCGCCGTCGTCCTGGCACAGGTAGTGGAAGCGCCGGTTGGTCCGCTCCGGGGTCCCTTCGCCGGCAAACTGGCGTTTGGGGTCCTCCTCGACCCTCTTGAAGGGAAACACCCCAGCGGTGTAAGGGAAGCAGCCCGGCACGTTCTCCTTCATGCTCCACTTGACGATCTCCCCCCACTCCTCGTAATCGGGGACGCAGACCCTCGGGATCCTGGTCCCGGAAAGCGAGGTGGTGTACAGCTCGGTGCGGATCTCCTTGTCGCGCACCTTGGTCACCAGCGCGTCCTGACGGTAGGACGCCTTGAGCGCCGGCCACTCTTCGATGATGCGCCGCGGCTCCTCCTGCAGTTTGCCGTCAAAGGAGCTGACCAGCTGGTCTATTTCCGCCGCGGCCGCCTCCCCCTTGACCAGTGCCCTCGTCCCCTTGAGCTGGAACAGGGTACGCGCGACGCTCGCCTGGGCCTGCACCGTTTTCCGGTAATTCCGGGCGCAATGGACGATCTCGCCCAGGTAGTGGATCCGGTCCGGCGGGATGATGTACTGCTTCAGGCTTTCACGCTCGGTGATCTCCAGCCGGGATTGCCAGCCGAGCCCCTTCTTCTCGTTGAAGCGGTCCAGCACCGCCCGGTACAGGACATTGGTGCCCGGATCGTTGAACTGGGAGGCGATGGTGCCGTAGACCGGCAGCTCTTCGTCGGCCGTCTCGAACAGGTTGCGGTTGCGCTCGAACTTGTTCAGCGCGATCAGGTCGGCGAAGTCGAGCATGTCGATCTTCTCCAGCTGGGTGGGCGCCCCGAACTCGCAGGTCATCACGTAAAGGGAGACGTCGCAGATAGCGACCACGCCGGCGTCCCCCTGGCCGATCCCCGAAGTCTCGACGATGATCAGGTCGAAGCCGGAGGCCCGCACCACGTCGATGGCGTCCCCGATGGCTGCGGAGAGTTCCGAGCGGGAATCGCGGGTGGCGAGCGAGCGCATGTAGACCCGGTCGGTGTTGATGGAATTCATCCGGATCCGGTCCCCCAGGAGCGCGCCGCCGGTCCGCTGCCGGGACGGGTCGACCGCCAGGATCGCCACCCTCTTCTCCGGAAAGTCCCTGATGAAGCGGCGCACCAGCTCGTCGGTGATGGAACTCTTCCCCGCCCCGCCGGTGCCGGTGATCCCCAGGGCCGGGACCTCGCGTCCCATGGCGCGGATCCGCTCCCGGACCGTCCCGTACCCCTCGCTCTGCTGGTGCACGGCCTGCTCAGCCAGGGTGATCAGGGTATTCACCGCCCGGATATCGCTCCCCTTGAGCCGTTCGATCTCCGCGTCGAGGTCGCGCTCCGGGCTGAAGTCGCAAAGCTCCAGCATGTGGTTGATCATCCCCTGCAGCCCCATGCGCCGGCCGTCTTCCGGGGAGAAGATCTTGCTCACCCCGTACCCTTCGATCTCGCGGATCTCTTCGGGAACGATCACGCCGCCGCCGCCGCCGAAAACCCGGATGTGCTCGGCACCCCGCTCCTTCAGGAGATCGCGGATGTACTTGAAGAACGGGACATGCCCCCCCTGGTAGCAGCTGACCGCGATCCCCTGGGCGTCCTCCTGGATGGCGGCGCCGACGATGACCTCCACCGACCGGTTATGCCCCAGGTGGATCACCTCGACCCCCGAGGCCTGGAGCATCCGCCTGATGATGTTGGTTGAAGCGTCATGGCCGTCGAAGAGACTGGTGGCCGTGACGAAACGGATCTTGTGTCCGGATTTATAAGGTGCCGCAGCGGCGGTATGCATGTCGTTTTCTCCTTGTAGGCTATTTCGTCGATTCCTTTTGTCATCCCGGAATCCGACCGGGAGGGAGGCAGAGGTATAACGTAACAACCAGTGCTATTCTTCCGCTGAAAGCCCGACCCTCCCCTTCAAGGGGAGGGTCGGGGAGGATGGGGGTAAATTCGGCTCGGATACAGCCCCATCCCCCTCCTAGCCTCCCCCTTGAAGGGGGAGGCACTTGAACAGCAGCGTTAATCGGGTAAGTTAACTGCAGTGCCCCCCCTCCCCCTTTGCAAGGGGAGGGGGGCTTTGTGACTACAGATCAGCGCTAGTCAGCTCCGGATTCTCCGGAAGTGAGCCAGTGAGGGAAAATTCCCAGGCGCACCAGAACTGATCCGGGTGCGCATCCGGCGGGCAGGCGATGCAGCGGGTCAGTATCCGCGGGTCGATGGTGGCGGCAAATCCCGAGTATTCCACGATTCCGACCGACTTGCAGGGATGGTCCGGCAATCCCTTGCGCTTGCGTGCCGACTGGACACGGCAGTCGATCATGCGGAAAACGGCGCGGTCTTCGGTGACCTCGATGCATTCCTGCAGGTTCAGGCGCGCGTAGAAGCGGTGTTTCAGGCATTCCACCAGTGCCGGAATGCCGCCGCCGGGCCTGATCCCCAGGCGCTCCATGATCCTTTTGGCTTCGATGACGGTGAAGAGCCGCCAGGCATCGGTGTCGATGTCTACCGCCACCTCCATGCCGAATTTCTTCTCCAGGGACTGGAACCAGACCCCGTCGTGTGCCAGCCAATTTTTGGCGTCATCGGTGATGATCCTGACCAGTTCCTCCTTGCTCAGCGCATAGAGAAGCCGGACACCTTCATCCCCCGCGCTTCCGGCAAGCGGCGTGGTTTCCTGCGCAGTTACCGCACTCGTCATACATCACCTCCTGATGATCAACCGATTGGCCTGCCACGCCGCCTGGCGCGCGTATTTCGGGGGGAACTTGTCAGCTCCGCCCGGCGCCTTCTCACTCTCCTCCCCCCGGAGGGGGGAGGTCGGGAGGGGGGAAGACCTTGGCTTCTGCGAAGAACCGGCAGAGGTCCCCCTCCCTAACCCTCCCCCTCCGGGGGAGGGGAGTAGAAGCGGTAGCGTCGCAGGTCCTAATTCTTCCGCCAGCCTCGCAGGTTGTCACAGCTGCGAGGCCTTCCTCTCCGGAAGCTTAGTGATCCGATGCCTTGGCGATCCCGAGCCCCGTGTTCTGGCGCACGTCGATCTCGGCGAACATCTCTTCGGCCCGCTTGTCGCGGAACAGCAGGCAGCCGAAGACCGCAGCCAGGAAGCCGATGGGGACCGAGAAGATGCCCGGGTTTTTCAGCGGGAAGATCGCCTTGTCCAGACCGACCATGGAGGTGCCGTCCTTGTTCTTCTCGTAATCCACCCTCGATTTCTCCAGGGCCTTCACCTCTTTGTCGGCCAGCACCGCACCGCCTGCCATCTTCTGCTCCAGGGTTTCCACGACCTTCTTGGCGTCGGCGGCGACCTTCTTGGGATAGGTCATCACCGGGGAGATCATCACCAGGCCGAGCGCGGTAACGGTCCCCACCACCAGCCCGGAAACGATGCCGGCGGTATTGAACCTCTTCCAGAACAGGGAAAGGATGATGACCGGGAAGTTGCCCGAGGCGGCAACGGCGAAGGCCAGGGCGACCAGGGCGACGACATTCTCCTTCTCCGCCGCAAGTCCCATCAGGATGGCGGCGGTACCGACCAGCAGGGAGGTGATACGGGCCACCTTGACCTGCAGGTGCTGATCGGCCTTGCCGTCCTTGATGATGTTCACATAAACGTCATGGGCGATGGCAGCGGAGGCCGCCAGCACGAGACCGGAAACGACCGCCAGGATGGTGGCAAAGGCGACCGCGCAGATGAAGGCGAGGAAGATGTCGCCGCCAAGACTGCCGGCGCCGCCACCCATGAACTGGGCCAGCAGGAGCGTCGCCATGTTCCCCCCCTTGTCCACCGCCAGAATGCTCTGGGGGGTCAGGTAGAGAGCCGCACCGAAGCCGATGATGCTGATCATGAAGAAGAAGCTTGCGTTGAGAAAGAGGGCGATGATGATCGATTTGCGCGCTTCCTTGGCGCTGGGAACGGTGAAGAAGCGCATCAGGATGTGGGGCAATCCCGCCGCACCGAGCGCCCAGGCGATGCCGAGCGATATCTGGTCCAGCGGATTCTTCAGGAACAATCCCGGCTCCAGGAAGCGCTGGCCGTAATCGACCCCCTCCTTGGGGATGATGTCCTTGAGCACGTTCATCCGCACATGCTCCTGGATGGCGCTGCTGTTCACGATATCGGTGAAGAAGGTGACCGGATTCAGGCCGCTTTTGAGGGCAACGAGAAAGCAGAGGACCGTGGTCGCACCCATGAGAAGGGAAGCCTTGATGATCTGCACCCAGGTGGTCGCTTTCATCCCGCCGAACACCACGTAGGCCACCATCAGGGCGCCGACCCCGATCACCGAGACCCGGTAAGGGATGTTCAGCAGCATCTGCATCAGCTTTCCCGCGCCGACCATCTGGGCGATCAGGTAGAAGATCGAGACGGTCACCGTGGAGAGGGCCGCCACGGCACGGACGATCTTCGGTGAGGACCTGAAGGAGAGGATATCGCCCAGGGTGTATTTGCCGGCGTTCCGGCACGGCTCGGCAATGACGAGCAGGATGGCGATGAATGAAAACATCGGTCCCACCGCATACATGAAGCCGTCGATCCCGTAGAGGGAGATCAGGCCGGACATGCCGAGAAAGGAGGCGGCCGACATGTAGTCCCCGGCGATGGCCCAGCCGTTTTGGAGACCGGTGATCCCTCCGCCTGCGGTGTAGAAGTCGGCGGCGGTCTGGGTCTTTTTGGCGGCCCAGACCACGACCCCCATGGTGACGCCGATGATCAGTGCGAACATGCCGATGGTGATCCCCCTGTTGGGAGTCACCTTTGCCGGCGCGCTCTCCGCGGCCTTGGCGGTGGCAGCAGTAGCGGGAGCGGGAGCGGCAGCCGCGGCGAGCGGCGCGGCGGCTGCCGATACGGCGGGTGCAGATGCAGCGCCTGCGGGTGCTGCCGAGACGGCAGCGACGGCACAGACGGACAATGAAAGAGCAATCGTTATGGCGGCCATGTTCTTTTTCATGCTATCCCCTCCCCTATTGAAGTGCATCGAGCAATTGCTTGGTAAGCCTGTCGAAATCCTTGTTGGCCACATGGGCGTAGTAGGCCGCCACGCCGATGGCGACCACGAACTGTGAGAGGATGAAGACGTAGCCGAAGTTGATCGGGCCGACCACCCTGATGCGGAAGAGCTCCGGGAAGTAGCCGGAGAGGACCGGGAGGAGCAGGTAGTAGAGAGTCGAGATCACCCACCAACTGAACAGGAAATTGCGTTTTTTGCTTTTCAGTTCCAGAAACTTGCTGTTGTTTGCAATCATCTCCCAATCAAGGTTTTTTTCCGCCATGGCTGTCACTCCTTCTGTTTAGGTTATGGCCATACCGAAAGCGGGCGCCCCGCTTCCGTCTCGTTGCACAAGCTGGTGCCGGGTGTGGTGGGCACGGCCCACCCTACCTCTTATTCCCTTAGCTTGATGACAGTGCCCCTCTATTGTTGCCCGCGCCCGCCGTCACGGCCGACATAGCCGAACTTCATGGAGAGGAGTTCCCCACTCAGGAGCAGCGAAGGGATGATCTCCTGCTCCAACCGCTCGCCTAGGAGCCGGAAAGATGGGCCCAGCATGGTCAGGGCGCCGACCACCTTGCCGGCATAATCCCTGACCGCTACCGCGACCGTGATGATCCCCTCCCCCATGCCGCCGCAATCGACAGCCACGCCTGTCTCCCGGATCGTCTCCAGCTCGGCCCGAAAACCGGCGAGGTCGGGAAAGCGGAGCTGGCCGCGACGCCACCTCTTGGCGATTTTTTCCAGCAGATCCCAGGAATCTATCGCCCGCATCACCTTGCCTGCGGCGTTGCTGAAGAAGGGGAACCTTTTACCGACCAAAGGCTCAGCCTTTACCTGCCAGCGGCAGTCGACCATGTCGAGAAACAGCACCTCGTCCCCCTTGAGGATGGTCAGGTACATCGCCTCGTTATGCTGAAGCGCAAGCGACTCGATCACCGGCCTGGCGTCGACGACGATGGCCTGGTACATCGCCTCATTATGCCGGCGCGGAAATGATTCCAGCAGCGATCGGTCCGGCCCGAGACGGTCTGCATGCTCCAGCAGTTTCCGCCCCAGCAAAACGGCGCACCCTTCGTCACATTGGCCGCTTTCGACCGCGCACTCGACCACCCCCTTGCTCTCCAGGCTCGCCAGCAGGCCCGTCATCTTGTACCTGCTGATCCCAGCCCTTCGGGACAAAGCGGAAACAGAGCAGTCCTGCTTTTCGTCAGCCAGCATTTCCAGTAGTTGCATGGTCTTTTCGTGCCCCGCCCTTGCCCCGACCTTCTTTTCCTTCGCCATTGTTGATCCTCACCTGACAACCAGCGGCTAGTCCCAGTTCCGATCTTCCCGGTCCCGTTGTTCAGCCCGGCTCTGCCGCTGCCGTTGCGGAAAAACGGGATCGTCTGCACCTCGCCCGTTATCCGGCGTGCAGGCTCTCCTTTCTGATCCTCTCAAGCAGCTCGCTCATTTAAACCTCCGTTTGTAATTCTCCTGATCCGTACCGATAACCTTGACGTTAGAGGCAGGTTGCTGCTGACAATCCAGTACCCACCCCCTCCTGATATCCTGCGTCACACGGGCGGATTTGCCGGACTTCAGGCAGATCTGGGGAATGGCCTGCCGATAAGGTATCTCCAGTTTACGTGCATGTCAAGCATAAATAAAACAGATTTATAAATTAATAAAAACATTTTCTCCGTTCCCTCGGCTGAGACCGCAATTTTCCATAAAGCGGTTGACAAAGAGCCGGCTATCATCTAAAGATCATCCACGCGGGTTTACGTAAAGGTGAAATACATGGCGAATCTGCTCAAAGAAGGCGAGGTAGCGGTATCGATCGGGGATCTGGCGAAGGCGTACGGTCTGACGACCAGGACCCTGCGCTACTGGGAGGAAGTGGGGATCATCGAGTCGGTGCAAAGGCTTGATGGCGCGACCAGGGGCTATACCCCCTACTATTTCAGAAGGATAAAATTCATACTGAAGCTCAAGGAACTCGGCCTGACCATCAAGGAGATGCAGGATCTCTACGTCGCCTACGGTGATGCCAAGCAGACCGACAAGATGATCCCGCGCCTGATCGAAATCCTGGACCAGCACATCGACAAGGTCGACGAAAAGATGGCGCAGCTGGGCTCTCTCAGGAAGGAGATCGTGGAGTACCGGCAGAAGATGATCAAACACCTCGCGCTGAACAGCCAGGAACCGGCCGGACAACAAAGCAACAGCGACGCCGAGCGCTGATCTTCAGCATACGGGGTGCGGCACCACCCCATCCCCACCCCCACTGCCATTAAAGTTAAGGTCAGTGCTAATTTCCCGCACGCTGCACAAGCCCCCTCTCCCTTGATGGGAGAGGGTTGGGGAGAGGGTGGAAAGCTCATACAAGCCTCACCCTCCCCCCCACCCCACTGCCATTAAGTTAAGGGAATGAGAGGTAGGGTGGGCCGTGCCCACCACAACCGCATCCTGATGGTGGGCACGGCCCACCCTACATGATTCACGGAATCACCGCTCAACTTAATGGCAGTGCCCCCCACCCCCTCCCATCAAGGGAGGGGGAGCGAGCAGCAGGCAGGAGCTTAACTTTAATAGCAGTGATCCCCACCCCCTCCCTCGCCTTGACTTGTCAGCCGTAGCCTTGGCGGAGGCTGAAGGGGAGGGAGTTTCTGCGGCGGAAGATTAGCTGCTAATCGTGAAATCCAAAGACGATCCCGACCTCTTGGGAATCGAGTGAAGGAGAATATCTGTGCCTGAGTCAGCAGTCGAGAAAGTATCCGTAGACGTTTGCCCGCCGGTGGACCTGGGCGGCGATGCCGGTTGGATCCATTTTGACGCACCTTCGCTGGTGGGCGAATCGCTGCGCTTTGTCTCCGGCGAACCGGAGGGGAGCCGCTTCAGGGCACGCTACTACCGGGACAGCGAGCAGCATCTGCATGCACGCATCTGGTTCGGTCCGGAGACCGAGGGTCCCCCCGGTCATGCCCACGGCGGCGCAGTGGCCGCGGTGATGGACGAGGCGCTGGGGCTCGCCGCCTGGGCCGCGGGCTATCCGATCGTGGTCGGCAACCTGAACGTCAGTTTCCGGAACATGTTGCCGCTGCAGAAGGTGGTCACCGTGGAGAGCCGGGTCATCTCGGCCCAGGGGCGCAAGGTGATGGTGCACGGCCGCATCTTCTGCGGCGATACCACCTATGCCGAAGGGGAGTGCCTCTGCATCACGATTCCGGCAAAGTGAAATTTCGGACAAGGGGATAACCTGCCCAAAGCGCCGATTCCGCTGGAGCACCGCGTTTCGGGTGCTGTCGGCAACTCTCCCCTAGCCAACCCGCCGACTCCTTAGAAGCACCCCCTCGCCGGATGCTCCCCCCAAGCCCGCCGATTCCGTAGGAGCACCCTCTTGCGGGTGCTCCCCCCGTAAGCCAGCCGATTCCTTACAAGCACCCCTTGCGGGTGCTCGTCAACTCCCCCCGGCTCGATTCGAGACTGCAACCCGGACGGCAAAAAGGTGTGCAGACAATTGGCAGAATTGATCAAAATTTGCACCCTTCCGCGCGCCGAGTCGCTTATCCGCCCCACCCGTTTTATTTGTATTACTCATAAAAAGCCACTCTTTTCCCGCCCGGCACGCTTCATGCTCTTGCCTCATCTGCAGGTCGACCTTCCCGTTTCATGTACAGAAAACCATCTCCCGTCCGGACATCCAGCCCCCTGTTATTTAATGTTACCCCTGCAATGTTTTCCGACATTCACAGCCTTGGGCGGCGCATCAGCCGGTCAAAACAGGCAATCCCGGTGCAACCGGGCCGTCAGGCTCAACGGTGCGTCCCATCCGGGGCACAGCATCCAGCAAGGAGGAATACCATGAAAAGGAAAAACAGCATGCTCGGTGTCGTCATTTTCGCGCTGTTCAGCTCCACCACCTTGATTCCGGCGGCCCTGGCCCAGGCACCGTTGGACCCGGTCAGCATCCCGAAGTTCGTGGCACCGCTCGTGATTCCCCCGGCGATGCCGCTTTCGGGCGAGGTGATGGAGAAGGGGAAGAAGGTCGATTTCTACGAGATCGCGGTGCGGCAATTCCAGCAGCAGGTGCTTCCCGCACCCCTGCCGGCCACCACGGTCTGGAGCTACGGCTCCATCAACCATCCAGCCACTTTTCACTACCCGGCATTCACCATTGAAGCCCGGGTGAAAAAGCCGGTCCGGGTCAAGTGGATCAACGACCTCAAGGACCAGAGCACCGGCGCCTACCTCCCCCATCTATTGAGGGTGGACCAGACCCTGCACTGGGCCAACCCGGGTAGGCAATGCCTGGATGGAAGCCAAAGGACCGACTGCGCGGGCTTCAGCCAGCTTCCCTACAGCGGACCGGTTCCCATCGTGAGCCATGTGCACGGAGCACACGTAGGACCGGAGAGCGACGGCTTTCCTACCTCCTGGTACCTTCCCGCAGCCAGCAACATACCTTCAGGCTATGCCACCCGCGGCAGCGACTTCGAGCAGATCGCCGGGGTCCCTGTGCAGGAGGGTGCCGCGCTCTTCCAGTACCCGAACGACCAGAAAGCGACCACTCTCTGGTATCACGACCACGCCCTGGGGCTCACCAGGCTTAACGTCTACGCGGGCCCTGCCGGATTCTACCTGCTGCGCGGCGGCGGATCCGACCTCAGGGCGGGCGTTCTGCCGGGGCCGGCCCCTGCACTGGGCGATCCTCCGGGGAAAAAATACTACGAGATTCCCCTGGCGATCCAGGACCGCAGCTTCAACGAAGACGGATCACTCTCTTATCCGGACAACCGGGCCTTCTTCGAAGCTCTCCCGGTGAACCAGCTGAAGATCCCGTTCATTCCCGAGCAGGCCACCGGCGGCAGGAGCGACATACCCCCGGTCTGGAATCCGGAATTTTTCGGCAACACCATGGTGGTCAACGGCAAGACCTGGCCCTACCTCGAGGTGGAGCCCCGGCAGTACCGCTTCCGCATGCTTAACGGCAGCGACTCCCGCTTCCTCATCTTGAGTTCCGATCAGCCGCTCGTCTTCTGGCAGATCGGCAGCGACGGAGGTTTTCTGCCCCGGCCGGTCTCGCAGAGCCGACTTCTCATGGGTCCTGCAGAGCGAGCCGACGTAATAGTAGATTTTTCGTCATTCAGGCCCGGCAGCACCATCACCCTGCTCAACCTCGGTCCCGATGAGCCGTTTGGCGGCGGAGCGCCCGGAATCGACTTCCCGGCCGCCAACCCCGAGACCACCGGGAAGGTGATGCAGTTCCGCGTGGTGCCGCTCACCTCCCCAGATAGCAGCACGAACCCGGCAAACCTGAAGCTTCCCGCCTTCTCCCCGCTAGGCAACGCCGGCAACACGCGCCAGGTGAGCCTGAATGAGGCGGACAGCGCGACGGTTCTGGTCACGTACAAGCATAACGGCGGCATCGTCTACGACCCCACCGATCCGCAAGCCGTTCCGTTTGGTCCCTCCATGGCCATGCTGGGAACCGTGGACTCCGAAGGTATGGGGATGCCGATGATGTTCGATGACCCGATAACGGAGAACCCGGCACTGGGCGCCACGGAGATCTGGGAGATCAGCAACTTCACCATGGACGCCCACCCCATTCACCTGCACCAGGTGCAGTTCCAGGTGGTCAACCGTCAGAACGCGGCCGGGGAACTCCGGGCTCCGGAGCCTTGGGAAAAAGGGTTCAAGGATACCGTGATCGCCTACCCGGACGAGATCACCCGCATCAAGGCGAAGTTCGACCTGGCCGGCAAGTACGTATGGCACTGCCACATCCTCTCACACGAGGACAACGAGATGATGCGGCCGTTCTACGTGGGGCCGATGCGCTAGAGGTGGCCGGAAGGGAGGATGTTTTTTGAGCGGAAGATCTGCGCAGTCAGGTAACTATGGCCGTTGCCTCCGGTACTCCCGGAGGCAACGGCCTTTTTTTCGCTTCAGCCTCATCCCTGGCAATACGCATTCTGGCAGGGTTAGCGCGGCGTTCCCGAAGCCGGACCAGGGGCGCCAGCAGCCTCCTTTATTACCACTGCCCGCTGCCCGAACGGTTGTCGCACATTTTTGTAAAGTTACCCCCAAATTATCCCTAAAGTTCTACGGTCATTTCCCGATGAATGCGGTGAGAGTGTCGGGATTTCATTAGAAAGGTGCCCCCACCTATCGACCCGGATGCTCACAGCACCGCCTTAAGGAGAAGGGAGCATGAAGATGCGACGCTTTAATGAATGGAACATCGCGGCAAAAGTAATGAGCATTTCTCTGGCTACGGTTCTCATCATCTCCTCGGTGAATTTTCTTTACCTGCTACCCGATCTGGAAAGGAAAATGCTGGCCGAAAGAGAAGCCACCCTGAAATCTGTGGTCGATCTCCCCATCGGTCTGATCGCCGAATATGAGGAAAGGGCCAGGAAGGGCGAGTTCACCCTGCAGGAGGCCCAGACACGTGCCAAGGATCGCATCAGGCTGATGCGCTACGCCGAAAAGGAGTACTTCTGGATCAATGACCTCCAGGCAAAGATGGTGATGCATCCGATCAAACCGGAGCTGGACGGAAAAGACCAGAGCACCATGATGGATCCCAACGGCAAGGCGGTGTTTGTCGAATTCGTCAATACCGCCAAGGCCAGCGGGGAAGGGCTGGTGGAATACCTTTGGCCCAAGCCCGGTACAACAGCCGCCGTCCGGAAGTTATCTTATGTGAAGCTCTACCAACCCTGGGGCTGGGTGGTCGGCAGCGGGCTCTATGTCGACGACATGCACAAGGAGATGGCGGCGCTGCGCTGGAAGATTGCTGCAGCCACGCTGGTGATAATCGGTGCGGTGCTGCTATTGGCCTATCTTGTCTCCTCAAGGATCACCAGGAATATCGGAAAGCTCATCTTGGCCGCCGACCAGCTGGCGCTGGGGGATGTCGACGTCGAGATCCCGGCCGATTCGAGGGATGAGACCGGCAGGCTGGCCCACGCCTTGAGGAAGATGGCGACCAACATCACGGAGGCAGCCAAGGCAGCCGAAAGGATGGCGGCAGGCGACCTCGCCGTAGAGTTCAACGCCAAATCCGACAAGGACCTCCTCTCCAGAAGCCTCCAGAAGACGGTGGACGCGGTGAAGGCCATGGTTAGCGATGGCGACCTGCTCGCCAAAGCCGCGCTAGAGGGAAGGCTTGCCACGCGCGCGGATGCCACCAGACACCAGGGGGATTTCCGCAAGATCATCGAAGGGGTCAACGCGACCATCACGAGACTGGTCGGGCTGCTTGACACCATGCCGGCGCCCGCCATGATCATCGATTGCGATTTCAGCGTGCTGTACATGAACGAATTGGGGGCCAAGGTCGGCGGGAAGAGCCCCGCCCAGGTTGTGGGTCAGAAATGCTACGACCATTTCAAGACCTCCGACTGCAAGACGGCGAACTGCGCCTGCGGCAGGGCGATCCAGAGCGGAGTCATGGCCAGCAGCGAGACCGACGCCCACCCGGCGCCCGGGCTGGATCTGGAGATAGCCTACAGCGCCATGCCGCTTCGCAACGAGGCGGGAGCGGTGATCGGGGTCTTCGAGGTGGTATCGGACCAGACAGCGGTAAAAAGCGCGGCACGGCTGGCCAAAAAGATCGGCGACTACCAGGAGCGGGAAACCAGGAAGCTGGTGCAAGGGCTGGGCAAACTTGCCAAGGGCGAGGTCGACTTCGCCATCAGCGCCGAGCCTGCGGATCAGGATACCTTGGAGGTCAAGGAGACCTTCGAGTCGATTGCCGAGGCGCTGAACAGCTGCGTCAAGGTGATCAACACGCTGAGCGCCGATGCGGCTCTCCTTTCCCAGGCGGCCCTGGAAGGGCGCCTGCATACCCGCGCCGATGCCGGCAAGCACCAGGGCGCATATCGCGACATCGTGCAGGGGGTCAACGACACCATCGGCAGGCTGGTGGGCTTCCTGGACAGCATGCCGAGCCCGGCGATGATCATCGACACCGATTTCAACGTGCTGTTCATGAACCAGCTCGGGGCAAAGGTCGGCGGCAAGACACCGGCCCAGGTGGCCGGCACTAAATGCTACGACCACTTCAAGACCGGCGACTGCAAAACCCTGAACTGCGCCTGCAGCCAGGTGATGACCGGCGGTCACGAGGCTACCAGGGAAACCGATGCCCATCCTGCAGCCGGGGTCGATCTGGACATCTCCTATACCGGCGTGCCGATCAAGGACGGCAGCGGCAAGGTGATCGGCGTCCTGGAGGTGGTAACCGATCTGTCGTCGGTTAAGGCTGCGGCGCGGCAGGCCGGAAAGATCGCCGACTACCAGGAGCAGGAAACCGCAAAGCTGGTGCACGGCCTCAACAAACTCGCCAAAGGCGACCTCAGCATCGCCCTGGTCACGGAGCCGGCCGACAGCGACACAGCGCAAGTCAAGCAGACCTTCGACGCCATAGCCGCCGCCGTCAACAGCTCGACCGAGGCGACCCGGATGATAGCCGAGGCGGCCAAGGAGATCGCCAAGGGGGATCTCACCGTCAAGATCGCGGAGCGCTCGGCGGAGGACGAACTCATGATCGCCCTGCACGCCATGGTTAACAAATTGAGCGAGGTGGTATCGGATGTCAAGGCGGCTGCCGACAACGTGGCTGCAGGGAGCCAGGAACTGTCGTCCAGTGCCGAAGAGATGTCCCAGGGGGCAAGCGAACAGGCCGCGGCCGCGGAGGAGGTCTCCTCCTCGATGGAGGAGATGTCCTCCAATATCAGGCAGAATGCCGACAACGCCATCCAGACCGAAAAGATGTCCTCGAAATCCTCCATAGACGCTCAGGAAGGCGGCAAGGCGGTCATCCATACCGTTTCCGCCATGAAGGAGATCGCGGGGAAGATATCGATCATCGAGGAGATCGCCAGGCAGACCAACCTGCTGGCGCTGAATGCCGCCATCGAGGCGGCGCGTGCCGGCGAGCACGGCAAGGGATTCGCCGTGGTGGCCTCGGAGGTGCGCAAGCTTGCCGAAAGGAGCCAGAAAGCCGCGGCGGAGATCTCCGCCCTCTCCTCAAGCAGCGTGCAGATCGCGGAGACGGCGGGCCAGAAGTTGAACCAGATCGTGCCGGACATTCAAAAGACGGCCGAACTCGTGATGGAGATCAGCGCCGCCTGCAGGGAACAGGACATGGGGGCCGAGCAGATCAACAAGGCAATCCAGCAGCTGGATCAGGTGATCCAGCAAAACGCGTCCGCCTCGGAGGAGATATCTTCCACCGCGGAAGAACTCTCCAGTCAGGCCGAACAGTTGCAGGACACCATAGCCTTCTTCAAGGTGGCAGGCGGCAATACCGCGCATCGCCTCGCGGGCCGGGAGGCGCCGGCACCGGCGCCGACCAGACAAGGCGGCAAGAAGAAGGTTCTCACCCATGCGCGCAATACCGTCTCGACCGGCGCAAGCCGAAAGGTTGCGATGGGTGGCGGAATCGCCTTCGAACTCAGCAAGGGAGACGACGGTTTCGAGAGTTTCTAGCCCGGACAGCCGCGCCGATGCCAGGTTTCTTTAAGGCAGTGACAGGGGACTGTTGAAATTGCCGATTCAGCAAAATCAACAGTCCCCTGAATTTCTCCAGCCCCTTCCCTGACAGCCAGCCTGATCGGCCTCCATATCAAGCCTTGAACCGCTGTTCAATCAACCCGGTCCACCCTGAGAGCGAAGGTGAGTTCCAGTCCCGCCAGGGTGTGGTTGCCGTCCAGGGTAACCTCCGTTTCGTTCACCGCGGTCACCGTCATCACCCTGGACGCCCCACCGGAAAAGCCGACGCTCAACTTCTGACCGGCCAGGATCTCCTTCCCGGCGGGAAACGCGTTGCGCGCCACCCGGATGATATTCTCCTTGAGGCGCGGACCGTAAGCCTCTTCGGCAGAGAGCACGATGTTCTTCGTTTCACCAGCCTGCATGCCGATGATGGCACCCTCCAGTGCCGGGAATACCTCGTCGGCGCCGACCGTTATGGTCATGGCTCCATGTTCCTTGGTGCTGTAAAAAATGGTCCCATCCTCCAGCGTCCCAATGTAACTGATGGTGACGCTACTGCCAGCCAGAACCCGTGCCATGCTGAACCCTCCTTCCTTCGTGCCATTTGCTCTATCTTCAGCCGTAGGGGCGAATCATCGTTGCCCTTGGAATCATGGTTCGCCCCTCGAATCTTCATTAGCCCTCGATCCGCTCCCCGTTGCGCAGCGCATTGCGCACCGCACCCAGTTTGGCGTCCATCTCCTCAAAGAGCGCCAGATTGGCCCGCTCGGCTGCGCTGGTTTCGATGATGCTGCCGATGCCGCCATTTTTGAAGACCAGCCGCCGGTCTCCCATCATGGCCAGAATCGGGTCGTGAGTGGCCATGAGCACGATCTTGCGCTTGTCCACCAGGGTGTGCACGGCCCGCTTCCGGTCGATGCCGGCGTTCTCTATCTCGTCGATCAGGACGATGGGAGACGTGCTGAGGCAGGAGGTATCGGCGATCATCAAGGCGCGCGACTGGCCACCGGAGAGGGCGGTGACCGGAGTCTGCCCGGTGAATTGCTCTCCCGCCAGAGAGTTGGCGAGCTCGATTACGGTCCGGGTCACCGAGGCGACGTCTTCCGCCATCCGGCTCTCGGCGTGCATGGCGACGAATTCCTCCACCGTCAGGTCCATCACGAAGTTCATGTTCTGCGAAAGCTGCGCCACCAGCTTATGCTCGATCGAGAAACGCCGCCCCGGATCGGTCAGCTTACCGTTGATCAGGATGCTGCGCCCGGTAGGGGTGTCACCCTGCGCCATCCATTCGATGTCGGCCAGAAAGCGGCTTTTGCCCGATCCGGTCGGGCCGACGATGCAGATGACCTCGCCAGGTCTTACCGTGAGCTCGAATCCCTCCGGCTGGCCGCTTTTGTCGTATCCACCCAGGATCGTGATCGATTCGATCCGCGAGCCGTCCGTGGCGGCCTTCAGGTTTTTCACCAGCTCCATGAAGGCCAGGAAGCGGTCGGTGAGACCTTGCCGCTCAAGCCCGAGATCCTCAAGAAGTTCCGACTCCAGTGAGGCGAAGTAATCCGCCGGGCTCGTCGCTCCCGCCGGCAAGGCGAGCCCGAGCGAGGTGAAGAATTCCTCAACCAGTGGTGTTCGGCGTAGCAGCTCCGTCATGGGGAGCAAGGTCAGCGCTGTTTCTCGGTCTGTCGGCATTTTTGCATCCCTGTAATATGCGGGGCTTTTGTAGTTGTACTTGTAGGTCGGGTTAGCGCAGCGCAACCCGACATGACACCGTTAAACAGCATCGCAGCGTTGGGTTACGCGATGAGGCCGCTAACCCAACCTACGCAAATCCCTACGAAAACCCAACAGCCTCACCCTCCCCCCCTCCCCACAGCCATCAAGTTAAAGCGACGATTCCGTGAATCATGCAGGGTGGGCCGTGCCCACCATCAGGATGCGGTTGTGGTGGGCACGGCCCACCCTACCTCTCATTGCCTTAAAACTTAACCCGATTGGCGCAACTAATCTTCAGTACGAGGCTCGATCTACGGAAAGACCATCTTCTTCACATTGCCCATCTGGAAGTCGCTGCCGATACGCCTCTGGCCCAGACAGTAGGAACAGAGGGCCGCCGGCATGGAGAAGCGCAGCAGGCTCCCCTCCAGATCGACCGTCTCCGGAGCACTCTGCAGCAGCCTCCCCAGTTCATGCCCCCCCTGGCCGGTCAGTCCGTTCACGTTCATGATGGTGGCATTGCTGTTGACCTGGCGCACCCGGTAGGCAAAAACCTCCCGCTCGGCCTGGGAAACGACGTCTCCCTTGGTGATCACCACCACATCGGCCATCTTCAGCATCGGGCCGATCTTCTTTGGGGTATCGACCCCGCTCAGGTTGTCGATCACACAGACCGCCAGCACCCCTTGGATGTGAGGGGCGCAGCGGTTGCAGAGACCGGCGCTCTCGATCACCAGCAGATCGAGCCCTCCATCCACCCCCCAAATGAGGCAGTCGCCGACATTGCTGACGAAGAAATGGTCCGGACAAAGGTTGCCCGAAAGCCCTGTGGTGACGGCGACTCCCTGCTTTTCATAGAGCGACTGGTCCCGGGTCGACAGGCTGTCGAATTTGACGACGCCAACCCGTACACCTTCGCGTTGCAACGAGGCGATCGCCTTTATGGTGACGGCGGTTTTGCCCGACGACGGTGGCCCGGCAACGGTGACCAGCTTCATGGAGTCTCACCGCGGAAGGCGCGCTGAAAGGCGGTATTGGTGTCGGCGATCAGCGCCTTGATGTCGTGCTTCTTGACGTAGTCCCAGCCGATCCACTTGAAGGTGGCGTTTTCCGGGAGCCGGTTGTCCACCTCGGGATGCACGGCGGGAAAGGCAGCGCCGGCGCAGATGCCGGCCACCTGCGGCCCGACCAGGAAATCGACCAGGTGACGCAGCTCCTCGCGCTTCTCCGCCTTGACCAGCATGGTGACCGGGCTGACCAGGGCGCCGTCCTCGGGCCAGACGATGCCGACGTTGTCGCGGTTTTTGATGTTATTGGCGAAGAAGAGCGGCATGACGCTGATGGCCGGGGTATCCTCCCGGCCGCTCCCGGCCGATTTCACCATCTGGGAGGGGTGCCACCCCCAGGCGACGTTTCGCCCCAGACGGGACAGTCCGTCGCCGCCGAAATCCTTGTAAAGTGCCATCAGCAGGGTTTCGCAGAAGCTGCCGTCGCGATTGCCGCGGATGGCGATGCTTTTGGCATACTCGGGCTTGAGCAGGTCAGCCCAGCTTTGCGGAGCCGGCCGGTTTCCCAGGCGGGTGTGATCCACCACCAGTACCAGCAGGTTCATGGCCAGCATGGTGTAATGCCCGTCCGGGTCGGTCACTCCCATGGCCGCCAGGTGCCGGTCGCCGGCGAAGACGTTGACGCCGGCAAACTGGCCGGTCTTGATGAAGCGCTCGACAAAATGGCGATGGAAGAAACTGTTGAAACCGGGGGTGATGATTATGTCCGGCATGTCTGCCGCTGTTTCGAAGTGATCGGCGTAATCGGCGTAGTCGATCAGGCTGTTGGCGTTCCCCTCAAGGCAGAAGGTGAGAGTGGCGCGCTGCTCCTCGGGAAGCGCCGCCAGGAAGCCGTGGAAAGCCTGCTCCAGGGGGACCTTGAGAGGACAGGGGAGCAGGGCAAAAAGGTTCAGGTTGCGATCTGCACGGGACTGCGAGGTCGGGCCGCCGGCAGCCGGCTGAGCCGCCGTAACGGCTTCATCGAGAAGCCGACTGAAAAGATCGCCATTGATGCCGGCCGCCTTGAGAGCGGTGCGCAGCCTGACCGCGGCCCCGAAGCTGCTGCGAATCTCTTCATCCGTGAACATCTCCAATCCGTTGGCCGCAAATACCGGGAGCGTTTCGGGATGAAGCTCGATTACCTCGCGCACGGTCAGATCAAGCAGTGTAGCAGGCATAAGCGGTTTCCTTTTGTGAGTGGTGCACCCTCCGTTATCGAAGGAGGTCCAGGGAACATGCAATGAATACACTCTGCATGCCAACTCGACGCGCTAACAATTCCGAGCAGTACCGAACAGTTGCACCATTGGCACCGAAGGGCAAATCTAAGCCTGCTGCAAACTTGTGCAGATCACACAAGGCTGCCTTGGAAGCAGTCATAATCCTTGCAGCGTAGCGGGAGGGCGGGAGAGCCGATCAGAGAGTGCAGCGAAAGGGTGTCCGCAAGAGCGTAAGCGAGAGGTTCAGGTGGGGAGGTGCGGCAGCTCTTGGTCGAGTTCAACCCCATCCCCCCTCCTGATTAGCGTCAATCTTCCGCTGGTTGAAACTCCCCCCTCCCTTGATGGGAGGGGCCGGGGGGAGGGTGAGGCTCATGCCAGCTTTTCACCCTCTCCCCAACCCTCTCCCATCAAGGGAGAGGGGGTGTTTGCGCAGTGTGCGGAAGATTAGCACTAATCAGGTCCCCCCTTGACTTGTCAGCCGCAGCCTTGGCGAAGGGTGAAGGGGAGGGAGTTTTTGCAGCGGAAGATCGGCAGTAATAAAGGCTACCTTTTGGCATTCAGGCTCGTGTGGCAGATCAGGCAGAGTTTGTGGCCATCTCTGATAACGTGCGGCCGTCGCTTTGTGAGGTCGTGGCAGGAAAGACAGCTAACCCTCTCCTCTTCAAGCATGGAATCGGCCTTTTCCAGCTCGCTCACCGGCGCGTAGCTGCTCTCCTTTCCAACCGGCGGATAGGTGCCCCGGCTGTCGAGGCAAAAATCACCCGGGCAGATGCCGGCCGCTTTGCCAGTATCATGACACCTCAAACAGTCACGCATACTCAGCGCCACCGCTGTATCCGGCAGATGATGCGGATTCATCATACCGGAACAGTTACCGACGCTCAGCAGCAAGGCGCCTAGAGACAGTGGGACGATGCAGCAGGCAGTAATCGTCTTCATGATCACCCTCCCCTATGCCAGAGTTGGGAAAATAGTAACCAGAGGCAATTGAATGTCAAGGAAGGAAAACAGCTCTGTGAAGAGTGACTCGCTCTCCATTGATTCATTCTTATTGCTTTTGCAATGGCTTTCCACAATCACGAAAGATGCGTCAGGCAATGACCAGGGGTGCATTTGCCAGTCACCAGATTTACCGCGGAAACAACTCAAGCTCCAACCGTGGCGGACCGATAAAAAGTACTGCACACTATTACTGTGCGGGCTGCATTCAAATTAGGAACGACCAATGCAATATTCAGCGGCAAACTGCAATCGTGACACAGAGGCAGCCAGCGAGGTCGTGCTGATCGTCGATGATGATTTCACCACCAGGCTTCTCACCCGGGAAGTACTGGAACAGGCGGGTCTTACGGTGCACGAAACCGATGACGGCAGCCACGCTCTCGCCCTTTTCGACCGCATCACCCCGGACCTGGTGCTTCTTGACGTCATGATGCCCGGCACGGACGGCTTCACCGTCTGCGGCCAAATCCGCAAGCACCCGGCAGGCCAGAACACCCCGATCCTCATGATGACCGGTCTGGACGACGTGGAGTCGATTCGACGCGCCTACGAGGCCGGTGCCACCGACTTCATCACCAAACCGTTCAACTGGCTGATCATGGGGTACCGGGTGCGTTACATGATGCGCGCCAACCGCATCTTCCAGGCCCTCGGCAAGAGCCAGGCCAGCCTCAGCTACGCCCAGCGCATCGCCAAGATGGGAAGCTGGGAGTGGGACGTCGAAAAGGACAAGGTGGAGTGGTCCGACGCCGTCTACAGCATCTTCCATATCGATCCCTGCGGTTTTGACGGCACCTACCAGGCATTCCTGAACTCGGTGCACCCTCAGGACAAGGAGCCGGTCAACGCGGCGCTGGAGCAGGCCCTGACCGGCGCGCGGCCGTACAGCATCGACCACAGGATCATGCTGAGCGACGGCAGCGAGCGCTTCGTGCACAGCGAGGCGCGGGTGGTAGTGGACCGGGACGGGCGCGCCGTGCGGGTGGCCGGCACCCTCCAGGACATCACCGAGCGCAAGCAGACCGAGGAAAAGATCAGGAACCTCGCCTTTTACGACAGCCTCACCGGGCTCCCCAACAGGGTGCTGTTCAAGGAGAACCTGGAGCACGCCCTGGCCCATGCCAAGCGGAGAGGACGCCGGGTCGGCACGCTCTTTCTCGACCTGGACCGCTTCAAGTGGATCAATGACACCATGGGGCACGGGGTCGGAGACCGGCTGCTGCAGGAGCTTGCCGTACGCCTGAAACAGTGCGTGCGCAAAAACGACTTCGTCGGCCGGCTGGCCCACCACGAGCTGCTCTACTCCATCGCAAGGCTTGGGGGAGACGAGTTCACCATCATCCTGGACGACATCGCCGATCCGATGGATGCGGCAACGGTGGCGCGGCGCGTCATCGAAGACGTGGCCCGCCCCTTTGGCCTGGAGGGATACGAGGTGATCGTGACGGCCAGCATCGGCATCAGCATCTACCCGGACGACGGCCTGGACATCGTCACCCTGATCAAGCACGCCGACACCGCCATGTACCACGCCAAGGAACTGGGGAAGAACAACTTCCAGTTCTACACCAAATCGATGACCGAGAGCGCCTTCCAGCGCCTGGTCCTGGAAAGCCAGTTGCGCCGCGCCCTGGAGCGGGAGGAATTCACGCTGCAGTACCAGCCCCAGGTCGATCTGTCCGACGGCAGCATCTGCTGCCTGGAGGCGCTGATCCGCTGGCAGAGCCCGGAACTCGGCTCCGTTGCGCCGGCCAGCTTCATCCCCCTGGCCGAGGAGACCGGGCTGATCCTGCGCATCGACGAGTGGGTGCTCGCCACCGCCTGCAATCAGCTCAAGGCGTGGCAGAGCGCGGGGCTGCCCGCGGTGCGAGTCGCCGTGAACCTCTCGGGCCAGCATTTCCAGCATAAAACCCTCCACGATACGGTGCGCCGCATCATGAAGGAGACCGGGGTGCCTCCCGGCAGCCTCGAGCTGGAGCTTACCGAAGGGGTGCTGATGGGCAACGGCGAGGAGACCGTCGCGACCCTCGACGCGCTGAAGGGGCTCGGGCTCACCCTGGCCATCGACGACTTCGGCACCGGCTACTCCTCCCTGAGCTACCTGCGCCGCTTCCAGCTCGACGTCCTGAAGATCGACCAGTCGTTCGTCCGGGACGTGGCGAGCAACGCGGACAGTGCCGCCATCGTCACAGCGATCGTCGCCATGGCGAAGAGCCTCAAGCTGGACATCGTCGCAGAGGGGGTGGAAACGGCGGAGCAGTTGAATTTTCTCGCAGAGCTCGGCTGCTGCAAGATGCAGGGTTATCTCTTCAGCCACCCCGTCACTGCCGACCAGATCTCGACGCTCCTGGAAAATGGGGTGCCGGGTTACCAGCGCAGGGATCCGGAGGCGCGCCTGTCACCCGAGTTCCCGACTCCCATTGAATCCGCCGATTTCTCCCTCAAGTCTGCCTGACCGGGCTGCCGCGGCCAGGCGCAGCAAGCAAAGGGTTGAACCATGAAGCAGTTCAACGATTTCTCCCTCAAGACCAAGCTGATCTGCATGATACTGCTGGTAAACGGCATCGTGCTGGTCACCGCCGCCAGCGCCCTCTTCCTGTGCGACGCCATATCCTACCGAAACGAGCTGAAACGGAACCTCGTCACCCTGGGGCAGGTGATCGGCGGCAATACCGCCGCCGCGGTGGCGTTCAACGACAAGAAGGCGGCCAGTGACATGCTCCAGGCGCTGGCCGCCGACCCGCACATCAAAGCGACCTACATGATCATCAACGGCACCCAGCTCTTCGCCAGCTACCAAAGAAGCGCAGGCGGGCCGGGACAGGGGGAGCCGGGCTCGGAGGCCACCCTGACGGCTGCCGAGCTGGAGCAGTTGATGAGGGATTCGGAATCCCTTTGGGACTGGGATTGGGACCTGGAGATATGCACCAATTTCGCCCTCGACGAGCACAACGTCTGCACCATCATCCTGCAGTCGGACATATCGGAGCTCCTCTCGCGCCTGCTCTCGTTTTTCATCGTGCTTCTCTTCGTGGTCGCCGCCGCCTTCCTGCTCGCCTGGGCCATGTCCGCGAAGCTGCAGAGGATCATCTCCGACCCGGTGCTGCACCTGCTGGGCACCATCAAGCGGGTCTCGGCGGACCGGGATTATTCGATCCGGGCCGAGCAGGTAAGCGGCAACGAGCTGGGAGAGCTGATCTGCGGCTTCAACGACATGCTGGGGCAGATCGAGAGTCAGAACCGGCAGCTCAAAAGGCACCACGAGGAGCTGGAGGAGAAGGTGGCCGAGCGCACCGCGCAGCTGCACCGGGCAAAAGAGGCTGCGGAATCGGCCAGCCGCGCCAAATCCCAGTTCCTGGCCAACATGAGCCACGAGATCCGCACCCCGATGAACGGCGTGCTCGGCATGACCGAGCTTCTGCTGGGAAGCGATCTGGGCGAGAAACAGCGCCGCTTCGCCGAGACGGTGCACCACTCGGCGGAGGCGCTGCTCGGCATCATCAACGACATCCTGGACTTCTCCAAGATCGAGGCGGGAAAGATGGAGCTGGAGCTCACCACCCTGAGCGTGCAGGCGACCGTCGAGGAGGCGGTCGATCTCTTCGCGGAAACCGCCCAGCGCAAGGGGGTGGAGCTCGCCTCGCTGATAGCTCCCGGGGTGCCGCAGGCGCTCCTGGGGGATCCGGGACGGCTGCGCCAGATACTGGTCAACCTGGTCAACAACGCGCTGAAATTCACCGACCGGGGAGAGGTTACGGTCAAGGCGGAGCTGGTAGAGCAGCGGGAGGAGAGCGCCCTGCTCCGCTTCGAGGTGAGGGATTCCGGAATCGGCATCGCCGCGGAGTCCCAGGGGCACATCTTCCTGCACTTCTCCCAGGCCGACGAGTCGATGACCCGCAGGTTCGGAGGGACCGGACTGGGGCTCACCATCGTGAAGGATCTCGTGGAGATGATGGGGGGAAGCATCGGGGTGGTGAGCGAACCGGGGGCGGGAGCGCTGTTCTGGTTCACCGTGCGGATGCAGATAGCGCGGGATGGAGGCGCTCTAGCCGACCCCTGCGGCACCCTGGCAAGGACGCGGGTACTGATCGTGGATGACAACGCGGTCAACCGGGAAATCCTGCAGCAGCAGACCGCGTTCTGGGGGATGCAAAGCGACACCGCCTCAAGCGGCCAGGAGGCGCTCCGGATTTTGCGCGACCGCGAGCGCCCCCCCTGCCAGCTCGCCATACTCGACATGATGATGCCGGAGATGGACGGCATCGAGCTCGCCCTCGCCATCAGCTCCGACCCCTCCCTCCCCCCGTTGCGCCTTTTGATGCTCACCTCCGTCGGCCAGCACGGCGACTCGCAGCGCGCCCGGGAGGCGGGCATCCACTGCTACCTGAGCAAGCCGGTTCGCCAGTCGCAGCTCTATAACGCCATCGCGAACCTGATGGATTTGAGCCGGCTCCCCGACCGGCGCCCCGCCCCGCGTCAGCCGGCTCCCTCCCCCCCAACAAGCGGCGCCAGGAGGGTGCTTCTGGTCGAGGACAACCGGGTCAACCAGGAGGTCGGGCAGGCGATGCTGGAGAAACTCGGCTGCAGCGTGACCGTGGCGGGTAACGGCCTGGAGGCGCTGGAGGCGCTGGAGCGCGGCAGCTTCGACCTGATTCTCATGGACTGCCAGATGCCGGAGCTGGACGGCTACCAGGCGAGCCGCAGGATCCGGGAACGGGAGGATCAAGACGGCCTGACTGCGGCGCCGCGCCGCATACCGATCGTGGCGCTGACGGCCCATGCCATGGAGGACAACCGGGCCCAGTGCATCGCTGCCGGCATGGACGACTACCTTTCCAAACCGCTGAGCCAGCTGCAGCTGCGGGGAGTGCTGGAGCGCTGGATCCCGGAACAGCCGGCAGGGGCCGACCCGGGCGCTGTCGCCCCTGACGCCGCGGCAGAGCCAGGTCCGGAGCAGACGCGACAGGGGAGCGCCCCGGGCGATGAAGAACGGGAAAAGCCGGACGAGCGCCCGGCCGTGGTGGAGCAAAGGGTACTTGACGCGATCCGCGCCCTGCAGCGGGAGGGGACGGGCAATCTCCTGGACAAGGTGATCGGACACTATCTTGCCGATGCGCCGGGGGTGGTCGCCGAGATGCGGCGCGCCATCGCAGCCGGTGACGCCGCGGCGCTGATGCGCGCAGCCCATGGCTTCAAGTCGAGCAGCGCCAACGTGGGGGCCTTTTTCCTCTCCACGCTCTGCGTGCAGATGGAAGGGATCGGCCGCTCCAGCCGCCTGTCCGGAGCGCAGGAACTGCTCCTGACCCTGGAAGCCGAAAACAGCGCCGTCTGCTCGGCCCTGGACGCCATGCGCAGCGGCTCCCACCAGCGCCCTTTGGCCTGTCCCCCCTGAAAACAGTCCTCGTGAACCTCCTCCATCAAGTTCTGGCTGCCCCTGTTGGAAAGGGAGTTAAGCCTTGACCCTGTAAACTTATTGTTTATACTGATCCAATGATCAGCTCGTTCGCAGAAAAAGAGACGGAGAAGATCTTCAGCGGAAAGCGATCGAGACTGTTCCCGGCTGAAATCCAGAAACGGGCGCTGTTGAGACTTGACCGCATAGATGCGGCGGTTTCTCTGGATGATTTGAGGTTTCCCCCATCCCATCGCCTGGAGCGACTATCGGGGGATCGGGAAGGACAGTGAAGCATCAGGATAAACGACCAGTGGCGGGTTTGCTTCGGTTTCAGTAACGGAAACGCCTTCGGCGTTGAGATAGTTGATTACCATTAGGAGAAGTATATGTATCCGATACACCCGGGAGAACATCTGAAAGAAATGCTTGAAGAGTTGGGCATGTCCCAAAATGCTTTCGCCCTTGTCATTGGAGTATCCGCCATGCGGATTTCCTACGTGGTGCAGGGAAAGCGCCCCGTCACCGCCGAGTTGGCGATCTTGTTCGGCCAGGCTTTCGGGCAGACGCCTCAGTTCTGGATGAATTTACAGGCCAGCTACGACCTGAAGCTGGCAGAAAAGACGCTGGCGCAGAAGGTAAAGCAGATCCGACCGGTGGTACAGGCGGCGTAATAGCGTAATAAATTAACCTGGTTAGCGCTCAGGTTGCGATCGGTATCACTTTCGCCGCTTTGGCGTCAGCGGCTCCCGTCACCTGCAATGTCGCCCCCTTGGCAAGACGAGCGCCGCTGGGGAACCGGCGCCCTGAAGTCCGAAAACAGCCAGTTATTTTCTCCTTCATGCTATAAGGTTAAGTGAAGGAGCAGGAAATGATGCCAGAAAGGATGCAACCGCTGCCGCTCGATCACTCCGCCTGCTACGCCGCCATGCGCGCCCGCGACACCCGCTTTGACGGTCGCTTTTTCTGCGGAGTTTCCTCCACCGGCATCTATTGCCGCCCCGTCTGCCGCGTAAGGCTCCCCAGGGAAGAGAACTGCAACTTTTTCCTCAGCGCCGCCGCAGCCGAAGCGGCCGGCTACCGCCCCTGCCTCAAGTGCCGCCCCGAACTGGCTCCCGGTCTGGCCCCGGCGGATTCCGTCGCCTCTCTTGCCAGAAGCGCCGCACGGCTCATAGAGAAGGATTGCCTGACGGAGCAGACGATTTCCGAGCTGGCACAAAGGCTCGGGATTTCGGACCGGCACCTGCGCCGCGTCTTTTTCGCCGAATACGGCGTCTCTCCCGTGCAGTTCCTTCAGACCCAGAGACTGCTTCTGGCCAAAAACCTGCTCACCGACACCCGGCTTGCCGTGACCGATGTGGCGATGACGGCCGGATTCGGCAGCATCCGCCGCTTCAACGATCTTTTCAAAAAAAAGTACCGGCTCGCGCCGAGCAGGTTCAGAAAAAAGGAGCCGAAGGCTCCCCAAGACCGCGACGCCATCACCCTCTTTCTCGCCTACCGTCCCCCCTATGCCTGGGAGGAACTGCTCTCCTTCGTCGCGGACCGGGCCATCCCGGGGGTCGAATGGGTGACGCAGGATGCCTACCGCCGCACGGTAGCCATCAAGAAGGGAGAGACCGTCCACTCCGGTTGGATCTCGGTGGCGCAGGTAGCCAGGCGCAATGCGCTCTCGGCAACCGTGGCGTCGACCTTATTGCCGGTTCTCCCCCGGGTGCTCGCCGGTGTCAGGCATCTCTTCGACCTTAACTGCGATCCACTCGCGGTCCATGAACGGCTTGAGAGCATGGATGCCATCTCACCCGGCATCCGCGTGCCGGGGATCCGTCTCCCCGGCTGCCTTGATCCGTTCGAGATGTCGGTCCGGGCCGTTTTGGGGCAGCAGATCACGGTCAAGGCCGCCCGTACCTTGGCGACGCGGCTTGCCGCCTGCTTCGGCGAGGGGATCGAGACCCCCTTTGCGGAGCTTTCCCGCACCTTCCCGCTTCCCGACAGCATCTGCTCCCTGGAAGCTCCCGTAGAAAACCGGCTGGGCCCTCTCGGCATCACAGGCGCCAGAGCCCGCTCCATTCTTGCGCTGGCGCAGGCGCTCGTTGCCGACTCCATCACGCTCTCACTGCATGGCGACCCCGCTGCGGAGATGCAGAAACTGCTGAAACTCCCGGGCTTCGGCCCGTGGACGGTCAACTACATCGCCATGCGCGCCCTCGGTTGGCCCGATGCCTTTCTCGACAGCGACTGCGGAGTGAAAAGGGCACTTTCCGGGATGCCGGCCAAGGAAAGCCTGGCGCTGGCGCAAACCTGGAGCCCCTGGCGGTCGTATGCAACCGTCACCCTGTGGGATTCGCTCAAGAAGGGAGTAAAGAGTAGCAAAGGAGGTCGCGAATGATTACGTACAGCTGCACCGTTGAAACGCCGCTCGGTACCATGACCGCAGCGGCCGAAAAAGAGGCGCTCACCGGGCTGTGGTTCACCGGCCAGAAACATTTTCCAGCGGCAACAGCCGGTTGGAGCTGTCAGCCCGATCATCCCGTCTTCACGGCGCTCAGGCTCCGGCTCTGCCGTTATTTTTCCGGAGAAAACGGCGGAGTCGAGCTGGCACTGGCTCCCCAGGGCTCCCCCTTCCAGTTGGCGGTATGGGCCGCCCTCTCAAGGATCCCCTACGGGAAAACGGTCAGCTATGGCGAGATCGCAAGGGAGATCGCCCGAGCCGGGGGGCTCAGCTCCATGTCGGCACAGGCGGTGGGAGGCGCGGTCGGACGCAATCCGATCTCGATCCTGATCCCCTGCCACAGGGTGGTGGGTGTCAACAGGAGTCTGACCGGATATGCCGGGGGGATCGATCGGAAGGAGGCCTTGCTGCGGCTTGAGGGAGTAGCGCTTTGAAGGGGAGCCCGGGCCTGGATTCTTTTTCCTGATAAGCGCGGATCTTCCGCCGGTCAAAACTCCCCCTCCCTTGATGGGAGGGGGAGGGGGGGGAGGGTGAGGCTCATGCCAGCTTTTCACCCTCTCCCCGGCTCTCCCATCAAGGGAGGGGGGGGTGTTTGCGCAGTGTGCGGAAGATTAACACTAATCAGATTCTTTTTTGCGTCTTTTGCGCCTTCTCGTGGCGAAAAGCCTTTCCAGGTTTAGCGCACCGCCAGCCGCTCGACCCTGAGCGTTCCCAGTCTGATCTTCATGGAGCCCGAGATCACCGTGCTGCTGGCCGTCGACCGGACCTTGAAACTGGCGTCGGTAAAGCCCCCCTTGAAAAGGACATCAGCGGGGCTCGTCATGATGACGTTCTCCACCAGGCTCGTCGCCTTGGCCAGGACGGTCTTCCCTCCGGTGCTGATGGCGCGCAGTACGGCATCGAGGCTGTAGTACGCCGCGCTGCTCCCGTCGATGCGGAGCAGCGCGGGATTGGCGCTGAAGGTGGCGGTGACGTCTCGGGAAGCATCCATGGTGACCTGACACGGGCCGGTTCCCGTACAGGCGGACCAGCCGCCGAAGAACGCATTCACCGACGGGGTAGCGCCCAGGGTCACCCCGGTGCCGGAGGCAAAGGTGGCGCTGCAGCCGGGGCCGCTGCTACTGTCGCAGGCGATCCCGGCGGGGTTGCTGTTGACGCTCCCGCTGCCGCCGCCTGCCAGGGTGACTGCGAGAATTCGAACGACACCGCTGGAACAGGTTGCGTTGCTGCCGCCATTGGCGCCCTGGCAGGTCCAACTCCAGGGGCCTGTGCCGGTGACGGAGGAGGCAGTCCCGGCACTGCAGAGGCCGGTGGATGGCGCAACGGCGAAGGAGTGGCCGTTCGACGTGCCGCAGGCGCCGTTTATCGGCGCAGCAGCTATCGGGGAGGAGCGGACAGGCCAGACGAAGCGCGATGTCGTCATGTCGGCGATGCCGCCCGAACCTTGCGTGATTCCAACTACCCAGGCTGCTCTGCTATAGGGATAGTACAGGTTGACGGTGGATGACCAGTAGCCGCCAAATGGATCGTAGCCGACATTGCTAAAGCCAAGGGATGCGAGCCAGGTAGCGTTGTCAAACTCGGCTGCGTTCAGCGCCATGCTCTCCAGCTCCTTCTTGTTGGGGAGGCGCCAGTCATGCTTCCCCAGGTAACTGTTTTGATTGAGGCATTTGATATAATTGAGCGCACTCTGCCAGGTCTTGGATACTGCCGGAGTGCAGGCAGCAGGTCCGGGGGCATGGGCATCCGTGGTCCAGGCAAGCCCGGTCAGCTGGTCCGAAATGGTGCCGTCTCCGTTATCTACAAATCGCGGAGCCGGCCATCCCCTTCCCGCTTGAAGCTCCCCATCCTGGCCGGTTCCCGTGCACGAAATGACCTTCCCTGTGGCGTCGTAACACGCGGTTTGTCCCGTCTTGGGAAGCGCAACGGAGCTCAGTTCCCCGCTTCGCACCGGCCAGAGGAAATAGTTGGCGTTCTTTATGATCGGAGTTATGGCCAGCGCATCCATACTCAGGCAGAAGGCGAAGGCGGTGCTTCGCGTGTTTGTCGTTGAGGTCCAGTAATAATTCGCCTTGATCTCACTGGACATGACGTTGCTGAATCCCCACGAATTGAGCCAGGTAACCTGGCTCGCCTGCTGCAGATTCTCCAGACTTCTCAATTCGTCGCGGTCGGGCATGCGCCAGTCGCTGAACCCCAGGTAATTTTCTTTGTTGAGTTTTTTCACGTACTCCAGGGCATGCTGCCAGGTCACCTTGCCGTCACCTACCGATTGGCTGCCGGGGTCCAGGTAGTAGTCGTTGTCAAAGGAGGGATCCCGTGTCTTCATCGGATTGGCATCCCGGCTCCAGACCAGGCCGGTGAGCTTGTCGGTGATGGTCTGATCCCTGTTGTCGACGAATCTCGGCGCCGGCCAGGCGACCCCGGCCTGCATCTCGCCGTCCTGGCCGGTCCCGGAGCAGGCGATGACGTTGTTGGTTGTGCCGTAGCAGTTGACCTGGCCGCTCCGAGGCAGCAGCAAAGGGGTTCCGGGAGCGGGTGCAACATTGCCCCAGCACTGGGCGGTGCTGCCACCGTTGCCGCCGCTGCAGCTCCAGCTCCATGGGCCGCTGCCGGATACGCTCCCTGCGGTGCCGGCCACGCAGAGGCTGACGGTCGGGGCGCTGCTGAACCAGAGGCCGTGGGACGCGCCGCAGCTGCCGTCGCTGACGTCGGCCGCGAAGCTGGCGCTGATGGCCATGTCGGCGGTAACCGCTGTAACCGTCAACGGGTTGCTCGTGCTGCTGACGAATCCTCCGGTGCCGCTCCAGCCTACGAAGTGGTAGCCGGGGGAGGCATTTGCCGTGACCGCAGTCGCGTTGGCGCCATGTCTCACCGCCTGGCTCGCCGTTCCCGAGAGGGTGCCGTTGCCGCCGCTGGCAAAGGTGACGCTGTAGCTTCGAATGGCGGCCGTGCAGTTGGCCGTGCTCCCCCCGTTGCCGCCGCTGCAGCTCCAGTTCCAGGCAGCGTTGCCGGTTACCGTAGACGCCGTCCCTGCCAAGCAGAGACCGGAGCCCGGCGCCGTGGCGAAGGTGGCGCCGTTGGCGCTGCCGCAGACGCCGTTGACCGGGGTGGCGGCGCCTGACTCCCCGCCGCGCACCGGCCAGAAATATTGGTAATAGATCTTGGAGTTGGCGTTGAGGTAGCCGTCATACATGTTGACATACCAGGCGTTCGCCGGGGTGAGCAGGTAGGTGCTCGAAGAGCGGTACTCATAGGGCTGGACATTGGTGAAACCTTGAGAGGTAAGCCAGCCGGCGGGGCTGGGCTCTCCCCGGTTGACCAGGCTCAACAGTTCCTTGCGGTTAGGGAGCCGCCAGTCGTTGTACCCGAGATAGCTATTTCTGTTGAGACAGTTGATATAATCCAGCGTTTCCTGCCACGGCTTGCGACTCCCCGAAACACACGCCGCTGGACCGGCAGCGTTCGGGTCCTTGCTCCATACCAGCCCGGTCAGGTGGTCAACCATGGTCTGGTCGCCGTTGTCGCTGAAACGTGGATCCGGCCAGCGAGCCCCTTTCTGCAGGGCGCCATCATCGCCCGCCGCGTAGCTCTTGCTCTGGCCGGTGGCGGCGACCTCGACGGTGCCGGTTCCCCCTCCCTTGACCGGCCAGACGTAGAGGGTAATGTTGGTTTTAGGTATGCCGTTGCCCACGGTTCCGAAATTCAGGTAGACCGGCCTGGCGTAGGAGCTCCCTGCGGCGTCGGTATTGGAACTCCAGTGCCAGCTCGATGCTACCCCCCAGAAACCGGAGGAAATGAGCCAGTTCGCAGGCGTCCCCTCCTGGAGATTGACCAGGCTTTCCAGTTCGTTGATATTGGGAAGCCTCCACTCCCCGGCCTTGGAACCATCTGTCAGCCCGCAGGCCCCTGAAGCCAGTGCATTGGCGCTGTTTATGCCATCTTGCCAGCTCTGGCTGCTGAAACAACGGGCGTTCTTCAACCATATCAGGCCGGTCAGGTTGTCCGTCACCGTCCCGTCTTTATTGTCCGTGAAGCGGCTGGCCGGCCAAGCCACGCCTGCCTTGGTATCCCCGTCCTGTCCCGTCCCGGTGCAGGCGATACTCGCGCCGCCGCTATCCCAACAGCCGGTCTGGCCGGTCCGTGGCAGCGGTGCAGTAGCAGCAATTGCCGAAGTGGACATCAGGAGCAGAATCAGTGCGGTAACCAAGCGGTTCATGACGCCCCCGGCACGACAATGGAATTAGAATTGGATCATTCTCGTAATTATATTAATCCAAGCATATTGTCAACAATTAAGGAGGCAACTGTTCCGGCAACAAGTCACAGGCGCGCCCAATCTGAATAATCACTAATGCGGCATTTGCAGCTCCTCAGACAACTACATTAAAATATTTGAAAAGAAGTAATTTTCTTGTTAAATTATAGCACTCGCATTCCCTGTGGTATCATATAACGCTTCACTGCCGGTTGTCGTCCAGCATCTAGAGACAGTTACCATTCAGAAGAGGCCTTTTATGCTTCCCTTTCAACCGTCAACCCCGTCCATGTCGCTGCTGTACGTTGAAGATGAATCCATCATCAGGGAAACCACCGCCAGCTCCCTCAGGATGCGCTTTCCTTCCCTGGGGCTCTACAGCGCTGAAAACGGCGAGCACGGATTGCAGCTGTACCGGAAGCACCGCCCCGATCTCGTCCTGACCGACATCAACATGCCGGCAATGAACGGCATCGTGATGGCGCAGGAGATGCTTGCCATCGATCCGAGCGCCCACATCATCGTCATCTCGGGCCACAGCGATCTGCTCTATCTACAGGACGCCATAAGGGTCGGCGTAAAGCGCTACCTCTTGAAGCCCCTGGACCTGCAACTGCTCTTTGAAACCATATCCGAGTCCTTGTCCCGGCTCGGCATGGAAAGACAGGTGCGGCGGCAGGAACAGTACATCAAGATGCTGTCGCAAGCGATGGAACAGAATTCCACCATGGTCGCAATCGCCGACAGCAAAGGCGACATAGAGTATGTCAATGGCAAGTTCAGCGAGTTTACCGGCTACTCCTCCAAAGAGATTCTGGGGCGCAACCTGCGTCACCTTCATGCCGACGATGCGGCGTTTGCAGGTTTCGACGAGATCTGGAACAGGATAAGCGCCGGCAAGGAGTGGCGTGGCGAGAGCACCAACAGGAAAAAGAACGGCCAGACCTACTGGGAGGCGGCTTCCATAGCACCGCTGTTCGATAGCGAGGGGTGCATCAGTCATTTCGTGACCATCAGGGAAGACATCACCAAGAAAAGAAAAAGACAGGACGAGATGGACAGGATCCAGAAGCTGGAATCGCTGGGGGTGCTGGCCGGAGGGATCGCTCACGACTTCAACAACATCCTCACCGGCATCCTCGGCAACATCTCTTTTGCGCGCAATCTGGTCAACGAGACGGACCAGCTAAAGGTACTCCTCGACGAAGCGGAAAGGGCCTCCTACCGGGCCGCTCAACTCACCCGTCAGCTTCTTACCTTTGCCCGAGGCGGGAAGCCGGTCAAGAAACAGGTATCGGTCAGGCATCTGGTGGACGAAGCGCTTTCGCTCGCCCTGAGCGGGTCGAGCGTGCAGGGAGTGGTGCGAATTTCCCAATCCATTCACGCCATAGAAGTCGACGCCGGGCAGATACAGCAGGCCTTCAACAACATCCTCATCAATGCGGTACAGGCGATGGCCGAGGGGGGTACGGTAACCGTCGAGGCGGAAAACGTGCGGCTGGACCAGGGACATGAGCTGGGAGTTGAACCGGGGAGCTACGTCAGGATTTCCTTTGCCGATGAGGGGCGCGGCATTCCGGCGAGGAACCAGAAGAAGATATTCGATCCCTATTTCAGCACCAAGCCCGGAGGCTCCGGTCTGGGCCTAGCCTCGACCCACTCCATAATCACCAAGCACGGCGGGCACATCGGCGTGGAATCGTCCCCCGGCAGCGGGACGAACTTCATCTGCCACCTCCCCTCCACCGGGGAAGTCTTCTCCGGCTCCGCCGACACGCCAAAGGATGGGATCAACCCGGATGGCGCGGGTGGGGCCGTGCTGGTCATGGACGATGAGAGCGTGGTGCGCCAGGTCACCGGCAACATGCTCCAGAGTCTTGGTTACCGGGTGACCACCTGCATCAACGGCGAACAGGCGATCGACTGTTTCAAGAGGGCCAAAGAGACGGCAGCCCCCTATCTGGCAGTGATCATGGACCTGACCGTGATAGGCGGCATGGGGGGGAAGGAGGCGGCTCAGCACATACTCGCCCTGGACCCGAGGGCGCAGCTGGTGGTTTCCAGCGGCTATTTCGATGATCCCGTGCTGGCCGACTACAAGGAGTACGGTTTCTGTGCCGTCATGCCCAAGCCGTACAAGGTATCCGACCTGGCCGAGCTGATGAACAGCCTGAGCAGAAGCAGGCCCGGGACAACCGCGCAACCCTGACTCCGGACTGAAGGCCCGACCGGGAATGAATCCAAAGCAGTGGAAGAAGGTTGCCGCGCAAGAGAGGAAGGATCGCAAGCAGCCGGCGAAGAGAGGGTGACGGTGGGTCCCGGTTAGCAGACGGGAGGTCAAGCCGTCTGTCTCCAGAAGGGCCTTCTGGGCACTACGCGCATGGGTATATCATGCAGCGTTTCCTCCCCACTCAACGCTGTGACCGTACCAGCCGACGCGAGCCTTGCCGAACGTGGCGGACTCCTTGAGCGGGGCAAGAAGAATAAAACGATCCATCCAATCGCCGATGTCGGCCTGCATGGACTCGCCTGTTGTCCAGCGGATGGCAAGCGTTGCCGGTTCTATGGGGTTACTTCTTCAATGCGAGGGGGTTTGTTCATCGGGTTATTTCCTCCCATCTGGCAAGCAGAAGTGTGCGGTTTTCACCCGCCCGCTTCGATGCTTCAGCCATTTTCTTTCTTGATTAGCACCAATCTTCCGCAACCTGCTCAAACACCCCCCTCTCCCTTGATGGGAGAGGGCTGGGGAGAGGGTGAAAAGCCTGCCGAGTCCTCACCCTTTAGCTCGACTCGATGCGGTTGACTTGTTGCAGAGGTAGCCGTGGGGGCGCACCTAGAATAGCCATGGCCGACCAATCCCGGGGCACCTATCCCGCGTTAGAGTCTGAAAATCTCAACAACGTCCCTGGTGGGGGTTCTCCTGGTGGGGGTTCTCTATCCGTGGCTACCGTTCGCCTCATTACAAACAAGTAGATCTGTCCCGCATTTCTCGTCCCGCATTCCCCCCTCAAGGTTACAGTCACACGCTGCCCTACAACTTTTACCTTGAGAATTAGTTATGAATAGTTATAATCTTCCCCTATGGACGTCATCTGGCAACCCAAAGCAGTCAAGCAGCTCAAAAAGATCGGCGACCGCTCTATTCAACAGCGCCTCCTCGGCGCGTCCCACGGCCTTGCCGAATTTGACTCTTGCTCCAACATCAAGCCAATGGTCGGCCATAAGTATACCCATCGATTTCGTGTGGGAGATTGGCGCCTGCTTCTAAACGTCTTTGAGGAAATAAGCATCGTCAGCATAGAGGAGGTAAAGAAGCGCGATGAGCACACATACTGAGTACCAGACCATTGAGCATGGCGGCCAGCCCGCATTCGTCCTGGTCCCTTGGGAGGAGTTCGACCGGATCCGCCCCCTGCTGGAGGCCGAAAAGTCCCGCGCCACCGGGATTCCGCAGTCGGTCGTCGAGGCCCACGTTTTGCGTGACGTCCCTATCATCAAAGCATGGCGCGAAGAACTTGGTCTCACCCAGGAAGAGCTCGCCTTACGGCTAGGAATGTCACAGGCCGCCGTGGCCAAATTCGAACAACCCAAAGCACATCCCCGTGCAGCAACCCTCAAGAAGATCGCCACCGCACTAGGGATCACAGCAGAACAATTGCGGTTATAACCCATACCGCGGCAGAGCCGTTTCAGGCAAAAACCAAGCGGTGCGGCCGATTGATTTCGCGGCATATGCGACCAGCCACGACAGCTGGTTTATCCATGCCCCTTTGACTCACATAGCCAAGCTTGCATATCACTTACGAGGCTCAATCCCTTCATCCTTTCGGCTTACGGCCTATCTGCTTGCTGTCCGAGCTGAGACAAGCGGCACGCTGATTTTGCATTAAGGCCGCTGATTTATCTTCTAGTACCTGTTGCCCTCACATATCAACAGATGACACCTACGATAGAACTTTATTTTGTGACTTTTGTGCCGTTTTGTGGCAGAGTATCTGCCGTATTTAGTTGAAAACGCTGCAATCACTTCATTACTCAAGCGACGACACGTCATGTTTCCGTTACAGGCCATTCGCAATGCAACTTGATCTTTTTGAAGACAACCGCCCAAGCATCCTGCTGAATACTGCCGATGAGTTCATCCGTTCCAGGGAGCTCGGCGAGGCGGTCCGCATGTACCAGCAGCTGCTCGCCGACTACCCGGGCGACAAGAGCGCGGCTACCCTCAGGGATCTCGTCGGATCATGGCGCGATCTCCTCTCCGGCATCGGCGCCAATCACGGCTCTCCGGAACGGCTCCACTCCATATGGATCGGCCTTGAGACGGTACGCCATGCCGCGCTGCGCACCGTGATCCTGGAACTGCTGATCGAGGCGCTGCGTTCCTTGCCCGATTCCGAGCGGATCTACCTGCCCCCCCGCTTCCACCAGGGACAGGTGCTCATGGAAGCGGGTCGGTTTGCCGAGGCTGCCGACTCTTTTCTGGCGGCGCTATCCCACGCCTGCACCCCACGTGGCCGCTTCCTGGCCTGGCGCGGCGACGCCCTGACCCTGGCGGGAAACAACGATGCCGCGTTGCGGTGCTATCTCGCCTCGTTTCTCGAGGATCCGCTCACCGTCGCCCTGTCGTCAGTGAGGAACCGGACCATCCATAACCTCCATCTTGCCATGCACTTTGAGGCGGGTGAGGAAATCGAGGAGCACGAGGAACCGGCTTGGCTTCCGGTCTGGGGGTGGTTTGAGGGGCTCTTCACGCTTCCCTGTCACCCCGTGCCGCAGGAGGATCCGCCCAGCGCGGCAGCTTTCGAGGCACTGGTTGCCCGGCGGGAAGATCGCGTGCCGCGCCTGTGGTTCGATATGCTGGCATACGCCGAGAGCCTGCGCATCGCATCCCTGGTCGACCGGGAACTGGCGGCGGTGCGGCGTCTGATGAAAAGATGCAACGGATTCATGTTTGCCTGCTACCTTGAGAAGATCAATGGGAGGAGATGACGCTATCCAGGCAACTGTGCCGTTTGCTAGAGATATCGGACCAGAACTCTATCCCGGCGTGACATGCTTTTTCACCCTCTCCCCGGCCCTACTGCCATTAAGTTACCTGATTAGCACCTGACCCCGCTCTGCGGCGCTTTGTCGGAGACAAAGTTCATCTTCGCTAGGCGCCCCCTCCCTAGCCCTCCCCCTCCGGGGGAGGGAACAATGTGTGTCAGATCAGACTGTTGTGTAACTTTCTCAGAAGCGCTGATCTTCCGCTGTAAAAACTCCCTCCCCTTCAAGGGGCACTGCCATTAAGTTAAGGGAATGAGAGGTAGGGTGGGCCGTGCCCACCACAACCGCATCCATGATGGTGGGCACGGCCCACCCTACATGATTCACGGAATCACCGCTTAACTTAATGGGCAGTGCCTTCAAGGGGAGGGTTGGGGTGGGGATGGGGCAGCTCCGGCGCAAAAACACCCCCATCCCCCTCCTGACCTCCCCCTTGAAAGGGGAGGAACCTGAACAGCGGAAGATTGGCGCTAATCAGGATAAGTTTAAGCTCCTGCCCGCTGATCGCTCCCCCTCCCTTGACGGGGGGTGGGGGGAGGAAATTCTCCTGGTATGAGGCCACCTCGCGACCTGAATCACTGAGAATCCTGCTCTCCTAAGATGACCGGCTCTCCCATCAGTTGCCCCCCATTCTTTGCAACTTCTCAATTAACTTACGCCTAAAGTTCCGCCGCAATTTGTCGATAATTAGCATTAACGTGTCGGCTGGTTAATTAAAGCTGCCGCCCGGCCGCGGCTTTGCCGTCGTCGCAGACGAGGTGAGAGGTCTGGCTGCCCGCGTGGCCCAGGCCACCAAGGATATCGGAACCATGATCAAGGGGGTTCAGCAAGAGTCGCGCAAGGTCATCGAGCTGATGACTGCGGGGGTGGCCCGAGCGGAATCCGGAAGTGCCGATGCGGAGAATTCAGGCAAGGCCCTGAGCGCCATCCGCGAACAGGTCGGCAACGTGAGGTCACAGGTGAACCAGATCGCCGTTGCCGCCGCACAACAAACGGCGACCACGCACGAAATCTCGGGGGAAATCCTGCTGATAAGCTCGGTGGTATCGGAAGGCGCGGCAATCGCACAGGAGAGTTCCGCAGCCGCGCAGCAGCTCAATCAACTCTCCGAAGAGTTGTTCACGGTGATGCGGCAGTTCCGGCTGGGGTCGGAGGAGCCCGATGATGGAGTGACGCTGTTTTAGCGGTTGCTGCGGCGCCTGTTCAGCCGCGCTCACCCCCTTGTCAGCAGCCGCCAGGTGCGGTTTACCCTACCTGATCAGCAACAATCTTCCGCTACCAACAACTCTCCCTCCCCTTCAAGGGGAGGGTCGGGGTGGGGATGGGGTAGAGTCTGCGTCAGAGCACACCCCCATCCCCCTCCTGTCCTCCCCCTTGAAGGGGGAGGGACGTACAGCGGAAGATCATTGCTTATCAGGTTACTTTATGTCTGTCATGCCCTCTTGTGGCCGATTGTTTATTCGGCTTGTAGCGGCAGACTGCATATGGAACTCCCATGACAAAATCAGGCAAGGACAACTACGCCGGCATCCCCCTCGTCATCCAGATATTCGGGATCTGCCTGGTCGCCATCTCAATCGTCTCCCTCTGGATAGCCTTTTATCTGATCCCTCTTTTCGAGCGTGAGCTCTACGCCAGCAAGTTTTCCGACCTCCGTCTCCTCGTTGAAACGGCGCATTCCATCGTTGACGATTTCCAGCAGCATGCAAAGAAGGGCGAACTGGAAGAAAAGGAGGCCAAGCGCCAGGCGCTGGCACGGGTCGGCAGCATGCGTTACGGCAAGGACGGTTATTTCTGGATCAACGACCTGTCCCATACCATGCTCATGCACCCCGTATCCAGGGAGCTCAATGGAAAGAACATGAAGGAGCACCGGGATGCCGGCGGTGGTTACTCCGTCGTCAACTTCGTCAAGGCGGTCCAGGTGAACGGCGAGGCATTCGTCCCCTATAAGTGGCCCGAGCCCGGGATGACCACGCCGGTGGACAAGATCTCCTTCGTGAAGAAGTTCGAACCGTGGGGCTGGGTCATCGGAACCGGGGTCTACGCCACCGAAGTGGATAGATCCGTCGCACAGCTCCACTCTCATCTCATGATGGGGGCACTGCTCATCCTCTTACCGCTCACCTTGATCTCCGTCCTGATAGCTCATCGCATAGCCAGGCCGTTGCGTCACCTGGCGTTTTTCTCCCAAAGCCTGAAGGACGATCTGAGCAACAAGGCACCGGTCGAGGGGAACAGGGAGACCCGGGAACTGGCCCGGGCACTAAACGACACCATCGAACGGCTATCCTACACCCTGGTTTCCCGAGATCGCCTCGATTCTGCGTTCAGCTTTATCCGCACCGTATTGGACACCATTCCGATGCGCATCATGATAGTCAATACCGCGGACAAGAGCGCCGCCGACGTCAACGACTGTTTCGTCCGGGAAACCGGCCTGCCGAGAGGGGAAATCATCGGCAAAAGGTGTCATTACCTTTATTGGGGATCTGAAGAGTGTGCCAGTAGCGACTGTCCGGTTGACAAGGCACTGCTCACCGGTGAAACGGTAATCACCGAAGTACGGCACAAGTGCCCCGACGGGAGCGACCGGTTCTTCGAAACGCTAGTCACACCGGTAAAGTCCGCAAATGCCGCTACCTCTCAGGTGGTTCATGTCGCCTGGGACATCACCGAACGCAAGGTGGCGGAGACCCTGCTGGCAGATAAGAACGCGGAGCTGGCTCAGGCGCTGAAGTCGCTTTCGACCCTGCAGAGCCGGGTTATCCAGAATGAAAAGATGGCCAGCATCGGGCAGATAGCCGCAGGTGTAGCGCACGAGATCAACAATCCGGTGGGCTTTGTCAAAAGCAACATCTCCGCGATGGAAAGGTACTTCTCGAAGATGACCGGCTATCTCGAAGTTCTGGAAGGATCACACCCCCTGCAGGAACTGGCTGCCAAGGAAAAGCACCGCTTCAAAATCAGCCATATCATGGCCGACATCCCGGAGATCATCTCGGAAACGCTCTCCGGGATGGAGAGAATCGAGATCATCGTCAAGAACCTCAAGTCGTTTTCGCGCCTGGACGGCGCTGAAAAGACGGAAGCAGACCTCAATCACTGCCTTGACAGCACCATCTCGATCGTGTGGAACGAGATCAAGTACAACGCCAGGCTGACCAAGCATTACGGTCAACTGCCGCCGGTCACCTGCTTCGCGCAGCAGATAAACCAGGTTTTCATGAACCTTCTGGTGAACGCCTCTCAGGCCATCGGCTCCAAGGGAGAGATCAGCGTAACCACCTGGGCCGATGAAAGCCAGGTTCACATAAGCGTCGCCGATAACGGCTGCGGCATCGCCCCGGAAATCCGCGACAGGATCTTCGAGCCGTTTTTCACCACAAAGCCGGCGGGAAAAGGTACCGGGCTCGGGCTCTCGATCAGCTGCGACATAATAAGGAAACATGGTGGAGAAATAGCGCTGAAGAGCGAGCCGGGAAGAGGCAGCGAATTCACCGTGTCGCTTCCCGTCACCCCCGGTCATTGACGGCAGCCAGCATGTAGTCTCAAAGCCCCCCTTTGCAAGTTTGAAAAAGGGGATTTAGGGGGATTTGCTTTACCTTGCTACCTGCACTCTTTAGTTCTACTTTGTCACATTGCAGCACGACGCTTTCAGCCTCACCCCATCCCCCTTGAAGGGGGAGGAGTCCTAAATCCCCTCCCCTTCAAGGGGAGGGTTAGGGTGGGGATGGGGATAAGATGGTAATCCGACCAACTAAAATCAGGGAACCTGGGCGAAATCCCCCCGGCCCGTCAGGACAAGGTGAAATAGAATACGGCACCTTCATCGACCTTTCCTTGCGCCCAGATGGTGCCGCCATGTCGCTGAACGATCCGCTGCGCCGTCGCAAGGCCGATGCCGGTCCCCTCGAATTCGGCGCCGTGAAGCCGCTGAAAACTTTCGAAAAGCTTGCCGCTGTATGCCATGTCAAAACCAGCGCCGTTGTCCATGACGAAAAACGATTGCTCCCCGGCTGCGCCGGTTCTCCCGAATTCGATCTCCGCCACCGGCCTCACCGAGCTGTACTTCCAGGCATTGCCGAGCAGGTTGACCAACAGCTGCCTCAGCAGCCCGCGATCCCCCTGGACCAGCAACCCGTCCTCAATTTTCATCTTCACGCAGCGCTCCGGTTCGGTTTCCTGCAGCATGGCGGCGACACCCTTGGCCAGCTTGCTGAGATTGACCCTTTCCCTCTTGAGCTCGGTCCGGACCACCCGCGACAGTTCCAGCAGATGATCTATCAGCGCCGACATCTTTCTGGTCGCGCCGCTTATCCGTTCCAGGTAATAGCGGGCTCCGCTGGGGAGCTCCACCCCGTAATCCTCAAGAAGTATGTTGCTGAAACTGTTGATGTGACGAAGCGGGGCGCGCAGGTCGTGGGAAACCGAGTAGCTGAAGGATTCCTGCTCGCGGACGGCCGCCTCCAACTCCGTGCTGCGCTGCTCCAGGATGCTGTTCAGGGCGAGGATGTCCTCTTCAGCCTGCTTGCGTTCCGTTATGTCCTGAACCGTGCCGCGCAGACCCACCACCCGGCCTGCGGCATCACGCACCGCCTCGCCGCGAGCCGTGACCCATATGGCGGCGTCGTGACGTAATGCCTTCAGGTCCAACTGGTAGCCGGTGCCGGTCTGCACCGTCTTCTGAACGGCCGCATAAAGCCTCTCCCACTCCTCGACGGGGTAGCAGCGTCCCCGCTGTTCCCTGAAATTGGGCAGGAACTGCGCCGCCGGATCAAATCCATAGATGCGGAGCAACTCATCGGAACCGGAGAAGAGATCGCTCTTGGCATCCCAATGCCAACTCCCGACGTGAGAGAGGCGCTGCGCTTCCTTGAGCTCGGCCTTCTTTTGCCAGGCATCCTCCTCGTCCCGCTTTCTCTCGGTCACGTCGCTGAATATCGCGGTGAACTCGCCCGGCAGGGGACTGTAGGCGTAGATCGAGAGATACTGCTTTGTCCCTTCGAAAAACTGCTCGAACTTGACCTCGCCCCCCTGCAGTGCGACCTTGCCGTAGCTACCGATATAGTCAAAGGCGTAGGTCGTGATCTGCGGGAAAACCTCTCTGGCCCTGCGCCCTTCGATGTCCCCCTTCTTGATCCCGACGATACGTTCGTACGCCTCGTTGATCTGCAGGTAACGGTAGTCGACGGGGCGGCCGTGCTGGTCGGTGATGATGCAGCAGTGCGCCATGCCGTTGATCTTGTTGGAGAAGAGAGCCGAATAGCGGCGCTCGCTCTCCCGCAGGAGGGCTTCGGCCCGCTTGACCGGCTCTTCACCGTCTTGCAACTCGTGCTCCGCCGGCTCCGCATTGCTCATGCTGTGATCCCTTCCAGCCATGTCTTGGCACCTGCTGCCAGGAGAAGGCTGCAGGGTTGGGGTTTCGGTCATTCCCCGGCGGAGGGCGGGTGCGATAGGGCCGTTATGGGATAAGACGGGTTATCTGTGGATTATTCAGGTCGGTCTACGCTCACTGTCTGAGACAACTCTTGAATGATTAACCAATCGAGATATATGCGGGGGGGTATCGGCTGAGGGCGACATCTCTGCAGCAACCGTTCAGGCTGTTAAGGCAACCAGCATCAGGATCACCCTTGATACGAGTCGGTTTGCCTCATGGATCAGGCGTTACACCTTCTGACGCTTGGAAACTTATCATGATTTTTTACTTATATCATCATTTTTAATATTTCTCCAGAAAAGTCGCGTCTGAGAAAGTTACCGCAATACTCCGATCCGACGCCATATGGTCCCCTCCCCCGGAGGGCTCTGCCATTAAGTTAAGGAAATGAGAGGTAGGGTGGGCCGTGCCCACCACAACCGCATCCTGATGGTGGGCACGGCCCACCCTACATGATTCACGGAATCACCGCTTAACTTAATGGCAGTGCCCCCGGAGGGGGAGGTGGAACTCGGCCAGTTCTTCAGCGATGCCGCCCTCTCCCCCCCTCCCGGCCTCCCCCCTCCAGGGGGAGGAGAGTTAGCAGTGCCGACTCCGGATGACTGCTTGGTCTCCGAACGGAGCGCGGCAAGCGGCATCGGTGCCATGCAGGGATATCCCCGGGCATTCCCCCCCCGGCAGATCGCCCATCGCACCTGTCATTCGGCATCCCCTCCGCGCGGCGACTTCAGTCTGATTCCAACCGCTTGACGTCCTGTTTTGTGTTGACAAAGCAGCGCCGACTTATCAGAATAGCCGCTTTGCACGCGGCAGCCGCAAAGGAGAGCTCATTGTCTGAAAAAGAACCGATACTGATGCAGGGAAATGAAGCCATGGCCCGCGGCCTGGTGGAGAACGGCTGCGTGGTGGCGGCTTCCTACCCCGGAACGCCGGCCTCGGAGATCCTTTCCTCGATCGACGCCTGGCGCAACGCCGAGGGCGCCAAGATGCACGTGGAGTGGGCGGTCAACGAAAAGGTCGCCTTCGAGATCGCCTATGCCGCCAGCCAGGCCGGTCTGCGCGCCGCCACCGCCATGAAGCAGGTGGGGCTGAACGTCGCCTCCGATCCGCTGATGAGCGCCGCCTATCTCGGCACCGTGGGCGGATTCGTGGTCATCAGCGCCGACGACCCCGGTCCCCATTCCTCTCAGACCGAGCAGGACTCCCGCCTGATGGCGATGCAGGCGAAGATCCCGGTTCTGGATCCCTCGTCGCCTGCCGAGGCCCGGGATCTGGCCGGCGTGGCCTTCGAGATGTCCGAGGAGTTCGAGGTGCCGGTGATGCTGCGTCCCACCACACGGGTCTGTCACGCCTGCCAGGACATCGTTCCCGGCCCGGTGCGGGATCTGCAGCGCAGGGCCGACTTCAGGAAGGATACCCGGCGCTGGGCGGCCACCCCCAAGTTCCGCTACGAGCTGCACCTGAAGCTCAATGAGAAGCTCTCCCGCATGGCGGCCTACGCCCCGACCGCGCCCCGCTGCCTGAACCCCGCACCTCTCGGCAGCCGCCGCGCGGTAGTCGCCTGCGGCGTCTCGGCAGCCCATGCGCGCGAGGTGATCAGCGCCTCCGGTTTGCGGGATTGCTTCGCCTTCTACCAGGTGCTGCAGCCCTATCCGCTGCACAGAGCCTTCATCGAGGAGCTGCGGGGAGCCTACGACGAGGTGCTGGTGCTGGAGGAAACCACAGGCGTCGTCGAAATGCAGCTTCGCGACCACGAAAGGGTGCAGGGGAAGCTTTCCGGTTACGTTCCCGAGGCGGGCGAACTGCTCCCCGAGACCATCGAGCGGCTCCTGGCCCAGTTCGCCGGCCTGCCGTTGCCGCAGTTGCCCGAACTCTCCACCGCGCCCGGAAAGCGTCCCACCCTCTGCCCCGGCTGCCCGCACCGCTCCAGCTTCTACGCCATCAAGAAGGCGGCGCCCAAGGGGATCTACCCAAGCGACATCGGCTGCTATACCCTGGGGATCAACCTCGGTGCCGTCGACACCGTGCTCTGCATGGGAGCCTGCATCGGCCAGGCGGCCGGGTTCTACCAGGCCTACCGGGTGGCCGGCGAGCCGCGCGACATCGTGGCCACCATCGGGGACTCCACCTTTTTCCATGCCGGCATCCCTCCCCTGATCGACGCCGTTGTGCAGGGAGCCCGCTTTGTCCTGGTGATCCTGGACAACACCACGACCGCCATGACCGGCAACCAGCCGACCCCTTCGCAGGGGACCCCCTCGGGGAAGGCGGTGGAGATCGCCTCGGTCGTCAAGGGTTGCGGGGTTGAATTTTGCCGCAGCGCCGATCCGCTCGATCTGCCGGGCTTCACCGCCCTGGTCAGGGAGGCGCTGATCTTTTCCCGGGAACAGGGTCTGGCAGTCGTGATCGCAAAGAGCCCCTGCCTGGTGGACAAAAGCGTGCGGCAGGCCAAGCGGCCCCAGGCCATGGTCGATGCCACCTGCACCGGATGCCGGCTCTGCACCAGCCAGTTCGAATGCCCGGCCCTGGTCTACGACGAGCAGAGCGGCAAGGTTTCGGTGGATATCATGATCTGCAGCGGCTGCGGCGTCTGCCTGGATGTCTGCCCCAGGCAGGCGATCCGGCAGCAGGGGGAAAAACCATGATCTGCCAACAGTTGATCATATCCGGGGTGGGTGGCCAGGGGATCCTCTTCATCACCCGCCTTCTGGCGGAGACCGCCATTGCCAAGGGGCTGCCGGTGCTCACTTCGGAGACTCACGGCATGGCGCAGCGCGGCGGCATCGTGATATCCCACCTGAAGATCGGGGATTTCAGCAGCCCCCTGGTGCGTCCGGGGCAGGCCGACGGCCTGATCGCCCTCAAGCCGGGAAACGTGCAGCTGCATCGCTCGTTTCTGAAGCCGGAGGGTTGGATTGCCGCCAATTCAGGTGCTGCACTGTCGCTGCCCGAGGCTCCAGGTGCGGCGACCGTCGACGCGGACCGCATCTCCTTGCAGCTTGGCAATCCCCAGGCGGTGAACCTGATCGTGCTGGGGCGCGCCTTGGCCGCGGGGCGCCTCTTCTGCACGCCGGATGAGCTGGAAGGCGTTATGCGGAAAAAGCTGCACAAAAAAGCTGCGCTGCTGGCAGGGGCGCTGGCGGCACTTAGCGCCGGGAGACAAGCTTCTTAGCCACAAAAAAGCACAAAATACACAAAAAAAACCTTGTAACCGATCTTTGGTTTAAACCTTAAGCTGAAATCTTCTTTGCCACAAAAAAGCACAAAATACACAAAAAAAACCTTGTAACCGATCTTTGGTTAAACCTTAAACTGAAATCTTCTTTGCCGCAAAAAGACACCAAATACGCGAAAGGAAAACCTTATACCGGCCTGGGCAATCTTTAAGACGTACTGTATCTGCTAACCAACAACTATTATTGTTGTGGCCAAAGGAGTTTCAGTTATGGAAATAAATTGCCTCTGCGATATCGTCCGCGAAACCAGTTTTGACCTTCATTGCTACCTACGCCACGGACATCTGGAAAAGGTTTATGAAAACGGTCTGGCACATCGCCTTAGGAAACGAGGGCTTGATGTAAAACAGCAGCATCCTCTCAATGTCTTTGACGAAGACGGGACACTCCTCGGCGATTACGCCGCCGACCTCTTCGTCGAAAACCGGCTGATCGTCGAACTGAAAGCAACGAGAACTCTTGCCGATGAACATGTCGCTCAGATCCTCGGCTATCTCAGGTCGTCACGGATTGAGCACGGCGTGCTGATAAACTTTGGAGCACCTAAATTGCAGGTAAAGAAGTACATATTGAACCGAGCCTGACATAAGTTAAAAGAGTTTGACGGTTAAAGGTGTCCCTCAGACTCTTTCGGGTTCATGTTTTAGATTCTTTTTGTGTCTTTTGTGCCTTTTTGTGGCAAAAGTTTAGATTTCGTGTTTTACGTTTTTAGATTCTTTTTGTGTCTTTTGCGCCTTTTTGTGGCGAAAGTTTTTTCCAAGGAGCCGATACCACATGTTGAAGCGCTTTCCCCCCAAAGTGGCCGCCATAGAGGATCTCCCTGCCTACCAGCTGAGCGGCCTGCAGTGGACGGTGCGACACGCCTTCGAACAATCCCCCTTCTACCGCGAACGGCTCTCGGCCGCGGGGCTCGGGCCCGACGACATCGCCACCCTGGACGACCTGCGCCGCCTCCCCTTCACCACGGCGGACCACCTGGCGGCGGGTTATCCCTTTGCCCTGCGCGCGGCCGATTTCAGCGACCTGGTACGGGTCCATGCCTCCTCCGGCACGACCGGCAAGCGCAAGGTCCTCTGTTATACCCGAAAGGATGTCGAGGACTGGCAGGACATGTTCGCCCGCTGCTACGAGCTGGCCGGCCTGACGCGCGAGGACCGGGTGCAGATTGCGGTGGGATACGGCCTTTGGACCGCCGGAATCGGCTTTCAGCAGGCGTGCGAGCATTTCGGCGCCATGGCGATACCGGTGGGTCCCGGAAACCTTGAGATGCAGACCGATTTCATGATCGACATGCAGTCCACCGTCTTTTGCTGCACGGCGTCGATGGGGCTGCTTTTGGCGGAGGAGGTGCAGCGCCGCGGCCTGAAAGGCAGGTTGAACCTCAAGAAGATCATCCTGGGAGCGGAGCGCTCCAGCCGGGCCATGCTCGACAGCATGCGCGAGGGCCTGGGGGTCGAGGAGATCTACGACATAACCGGCCTTACCGAGCTCTACGGTCCCGGCACCGGCCTTTCCTGCCGGGAGAACAGCGGCATCCACTACTGGGCCGACTATTACCTTCTCGAGGTGCTCGATCCGCTCACCCTGGAACCGGTGGCACCCGGCGAAATCGGGGAGATGGTCTTCACCACGCTGCGCAAGGAGGGGGCGCCGCTGATCCGCTACCGCTCCCGCGACCTGACCCGGCTCATCGCGGGGGAGTGCCCCTGCGGCTGTTCCCTGCCGCGTCACGACCGGATCCTGGGACGCTCCGACGATGTGGTCATCTTCCGGGGGGTCAACATCTATCCGGGCCAGATGGACGAGGTGCTGCATCGTGTGCCGGGCATCGGCAGCGAGTACCAGGTCCTTTTCGATCATCGCCCCGACGGGCGCGATTACATGCTGGTGCGTATCGAGCGGGCGCGAAACGGCGAGGCGCTACCCGACGAAAAGGTCGTGAAGCAGATCGCTGCGGGCATCAAGCATACCATGCTGGTGTCGTGCAGCGTCGAGTTGCTGGAGCCCGGCACCCTGCCGCGCTCCGAGCGCAAGACCAAGAGGATATTCGACCAGCGCACCTTCGAATGAAGACGGCACAAAAAAGACTTAAACCAGAAGCTAAAAACTCTTAGCCACAAAAAGGCGCAAAAGACACAAAAAAAATCAAGGTCTGAACGACTTTGTAATTACAAAATAGACAAAAGACGGTACAAAAAAAGACTTAAACCAGAAGCTAAAAACTCTTAGCCACAAAAAGGCGCAAAAGACACAAAAAAAATCAAGGTCTGAACGACTTTGTAATTACAAATAGACAAAACACGGCTTTAACTAAAAGCGAGAACGCCTTTAAAATAAAAAGCCTGAATGCCTTTTTTTGTGATTTTTGTGCCTTTTTGTGGCTAAGAATGCTTTAGGTTTAGCCTTTTTTTGTGACTTTTGTGCCTTTTTGTGGCCAGGAAGATTTTAACCCGAGCCGGCGCTTTCTCGCCGGCCGGGTTTTTTTATTTCAGGGCGGCTATCATTTCACCAGGTTGGAGAGCACCAGTACGGTCCAGTAGGGGGAAGCCATCAGTACGACTATGGAGATGACGTAGGAGGGGATGTAGTAGAGCGCACTTCGAAATACGGTCCCCAACGGTATCCCGGACATGCCGGAAACCACGTAGCAGCAGATGCCGATCGGGGGCATGATCGATCCCATGGTGGTGACGATGGTGATCACCTGCCCGAACCAGATCGGGTCGTAACCCAACTGGATCACCAGCGGATAGAAGATGGGGAGCGACACCAGCAGGAACGCCAGGGCGTCCATGATGCAGCCGCCCAGGATGTAGCAGAGCAGGATCACCCAGAGCACCATCCAGCGCGGCAGATCCAGCGCGCTGATCCATTCGGCGGTCTCGTAGGGAAGCCTGGTGATGGTGAGGAACTTGGCGAAAATCACCGCCCCCGCCACGATCATGAAAACCATGCACGATATCCGCAGGGTGTCCACCAGGGCGCCCCCCAGCTTCTTCCAGGTCAGCTTCCTGCGCGCGGTGCAGATGACCAGGGCGAGAAAGCAGCTCACCGCTGCGGCTTCGGTGGCGGTGACCACGCCGGTGAAGAGCGCGTACATGATGATGCCGAACAGAAGCAGGATGTCCAGCGCCTCGGGGAGTGCCGCGAAACGCTCGTTCCAGTTGCTCTTGGGACCGGAGGGGCCCCACTCCGGATGGCGCCGGCAGATCCATACCACGGTGAGCAGTATCAGGGTGGTCAGGATGACGCTGGGGATCACGTTGCCGAAAAAGAGCTTCCCGATCGACTGCCCGGTGTAGAGGCCGTACACCACCAGGACGATGCTCGGCGGAATCAGCACCCCCAGGGTGGCGCCGGCCGCCACGGAACCGGCGTTCAGGAGCGGATGGTAGTTGTACTCCTTCATGGCCGGAATGGCGACCGCACTCATGGTGGCGGCGGTGGCGGTGTTGGAGCCGCTGATGGCGGAGAAGGCGGCGCTGGCCAGGATGGTGGTCATCGCCAGCCCGCCCCGGTGATGGCCGAACCAGCGGTAGGACGCATGGTAGAGGCTGTTGTTGTACCCGGCATAGTGCACGATCTCCCCCACCAGTATGAACAGGGGGATCACGGTCAGGCCGTAGCTGGAAAAGATGTTCCAAAGCTCGGAACCGGTCATGGCGAAGGCCGCATCGAGGGAGGTCGCCTTCGCTATCCCGAGAAAGCCGACCAGCAGCATGGTGAAGGCGGCGGGGATGCGCAGCACGAACAGGATGAAGAACATGACGAGAATCCCCGTGATGCCCAGCATGGGACCGCTCATCGGGGCACCTCGGAACGGACCATCGTCTTCAGAAGGTCAACCAGAAGCACCAGGGCCAGGAGCCCGAAGCCTGCGGCTACCGCGTAAACGAAGGGGTAGTAGCTGATTTTCAGCGTCTCGGAGAGCTCGCCGCCGATCTTGATCTTTTCCCCCCAGACCCATACCTGCCAGGCGATCACGCCGAACAACAGGGAGGTCGCCGCATAGTTCACCGCGTCGAGAAAACGCTTCACCCCGGGGGGAAACTTCTCGGAGAGGATGTCCACCACGATGTGGTCCTTGCGCCGCTGGGTGTGGGCCAGCGCCCCGGCGGTGACCAGGGCGCCCAGAAACGACACCAGCTCGTAGGTCCCCGAGTACGGTGCATGAAAAAAGCGCAGCCCCACGTTGGCGGTGGCGAGCAGCACCAGCAAAAGCAGTGCGGCTCCCCCCACCACCATGAAAGACTTGGAGAATATCCCCATCAGACGATCCATGTAGCTCTAACCCCTTATTTCTTCTTTTTTGCCGGTTTGGCCGCCGGCGCCTCGTACTTCTTCTTGAGAGCCAGCACGTCCGCCACGATCTGCTTGCCGGCAATCCCCTGGGCGCTCACCTTCTTCACGTAGTCGTCCACCATCGGCTGGAGCAGTTCAGCCACCCTCTTCTGGTCGGCTGCCGGCAGCGTGAACAGCTGGTGGTTGTAGTTCTTCCTGGACCAGGCCAGCGAATCCTGCACGTGGCGGTCCGCGTACTCGCCGGTCCAGGCCGCCTGTTCACGGGACAGATCGTCGATCGCCTTTTTGACGTCGGCCGGAAGCTTGTCCCACTTGGCCTTGTTCATCACCACGGCAAAGGAGACCACCGGGAGGTTGGCGATGGTGGCGTAGGGGGTGTAGCTGGCGAACTTCATGTCCTGGAGTATCTCCAGCGAAGAGATCATCCCCTTGACGATCCCCTTCTGGATCGCCTCCGGCGTCTCGGACTGCGGCATGGCGATGGGAACCGCGCCGAGCCGCTTGGCGATCTCGGTGCCGGTGCCGGCCACCCTGAGCTCCATCCCCTTGAGGTCCGCCAGGCTCCTCACCGGCTTGCTGGTCATGAAGTTGGTGGGGGGGCAGGTGAAGACGGTGATGATCTTGACCTTCTCGAACTCCTTCGGCTTGTACTTCTGGATCAGGTCGTAGAGCACCAGGCTCGCGGTCCTGGAGCTGGTGAAGCCGTAGGGGAGGTCGATCGCCTCGGAGACCGGGAAACGGCCGGGCTGGTAGCTCATGGCGAAGTTGCCGATGTCGGCTACCCCGGAGGCGACCCCCTCCGCCATGTTCTTGGCGTTCAAAAGTGTCCCCCCCGGGAAGGTGCTCACCTTTACCTTGCCGGCGGTGCGCTTCTCCAGCTCCTTGGCCCAGCGCTCCATCTGCACGCAGGGGAAGGTGGCGGCAGGCGGAAAGTTGGCGTAGGAAAGGGTGATGGTCTCTGCGGCGGCAGGCAGCGCGCTCCCCAGCAGACCCGCTACCAGCAGCAGGGCTACCCGGCGGTACAGCTTGGACAACATCATGAAAAACCTCCTTTGATGAAAGTTCATTACATACGACCGTATCTTATAATGAATTTTGCCGCCGGACACAAGCAATGAATGGCGCGGGAGAGCGCCAACTGATGAAAAAGAGGGTGTTCTCGCCACCGTTCATTACATCAAGCGGGGGAGCTTCGATGCCACCCTCAGGATAGCCGGGACCCTGCTGGCCGACCGGGAAGATCTGATTCACAAGACGGTCGGCCGGATGCTGAGGGAAGTGGGAAAGCGCGACCGGCAAAGGGAGGAAGCCTTTCTCCAGGCCCATCACCGGCAGATGCCTCGAACCATGTTCCGCTGCGCCATCGAGAAGTTCCCCGAAGAGAAGCGGCGCGGCCACCTGAAAGGAACTCCCCTTCTCGCCGTCTACCCCGCCATAAACCTGTCGGAGGAGGGGCTCGACAGCGGCAATTGAGGCGGCAGGGGTCCCTTCTACCTGTCGAGCATCTCCCTCACCTTTCTCAACAGCTCGGTGGGATGCACCGGCTTGAAGATCAGTTCGACCCCCTCGTCGAGATCGCCGCGATTGTGGATGTAGTCGGCCACGTAGCCGCTGGAAAAGAGGAACTTCATGCCGGGATCGAGCCGCCTGATCTCGCCATACGCCTCCTTGCCGCTCTTCCTGGGCATGATCATGTCCAGGAGCACGAGCCGGATCTCGTGGCGCTCACCGGTGAACTTCTCCACCGCGTCCTGACCGTCGACGGCCAGGATCACCCGATACCCCGCCTCGGCCAGAATCAGTTCCACCACGGTACGTATTTCCGCGTCGTCTTCGGCCACCAGCACGGTTTCGGTCCCCTTTTGCTGCGGTTGCTCCGACGCGTCGCGCGTGGGTTGGGGATGCGCCGCTCGGGCCAGCGCCGGCAGCCAGATCTTGAAGCTGGTCCCGCATCCCGGCTCGCTGTAGACGGTGATGTGGCCTTTGTTCTGCTTGATGATGCCGTACACCATGGAGAGCCCCAGGCCGGTTCCCTTGCCGACCTCCTTGGTGGTGTAAAACGGCTCGAATATCTTAGCCATGGTCTCCCGGTCCATACCGATGCCGCTGTCGGCGACGGTCACCACGGCGTAAAGGCCCGGCGCCAGGCCAAGGCCGCCGGCCCCGACCGATTCCCGCTCCACCAGCTGCAGGGCGGTCTCGATGCTCAGCACCCCGCCCTTGGGCATGGCATCCCGGGCGTTGGCCGCCAGATTCATCAGGACCTGTTCGATCTGTCCGCGGTCCACATGGACCGGGAGGAGGGCGGCCCGGAAGGTGGTGCTGAGCTCGACATCCTCGCCGATCACCCTCAGAAGGAACCTCTCCACGTGCTCGATGATGGCGTTCAGTTCGCAATCCTGGGGGTTCATGACCTGCTTGCGGCTGAATGCGAGCAGGCTGCGCGTGAGGTTGGCCGCCTTCTCCGTTGCGGTCATGATCTGGTCCAGGTTCTTCTTCAGGGGATCCTCATCGGACATCTGCAGTGCGGTCATCACGGTATAGGATCCGATCACGGTGAGGATGTTGTTGAAGTCATGTGCAATGCCGCCGGCGAGCGTTCCGATCGCCTCCATCTTTTGCGCCTGCCGCAGCTGCTGTTCCAGCTGCAGGTTGCTCTCCATCTCCCGCGCCAGCCGCAGGTTTGCTTCGGTGAGCTGCGCCGTGCGCCGCTCGACATGGCTCTCCAGCAGATCGTGCGCCTCTCTTAGTTCCCGGGTCCTCTTTGCCACTTGCGACTCCAGCTCTTCCTGCGAGGCGCGGAGCTTGCGCAACATCTCGTTGAAGGCAGCCGCCAGGGTCCCCACTTCATCGCGCCCCGCCACCTCCGCCCAGACCTCGAGCGAGCCGCTGTCGGCAATGCTGCTCGCGGTGCGGCTCAGGGAGCTGAGGGGCTGGGTCAGGCGCCTGGCCGTTGCCTGGGCAAACCGGAGCACCGGCACCAGGATGAGCAGACCGAACAACAGGTAAAGAAGCGCCACCCATTTCAACGGAGTCTCGGCGGCATGGCGCGACAACCCCACTTCCAAGGCGAGCTTCAGGGAATTGAGCGGGGCATGCAGCGCAAGGCTATGACTGGCACGGATGGCGCCGCTCTCGGCGCCCTTGCCTCCGTGATGGGCGACCTGGAGACCGCCGGCCGTGAGATCGGCGATATACTCGTCACCCAGATGGCCGGTTCCACCCCTGAAAAGTTCCAGCAGGTCGACCGATTGCACCAGCACCCCCTCCGGCTGCCCGGTGGGGGGGAAGATCACCGGATGCAGCAGCACCAGAAAGGTCCCCCCTCCCTCCCCGACTATCTGGCTGGCAGGGCGGCCGGTGGCCAGCACCGCCTGGATCCGGGGGATCACCGCCTGGAGCCCGGCGATCTGGGAGCCGTTGGATGCGATGGGGCGCCCTCTATAGTCGCAGAGCACGATGACCGTCTTCAGGGAGACGGAGCCGCGATGTTCGTGCAGGAAGGGGAGCAGATAGGTGTCTCTCCCCAGGGAGTCCACCAGTCCGTTGGCGATGAAGGAGTTACCGGCCAGGTTGGCCAGGTCGCTGGCAAGAGCGTTCAGCTCCGTCTGCAGCTTCTGCCGGGTCAGGCCGACCTGGCTTGCGAGTTCCGCCTTGACGCTGCGGCTGACCAGCAGGGTGACCACGCCATAGGAGCTGAGCCCGATCACCAGCGCCACCATGGTGGTAAGCGACAGGGCCGCGAAGCTGATCCGGTTAGAAATGCTCGACGCCAGCCACTCCCGCAGCTGGCCACGCAGCAAATTAAAGTATCTCTTCAGTGCCATACATCAATCCTTGCGGGAAGCACTTCTTGCGCCCTTCCTGACGATGGCCCCGTCCTCGGCAAAACCAGCCATGAAGACGCTGTCGGGGGAGAGCGCTTCATGGCGCTGCGGGGTGAAGGGGGGACGATACTCCTTGATGAGGCCGCGGTATCCCCCCAGCTGCTCCAGGGCGCTCCGTATGGCTTTGCGGTCGGTGGAGCCCGCCTTGTTGATGGCCAGGGCAAGGATGTGGGTAAGGTCATAGGCATGCGCGACGCCGACCGGTGACTTGATCTGCCGGGCTCCCTTGGTCTTGAAGAGCCGGTTGTGGGCCGCCACCACCCGGCGCGCCTTGGCGCTTTGGTCGCCGATGAAGCTGTAGGTCTGCACCACGGAAAAGTCGACCTTTCCCAGAGCGGGTCCGGCCAGCTCCGCCAGGGTGCCGCCGGTAACCCCCCAGTGGCTCACTATCGGCAGCCGCTGGGCCGCAGGAAGAGCCGCCACCTCCTTGATCAGGATCTCCGCCTCGTTGGCGTTGGCGACCAGGATGACGGCCCGGGCGCCCCCCTGGCGCAGCGACTGGTATTTCTCTATGAAAGACTTGTCGTTCCAGTTGAACCAGTTGGTCCCGGATATCCGGAAGCCCGGGTGCGCGGCCGCGTATTTTTCCGCACCCTTCAGGCTGCTGCGCCCCCAGCTGGTATTGAGCAGCAGCATCCCCACCCTGCTGGCTCCCTGTTTTTGGGCGTGGCGCAGCATGACGTCCATGGCCCAGCTGTCCTTAAGCGACAGGCGGAAGGCGTAATTGGGGCGGTAACGGTTTTCCACGATGGCGTCCGCGGCGCTCCAGGGGTCCAGCAGGATCATCTTCTCGTTGTGGAGGGTAGGAAGCGCCTCCAGCACCGTCGGGCTGAACCTGCCGCAGAAAACGGCTACCAGATCGGGCTTTTGGGCCAGCTCCTTGATGTTCTCGATGCTGCGCGCCGGGACCGAGTGGTTCGCCCTGGTTTCCAGTGCCAGCGGCCGCCCCCCCAGTACGCCCCCGGCCCGATTGATCTCGTCCATGGCGATCTCGATCCCTTGGCGAATCGCTTCGGCTGAGGTGCTGCTGGCATAGCCGAACTCGGCGTCGAGACCTATGAAGACCGGCTTTCCCGCCGCCAGCAGCGGCGCGGGAGCGCCCGACAAGACCCAGAGCGAAATGAGGGCAACCATCACTTTGATGCCACAACTCATAGCAACACTCCTGATGAAGTTTTCCGCATGCTGCACAAACAGACCCTCCCCCGCTCACCCCTGCCTGTCGTCAAGCACCGTGCGCACCTTGGCCGACAGCTCCCCGATCGGGAACGGTTTCTGAATGAAATGGACCCCCTCGTCAAGCACGCCATGGACTGCTATCACGTCGGAGGTATATCCCGACATGAAGAGGCAGCTGAGATGCGGATCGCGGGAAAGGAGCTCGGTGGCCAGATCCCGGCCGTTCATCCCGGGCATGACCACGTCGGTCACCAGCAGGGAAATCTCGCCGGGGTGCCTGCCGGCCAGTTCGATGGCCGCCCCGGGGGAATTTGCCGCCAGGACGCGGTACCCATGCCTGGTGAGAGCCAGCGCGGTCAGCTCCAGCAGCGCCGTCTCGTCTTCCACCAGCAAGATGGTCTCCCGGCCGGTCCGGTCCGGCTCCGCCGCGGCTGCACGCCGCGGCTGCCGGCTCTCGCCCGCATGGCGCGGCAGGTAGATGGTGAAGGTGGTCCCCACGCCCGGCTCGCTGCCGACATCGATGAAGCCGTTGTTCTGCCTGGTGGCGCCATACACCGTGGCAAGGCCCAGGCCGGTCCCCTCTCCGACCCCTTTGGTGGTGAAAAACGGTTCGAAGATCAGGGCCACGGTCTGCTGATCCATGCCGCAGCCGTCGTCGGCTACCACAAGCCGCACGTAGTCACCGGCGAGAAAACCCGCATTCCGGGAGCAGCACTCCTGGTCGATGACGCTGTTTCCCGTCTTGATGGTGATCCTGCCGATGCCGGCCATGGAGTCGCGTGCATTGACGCAGAGGTTGGCCAGGATCTGGTCGATCTGGGAGGGATCGACCCTGACCGGCCAAAGAGTCGCCGCCGGCTGCCAACTCAGATGGACGTCCTCGCCGATCACCCGCTGCAGCATCTTGAGCATGCCGGCCACCGTCTCGTTGAGGTTCAGCACCCTGGGCGCGACCGGCTGCTTGCGGGCGAACGCCAGTAACTGCCGGGTCAGGTCGGCGGAGCGTTCCGCCGCCTTGAGGATTTCCTCCAGGTGGATTTCGAGCGGATCAGCCGGGTCCAACTCCATCAGGGCCAGGTTGGCGTGCCCGATGATGACGCTCAGCATGTTGTTGTAATCGTGCGCCACGCCCCCTGCCAGCCGCCCCACCGACTCCATCTTCCGGGCCTGCTGGAGCTGCGCTTCGAGCTTTGCCTTCTCCTCTTCGGCTTTCTTGCTCTCTGTGATGTCCTGAAGCGTCCCCGAGAGATAGGGTTGCCTGTCGTAATCGGAGCATATCAGTCTGCCGCGGGCACTGACGTAGCGGACCGTAGCGTCGGGCCGGATGATGCGAAATTCCAGGTCGTCCGGCTCTGCATCGGCATCGCAGGCAGCCATCCATGCCTGCATTGTCGGCCGGTCGTCGGGATGAATCAGGTCGATGAAGGACTGGGCATTGGGGTCGAAGCTCTCCGGGGAGAGTCCGAAGATGGAGTAGGTTTGGGCCGACCAGGAGAGGCCCGACATGTCGTAGGTCCAGCTGCCGAGCTTGGCAATCTCCTGCGCCTGCCTCAACTCCGCCGCACTGTGCCGCAACGACTCCTCGGCCTGCTTGCGCTGTGTGATGTCGCGCAGGATCACGAAGCAGCGCTTGGAGTCCTTCAGGATCACCGAGTTGATCTCGGCTAGGAACTTGGTGCCGTCCTTGCGCACGCAGTTATGCTCGCAGACGAGGTGCCCCGAACCGGCGCGCTGCTCCAGGGCCGCGGGTAAGCGCGGCTCGGTCTGGTCGACCAGTTCGGCCAGGCCGATGCTGCAGAGCTCTGCCTCGCTCCTGCCGAACATGGCGCAGGCGGCGGGATTGGCAGCGGCAACGGTGCCATCCGGAACGGTCAGTAAAACGGCGTTCATGGTGTTTTCGAACAGGGAGCGGTAGAGCTCTTCACTTTCCCGCAACTTCGCCTCGTCCAGAGTGCGCTGCCGGGCCAGCCCGCGCTCCGCCTCCGCTTCGGCGCTCCTCCTCCGGGCCAGACGCAGCAAAGTGGCGATGCAGCAGATCACCAAACTAAGCGAGACGGAGACGACCATCAACACCCGGTCAGCAGCGTCCCGGATTATGAAGATCTCGGCGAACGGGTCGTACCAGTAGGATACCGCCAGTGCGGAGAGGGACGCAGCCAGCAGACCGGCCGGAATGCCGCAACAAAGGACGACCCCCAGCACGGCCGGGAGGAAGGTCACGAAGGGCAGACGGGGGCCGAGAAAACCGAGGAAATGGCTGCGCACGGCAGCAGCAGCCGCAACGGCGAGTATGGCAATCAGGTAGCGCTGCCACTGCCGGCTGGCCGTCGAATCGAGGGGGATCCCGCCCTTGTCTGGAGGCAATCTGGTCATGCCGATCCCTTGGTGTCACCAACAAAGGCGAGCCGGGCAAATCGATCCCGGTAAGGCAAACGGTTTAACCATTGCCTGGACCAAAAACCGCTGCAAGCCCTATGTCGTCATCTTAAGCTTTGATTACCCCTGTACCGTTACCACTGTCAGGGTCGATCTTCTCCAGATTGCAGCAAGCTCAAGATCATGGAACTGGATGGCAGGAGATTAGGATACACCGGGCTTAATGTCAAAGATTATTTTAATCCGTGACAACGAGCAGACATTCGACAAGCAGATATGAGGCAGGAGCCCGTCTGGCAGAACGGACACGCGTCACTGGAGCGGGGTTAGACCTTTCAGGGTGGTTTCCCGCAGCTCGGAATTCAGCCACCGGAGTTCAGAAACTCACGGCAAGTTGCTCGACACTATTCTTTGCGCGTGCTTCCACCCCGGCCTCTCCCAAAATCTGGTGAGCCTTTTGCCGTAGGCGCTCATCGCCGGTAATCAGGAATGCCCGTTTGAGGTAATCAATTGCTAAAATCGGATTCCTGTCTAATTGATCAGCAACTAATTCATAATGCTCTGCCTGTTCACTCAAAGTACTAAGATATTTAGAAAAGTTGCCTCCGAACTCCTCATTGAATTCTATATATTCGGTTCGGACGAAATCGCTCGGAATCTCTGCCCTTGTTGATTTAACTATAATTGTCTCTTTCCCAAGTGCTTGAGCTATACCGAGCTCGTAGTATATATTCGCCTGAGTTTTCATGGGTATTCCTTCATGGCAAATCCCGACTGAAAGTGGTGCAGATGCAATTAATCTCCATATCTTCAGTAGGAAATCGCGGCCCGTGACCCGGGTACTTGCATCGATCACTTCGTACTCAACCCGATTACATAGTTCTATGACCGAATCGCGTATTCTCACCACTTCATCAGGAACAGGCTTCCCGAGCCGGGTCATTAGAAAGCAGTGGCGGGGATTGCTCGGTATCGAGCTCATCAACGCATCTCCGTCCAATGGACTATAGATGATCATTTGCCGCTTTTCCTTGCAACGGGCACTCCCTTATATGGCCCAGAGCTCTTCTTTTGAGATACTATTTGCCCAGCAGTTCGGTCTATTTTGACATATCGGTCCGTTTTCGGATTTTTTACCTGGACCACGTCGTGTTTTTTTTCGCTGGGTTTGGCAGACGATTTGTTCGTTGTCATTTTCCACCTCTTCAATACGTTTCTAATTTAAGTACTCCAGCCGATATGGGAGATTATTCCGGTTTACGGATGGGCATCTTTGCAAGTGTTATATCACATAATTTCTGGGAAATAATTACAAATGTCACTTGCCAAGTCATGGTAACACGGTGACTTCTAATGCATATCTTCCAAAGCACTACATTTTTTTGTCTACGGATCATTCTGTTTTTCTGTGGCCTGAAAGGGGGCTATGTATCCGCGGCAGGAGCATGCTCGGGGTGGAGTATCTTCGTTTTTTAGAAGCAATGAGGAGCCTCGGTGCCGAAGGGTCCCTTGTCGCCGGCCCAGTTAGCAAAATGGCAGCCGGGCGCCGGCACCGCCTTAACAGCGGCGCTGCTGCCGCCATAGTTCACCGACTGGGGCGATCGCCCCCTGATGCTGCCGGCGGTTAAGTGCCTTGCCATGTTCTGGTTGCGGGGAAGGGATCCGAAGAGTCGGAAATCACATCTCCACTCGCGTCACGACCCCCTGCAACTTGGCGGCGGGGAGACGGTGAAACTGAACGAAGTTGGGGGTCTGACGCTTGATGGTGGCAAAGAGCTTCCAGACCGGGTTGTCGGTGGCAATATCCTCCGTACCGTAGAATATCACCTTCTCATGGATTCCCTTTTCCTTCAGGATGCTCTCGATATCGAGGATCTCCAGGTAGCCGACCTTGATTTCAACCGAATCAAGCCCCACGGAGAGGTCGCATTTCAGAACGGTCTCCAACCCGTACGGCTCATCGGTACGCAGGATGGAGATCAATATGTTGCGCTCGTAGATGATGTTGCTGCGGATGATGCAATGGATGACATATGGCGGCACCACGCTCCATTCCTTGACGAAGAAGAGGGCAGTACCGGGGATATTCTTTCCCTTGGCGTAGATCTGCCGGTAGGCTACATCAAAGGTCTCAAAATCAAGCGGTTTCAGCGCCCGGTAGAGGGCCCGCTGCCCGTAGACCCAAATCAGGATGGTGATGAACGGGACCGAGGCCAAAACGATGGACCAGTAGCCACCGTGGGGGATCTTGTTGATACAGGAGACGAAAAACAGCAGGTCGACCGCTGTGATGCCGACCGCGAATGGCACCTTCCATTTCTTAGTGGTACGGGCGAAGATCATGATCATCATGATCCCGGTGATGGTCATGGTGCCGGTCACTGCCAGACCATAGGCTGCGGCCAGATTTTCGGACTTCTGGAAAACCAGCATGATGAAAAGCACGGCCATCATCAGGACCCAGTTCACCGAACCGATGTAAATCTGCGATTTCAGATGCCTCGAAGTGTAATCGACACGTAACAGCGGCATGATACGGGTCGTTATTCCCTGGTAGACTACGGAGAACACCCCGCTGATCATGGCCTGTGATGCTATGATGGTCGCCAGAATGGTGAGTATCAGAAACGGGATGTAGAGCGGGGAGGCCTGGTACTGAACCATACCGAACAGGTAGTTTTTGGCTTCCGGATGACTGAGAAGGAATACTCCCTGACCGAAATAGTTGATCACCAGCGCGGTAAAGGCAAAATACCAGGCGCGCAGGATCGGTTTACGCCCCAGATGCCCCATGTCGGCGTAGAGAGCTTCCCCCCCCGTTGCGCAGAGGATTACTTCCGAGAGCACGAAAAAGCCGGCCAGGCCGTGGTGCAGCATGAAATTCAAGGCATAGTGCGGACTGATCGCCTTGATGATGGAAGGCATGGAGCTGATGGAGACGATACCTGAAAGTGCCAGGGCTAAAAACCAGACCACCATGATCGGGCCGAAAGCGCCGGCGACTTTGTCAGTCCCTTTTGATTGGGCGAGAAACAGTCCCACCGCGATCATGGCAGCGATCAAGATCAAGGCATGCTGCCCGGTCCCTTCGAGTCCCGGTATCAGTACGATCCCCTCCACCGCCGAAAGGATCGAGATGGCCGGGGTGATCACCCCGTCGCCCAGCAACAGGCAGGCACCCACGTAGGACAAAAAGGCGACGAAGGCCAGCTGTCTCCCCGGTTTGAGCAGCCGCGCCAGGATCTCTCTCAGGACAATGGTGCCTCCCTCCCCCTTACGGCTGAGGCTCATGGCAAGCCAGGCATATTCGGCGGAGACCAGGATGGTCATGGTCCAAAAGACCAGGGAGAGAATGCCGAAGACGTTGTCGATGGTGGGTTTGGTCAGCGCGAAGATGACGGTAAGGGTATAGATGGGGCTGGTGCCGATGTCTCCGAACACAAGCCCCATTGCCTTGACGATGCCGCTCCAATAGGTTTCCGTTGCTGCCTGCTTCACAATACTCCTCCTGCAATCTGTTTGCGGAGGGCCTGACAGGGAACCGGCATCCTCATGGATAGCTGCTTCACCGTCATCCCTTCCAGTTGCCGACGAGGTTAGCTGACGGGCTCGAGGCTGAAAGTCCTCTATCCGGTCGCGACCGGAATTCGCCCCGAACGATGGGTCCCCCGTATCCGTTCCCATGAACGGATTTTGGCGTATATGTTGGTAAAAAGCATCCAGCCGCGAAAGAGGCGCAAAGCACCCTCCCCCCCGCCCCACTGCCATTAAGTTAAGCGGTGGTTCCGTGGCTCATGTAGGGTGGGCCGTGCCCACCATCAGGATGCGGGTGTGGTGGGCACGGCCCACCCTACCTCCTGGTTAAAACTCCCCCCTCCCTTGATGGGAGGGGGGGGGAGGGTGAAGCTCATGCCAGCTTTTCACCCTCTCCCCAACCCTCTTCCATCAAGGGAGAGGGGGTGCTTGCGCAGCGTGCGGAAATTGGCACTCACCTCAACTTAATGGCAGTGCCCCCCAGCCCCTCCCATAAAGGGCATAAAGGGAGGGGGGCTTAGAGCCGTGCTTCTAGTCCCCTCTCCCCTGGTGGGAGAGGGCTAGGGAGAGGGGGGATGCCGCCGGCCGAAAAAGCCGAAACATGCTGGGATGCGTCTTCTTATTTGGGCCTTTTTGAGGCAGAGAACCGACTTATTCCGCCTGCCTGAGCCGGTACCCGACCCCAGGTTCGGTGGTTATATGCCTCGGACGCGACGGGTCCTGCTCGATCTTCTTCCGCAGGTTGCTTATGGTGACGCGCAGCACCTGGGGCTGTTCCTGGTGTGCACCACCCCATATCTGCTTCAGTATCTGGCTGTGGGTCATAACCTTGTCCGCATGGACGATGAGCAGACGCAGCAGATCGTATTCCGTCGGAGTAAGCTGTACTTCATTGCCGCTCACGGTAACCCGGCGCAGGTTGAGATCAACCCTCAGTTCACCGCTGGTAAAAACAGGCTCTGAACTCTGCACTATGGAACGTCTCAAAGACGCCCTGATGCGAGCCAGCAGCTCCCCGACTCCAAAGGGCTTGGTCAGATAGTCATCGGCACCGGCATCCAGGGCCGCGACCTTGTCGTCTTCACGCTCCCTTACCGAAAGGACTATGATCGGCACGTCGGACCACTCGCGTATGCGCCGGATTACCTCGATGCCGTCCAGGTCGGGAAGGCCGAGATCCAGAAGGATCACATCGGGTCTGAGGGCCGCAGCGGCGGAGAGGCCGTTGTGTCCGGATTCCGACTCATGCAGGCTGAACTCATCGGAGGAGAGTGCCGAGTGCAGGAAACGGCGGATGGCAGACTCGTCGTCGATTACCAGAATCCGGTGCTGGCTGTTGGCATCTTGGCTAATTTTCATACTTCCTCACTCCGGACGGCCACCGGTAGCAGGGTCTCGACGACAAGACCGCCTCCCGCCCTGTTTCTTGCCGTGATTCTCCCCCCGTGGGCCTCCACGATTCCCCTGCATATCGACAGTCCAAGGCCGGTCCCGCCCGCTTTTTCCGGCACCTGGATATGGTAGAACTTGTCAAAGATGTGGGGCAGTTCCGGTTCGGGGGCACCAGGGCCACGGTCTGCCACGGTCAGGGTGAGCCAATCGCTTGTTACCGATGCCTGGATTTCGATAGCGCTGCCGGCCGGGGCGTATTTGTTGGCATTGTCCAGCAGGTTCACCAAAACCTGCGTCATCAGCACCATATCGAGCGGGACAACGGTAAGCCCCGGTGGAAGCAGCACCGAGATGCTACGGTCGCCAAGCCGGCTCTCCATGGCTGAAAGCGCGCAGCCGATCAACTCCTGCACATCGCTAGGCTCGATCTTCAGACGCATCGCCCCCGCTTCAAGCCGGGTCATGTCCAGCAGGTTGCCGACAAACCGGTTCAGCCGTTCGGCCTCGTCGCTGGCGGTGTCCAGAAGTTCCTGCCGCGCCTCGCCGCTCAGGCGGTTGCCTTTGTCCTTCAGGGCAGAAAGTGCCCCCTTTATGGAGACAAGCGGGGTCCGTAGATCGTGGGAAATCGAGTTGAGCAGGGCCCGTTCCAGGTTTTCCTGGACCTGCAGGATTCTCGCCTTTTCAGCCTGTTCAGAAAGGCGCTCCCGCTCCAGGGACTGCTCCCGCACCTTGGCAACCAGCGAGCTGATGATCACGCCGACAATGAAAAAACCGGAAAAGGTGACCAGGTACTCCTTGTCGGTCACGCTGAAGGTCAGGCGGGGCGGAACGAAGAAGAAGTCGAAGGCCAGGACGGCGAAAAACGCAGTCGCTATGGCTGGTCGAAGCCCGAGTTTTACCGCAGCGATGACAACCGCCAGTTGATAGACCATGACCATGTTGGTCGGAATCAGATGTGGCCGGATAAACTCACAGACAAGCGTTGCGCCGGCTACCAGTAACAAACTGCCAATGTATCCGCTTGCAGCAGCGAGAAAATTCACCTTTATGCCCTGTAGGTTCCAATGGAATTTTCCTACAGGGTAGCAGCTAGCAGCAACTTTATCCAGCGGCACGGCGCGCCTCATCTCCCTCGATATCCTTGGACTTTGTTGCACCTTACGGATCGTCCAGCATTGAGTTTGGGCATCAAAAAACGGTGCTTCGCCTCGACGGTACGAAGGAGGGGCAGTAGTTGTAACCTCCTGGACGTTATCGAGATTTTCCTCATCGAGGAACCCTTCGCCTTGGTAGATACCGGTTTCCGGGCAAATAAAGTAGACTCGCACGACCGCAGTTCCTAAACCTTGTGTGATAGAGATGGCCAATCGAATTGGCGTCGTCAACAAGGATAAGATAGCCGAAACCGTGTAAAGTTATCGTCAAAATGTCGGTGATTGGGATAAAGATTGTGTAAAGGCGGGAGATGAAACCATTCACCCGTAAACGGTGCCCTTGCCACTGCCGACGCCCATTGGAGCTAATCTGACGCAGACCGTGCAGCATCGCCTGGTGCCGGGATAAAAAAAGGACTTAAGCCGTCAAGCATAAGTCCTTTTACTCAGTTTAAGTTCAGCTTGTAAATTACAATTCGTAAGATCTGAGGACTGTTCGTCAAATGTATAGCACGAGACAGTTAAGTCTGACAAGATGTTCTCGTCTTGACACCTCTCACCACTTAGGAACCACTAATAGTAGTCAAACTACCAACATTACAAATTTACAGGTACAGTTGTAACTCGCATGGTCCATTGTCTATCATATGGAGGTAAAAACCTCACAGATGACTTTATTAGCTACGGCTGTTAAGGGGGGATCTGCACGTCATGTCATATGGAGGATACATATAGCGCTCCTTCGGATGTAAGTAACTCAACCAACTACCACGTTATAAGACGTCTGACCTGCGACCGCGGACTGTTCCTCAGTTAAAGTGGTCGACTCAAGACCTCCGACCTGCCCGATAGAAGCTTGGCCGGATGCCAAAACCATGGCAGTTGTCTCGAAATTCTCACCCTTTCCCCGGGTCGGTAAGCTAAGACAGCGCCGCCAGCACGGGCACTCATCGACATAAACCGCTCTGTCGGCAGCAATGGCTTGATTATTGCTCAGCTAACATAAAAAGACGGCAGTTCAAACAGCGGAGTCAGTGAGAACACAGAGAGAAGCAGCAAGTCAGCCGACTACTGAAGCAACGTGGCATTTCTTTATGAAGCAGTGAGTGCCTCGATTGCTCAGTATCTTCTGCGCCTCCGCATTAAACACGCTTAGCGGATTGTCACCCACTCCATGTCGACAGAGAACTGTGACTATGTCCATTGCAACAGAAGCATCGATCTCCGAATCCTCTAGCACCATTCCGGCCTTTCCCGTCAAGGGTGAACCCGGCCGGAGTACGGCTTTCAGATGGTACTTCGTACCGCTCATCGTCTTTCTCATGGGACTGCTGGCGATGGCCCAAGTTTTCGCCCTGCACCTGAGCATACGCCACCAGCGCCTGAATTCCACGGTCGTCGATGCGGTCATGGAGATCCAAATCAAGGCGGCCGTATTCCATCTGCGCATCGAGGAGGTTCTCTCCGGAGTGCAGGGGATGAATGTCGAGCACGCCGTTGCCGGCATGGACGAGGCCATCAGGCTGGCTGAGGTCGCCTGTGGCGCCGGACAGCATCGGGAAGGGAGCTCGGTTTCCGACCTGACGGAGGATCTCCGGGCAGGCAAGCAGGCCGATGAAATAAAATCCCTGCTGACAACTTTCAAGGCGATAGGCCTGCAACGCATGCAGCAGATGCAACGGACGGGGCATGGACCTCTCGCCCACCGGCAGTTCGACGCGCTTTTCAATGATCTGCTGGCAAAGGCCGCCCTTCTCGAGCAAAGCTACAAGGCAAACAGGGTCATGACCCGGACCAAATCGAGCCGCCTCTTTCTAGGCATCTACCTGGTCTGGGGGGTGGTGGTGGCCGCGGCAACGCTGGGGCTGCGCAGGATGGAACTGCGGCGCAAGGGGGCGGAAGAGTCGCTGCTGCAGGCGAACAGCCAACTGCTCTGCCAGGCGGAGGAACTGAGAAGGCACCGCGAGAATCTGGCAGAAATGGTGCAGAAACGGACCGCCGAATTGACCTTGGCCAACGGGCAGCTTCGCGTGGAAATCACGGAACGGCTGCAGGCCGAGCAAACGCTTCGGGAATCGGAAAAGCTGATCCGACACCTCTCCTGCCAGCTTTTGAACGCACAGGAGATCGAACGCAAACGCATATCGATGGGTCTGCACGACGATTTAGGGCAAGCCTTGTACGTCATCAAGCTGCGCGTACGGTGCATCGAAAAGAAACTCGGCAAAAAGCAGCAGGCGCAACGGGGAGAATGCGAGATCCTGCTCGATTATCTTGATACGGTGATCGAGGATGTGCGCAGGCTCTCACTGCAACTGAGCCCTGCGATCATGGAGGATCTCGGCCTTACAGCCGCCCTGCGCTGGCTGGTCAGCGCCTTTCAAAGGGATCAGGGGATGGAGGTATCCGTCGACATCCCGGAGTTGGACCGCCTTTTCCCCGAGCAGCATCAGCAAATCACCATCTACCGGGTGCTTCAGGAGGCCACCTCCAACATCGGCAAGCACGCCCGGGCGCAGAAGGTGTCCATAGCGGTCCGCCAGCACGGGGGCCGGGTCAGCTTCTCGGTACACGATGACGGCAAGGGGTTCGATCCTGTGGAAGCCGCGACCAAGAGCGCCTCGGAAAAGGGTCTGGGGCTTGCCACCATGAGCGAGCGGATAACGATGATGGGGGGAAGCTTCAACCTCCGGAGTCGCCCGGGACAGGGGACCGAGATCACCTTCATCCTTCCGGTAGCAAGCGGCGCTGCCCCATGAGCCGCTATCGTATCGTGCTAGCCGACGACCATGTGCTGCTCAGGGAGGGGTTGAGGCGTCTCATCGAAGACGACGCAGAGCTGGAGGTCATAGGAGAGGCCGGAGACGGTTTGGAGCTCCTGGCGCTGCTGGATGCGCGGGTTCCCGACCTGGTCATCATGGATATATCGATGCCGAAGCTGCGCGGCATTGAAGCTGCCAGGCGCATCAAATCGAGCTATCCAGCGGTGAAGGTGCTCATCCTGTCGATGTACCGGGAATACCAGCACCAGGCCATTGCCGCCGGCGCCGACGGCTATCTGCTCAAGGAGGATGCGCTGCGGGAGCTTTTCAGCGCCATCGAAGGCGTCCGGCAGGGGAGGAGCTTTCTCTCCACCAGGTTGAGCGAAGGGGGATGCGGCATGCCTGGCCACGGCGAAGGGCTGTCGGTGCGGGAAAAGGAGGTCCTGAAACTGATCGTGGAGGGGAAGCCCAACAAGGAGATCGCCCGGGAGCTCTTCATCAGCGTCCGCACCGTGGAGAGCCATCGCGCCTCGATCATCGGCAAGTTGAAGGTGAAGAGCGCCGCTGAGCTGGTGAAGTGCGCCATTCAGAACGGGTATATCTGAGAGAAGGACCAGATTACTGAATCTTGCTTCAGTCCATACTCATAGCTGCGCACGTTTGCCCTGAGGAGGACAGTTCCGAGAATGTCGAGATGGCCGCCCGCTTCCGGGAATTTGCCGGGAGCTACGTGGAGCACTGCCACAACACGCAGCACGAGGATCACTCCATGCTGCTGCGCTGGGACCTGGAGCATCCGGGACAGGTCCAGCTGATGCCGGCGCCGCTGCCGACCTGGGACGGCGTCCACTTCGTGGACTCCGCGGCCCTTCCCACCTTCAGAACGGGCGACGGGGTCGGGCCGACATCGAAGAAATAGCATCTACTCCCCTCTCCCTCTGGGGAGGGTTAGGGATGCACATAGCGAGACGCCCCGCTTGGGGCGTGTCATCTTATCCTGGCCCCATAAAACACCGGCAGGCCTACAACCAAGGAGGAAAAACCGATGCAAAAAAACTTTCGATGTCGCTGGCTGGCAGTTGTCGCCCTGCTTCTTTCCGTCGCAACCGCAGCCGTTCTCCGACCGGCTCCCGCAGCGGCCGCCGCGGCCGCCGGCGAAATCTGGGGAGCCGGCTACTTTCCCGACGTGCCGCTGGTGAGCCATGAGGGGAAGACCCTGCGCTTTTTCAGCGATCTCATCAAGGACAAGGTGGTCGCCATCAACTTCATCTACACAAGTTGTCCGGATAGCTGCGCCCTGGAGACGGCACGACTGCGCGAGGTACAGAAGATTCTCGGGGACCGGGTGGGGCGCGACGTCTTTATCTATTCCATCAGCATCGATCCGCAACACGACACCCCCACGGTGCTGAAGCGTTATGCGGAAAAATTCGACGTGGGACCCGGCTGGCTTTTTCTCACCGGCAAGGAGTCGGACATCACGCTGATACGCAAAAAGTTCGGCCTTTACAGCGATGCCCCCGAGGGAGAAAAGCTCACAGAGCACAACCTGAACCACATCATCGGCAACCAGAAAACGGGCCAATGGATCAGGTCGTCCCCTTTCGAAAATCCGTACATTTTCGCCGGTCAGCTGGGGAGTTGGCTGCACAACTGGAAGCTGCCGCCCGAGAAGGGGCGTGATTATGCCGACGCCCCCAAGGTCCGTAACATCTCCAAAGGGGAGGGTCTCTACCGGACGCGCTGCTCGGCCTGTCACACCATCGGGGAGCCGCAGGCGGCAGGCGAGAAGCGCATCGGGCCCGACCTGGCCGGCGTTACCCAGAAACGGGACCGGGCCTGGCTGACCCGCTGGCTCGCGGAGCCGGACAAGATGCTATCGGAGAAAGATCCGCTGGCCCTGGCCCTGCTGGAGGCATACAACGGCATCCCGATGCCGAATCTGCGGCTGAGTCCGGTCGAGATCGAGGCACTGCTCACCCATATCGAGGAGGAGAGCCACAGGGTGGAGCATCACGGCCATGGCAAGCATCATCAACACGGCGGGCACGACGGGCATGACCGGCACAAACAGAAAAACTGATTGCACCAATTCTTCCGCCGCCAGCAACTCCCTCCCCTTCAAGGGGAGGGCCAGGGTCACTCTCCCTCTCCCGGAGGGCGAGGGAGAGTGTTGTCGAGATGATATAAAGATGGTTGCTCTGTATTAGATACAGCAGGGGTGAGGGAGTGCCACCCTGCGCGTAAATCGGCAGGCGAAGATTGCGTTGAGTTCAAAAGGGGGTTGGGATGAAGAAGATAGCCAAAATTATCGCTCTAGTGCCATGCGTGCTGGCGCTTTTTGCAGCCACCTGCCGCAGTGCCGAGGTGGGGGCGCGGGTGCCTGACTTTTCCGTTCGGACCCTTGGCGGCGACCACCTCTCCCGGGCGAGCCTCTCGGGAAAGCCGATGCTGCTCGTTTTCTGGAATACCTGGTGTGCCACCTGTACTAGCGAACTTCCCAAGCTGAACCTGTTGGCAGAGAAGTTCGGTCCGAAACGGCTGACTGTCCTTGCGATCAATACCGGCCTCAACGACACCGAGAGCAAAGCGAGGGCGTACTGGAAGAAATACGGCTACACCTTTGCGGCCGGATACGACCATTCCTTCGAGGTGGGAGAGACCTTCAGGATCATCGGGGTACCCACGGTCATCCTGGTGGATGCACAGGGGCTGGTCCGCTACAGCCACACCTCCATCCCCCGGGACCTGGAAGAGCGCCTCAGGCAGCTCACCAGCCTTCGCTAAAGCTTCGGCTGGCGAGCCCGGTGCCAGGTGCCCCTTCTTCCGCAAACCATCGGCCTAGAGCCAGTTCTGTCCTGCCTTTACCAGATAGAATTCCGCAAGTCCCAGCATCAGGAGGCCCAGCGCCTTCTTCGCGACCAGCATCCAGTTCCCCGGTTTGGGGAGCGCAGCGGCGAGGCCCGAGCCTGTGCCGACTACCAGCAGAGGCATCCCCATCCCCAGTGAAAAGCTGAAAAGCAAAGCGCCTCCGTAGAGGATCGTGCTTCCCGTTGCGACTAAGGTAAGCAGGGCGAAGAGTACCGGAGAGGTGCAGGGAGAGGCAACGAGCCCCGAGGCGGCGCCGATGAGGAAGGCTCCGGGCATCCCGCCTGCGCCAGGCTCCCTGGGTCGCCCGGAGAACCAGGCGGGGAAAGGGATCACCTCAAGGGTGTTCAGGGCAAAGAGGACGAGCACGTTGGCGACGACCAAAAAGGTCCAGGGGCTGGTGCTAATCCGGCCGAAGAGGCTGCCGGTGAGTGCTGCCACCATGCCAAGCAGCGCGTAAACGGCTGCCATCCCCAGGACATAGCAAAGCGAAAGCAGAAACGACCTGAGACGGCTTCGCTCTCCGGAGGTTCTGGAGGCGACGAACGCCGACACGATGGGAACCATGGGGTAAACGCAGGGGGAGACCCCGGCAAGGATGCCGCCGCCAAAGGCCGCTCCGATGGCAACCAGGGGAGAGCCGCCCACAAGATATGTCTCTATTCCGTTCATAGCCCCTCCACCCCCGGCAGTCCCGGCCAAGGGAAGTGTCAACAGATTAAGGCACGCCGTCTCCGGGCCTGACGCAGCGCAGTGGCGATGAAGCAGATCAACACACTGAGCGAGACGGAGACGGCCATCAACACCCGGTCGGCAGCATCCCGGATAATGAAGATCTCTGCGATCGGGTCGTACCAGTAGAATACCAACGCTGCGGAGAGGGACGCAGCCAGCAGACCGGCCGGAATGCCGCAATAAAGGACGACCCCCAGCACGGCCGGGAGGAAGGTCACCAAGGGCAAACGGGGCACGAGAAAACCGAGGAAATGGCTGCGCACGGCAGCAGCAGCCGCAACGGCGAGTATGGCAATCAGGTAGCGCTGCCACTGCCGGCTGTGCGTCGAATCGAGGGGGATCCCGCCCTTGTCTGGAGGCAATTTGGTCATGCCGATCCTTGGTGTCACCAACACAGGCGAGCCGGGCAAATCGATCCCGGTGAAGCAATGCCTTTAAACATCCTGATTAGGTACAATCTTCAGCCAGTTGTTTGTCCCTCCCCCTTCAAGGGGGAGGTTACCGAAAAACCCATCCCCACCCCGGCCCTCCCCTTGAAGGGGAGGGGGTTTTGGGCAGTGGCTGAAGATTAGCACTAATCAGGTTAAACATTGCCTGGACAAAAAACACTGCACGCTCTACGTCGTTATCTTAAGCTTTGATTACCCCTGTACCGTTACCACTGTCAGGGTCGATCTTCTCCAGGTTGCAGCAAGCTCAAGATCATGGAACTGGATGGCACGAGATTAAGATACACCGGGCTCAATGTCAAAGATTATTTTAATCCGTGACAACGAGAGAGGCAGAGTGATCGAGACGATACCTGACAGTGCCAGAGCTGAAAACCAGATGCCGGCTCCCTGTCAGGCCCTTCGCAAACAGATTGCAGGAGGTCTATTGTGAAGCAGGCAGCAACTGACGGGCTCGAGGCTGAAAGTCCTCTATCCGGTCGCGACCGGAATTCGCCCCCGAACGATGGGTCCCCCGTATCCGTTCCCATGAACGGATTTTGGCGTATATGTTAGTAAAAAGCATCCAGCCGCGAAAGAGGCGCAAAGCACCCTCCCCCAGCCCCTCCCATAAAGGGAGGGGGGCTTAGAGCCGTGCTTCTAGTCCCCTCTCCCCTGGTGGGAGAGGGCTAGGGAGAGGGGGGATGCCGCCGACCGAAAAAGCCGAAACATGCTGGGATGCGTCTTCTTTTTTGGGCCTTTTTGAGGCAGAGAACCGACTTATTCCGCCTGCCTGAGCCGGTATCCGACCCCAGGTTCGGTGGTTATATGCCTCGGACGCGACGGATCCTGCTCGATCTTTTTCCGCAGATTACTTATGGTGACACGCAGCACCTGGGGCTGTTCCTGATGTGCACCGCCCCATATCTGCCTCAGTATCTGGCTGTGGGTCATCACCTTGTCCGCATGGACGATGAGCAGAGGCGTCGTCAACAAGGATAAGATAGCCGAAACCGTGTAAAGTTATCGTCAAAATGTCGGTGATTGGGATAAACATTGTGTAAAGGCGGGAGAGTTGTTGACTGCCAAGCATAAGTCCTTCGTCTGTTCTGGTCGGGGGCGAGCCCCCTATCTCGGAATGGAGGCGGTCAAAGTGCTTGCATATGCCATCGCAGGGGCTTGCTCAAAAAAGTACAGGTCCACGTTGTCGAAAACGCCGTTGACAGTATAGTAGGTTTTGATGTATTGCGCAGTACTGCCGCTGACTACGGTATTCCCTTCAGTGCTATCAGTGCCGTCGTATAAGAGGCCTGAAGCAGTCACGGCATAGGGGAATGAACCACTTCCGCTATTCAGCAATCCTGTCGCCTGAGCTATACCGTTGGAGCCGAAAACAATTTTCACCACAACAGGTACCTCATGGAGTGCGTTTCCGTTTGGAGCTTCCCCTTCCCCGAACCACACCGCATAAAGAGTTCTTCCGCTGAGATACTCCTTGCTGAATTTACTAGGAGTGGTGCAAAAAGCCGGCAGCTCCATTCCGCCGGCGCTTATTGCGGCACAGATGGATGCCAAAGTTACCTGCCCTGCGGATCCGGCATCACCTTTAGGCCCTTGAGGCCCGACCGGACCGGGTATGCCTTGTGGCCCGGCAGGCCCCTGCACAGCCGCTTTGTACTGCATGCTTCCATCGGGGAAAACCAGTCCGTTACCGGCACCGCTTATCCTGAAATCTCCGCTGACACGAGCAGCATCAGTACCGGCATAAACAGAAGCCGCTACCATGAAAGAAAGACAACTCACCAGTAAAATGATCTTTTTCAGCAAAAAAACCTCCTCATCCACAGTTCAGGTTCGGTATCTCGATGACAATCCGTCAGAGCAGAGGACTGTTCGTCAAATGTATAGCACGAGACAGTTGAGTCTGACAAGAGGTTCTCATCCTGCGATTTTTCAGGGATCAGGGGACGATCCGTAACAGTAACTTGGGTAGGATGCAACTAACTCATGGAGGAAACAGTGCTGGAGTCAGGGGGAAAGGGGACTTAAGGTACAGGATTCAAAGGCTCGGGGGGGTGAGGGAGGGGATGCTGTTATGTACCACATCAATTTTCACGCGGCCTCAAGCTAAGCCTGATACGAAGGAGATTATTGCGTTGGTGTCAATGACGTACTTTTTCACCGATACCTCTCCATGCGTTGCTCGCGGGCTGACTGGATATCAGCGCTAATGTCACCGGCTCCCGTCTTCACGCTCCCGCGATAACTCAGAAACTCGCTGTGCACGGGATGAACGACCACCTGCCCATTTTCGACGGCCCATTCCAGGGCATCATTAACTGATATGCCCAGTTTTTCGCGTATGGCCTTCGGTATGGTCGTTTGATACTTAGTTGTAACGGTGGAGTTCATAGACCTCTCCTCGTCAGATTCCTTACGTTTGAATGATAGTGTAAGGGATTTGGGGTGTCAAGGGTAACTAGCAGGGACGTATCGTGAGGCGGCTGTTGGGGGCGTGTGACGCCTGAAACAGAGAAGGCCCTGATTCCTCTCAGGACCTTCTCTGCTATTCGGATGTTGTGCTGAGCCTACTCGCCGCGCCAGCAGGGTTATTTCCTTGGCATGGACCAGGCCAGGACCGAGCCGCCTGCCGAAAATGACTTAATGGCAGTGGGGTTAGGGAGGGGCCTCTGGTCACTACGAGCCGACATCTGATAGACAAGAGCCTGGGGAAACTGGCCAAACTGCTGGAGAGCGCCGTCGCCGCTGCGGTGGTCAGTTGCACCGTGGCTGCGCTGGTCGGGCCGTAGGGCTGTCGATTGGTGAGCGTGCCGGCGCTCGGCACGTCCTGGCTGTCGAAGGAGTAGTAGCTGGCAACCTGCGCCCGGTTGTTAAGGGTCGCCCCTGCGCCGAGACCGGCGTCGGCCTTGACCTGATAGACCACCTGCAGGGTCTGGCCCGGCGGGACGGCGTAGAGACCGGGGGACCCGGCGGCATCGAAGTTCCAGGTCGCGACACCCGTGGCCGGGCTGTAGCTCGGGGCCAGCGTCGGAAGCGTCGCCGTTACCGCATTGGTAGCACTGTTCACCAGGGCGATGCTGCTGCCGGTGACGCCCCCCTGACGCAGCCCCACCGGCAGCGTATCGGTCAGGACCGGGTTGTAGGCGGGCGCCGTGCCGCTGTTGGGGATCCTGACGGTATAGGTGATCAGCTCGCCGGCCGTGATGACGGTGCCGCCGTTTGCCGTTGCCGCGCTCTTGGAGACGTTTAGCAGCGGCTGCCAGACGTTGATGGTCGAGTCGGCGCTCTTCGGCGTCGCCGGAGTGCCGTTGATGGCGTAACCGAGGGTGGCGCTGTTGGTCAGCTGCTGCGCCGTGGGCGACTGTGCCAGCGTCTCCTTCACCACGTGGGCGCGGTATTCGATGTTCAAGGTGTTGTTGGCAAGGTTGTTGTCGACGGCGTTGCTGATGTCGCCCAGGTTCCAGGTCAGGGTGCCGGTGGCCCCGGGCGCCGGCTGGGAGGCCGCCGTGTAACTGAAGCTGCTCCCCGAGGCGGGGGCGATGCTCACCACGGAGTCGAAGGCAAGGCCTGTGGGGAGCTGATCGGTGACCACCACGTTCTGGGTCACCCCTTCGCGCAGGGTCAGGGCGAGACGGTAGACGACCGTGTCGCCGACGCGCAGGGTCGAGTCGCTGCCGCTGCCTGGTGCGGCACTCCAGGAGTCGGAGAGGACCGATTTGGCGAAGCTGGTGGGATCGAGCGAGGAAACGGTGGCAGAAGCCGGGCCGGAGCAATAATTGTTGGGGAGGGTCACGTCGGGGCAACCGGCGCCGGTGCGCTCGCCGCCGCTTGAGCCGCTCAGCGAGGTCCAGTCCACATAGGCATCGTTGGTGATCGGCGCGCCGCTGGTTTGCAGCACGCTCGCCTGGTAGCTCAGAACCAGTGTCCCGCCGGCAGGGATGTCGAGGGTGGCGTCACCGTTCTGGATCCCCCAGGCCAGGGCGCCGTTGGCCAGGAGCACCGGAATCGTCTTGAAGCCGCTGACCGCAACCCCGTTGATCTGCGCCGTGGCCGAGCCGGGGAGCAGCGCCAGGTTCGCCGGGAGGAAGTCCATCACGTCGGAATCGTAGGCCGAGGAGCCGCCGTCGTTGCCGATGGTCAGCGTGTAGCGCAGCACGTCGCCCGGTGCGGCGGGAGAGCCGGTCGACTTGCCTGCCGGCGCGGCGAAGCTCACCGCCTTGGCGACCCCCAGGTGCGGCTCGACCACCGTCATGTTGGAGGTGGTTGCCGCACCGCCGGTCGCCTGGGTCAGGCTGTCGCCGTTTATCTTGTCGTAGCTGTAGGACGCCGTGTTGCTGAAGGTCAGGCCACTGCGGTTCGTGCTGCTGTTCTGCAGGGCCGCCGTCACCTGGATCACCGCCTGCCCCCCCGCCGGGATATCGATGCCGGTACTTAAGTCCTGGAGGATGACATTGCCAGCCGTGCCGGTATTGGTCAGGTTCCAGCTCCCCCCGGATACCACCTGCGCGCCGACAAAGGTCATGCCGGCAGCGGAGAGCCCCAGGTTGTCCAGGATCCTCACGTCGTACAACGGGAGGTTGCTCGGGGTTGCCGGCACCTTGATCAGGTAGCTGAACTGCTGGCCGATGGTCGCTGTGGCCGGTGTGGGATTCGCCTTCGACAGCGCTCCGGGCGCCTGGATCGTCACCGCGGTGGCATCCCCTCCCGAACCGAGCAGCACCGTGCCGTTTAGGTACGGGTTGTCACTGGCGCCGGACCACGTTTTGGGGGGCGTCGTGTCGTCGGTCCCCGTGAGCTGCGCCTGATTGGAGATGACGGTGCCGTTGCCGAGGTTCGACTCCAGCGTGGCATCGAACTCGATCTGGATCTGCGCAGTGGTGGCCGCTCCCCCCGGCAGGTTCAGGCCGGTGACGGTGATGGAGCCGGGAGCCCCGCCGCCGGGTTGAACGACGCTTGTGGACCCCCCCGCCGGGGTGACGGTGACGTTGGAAATCGAACTCAATCCCGCAGGGAGGTTGTCGGTGATGGTGATGCCGTTCAGAGGTGGCCAGGTGAAGTTCTGCAGCAGCAGTGTGTAGCGCAGCCTGTCACCCGGGAAGGCCACGGTGGCCGGGTTGGCTCCCGTGGTCAGGTCCCGGACCGTCTTCTGAAAGTAATAGCCGGCCAGCGCGGCGCTGACGGTGTAGGCGTCCTGAAAATCCAGTGTCCCAGGCGTGCCGTCGGTGATGGTCCTGTCGTACTCGCGACGGCCCGCATGGCTGCTCTTCGCGCTGAACCACCTGGTGGCGCCGGCGATATTGGTAAGCGTCGAGCCGGATGCGACACCGGTGCTGTCGATCCGCGCCCGGTACTTGACGATCAGGCGCTGGGTGGGGGCGATCCTGGTGGTATCGAGCAGGGCCAGGGTGAGCTGGCCGGGAGAGCCGCTGCCGCCGCTCCAGGCGAGCGTGAAGTCGGTGCCGTCGGTAACAGGACGCCGGGGTGATTGGAGAGCCAGGTACTGCTTGCCCCGAGCGTAAGCGGTGCACCTCCGTTCAACGGCGCTCTGGCGCCGGTAGCCGGATTCACCAGGTAGGCCGTATTGCTCACATAGCTGAGAGCCGCGCCGGTCGTGGTGAGATCGTCGGTGATGACGACATTGGTCACGGTGGCGTCATCGGCGTTGGCCATATAGTTGAAGGTCCCCGTGGCATCCAGCTTGCCCAGGAGCGGCACGGTGACCGTGTAGGTAAAGGGGACGCCGACGGCGGCAGTACTCTGGCCAGGCGGGTTCTTCTTACTGACCGCATCCACCGGCACCATGAAGGCCTGGCAGGAAGGACTTATGTTGTTGAAGCCGCCGGGCGCCCAGTAGATCCAGAAGTCCGACTGGGTCGGGTCGTTGCACGACATGTTGCCGTAGTAGTAAACGTTGGTGAAAGCGATGTAGAAGGATTGCTGCCCGGGGAAGTTGAAATTGATATTGGTGATGGGGAAACCGCCCATGGACTGCGGAAAGTTCTTGACCGTGCAGTTCGTGTCGATTCCGAAGGTGGAGGCCGATTGAATGGCCGCCAGGGTAGCGGGGTTGTAACCGTCAACGACCCCGCCGAACTCGGAGCAGAAAACCCCCGCAGCCTGTGCCCGCGGGGCCGCGCCCAGCACCAGGAGCAGAAGAGCAATGACGAGCAAAGCAGCCGACACGCCGGTAGCCGGCTTGCGAGCGACACCTGATACCGTTAGCTTTAACTGCTTAAGAATTCGCACTCAGCCCTCACAAGATGTTGCCCGACTTTGAAATAAAAAAAGCGCTGTCATGGTCTCAGAACAAAAAAAACCCGCACCAAAGGAATCGACCGGCCTCACGGCGACGGGTTCCTTCAATGCGGGTTTTGCAGCTCCCATGCGGGTTGCGAACTAACCGCCCTTCAATTTCGAGTTTATTTCAGGGTCACCGGCAGCTTTACCGCCGTAATCCCCCCATCGTTCCAGTCGATTTCCATCTTCCCCCCGAAATGATCCGGTATTACCCCCAGCTCTTTCATAAAAGCCGCGAGCTTCTTCTTCCAATCTGGATTCGGGTCTATAACCACGCGGGCCATGTCATTCTCCACAAATAATTTACCTGCGCATTGAACGAAAAAGGAGCGCTCTCATCTTCCGAAGATAAGAGTGCTCCTTGTGTCGGTAAAATACCGGGTGCCAAGATGCATATCTCATCTCTTCGGCAACCCGGCTATCCTTTTAGTAAGGACCCGTAGTTTTGCGTCACCAGATTACTCTGGTTTTGCCCGTTCGGAGAACGTTTAGTTTTGGATCGATCGGTAAACACCTCGCTGAACTTTAGAGAAAAATTCCTGCACATAAATAAAAAAAGAGCGCTCTTATCTTCCGAAGATAAGAGCGCTCTTGTGTCGGTAAAATACCGGGTGCCAAGATGCATATCTCATCTCTTCGGCAACCCGGCTATCCTTTTTGGTTAGGACCCGTAGCTTTGCGTCGCCAGATTACTCTGGTTTTGCCCGTTCGGAGAACGTTTCTACTTTGCTTGAATCTGATGGCTCACCTTTTATCAAATGCCCCAAAGAATAGCAACAGTTTTTTTGGCGGGCCAGGCAAGGGATTTACCTGAAATTATACACAGTTGGCGTGACAGTACCACTACGAGCACACACACCATTTCTGAATCACAACCGATTTCACCCCCAGTTGTTCCAATTCCGCCACCTTTCCCATGGCAGCCTCCCGGGTCCGGAAACAGCCTGCCGTGAGCACAAAGGTGGGTACCGAGACCACTACCTGTTTCAAATCAGACTTTATCCCCAAGGCGGCAAAGCGCTGCTTCTCCTTTGCGGCACTCTTCTGATCGAAGTACGAGCCGGCATAGATATGTAACTTTCCGGCTTTATCGGTGAGTACAAAGTTCTCTGCATTGACCGAACGCAGCTTATCAAGAGTCTTTTTGGCCGCCTGCTGGCTGGCAAATTCGCCGAGATAAATGCGTGTCATCGGCTCCTTTCTCTTTGGTCCCGGTGCCACTACCGGCGCTACCCCGGCCATCTCGATCCTCCTTTTGGCATCCCCCAGTGCCGTTTTAACTACATACTCTCCGATCTCGACCGTGTAGGTTGCCGCCTGGTCCGCCTGGTCGGCCTGATCCGTCTTTTGGCACTGCTCGGCACTCTCTGCGATAAGGGGAGCGGGCCTGGCGCCGGGAACCGGTGCAGCAGTTGCAGGCGCGATTGCTTCGGCTGGAGCAGGCTTGAGGACGGGTACCGCAGGCTCAGCAGCAACCGGCGCAGGCTCAGCAGCAACCGGCGGAGGCTCAGCAGCAACCGGCGGAGGCGCGGCGACATCAGCTTGCGCCGGAACAGGCGGAGCAGGCTTTTTCCCTTGAGCCGGCGGGGGAGCCGCGATATTTAGCGGAGCGGGCGATTTGACTTGCGCTGGAGCAGGCTTGGAGACAGGAGCCGGCGGCGCGGAAGTCACCTCAGACGGTCTCCCCTGTTGCAGCACGTTTTGCAGGGTCGGGATCCATGGCGGAGGCTCCTTCGACTTTCGCGCGACGGCAGGGGTGGCAGCGGTTTTGGCCCTTGCAGCAGGCGCAGCCGAGGCGACCGGTGCTGCAACTGGCATTTGAGGCGAAGCTGCCGGCTCTGGAACTTCTTTAGCAGTCGGGACCGATTCACCGGGTGACGCAACCGGTTCAGCCGCGGGAGACGCAATAGCCGTCTCTTCCGCATCGGCAGGCGGTGGGCCGGAGGCGTCAGGAGAGGGTTCGGGCGGAGCGAGGTATCCCGCCAGTTTCAGAAGGCTCGGATCCAGGGTGGCGGCCGCCTTGGGATAATCCTTCAGCAGAATCTGCAGAGTCCGTACCGCTTTCTCGTCCCGCCCGGTCGCAGCATACGAATTCGACAACATCACCAGGACCTCCTCCCGTCGAGCAGTGCGGGGGTAGGTTTTCAAGATCCTTTCCAGCCAGGTGGAAGCAAAATAGTGATTGCCGTCATGATATTGGAACTTGGCCACTTCCAGCATGGTCGCCTCGTCTGATTGCGCGTGCGAGGTTAAGGGAGAGATAAAAAAAGCCAGCAGAATCGCCAGCACCAGCATCCGGAGTCTGCTCATGCGAAACCTCAGTTCATCGAGTAGGTTGTTTTCTGATTCCCTTGCCTGTCGTCACCTGACCACTTGCCGCGGGGGCGCCGGCACATTGAGCAGCATATTGAGGTCATCCGTTAATGTCAAAGATTTTTTAATTCGCAGAAACGGCGAGGACGCAGGAGGAGGGAAAGCCTATCGAAACGGTCTGTACGGAGTCAGGAACTGCTATCTGGATGAAATCTTCTACAACGTGCTTGCGTGCAGTGCAGCCCCCAAAGCACCTATGATGGAAGGTGTCGGGGGAACCTGTATCGTTACCCCCAGCTCCAGCTCCAAAAGCCGCACCAGGGTTGCATTATTGGCGACACCGCCGCTGAAGACCAGGTGGTCGCCGTAGCCGCTTTTGGCGACCATACCCGCCAGTCGTCCCGCCACAGCGAGGTGTACCGAGCGGGCAATGGTCGCCGGTGGCACACCCCGGTTTTTCAATGACACCACCTCCGACTCGGCAAAGACGGCGCACATGCTGTTGATCGGGGTCCCCTCTCCGGCATCAGCGGCAGCCCGGCCGAATTCCTCCAACTGATAACCCAGGGAGACCGCCATCATTTCCAGAAAACGACCGGTTCCGGCAGCACATTTGTCGTTCATCTGGAAGCTCGCCACCCGGCCACGTTCATCCAGCAGAATCACCTTGCAATCCTGCCCTCCCACATCGAGGATGGTCCTGCAGTGGGGGAACAGATGTCGGGCACCCAGGGCATGGGCCTTGATCTCGGTGATGACGTTCAGCACGGCATGCTGCTGCAGCAGGTGGCGGCCATAGCCGGTGGCGACCACCCGTGCAGCAGGATGCGGTTTCAGAAAACCGAGGGCCTGGCGATGCGGTTCAAAACTGCTTTCCGTCACCTGGTGGCGGACCATGGCGCCGTCCTGCCAGACCACCGCCTTGACCGTGCGGGAACCGAGATCAATGCCGATTTGCACCCGTCACCCCGTGATCTGTTCGATGAAGGCTTCGACCCGCGTCTGCAACTGGCCGACGTCATCGGGGGAATAGTCGCTTTCGATGGCCATGAACGGTATGCCGCGCAGCTCACACGCCTCGCGCAGCTTGACCGCCTCGATGTTGTAGGTGTGGCAGAACTGCAGGCAGTAGTCGATGAGCCCCTGGGCACCCGACTCCTCATACTCCTTGATCACCTGCTCGATCCGCTCGTCGTTGGGGGTGAAACAGAGGCATACCCCATGGTACCGGGTGTTGATAAGTGGATATCTCGGGGTATGATGCTAGCGGCGTGTCCCAAAAGAGACGAATCCACATCAGGCATGTTACAGGAGAACAGAACCCAGGAATGCCCGGTGCACCCGGCGGGAAGGAAAGTTATTCACTTGTCAACACCCGGTTCTATCGGTTCCCCTTGGTCCTATATGCCTTCGTCTTCTTGACCGCGACCATTCCCTGAAGCTCCTTATACCTCGGAGACTCCATCGGGATGAGGGCAAGGGTTCCATTGACGCTACGGTGAATGCCCCAACCGAACTGCCGTACGAGAGCGGCTCGCTTGATGTTGTAGGATTCGATCTTGAGATCTCTCCGCCCTCGGATATCGAAGTGCACCACCTTGAAGAACTCCCTCTCCGTGTACCGGTACGGGTTCTCGGTCAGGACCTCGTACTTGACCCTAGCAATGGTTTTGGGGGTTCCATCCGACGGGATAACGGAAGAGGTAGCCGGGGAGTCCTCGGCGACCTCGATAAGTTCCTCAACTGAATTTCGCATATGGCTCCGGGGATCAATCAGAAAATGAGCTACCGCTTTGTCAATGCTTCTTTGGCGAATTATCCGCAAGCCCCCGCTCCGTAGCCATCTTCCTTCTTACCTCGGAGCAGCTTTTGGCCGAGAGACTTTGGCTCACCGGAATTCCGAATTGCTTCTTTTAGGCCGGCGCCAGGCTTCATCTGGTGGATGGTCTTAAAGTGCCGTGAGAGCGTCTTAAAGCCCACCTTGCCGCAGCTAAGGCAGATCACCTCATTCTGAACGCGGTTTTTGCTGTGAATCGAGGCTTCTCCTCCTTCTCCACTCCTCCTTCTCCACATCTATCGGTGCCCCTCCTCCAACTTCTTCAAGGCCACATGGACCTTCGCGATCTCGCGGACTGCGGGGTCAGCGTCTTTCGTGTCATGACAATCAACCTTCGTTGACTGATACGACATGGGAAAGGATGTCAAGCTTGCATTATAAATCAGCAGAGGTGCGGCCCGTGGGTGCCGGCCTTGTCGCCCAGCCGCCGGGGCCCCGGTCAACGCCGCGCTCTGCGGCAACTTTGAAGCGCAGCGGAAAAGTTGTCCGACTTTGTTTGGGTTATTGGTACTCATATAATTGCGCATAAGTACGACTCAAAAGATATTTACACCCCGTTTCTCGCGGATTTAATATCTAGAAGATTAATTTTATTGATCTTATCTTTATGAATAACAATCGTAAGCCTTGCTGGATATTTAAACCGCATTTCACTAATGCGAAATGTCCACAACATGATTTTCAGAAGATCTTCATCGCTTATAGTTTTGTGTCCCTTAATCCGCGTAATTCCTGAACCAAATACTGGGGTGGATACGCTCTGCTGAGCGTATACGTTGTTTACCTTATCCCAAAAATTTATTAAGAACTCTAGGTATTCGGGCATTGTAAGTTCAGCCTTGTTGTTATCGTCGAACTTTGTAAACGCAGTTAACAGAAAGTCTTCATAGACACAAATAGTCCCAATCTGATGGCGCACCTTCTTTCCCAGTTTCCTCTCTGGATTGCTTTCGAGTATTTCGTTTGTCTCAAAAGAATAATTATCGATATGACGATCTAGGTCTGAGACAGGCACACCAAGATATTCATTAATAAATATGCCATTTAACGAGCTTCCTGCGATTATTTTGTTATCAACCAAAGTATCAAAGTATTCGTTAAAAGCGATTGCTTTTAACCCCGGCTCCAAGAAAATGTCACCAACTTTTATCGTAACTTCGCTTCCTGCAACGTTAATATCAATCTTATTCAGATTATTAGACCACGCCCAAATCGCCAAATAGATTAAGATCAATAGCCCTATAAAAACCCATCCATAGGTGGTTTTGCATTCTTCTGGTATATCTACAAACAGAACAATCAGCGACAAAGTTGCGCTTATCACAGAGGTTATTTTTAGAAAGTTCTCAATCACCCTCCTATCAAACAAGCTAACCTTTGTCATGGCTTGTACCAATAGAAGTCAGAGGCGGTCTTAGTCAACAACATGAAGTCATTCTCTTTCAAGGATGCCTCTATAATTTCCTTTTTCATTGGGATATGGAGCGTAGGGACCTTGCTCATCGAATCTCTAAAGATAGGTAATTTGTTCCAAAGGTTTTTTACTGACTGCTTCAACGACTCGCTCACGAGAAGACTTTCTTTGGAGTCATACTCAGAATATATCACGATAACAGGTAGCCCTTGATCATTGATTCCGTAGTCAATTTCTTCTCGTAGCGCCCTTGAGCTTACTGTATTAGAACCCAGGAAAAGTACGATATTTTTTGAACCTCTAAGGCGCTCTCTCAGTCTTGGTTTCAAAGTTGTTTCCCAAGCACTGTTGTCACGGACGTTATACGTCATAGTATGTGAATCATTAAAATGAAATGATGCGTCTTTTCCTTTCCACGCTCGCAACATGTTGTAGTAGCAAAAATCTTTTGTGGCATTCGCACCTAGCGCGCTTGCGTTAAATGGTTCTGCAACGTAAAAGGCAGCATAATTTCCATTTCGATAAGTCATTTTTCCTCCAAGAAAATTTACAAGATTCAATAGCTGCTGCGATTGCCCCTCAGCCCCCAACGGCTCGGCCGGTGACCCGGCGCAGGTTTATCGCGACCGGGTCCACTGGTCTCGTTGTGTATCTATTTCAAATTTACACTTTCAAGGGCAGACCCCTCTTTTTTCCCTTAATACAAGTGCTTCGAAAAATATTCAACTAGCGCGCAAAGGATAGCGACAATGAAACAAATTATCATAATAGTAGTAAGCGAAGCAAATGCCGCAATTATAAAAGCGATTACGGCTGGTATGCCAGCGAGTGATGAGATTAAACCAATCCACCAAGCTAACGAAAATTTATGAGTATAGTTAAGGAGAAGATATCCAATTCCGAAACACAGGCCAGAAGCAATTAACGAGACTGCAGGATGACTAAACCAGGTAAGGTCGGAGGAGCTATTAGTAGTAGTGGGTGAAGGCGTGAATGATGAAGAATAGCCCGAGCCACTATCATCGCCTGAGTCAGCTTCTTCGATCTCGCCAATGGTGCTATTTTCGTCTTTGAGGCACCTCGGACACCCCCAGATGTTGAAAATAGCTCCGCCGACATTAGTGGTGCATTCGAAGCAGAACACAAGGTTGCAGGAATCGCAGTGGAGGATGCGGGTGCCGCCTTTATCGCTGCGACAATGAGGACATGATTTGTAGCCCACAATTGCTCCTCTAGCTAACTCGTAGATCACCTGTTCAGGAACCGGCCAACGCTCCAAAATGGGGGGATAGCCAGACCGGATAACACTTCCATAGTGGATTATTCACCACACCGTTTTTGCATAGGGATCGCAGACACAAGAACTTTTTAAATCCTCGATAATGTACGTCAAATAATGTCCAATAACAACGATATTTTCTTGGGCCCGCCATTCAATCCATAGAGGACCAAGGAAGCATGGCCGAATTGCCTTAGGCGTCGACTTCCGGCCGTTTACTGCTGCTGGGTTGACAGCGCTTTCGCTGCCGGTGAGTAAGAAGCAGACTTTCTGCACCGCTGAATACGTGCAAAAACTTGTGCAAGATCAACCATGTGAATCGGCATGCAATAATGACCCACCTACGGCCATAATCGGCGTCCAAAATTGACCCACCCCAGCACTCTGCTCCATACTCCCCGGATTCTATCGGAGAGAGGAGAACAAAGGAGATGCTAGACGTGGATCACATCAGTAAAGTTCGACTCGCCCATTTTCGGGACGGCAAGGGGATTCGTGAGATAGCCCGCGATTTGGACCTGTCCCGCAACACCGTCCGATCCATTATCCGTAGCGGCATTGTAGACCAAAAGTACGAGCGGACTGAGCAGCCCCGCCCCAAACTCGGCTCTTTTTTGAAGCTGCTGGCCAAATGGCTGAAGGAGGACAGCGACAAACCTGTCCGCCATCGTCGTCGTGCCCAAATCCTTTTCGAGCAGTTGCAGCGGGAAGGTTATGACGGGGGCTACGATGCCGTCCGTCGCTATGTAGGCATATGGCAGAGGGAGATTGGCACCGCCTTGGTCAGTGCCTTCATTCCTCTCGAATTTGATCCTGGTGACGCCTTCCAGTTCGACTGGAGTTATGAGGATGTGGAATTGGGGGGTGTCCCGGTAAAAGTGAAGGTAGCTCAGTTTCGCTTATGCCACAGCCGCAAGCCGTTCTGCGCCGCCTATACCCGCGAGAGCCTGGAGATGGTTCTTGATGCTCATATCCGCGCCTTTGAATTTTACGGTGGCCTGTGCCGGCGCGGGATCTACGACAACCTCAAGGCCGTCGTCATTAAGGTGCTGATGGGCAAGGACCGGGTTTTCAATCGTCGGTTCCAGAGCCTGGCCTCGCACTACTTGTTCGATCTGGTCGCGTGCACTCCGGCCGCCGGTTGGGGCATACCCCATGGTACCGGGTGTTGATAAGTGGATATCTCGGGGTATGATGCTAGCGGCGTGTCCCAAAAGAGACGAATCCACATCAGGCATGTTACA
>Ga0154470_1132_pt1 | contig 176568 bp, 141 predicted proteins | sample RifGroC2_FD_115949 | JGI IMG/M metagenome (GOLD analysis project Ga0154470, IMG submission 115949) | Geobacteraceae bacterium GWC2_58_44 | reverse complement strand
GGAGGGCCGAACGCCGCGCTACATTTTTAACCCGCCGGTTTTAGTACATGTTCGGGAAGCCGCCCACATCCTCCCATAGCGATCTGGCGTTTATGCCATCCTTTACGAACTCTCGGTACTGCTTGCATGCTGATTTTCGATTGCTGCCGAACTGCTGAATGACCCAATCTATGGTCAGGCAAGCAGCAGGAGTGGTCAACCCGCAAGTTCCCCGATAACTGCTCCACTGCCTTGCTTTGGATCAGTGACCATTTTTGCCCTTGCAGGATTTAGAACCGGCAGAGGGAGGCGCGTGGTGACGCCTATGCCGATGCTGGCGGTCGTGATCAAGTTCAAGCGGAGCGACCTGATCAGCCTGCTGCGCGACGGTGACAGCGTTCCGGTGCAGGTGACTGGGAAGGTGGGTTCCATGCTGTTTGAAGGATTAGATGTGATTTCAGGGTGATTAAATAAAAGAAAAATAGAGTCGGATCTCCGATGACCCAAAAAGAGGGTCGGGTTTTTACCCGGCCCTCTTCGTATTTCATTTGTCGAAGTCTTCAGTCGAGTTGCCCCGGCGGATGGTAGAGGGTCAGGGTGCGGACCATGCCACGAGAGAACTGCTGCCGCTCCGTGGAAGATCCCTCACCCGCCCTCCGGGCACCCTCTCCCGGAAGGAGATGGTTTACTGAACATAGGCGCTGATCGGTAAGTTAATGGCAGTGCCGCCCCCTCCACTTCAAGGGTGGGGATGGGGGAAGGCCGGCGCAAAAGAGAGTCCCCTCCCCCTCCGGGCCTCCCCTTGAAGGGGGAGGGAGTGTAGCAGCCTCCCCATTGAACGAGGCGGGAGTTTAACAGCGGCGGGCTCCGGCCGATCTCCTGCCGCTCTCCGCTCTCTGGATCAGTCGGAGAGGCCGGAGTCGTCTTCCACCGGCAGGCGTCCGGTTCGCTCAACGTAGGCGAGTTGCGCGACCTTTTTCAGGATGTTCTCACTGCAGAAGGTCCATATGCGGTAGCTTTCCAGGCAGAGGATGGTGAAGCCGGCACCGAAGACAGCCCAGTAATTGTCGGGGAGCGCCTCTGCGAAGTAGTAAAAGAGATAGAAGACCAGAAGATAGCCGACGTGGCAGAAACTGCTGCTGTGCCTGAGTCCCGCCATCATGCGGGAGAGACTCAGGATGATCGCGGAAAAGGTGTACAGGATGAGCACCAGACTGATCACCATGGGGGTCGGGGGAGCACCCAGGGACGCCACGATCTCCTGCGCGGGGGGAAGGAACCAGAAGTCACGCCAGGCGATGGTGCTGACCATGAGAAACAGAGAAAGCGCCCACAGACCCCGGTTGGAGAATCGTCTGAGACGCTTTATCTCGTCGGTGAGCCCCCGGCGAAGCGAAGCACGCGGGTCGCTTGCGGCATCGTCCAGGGCCTCCGTTTCATTGTTGCCCGTTTGCTCCATTCACCACTCGTGCCCTGGATCCGGTTGAACTGCCGTTACTTGTTCCGGCATGCGGAAACACCATCCACTGTCTTTGCCGACTGCCGCTCAATCTCGTTTAATTTAATTCTAATAAAATAGTAGGATTTGGCGATCTTGTCAAGCTCATAAGGGAGGTCGGTCGGATGCGACAGAGTACTGTTGCGCTCGCTTCGTTCAGTGTATTCCTGCAGTTTCTGCATCGGCACCAGCACGATCATCTTCAGCAGTGTTATCACGCCTGCTATGGTCAGCACCAGTGTCAGTAGGGAGAAAATGAGCATCTCCATCCGTATGGAGGCAAGCGAGGCGAGCGTTGCCTCCCGGGAAAGGCCGATGTCGAGGGTGCCCAGGATCTTCTGGCTGGCTGGGTGTACATGGCAGGCGGCGTTGGCGCATTCCGGCTCGTTGTAGATCGGCGTCATGATCGCCATGACCTCGGTCCCCGCGCTGTTCTTGAAGGTTCTCGCCTTCTGCATGTTGCCGACGCTGGTCTTGGCGTCGGCCTTCTCATGGCAGACCACGCAACCTTCGGTCTTCTTGTCCACCTGCCGGTTCACCTCTTCCGGCTTCGACGAGAAGGCGACCACCCCCTTCTTGTTGAAGATCCGTACGTGCTCGACCCCCTTTTGCTCGCTGATGTTCCTGATGATGGTACTGTTCAGTTCGCCGTCCGATTTCATCATGGCATAGCGGGTGGATTTGAGTACGATGCCCGCCAGATTGTTGGCATGTCCGACGGAGTCACGGATGACGACGTTCTTGATGGCGGCGTAGAGCAAAACGAAGCAGACCACCAGAAAACCGGTTACCACGATCCCAACGGGAACCAAAGCCCTACCTGCGATTTTATCGAACATGGCACCATCTCCCAAAGTTTTGCACATTGCCGACCCGGCCGGAGCCGAAAGTCAATCGAGCCGATCGTCGGTTGTGCCGGACTTCTGCTCTCTCCCCCCTTGGAAAAAGGGGGGGCGGGGGGGATTTTACCCGGGCTATACAGCCGTGCCGTTGGCACCCGGGTAGAAATCCCCCTGAATCCCCCTGGTCCTCCCGGCCCGAAAGGCGTCGGCGGGACTTTTTCCAGGGGGGACCTTCTGCCGCACCCGTCTGCCTTATCTGCTTCAGTCGATCTTGGTCATGCTGCTGTAAGAGGCCAGCGGGGCCGTGCTTGCGTGGGCCATGGCCTTGCTGCGGACCGCTTCTGCTTCGTGGACCAGCGCCGGTTCCTCCTGCGCCTTCCAGCGGTACAGGATGGGGAGCCGGTACAGGATGAACCGGTACACCACGATGTAGATGGCGAAGATGGTGATGCTGATCAGCACCTCGCGCCAGGGCGGGATCTCCCGGTGCGGGAGCTTCCAGTTGAAGGTGATGATGGCGGTGTTGACCCGGTTCAGCACGACCCCGAAGACGGTCACGAAGGCGCCGGCACGGACGATCAGCATGTTCTTCTTGTGCACGCCGTAGGTCATCAGGGCAAGCGGCAGCATGAAACCGAGCATGATCTCGACCATGAACCACTGACCCCAGCCGCTGTCGATGTAGCTCCATTTGTTGTCATGTGCTATGGCGATCAGCTTGATGGTGATGTAGGTGGCAAGACCCATGCAGGCCCCCTTGGCAAGGGAGATGGTGATCTTGTCCAGGTTGGCGTGGAATCTCCCGTCGCCGCGCCAGGTCATGGTCTTGGCGGCTATGGTGCTGACCGCGATCACCATGCAGAGGCCGCCGGGGAGCGAGGAGACGAAGAAATGCAGCCACTGGAACGACGAGGAGTACCAGAGCGGGTGCACCTTGCCGGGGGCGTAGGTGAAGAGCGCGCCCAGGGCGCCCTGGTGCAGGGTTGAAAGGATGATCCCCGATACGGTGAGCCCGAGGGTTATCCTGCGCACGCCGCGCTTGCCGGCGGGAAAGCCGATCCACTCGAAGAACGCGGTGGAGACCTCCAGTATCTGGACCGACAGATAGGTGGAGACGTGCCAGGCGACCAGGAACAGCACCGCCGCGGGGCCGAAGGAGACCACCATGGGGTAGGGGAGGCGCCAGGGCTGCCCCAGGTCGGCCAGAAGGTAGACGACCGCGAAGAAGTAACCGAGCAGGCCGTTCAAAAGCGCCAGCCTCTCGATCGGCTCCAGGTCGTGGCGCCCGAAGATCTCGCAGGCGGTCCCCAGCTGGAACCCCGAGGAGGAGAGCGGCACCATGGCGAAGAGGCCGAAACCGAGGAAGAGCCCCCAGGGGTAGTCGTTGGAGCCGCTGGTGGCCCAGGCGAGCCCGAAGACGAAGCGCCCCAGCAGGATCGGGATCCCGATGGCGAAGATCACCGCCAGGATCCAGTTGAAAGGGTTGCGGAAGGCCTGCAGCAGGTACTGACTCGGTGTCAGGCCAAGGAGGAGCTTGTTGACCAGGCTCCGCTTCTCACCGTTTTCCAGCTGTGGTGAATCGACTATCTCCAGACCTTGCTTGATCATTGTTTTCATGGTTAATGATCCTCCTGCTTGGATTCTGTGTGCTCCCCGTGATCGTCGTGCTTCCCTTTGGACAGCAGGTGGATTCCGGAGAAGAGTGCCGGCCAGATTGACAGGACCATCGGGACCATCCCCAGGAACTCCTTGACGTTGGAGATGATCGGTTCGTTGCCGAGCGTGGTGTCGAAGCCGATCTTGTCGAAGGAGGTTCTGGAAAGGTAGAGCCAGCTGGTGCCCCCCAGCTCCTTCTCGCCGTATACGTGGTCGTAATAGCGGTCGGGGCTGAGACGGATCCGCTCATGGGCGAGCTTGATCAGGTCGGCGCGGTGTCCGAAGGTGAGCGCCTCCTGCGGGCAGATGTCGACGCATGCCGGCGGCTTGCCGATCTTCAGGCGCGTGTCGTAGCAGAGGATGCACTTCTTGACGATCGGGTTCAGGACGCTCTCGTAAGAGTACCCCGGCACGTTGAACGGGCAGGCGATCATGCAGTTGCGGCAGCCGACGCAGACCTTGGAATTGTAAATGACCGCGCCTTCCTTGGTCTTGGTGTAGGCGTTGACGAAGCAGGAGGTGAGACAGGCGGGCTCGTTGCAATGGTTGCACTGTATCTTGCGGTAGACAGGGCCCCCCGGCTGTTTCTTTTCATACTCGTTGACCACCGTGTACGCCTTGGAGTCCGGACGGCGCTCTTCCTCGAACACCGATCTGTCCTGAAAGGAGGTTTCCGGTTCCGGCAGTTTCTGTTCCTTGTTGCAGGCAGCCTCGCAGCTGCGGCATCCGATGCAGCGTGTGGTGTCGACCAGGACACCCATCGCCTCGGGATATCCCTCAAACGAACCAGCCGCCCATCCCTTGTTGGTCTTGCCGAGCGATATGGTTGCCCCACCTATAATGCACGCCTTTAGGAAATTTCTACGTTTCATCAGCGCTCTCCTTCAATCATGATGACCTACTATCGAATGGGTGCGGCTTTAATGCCCTTTTTTGTGCGACTTGACGGCCACCTTGTCGGAATTGTAGAAGGCGTCCCCGGCCTTGCTGCGCGGGTGGCAATCCTGGCATCCGGTGGGACCCGCTCCCTGCTTGGTGTGGCAGCCGATGCAGCTTTGGTGCATCGCCCCCTTGAGCCCCATCTTGTCCAGATGAAAGCGCTGCTTTTCGGCGCGCTTTTCAGCAAGCGCCTCCGGGGAAAACGGGGTGTTGGTGTGGCATCCCTTGCAGGAGACCACGGCCGTCGGGCTGCTGTTGGCGTGGCACTTGACGCACTCCGGATCGAGCACCATGGTGCCGGTGGTATGGTGGTGGCAGTCGGAGCATTCCCTGATGGTCTGGATATGCTTGGCGTGGTTGAATTCAAACGGCTGGAACAGCTTGCCGTTGGCGTTGAGGGTGATGGAGTCCGGGGCCGACATGCACGAGGCTGCCATCGGGTAGGACGCCGACATGGACAATAAAAGCGCGCCGAATATCAAAGGTTTGTAAGAGGGCATGACATGTTCTCCTGCCTATGTGGGGAAACGCTTCGAGTCGTTTCCCCACTCTTGAGATGATGCTGCTGGAAAAGGATTCGTAGATGGGTTCTGCGCCCGGTCCGTCAGTGGCCCGCGTCGGCCTTCTGTTCATGGTCGCGCTTGTGCAGGTAGCGGTAGAACATCGGGAAGCCGATGAAGAAGGCTACGCAGATGAGATACTCGACCCCTTTGATGTACTGATAGTAGTCGACCAGGGTGAAGACTTCCTTGATCTGTCCTATGGCGCCCAGTGATTCTTCGATCATGACCTTGACTCCTTTCTAGATTGGATTTCTGAACGGCTGATGCCGTCGGTTAGTGGATCTTGGCGCGCGACGGTGCCTTTTCGTGCTCCTTGCTCACCCCTTTCAGCATCCCGTACAGCGTCATCATGGCGGGGATCAGCTGCACCACGAGAACCAGGGCGCAAAAGCCCAGGAAGATCACGATCCCCAGTTTGCTGACGAAGACCTTGCTGGTGGATGAGGCGTAGGCGTTGGCAGTTGCCATGAGAAAGACGATTGCAGTATTTGCCGCGGTCTGGAGTTTCGTTTTCATGGTGTTCCTCCTTGGATACTGTTGATGTTGTCGTCGATGGTTTCGGATTTATCTCTGGGCCGGGGCCGGCTAGGCCCAACCTGTGGTCTGCCCGTTCATGCCGGCTGCAGCCGGACGCTTTCGAAGGCGCACTGGACCGCCTGGCGTATCTCCTCGCGGTCCTCGGCGTTCACCGGTTTGAGCGCGTGGTAGAAAATACCCTCGCTCCTGAGTTTTCTGATCAGCGGCAGCGACGTGTCCGCGGCTATCAGGATGATGGTCAGTTTGCGGTTGCACTGCTTGAGAAGCGGGATAAGTTCGGCGGCCGTCAACTCGTCGAATTTAGTACCGAGCAGCACTACCTGCGCAGTTTTCTTCAGAATTCCCGAGAGAGCGCTTTCCACCGAGTTGGTGACGATCACGTTGTAGCCAAACTCGATGAACATCGAAGCCATCTGCTTTCGGCAATCCATGTCTTCATCCACGATGAGCAGTCCTTGCATAGCTTTACCCTCATACAGCGTGAAACGATGATTTCACCGGCCCGGCACCCCGACCTGCAGCTTGCAGCCGCCCGGGGCGGTCCCTGTCTGTTTACCGGCGGTGGCCATACCGTTCCCCGCTCGTGAATTGCAGTCGGTCACAGGCCGGTCCTGCCGTCTCGAACCGTCTCTTTGCCGGACTTGCCGGCATCCGAGGAAAAGATCCCTTTGAGCATCCCCAGAAAGAGGGTCATCCCCGGCAGGAACTGAAAGAGCACGACCAGGACCGCGAAGGCGATGAAGAAGGTTGCCAGAAGTCCCATTCCCTCCGGTTTTGCCCCACCCGCCGAGGCAAGGGCCTGTGTGCCGGTGATGGTCAGCGACAGTATTGTTGCGGATATCAGTTTCATGATTGTCTCCTTTCCGCCCGCAGATTTCGATCCCCGTGCAGCCTGATCGAGGTTGGTGATCATCATGTAGCATGGAGCGTGCCATCGCCGCGTCCTGGCTGCAAGTTGCCGGAATTGCAGCGTTAAAATCTTCGGTGCGCTGCCGTCGCCGCGTATTTCGCCCGTTAATGTATAGTGCCGATATACATGCCGGTTCCGGTGCGGCTCGGGGAAAACCGCATAAATTTCTAATTTGCCAGTAATAACAATGGTTACGGGTCCAAACGCGGGTGTATGGATATGGCATACACCTTTGCGCCGCGCGCTGATCCGGGCCTGCGCCCCGGGCCTCCCGTGCCACGTCAACAGGGGCTTCGGCGGGGAGGTGAGGGCATTTTCATGTCTTTTTGTTGACATCACATTCCCTCTGGTGATATTGATAGCAACATGACAGTGGTCGGTTTTCGTGCCTGTGTCTGATACGGGGGCAAGTTGAGGAATTTGTGCTGCCCCGGCTGAAATCTGCAGTCAAACATGGTGGGGCTATGAATATTTTAGTGGTCGATGATGAATCTGTTATCAGAGAGGGGCTCACCCGCATTCTGGAAGGGGATGCCTTTGCCGTCGAAACGGCCAAGAACGGACACGCGGCTATTGAGTTGCTGCAGCAAAAAGAGTTCGACCTGATAATTACCGATCTGAAGATGCCGGGGATGAACGGGTTTGAAGTTCTCAATGCGGTCAAGATACTGCAGCCGGAAGCGCCGGTGATAATGATCACCGGTTTTGCCACCGTCGAAACGGCGGTCGAGGCGATGAAAAGCGGCACCGTCGATTACATCGTCAAGCCGTTCACCCCGGATCAGATCCTGGAAAAGGTGCATCGCGCGCTGGAGCAGAAAAATCCGTCGGTCGAGGATATCTATATAAGAAATGAGGTCGACTGCCATCACGGCTTTGACCAGTTCATCGGGGAAAGCCGCGAGATGCAGAAGATCTACCGCCGGATCATCCAGGTTGCCGCCACCGACTCGACGGTGCTCATCACGGGGGAAAGCGGGACGGGGAAGGAACTGGCGGCGCGGGCCATCCACAAGAACAGTCCCAGGAGGGATCACCCCTTCGTGGCCGTGGACTGCACGGCACTGGCCGAAAACCTGCTGGAGAGCGAGCTGTTCGGGCATGTGAAGGGTTCCTTCACCGGTGCCATGCAGACCAAGATGGGTCTGCTCATGGTGGCAGACGGAGGAACCCTGTTCCTGGACGAGGTCTCCAACATCAGCCTGTCGACGCAGGCCAAGCTTTTGCGGGTCCTGCAGGAGCGCCAGGTGACGCCGATCGGAGGGACCCAGCCGGTCTCCTTCAACATCCACCTGGTGGCGGCCAGCAACCGGAATCTGAAGACCATGATCGCGGAGGGGAAGTTCAGGGAGGACCTCTTCTTCCGGCTCAACATCATCCCGCTGGAACTGCCGCCTCTGCGGGAGCGCAAGGGGGACATCCCGCTGCTGATCCGCCATTTCATCAACAAGTTCATCGACGAGGTCGGCAAGGACCTGCGCGGCATCTCGCCTGAGGCGATGCAGTTTCTGGAGAACTACTCCTACCCGGGGAACGTGAGGGAACTGGTCAACACCATCGAGCGCGCCGTGGTCCTTGCGGAAGGGGACATCATCCAGAAGGAGAACCTGGAGCTTTGCGACGCGGCCGAGCCCCCCTCGGCTTTCGACGGCTACATCCCCACCAGCGCCGAGTCCCTCAAGGAGATGAAGCGCCACATCCGTGACCGCTCCGTGGAGAACGTCGAGAAGGCGTTCGTCATGAACGCGCTGAAGCGGAGCAATTGGAACATCTCCCGTGCCGCTGAGGAGACCGGGATGCTGCGCCCGAACTTCCAGACCATGCTCAAGCGGCTCGGCATCTCGGTGAAGGACTATTTCGAGAAATAGGCCTCCCGATGCTCTCCCCCGGTAAACGCCGGCTCCGGCCCGTTACGGCTGGAGCCGGCAGCGGGACCCTGTTTTTCCCCCCATCTATCCCCCTGCCGATCCCGGGCGATCCACCCATATATCTAATGCAGCCCGTATATCCGATGGCGCACCCAAAACGCTCGACCACTTAACGTTTCCTGATTAGCCCCCAACCCGCCTGAAGCACGTTTTGTCGGAGAGGAACTTTACCTAGCTGCAACGCTCCTGATACCTGATCCCCCTCTTTGACAAAGGGGGACAGGGGGGATTTGCCTTTGAAGATCCTCAGAAGCCGCCCACGCCGCCGGGGGCGGCCCTGTATCAAAAGGTAACTACTACTTCCGCAAGCAGTCTTCCCCCCTCCCTAACCCTCCCCCTCCGGGGGAGGGGACTCTTGGATACAAAATCAGCAGGTTAGCTCCAAGTTACTTAAGAGCGCTGATCTTCCGCCTGTAAAACCCCCTCCCCTTCAAGGGGAGGGTTGGGGTGGGGATGGGGGCCAGCGCTAATCAGGTAACGTTTTGCCGCGTTCCCCTTTCAGGAAATACTCTTCCCGGGGGATCACTGCATCCGGCGGTTGATTCTTTTCTCTCAGAGAAACAGGGATAAGGTACCAGGTCGCCCTGAGTGCTACAAGCGGAGCACCGTTATTGCGTGAGGAGCGGATTGTTTACCTTTGATAACCGTTGCCAATGTGATATTGTCAATGCGCGATATTTTCTCCGGTTATAGGTAATCCTATTGTCATAGCGGGGGACACATGGAGAATGCTCAAAGCAAGAGAAAACTGACGCCCCTCAATATCACCATTGTCTATTCAGTCATCGGCATCGTGTGGGGCGTTTTGTCCTGCCTGCTGCCCGCAGTACACTCCCATCAATCCAGTATTTACCAGGGAATGGAAACCGTGAACCACGGGTTTTTCATCCTTGCCACGGCGGCACTGCTCTTCCTGTTGATCAGGCGCAGCGAAGACGAGACCACGCGCGGCAGGGAATCGCTGTCCAAGGTGAACCGCGCCCTCAAGACCTTCAGCGGCTGCAACCAGGCGCTGATCCGCGCCACCGATGAGTCGCAGCTCATGAAGAATATCTGCCGCACCATCGTGGAAGTGGGCGGATACCGTCTGGCCTGGGTGGGGATCGCGGAGCACGACAACTGGAAGGCTGTGCGTCCCGTGGCACAGTGGGGCGACAAGGACGGCTATCTCACCAGACTGGACATGAGCTGGGCCGACACCGACCGTGGTCGCGGCCCCACCGGAACCGCGATCCGTACCGGTACTACCCGCATCGTGCAGAACATCCTCTTTGACCCCTCCTGGGCGATCTGGCGGGAGGAGGCTCTCAAGCACGGCTTTGCCGCCTCGATCTCCCTGCCGCTGATAAACAACGACCACCCCTTGGGCGCCCTGGTGATCTTCGCCAGCGAGAAGCGCGCCTTCGGCAAGGAGGAGGTCAAGCTCCTGGAGGAACTGGCGGAGGACCTCTCCTTCGGCATCGCCACGCTACGGATGAACGCGGAACGTAAAAAGGTGGAAAAGGAGAGGAAACTCCTGGCGTCGGTGATCGAACAGTCGATGGAGGGGCTGATCCTGTTCGACAGCGACGGCACCATCAAATACGTCAATCCCGCGATCATGAGCATCACCGGACACGCTCCGCAGGAGATCATCGGCCGCAACATAAGCACCCTTGAGGACGACGAAATGACCGGTGAATTCTACCGCTCCATCTGGGAAGCGCTCTCCAGGGGCGAGGAGCGGAGCGGACATTTCATCCAGAAGGGAAAGGACGGAGACTTCTACGAGATCGACGCGACGCTCTGGTCCATCGCGGACAGCTCGGGTGCCATCAGCAACCACGCGGTGCTGATCCGGGACGCCACCCACGAGTTGCACCTGGAGCGGCAACTGCGCCAGGCTCAGAGGATGGAGGCGATCGCCACCCTGGCAGGCGGCATCGCCCACGATTTCAACAACAACCTCGCCTCCATCATCACCTGCACCGAGATGGCGCGCGACGACGTCCCGCCGGAAAGCCCGCTGCGGGAGCTTTTGGACGTGGTGCTGAAATCGAGCTACCGAGGCAAGAAGCTGGTCAAGCAGATCCTTACCTTCTGCTGCCAGGGGGAACAGGAGAGGCAGCCGGTCCAGATCGAGCCGATCCTGAACGAATGCCTGAACATGATGCGGGCCTCGCTTCCCACCTCGATCAGCGTCAAGAAGCATGTCGATGAGAAACTCGGGCTTATCATGGCCGACCCCACCCAGATCCACCAGATCATCATGAACCTGATCACCAACGCCGGCCACGCCATGCGGCTCAAGGGGGGGATCCTAGACCTGAGCCTCAACAACGTGGGGCTCGATACCGCGGCCATCTCCGGCGCACCCGACCTCGCCTCGGGGTGTTACCTGAAACTGACCGTGAAGGATTCCGGACACGGCATGGACGCCAAGACGATGGAGCGCATCTTCGATCCCTTCTTCACCACCAAAGGGCACTCGGAAGGGACCGGCCTCGGGCTGTCGGTGGTGCACGGCATCGTAAGGAACCACGGCGGCGCCATTACGGTCAGCAGCAAGCCGGGGGGCGGAACCACCTTCGAGGTGTTTCTGCCGCGCATCGAGCACGTCTGGAATGATGAAGCGATCGAATCCCATGCGCCGTACCCCACGGGTAACGAAAGGATACTGTTCGTCGACGACGAGGAGGATGTGGTCTTTGCCGGGAAGAAGATGCTCGAGCGCCTGGGGTACCGGGTGGTGGTCGGCAGGGACGGCGAGGAGGCGCTGGAGATCTTCCGTGCCGAGCCGGCAGGCTTCGATCTGGTGATCACCGACCAGACCATGCCGAAGCTTACCGGTGCCGAACTGGCGCGCGAGCTCATGCTGATCCGGCCCGACATTCCGGTCATCCTCTGTACCGGGCTGGGCCCCACCGCGGAGAAGGCGCTGCAGCGCGAGGAACAGGAGATAGCCGGGATTCGGGAAGTGGCCCTGAAGCCGCTGGACCGGGAGGAACTGGCGAGAATCATCAGGCGGGTGTTGAACCTCAGCGAGGAGGATAACAAGGGCTATGTCAAGGATACTGATTGTCGATGACGAGGATACCATGTGCCAGTCGCTGTCGTTTGTGGGCAAACGCGGCGGGCATGACACCGTCTGTGAGAAAACCCTCGGCTCGGCGTTGCAAAGGGCGGCATCGGAGCCGTTCGACGTCGTGTTTCTCGATGTGAGGATGCCGGACGGAAACGGCCTGGAAATGCTCCCCCGCCTGGCGCAGACCCCCTCCCGGCCGGAGATCATCATCATGACCGGCTACGGAGACCCCCTGGGCGCGGAGCTGGCGATCAACAGCGGAGCCTGGGATTACATCGAAAAAGGGTCTTCGGTCAAGGATATCACCCTGTCGCTGGTACGCGCCCTGGAGTACCGGAAACAGAAGATCTCGCTCGGCAACCGCGCCGGCGTGGTGGCCCTGAAGCGGGAAAACATCGTCGGCAACAGCGCGAAGCTCACCGCCTGCCTGGATCTGGTGGCCCGGGCGGCGGGAAGCGAGGCCGGCGTGCTGATCCTGGGCGAAACCGGTTCCGGCAAGGAGCTCTTCGCGCGGGCTGTGCACCAGAACAGCCCGCGTGCGGACAAGCAGTTCGTGGTGGCCGATTGCGCCAGCCTGCCGGAAACCCTGGTGGAAAGCCTTCTTTTCGGCCACGAGAAGGGGGCCTTCACCGGTGCGGAGCGGGCCGCCGAGGGGCTTTTCGGCGAGGCCAACGGAGGGACCCTCTTTCTGGACGAGGTGGGCGAGCTCCCCCTCGGCATGCAGAAGGCCTTTCTCCGGGTGCTCCAGGAAAGGCGCTTCCGCCCGGTCGGGAGCCACCGGGAGGTTGAGAGCGACTTCCGTCTGGTGGCGGCAACCAACAGGAATCTGGACCAGATGGCGCAGGCCGGTCAGTTCAGAAGCGACCTGCTGTTCCGGCTCAGTTCCTTCGTCATCGAACTCCCCCCCCTGCGCGAGCGCAAGGACGACATCAAGGAGCTGGCCCGCCATTACATGGACAAATGCTGCGAACGTAACGGCCTCTCGCCCAAAGGAAGCTGTCCCGATTTCATGGAAACCCTGGTCGCCTACAGCTGGCCCGGCAACATCCGGGAATTCATCAATACCATCGAGCGCACCGTGATTGCGGCGCGCGAGGCACCGGTGCTTTTTGCCCAGCACCTCCCTACCCCGATCCGGATCAAGGTGGCGCAAAGCGGGGTACGACAGCACGAATCGCCGGATCCGCCGAGGGTAGCCCCGCCTTCCGAGCTCCCCAAGCTGAACGATTTCCGGGAGCAGATTTACAACCAGGCCGAGAAGCAGTATCTGCACGACCTCATGTCGCTGGCCAACAAGGATATCTCCGCTGCCTGCCGTCTCTCCGGCCTCTCCCAATCGCGCCTCTACGCGCTGCTGAAATCCCACGAGCTGCCCCGTTCGCAGTAGGCTTTGATGTGGCTGGGTCGCCCCCCTCTCCCCGACCCTCTCCCACCAGGGGAGAGGGGACCTCGGGCCGCCTTCCTGCTCTCCACCGCAGTTCCATATTCCTGCCACGCAGGAAAATTCCTGCCGGACAGGAAAACCATTCTGCTTAGGCTCTGCCCCGAAGTGCAGCCATTTCGTCGACCCAACTTCCAGTAATTACATGGTTTCTGCTCCTTGGCCCTACGGCTGTCTCCTCTTTCGCAGGAAATTGTCCCTTGCCTTCCGCTCCTCCCTCGACTGATCCGTAACCGGCTGATTTCACGGTGTGAATTTACTATAATGGGCCGCATTTAACGCTTCGGCACTCTAGTTGCTCTTACCCTGGTAACCCTTCGGGGAAATTCCACTTCAAGAGGAGAGCGACATGAAAAAGGAATCCGAAAAAACGTTGGCGGGGAAAGTGGCAAGTTGGTCGATAGTGGGGATCGTGCTGGCGGGAACACTCCTTATCTCCGGCATAGCGGATGTCTCGGAAGGAAGCGGGATGATGGCGAAAATCTTCCTCTTCTTCCTTGGCGCGGTGATCGTGGTCCAGGTGATCCCGGGCTTGATGCTGTTCGGCGCCATGCTCAAGGGGATCTACAGCATGTTCGGCAAAAAGGCAAAGGTCCCCCTGGAAGGAACCAAGAAATAGCTCGAGGGCGCAGAGTCGGAAACGACGCGAGGTGAGGTTATGGACGACGAGCGGGGAATCATAATTGCGGACAGGGATGCCGAGTATCGAAGCCAGGTCGCCGATCATTTCAGAAAGGCGGGGTATCGGGTCGAGACCACCGATTCGGCAGTCCACGTACTTTGCAGCATCCTGGAAAAACAGACACCCGTTCTGCTGCTGGGAAATGACTTCGACAACAAGGTTAGTTCGGCCGATCTGATTCACCTTTTGAAGAAGTGCAATCGCCATCTGCACGTCATCATGGTCTCCGAGGCGATGCCGCTGGCGCAGGTCCGCAAGGTTCGCCAGGAAGGGATCTTCTACCACGCCCTGAAACCGGTGGCTGCAGGCGATACCGAAGAACTGGGGATGGCGGTCGAGTGCGCCTTCGAAAAGAACCGGGCCGACGCGCAGGCTCGCCACGAACCAGCCCCGAAGAGGCAACGACAGTTCCGCTCTGACGGCGACCATGCTGAACAAATTGCACCTGCTCAAGGGACTCTGCAGCCTGTGTCATGGCTACTCTGCCTGGCTGCTCTCATCTGCGGCGTCAGCTACCTTTCCCTGGCAGCGACGGAAAGGATCGAGCAGGGAGGGAACATGCCATTCTGGCTATTCCTGGGCTTTTGCGCCCTGATCATCGCGACTCAACTGCTGCCGATCTTCCGCATCAAGCTGCCGGTGAGCGGGAGGGACGAACATCCGGCAAAACACGAGGGTACTTCCCTGGATGAAAAGTAGTCCAAGCTCCAGGAAAGGTCTCCGGAGAAAAGGAGGGAACAACGTGAAACCATACAACAAGCACCGGTTTTTTCGGATTCTCATGACCCTGGCGCTGTTGGCGGGGAGCTGCCTGGGCGCCGCCGGCCAGGATGGCGCATCGGGTTACTCATTCGGCGACCAGGCCGGGAAAAACGAGGCATGCCTGAGCTGTCACGGCAATGCGCAGAAGGTGGCCGGGGGGTCCTATATCGATCGGACCCGATTCGGCCATACCACCCACGCAAGGATCGGCTGCACCTCCTGCCATGGCGTGAACCCCGGTCATCCCGACGGTATCAGGACGCCGCGCGCGGACTGCCGCGAATGTCACCTCGACATCAACCAGGAATATTCGGCCAGCATCCATGCCGGCAAGACCATGTGTGCCGGCTGCCACAACCCGCACCAGGTGGAGACCCCGAAGGAAATTTCCGGCCAGGAGATCAACAAGATGTGCTCGGGATGCCACGAAAGCCTCGAGATGATCGCCAAGCACGGGGAGTGGCTGCCCCAGTCCGACCTGCACATCAGGATGCTACCGTGCATCACCTGCCACACCGGGTCGAAGAACTATTTCATCAGCATGTACATCGTCAAGGGGGAGGACGGCTCCCGCTTCGGCAGGCAGGAAGTGGTCGGCTACCACGAGTTGAAAAGGATGGCTGCCGGGAGAAACATCCTTTCCCTCATCGATAGCAACGGCGACAACTACGTTTCCCTTACCGAGCTGCGCAACTTCAACAGGGATCCCAGCCACAAGTTTCTTCGCCTGCAGGGGATGATGACCCCCGAGACCGCCACCCACAGATTCGAGATCCTGGACAACCGCCGCAACTGCACCTTCTGCCATGCCTCGGGCCCCGGCGCCATGCAGACCAGCTTCATCGCCCTCCCCGAAGAAAACGGCACCTTCCGACGGGTGGCGGTGGAAAAGGGAGCGGTGCTCGATGCCCTGTACGGCACTCCCGACTTCTACATGATGGGCTCCACCAAGAACCCGGCCCTCAACTACATCGGCCTGGCAGTCATCTGCGGCGGCCTGATCCTACCGGTAGGACACGGTTCTCTGCGCTTCCTGACGCGCAAAAACAGAAAGGGAAAGGAGCATCAGTCATGAGCGAAAAAAAGATGGTCTATCTTCAGCCGATACCGGTGCGTATCTGGCACTGGATCAACGCCTTCGGCATCATCACCCTCATCGTTACCGGCGCCCAGATCCGTTTCCCCGAGAGCGTGACCGTAATGGGGAGCTACAAGAACGCCATCGAGGTCCACAACGTAGCCGGGCTGGCAGTGGCACTGTCGTTCTCGTTCTGGTTCTTCTACTACAAGATGGTCAAGAACACGCTGGACAAGTTGTACATACCGAACGAGGAGGACATAAAGCACGGCTTGTTGCGCCAGCTTCTCTTCTACTGTTTCTGGTACTTCCTGGGCAAGCCGAGTCCGTTCCATGCCACACCCGACGAGAAGTTCAATCCGATGCAGAAATCCGCCTACCTGGCAGTGATGTTCGTGCTGGTGCCGCTGGTCGGCCTCACCGGGATACTTCTCATGAATGTGACTCCGCTACGGGTTATCATCCTCGCCTCGGGAGGGATCAAGTTCATCGTGGCGGTGCACTTCATGCTGGCCTGCTCGCTGCTCGCCTTTCTCTGCACCCATGTCTACCTGGCAACCCTGGGAGCGACGCCGCTTGCCTATTTCAAACCGATGCTGTTCGGATGGGAAGAGGTGGAAGAGCATCATGAGCCGGAGCACGCACCACCCGAAACAACCCCGGGATACCGGCCGGTGCGCCACTATCCCGAATACCGCAGCTTGCAGTCGGAGCAAAGGGATAGCTGGCAGAATCGGTAAGGGAGTCCATTTCGAGGCAAAGGAGAGACGCCATGCTCGGACATATGATCGGACAGATTAAGCCCAAAACAGCATCAACTGCCAACGACGTTGTCGACCGCTCGATAAGCCCTGATCATTGCCGGGAGCAGATACTTGGGAGCATCAGCGAGCTCCATGCCCTTTCCCGCCGCGGCCTTTGGGGTATGCTCCTGTTCATGTCGCTTAGCGCGATCACCCTCTACTGCAGCGAGGCCGGGATCTTCGCCCTGGTTCCGGCGGATATCAAGGAGATGTTCGGCGATCCCCCGCCGGCCCACCTGCTCCACATCGTGCTGGCCGTGTCGTGGCTTTCGGCCTTCGTGCTGATAATGGGTCGCGTGGCGGGGGATGGCAGGCCGACTTACAACTGGTGCAACATCGGGCTGCCGACCGTCTTCTACCCGCTCTACATCTTCTCCGATCCAGCGGGGACCCATTTCCCGGCAGTCTTCGCCGCGGGGCTGATCCTTCTCATCGTGGAACACGCGAGCGTCACGTTCTATGCTTCCAGGGCGATTCGCGAAGAAACGGCTCGACTGAATCATCTGCAGAACTGAAGCAGATGCCAACCAATACCTGAAACGCTGCCTGCAGCCCGTCCCTTCATTATATCAATTAGCCGTTCCGACTAATCTTCCTCGGTTAAAGTCCCTCCCCCATCAAGGGGGAGGTCAGCTGCAACGTCCCTCCCCCTTCAAGGGGGAGGTCAGGAGGGGGATGGGCTGTTCATTGCGCCGCGTCCCCCATCCCCACCCCGACCCTTGAAGGGGAGGGAGGCTCTCCGGCAGCGGGAAGTCCCCTCCCCCTGAAGGGGAGGGAGGTTTTCCGGCAGCGGGAAATCCCCTTTCACTGCAAGCTAGCTGCGCACGTGACAGGAGTCGCAACTGCCGCTGACCGAAAAGGCCGACTTGCCGTCATGGCAGGCGCCGCACGACTTGGACTTTTGCATCTCCGACATCGTGACCGGCTTGTTTGCGGTCCGAAGCGGGAAGGTGCCGGTATGGCAGTCGTTGCACTTGTACATGTTCAGATGGGCGGTATGGCTGAATGTCACATTTGATGCCTTGGCCACCTTGAACTGGATCTCCTTCACCGGGTGACACTTCTGGCATTCGGCCACGGAGAAGGCCTCCTTGGCATTGTGGCAGGCACCGCACGATTTCCCCTTCTCCATGGCTGCCATGGAAACCGGCTTGTTGACGCCGATCGCATAGAGCTTGGTGTGGCACGAATTGCATTTGTACATTTCCACGTGCTTGCTGTGGCTGAAGACGGTGGGGCCGGTTTCCTTGACCTTGAAGACCACTTCCCTGGGGGTCGGATGGCAGGCGTCGCACTTAGCGATACTGAAGGCCTTGGCCCCGTTATGGCAGGCGCCGCACGATTTCCCCTTTTCCATCTCCGCCATGGAAACTTCCCGGTTGGCGCCGGTCGCATAAAGCTTGGTATGACAGGCGTTGCACTGCATGCTTTTCAGATGCTTGGTGTGACTGAAAAGTACGGTCCCGGTCGATTTGATCTTGTAGGCGATCTCCTTTACCTTGTGGCAACCGGTGCAGTTGCTCAAACTGAAGGCCTTTTGCCCGGTATGACACTTGCCGCACGATTTCCCCTTCTCCATGTCCGCCATGGTGTAGGTGACCTTCTTCGAAGTGGCGGGGGTGGCATGGCACGACTTGCAGCTTACGTTGGGGCTTTTCTCCGATTTCTTCTTCAGATGCACCTTGTGGCTGAAGACGACCTTCCCTGCGTCTGCAGTGTTGTAGGTTATATCTTTGATCTCCACGGCGGATGCGCCGGAAACACAGCAGGTGAGCGCAGCCAGAATGACGATTGTTGATCCGAGTTTCATAGTCTTTTTCCCTCCCGAGTTTTTAATGTCTCATAGTGGTCTGCTTGTCGTGCCTTCCTTGGGTTTCCAGTCAGTTGGCACCGTCTTGGAGCAGCTCTCTTCTGGATCAGCTGCGCGATCAGGACGGACGGCCGGATGACGACGGTTTCATAAATGGTTCACCGTCGTTGTGCTAGCATTAGCCGTGCCTTAATTTGAGCGGCGTTGGCTAAAATTCATAAGCTGCCGGTTTTGAAGGGGTTTATTTTTCAGGGAGCGGCCAGGTGAGGCGGCCCGCAGGCAGGAGTGTATAAGGAAGCTATACAGTTAACCGGAGGTAGCGGGGAGGGCTCGCCCCTGATCCGGGCGTCAAGCAGCGTTTGGTGCCGCTTTAGGGGGCATTTCGCGATGTATATGGAAAATATACGCCTGCAGAAAGGGTGAGTTTTCTGGCTTCAGACGGCAGCCGAACCATGGGAGATGCGCCGGCCTGCCAGGGTCGGGACGGTCATGCCGGAGCGGAAAAGCTATAACAAGGCGAGCCCCACCGAAAAACTCGGTGAGGCTCGTCAGCATGCCGGATTTGTTGCAGCAGATGTCGCCGCCGGTCTCTCCCGACCCTAAGCAGTCATTATCAGTACGCAATGCACCAGGATGATCTTTCCTATGGTGGCAAACGGAAAGACACAGGCGTATCCCTGGTCCTGAAGATCGTTTCCGGTCTGCTCCTTTATGTAGGCGAGCCCCGGGGTGGAGGTGTGCATCCCTGCAACGATTCCAAGGACCAGGCACATCGGTATCTTCATGATCTTGTGCCCGATCCAAAGGCCCAGAAACGCAGTCATCACGGTGATGCAAACACCGGCCAGGAAGATGCTCCCTCCGCCACCGTGACTCAGGGTGGTCACCAGGCTGTATCCGGAGCGGGTGCCGATCCCGGCCAGGAACAGGGTCAGGCCGACCTGTTTCAGGGTCATGCTGGCGCTGTAAGGCAGGCTCCAGACTATCTTCCCGGTCCGTCCGAAGGTGCCGAGCAGGATGCCGACGATGAGAGGCCCCCCGGCGAAGCCCAACTGCAGCGTCCCGCCGCCCGGGAAGGGGAACGGGAACAGGCCGAGGATCAGGCCGATGACCAGGCCCAGGCTGAAGGTCATCACGTCGACCTCGCTCACCTTGCGATAGGAGTTGCCGAAGAAGGCGCTCACCTCCTCCATGTTGCTCTTGTGGGCCAGCACCTGGATCATGTCGCCCAGTTCCAGCACAACCTCCGCAGTCGGGACGAACTCGTTGTCACCGCGGCGCACCCGCGTCACCACCTCACCGTAGCGCTCGTCGAGGTGCAGTTCGCCGATCGATTGCCCGACCGCCCTGGGACTGGAGACGAAGATGCGCCGGTACTCGTACTCGGTCCGGTCCAGGCCGAGCCTGTCCTTGCTCCTCCTTTCGCCGAGTGCCGTGGCGATGCATACGATCTCGTCGGGAACCCCCGCCACCATCACGAGATCGCCGGGTTCCAGAACGGTCGACGGCTGGGCCGGAAAGAAGTCGCTGCCGCGCTTGACCCGGCTGAACAGCACATCGCAGCCGTTCAGCTCGTTCAGCTCCTGAACGGTGGCGCCGGCCGGCTCGCACTTTTGCACCTTGATGGTGCAGTGGACCAGGGAGTCACGGTTGTCGGGCTGCTTGAGCTGCTTGAACTCCGCAGCGTAGTCGACCTTCCAGAGCTTCTGGCAGATGTTGATGGTCAGCATGAGGCCGATCACCCCGATCGGGTAGCCGATGGAAAAGCCGACCACCGGCTCGGCCAGCAGTATTTCCATCATATCTTCAGGCGCCGTCTGCCGGATCGTTTCCAGGGCGCCGCCGAGTGCGGGGGAGGCGGTCAGACTGCCGCAGAATATGCCGGCAGCGATGCCGGGTTTAAGCTCCAGGTATTTCTGCAGAGCCACGCAGAGTGCCGCCGATACGCAGAGCACCCCCCCGGCGAAGAGGTTGTTCTTCAATCCGTCCCTCTTGAACGAAGCGACGAAGGAGGGGCCGGCGGAGAGTCCGACCGTGTAGACGAACAGCGCCTGCCCCATGATGTAGACGATGGCGGGCGCTTTCATGTCGGGATGGAGCGCGCCGAAGCCGAGACCGACGAACAGGACCGCCCCGACGCCGAGGGTGATCCCCCAGACCTTGATGCGTCCCAGAGGGTATCCGATTGCGGCCACCATGAGCAGGAGCATCAGAGGGTTCTCGATAAGGACTTTCACCATAATAGCCACCATTTTGTTCGTGTTAGGGGAAGACAGCGGCTTCTGCGAAGAACTGGCCGCGTTCCCCCTCCCTGGCCCCACTGCCATTAAGTTAAGGCCAGTGCTAATTTCCCGCACGCCGCATAAGCTCCCTCTCCCTTGATGGGAGAGGGCTGGGGAGAGGGTGAAAAGCTCGTACGAGCCTCACCCTCCCCCCCACCCCACTGCCATTAAGTTGAGGGCATGAGAGGTAGGGTGGGCCGTGCCCACCACAACCGCATCCTGATGGTGGGCACGGCCCACCCTACATGATTCACGGAATCACCGCTTAACTTAATGGCAGTGCCCCCCCCCCACCCCCTCCCGTCAAGGGAGGGGGAGCGAGCAGCAGGTAGGAGCTTAACTTAATGGCAGTGCCCCCCGGACCCCCTTTCCAAAGGAAGTGCCGAACCCGGGCGCTGACCGCTGCAGCCACCCGAGGCAGGGGTGCCGTCATGCGAGCTTGAATTGTCCGACCAGTTTCTGCTGCTCTTCGGCGAGCTGGGAGAGTTGCAGCGCCGAGGCTGCCGATTCCCGGGCACTTTTCGCGGTTTCCTGGACCGTTTCGTTGATGCTCTGGATGTTGTTGCTGATCTCGCCGGTGGTGGCGGTCTGCTCCTCGGCGGCGGTGGCTATCTGGTTCACCTGCATGGTCACCGAACTGATCTGCTGCAGGATTTCCTCCAGCGCGGTCCCCGATTTCGCCGCCTCGACCGTTCCCTTCTCGACCCGGGTCACCCCGGATTCCATCACCTTGATGGCCCCCTTGGTCTGCTGCTGTACCGATTTGATCATGCCGCCGATCTCGCGGGTGGCGCTGCCGGTCTTCTCCGCCAGCGCGCGCACCTCGTCCGCCACCACTGCGAAGCCGCGCCCGTGCTCGCCGGCGCGGGCCGCCTCGATGGCGGCGTTCAAGGCGAGGAGGTTGGTCTGGTCGGCTATGTCGTTGATGGTCTTGACGATGGCGCCGATCTGCTCGGACTGGCTCCCCAGGTTCCCTATGGTGACGGCCGATTCCCGGACGTTCTCCGCGATCAGGTTCATGCCGTGAACGGTATCCCGCACCACCCCGGCGCCGGTAACCGCGGCGTCGTTGGCCTGCTGGGACCCTGCCGCCGCCTGGGTGCAGTTCAGGGCGATCTCGTTGGAGGTCGCCGCCATCTGTTCGCTGGCGGTTGCGACCGTAGCCGCCTGTCCCGCGACGCGCGCGGCGCCCGAGGCCATCTGGTCCGCCGCGCAGGAGAGCAGGGTGGAGGCGGAGGCGACCTGCTGCGTGTTGTGGGAGACCCGGGAGATCACCTCGTGGAAATGCACCACGATGTTGTTGATGCTGTGGCAGATCTCGCTGATCTCGTCCTTGGAATGGAGCTGGATCCTCTTGGTCAGGTTGCCGCTCGCGATCTCGGCGGTGACGAGCTTGGCGTGCCCCAAGGGCTTGGTGATGGAGGCTATGATGCGCAGGCTTATCAGCAGCGAAACCAGCGCGACCGCGAGGGAGACCCCGATCATCACGAAGGAGAGCATGGTGGCGTTTTCCACCGCCTGCCGGACGCCGCTCAGGATCTGCTGCTGGTTCTCTCCGATGCTTTTCACCTGCTCCTCGCTTCTTTGCGCCTGCTCCCGCGAGATGCCGCGCGCGGAGTCGAGCGCCTTCTGCATGGCCAGGTTGCTCCTGATCACGTTCAGCTTGGTCGCCTCGATTTTCCGGATCGAGGCGCCGGCACGCCGGATGGTCCCGGAGACCTCGGCTATGTTGTGCGCCAACTCCTTCTGTCCCGACTGGAGCAGCAGCTTTCCGGCCATGGCGACGTTCGCCTCCACCCTCTTCTGCGTCTGCGCCAGCGACCCCGCGAGCCTGCCGACCTCGGCCTCCGTCGAACTCAGCATGATCTGCCGCACCCCTGCATTGAGCTCCTTCACGTCGACACTGATGCCGCTTCCCGCCTCCATGACCGTGTTTGCCGTGTTCTGGAACCCGAGCGAGGCGACCACGTTGTTGCGGTCCTTGACGATCTGCAGTTCCAGGGTGTCGATGGTGTTGAAGATCTTCCTGCTGTTATCCTCCAGCGGCTTGAGGATCTCCCGGCTTTTGGTGGCGTACTGCTCCGTTTCCGCCTTGTCCGGGGTACTGAGGATCTCAAGCCTCAACGCCACCAGCCCCCCCTCCTCGGCGCCTATCTTGCCCAGGATCTCCATCGCGACACCCTTAACCTCCTTGATGGCGGGGTTGTCGCCGTTGTCCACCTCGATGTTGCGGGTCAGCTCGACGGTGTTTTTCAGGCGCTCCTTGAGCGGGGAGATCTTGAACTTGTTCTTCACCAGTTCCAGGTCGCTCAGGATGATGTTGATGTCCTTCAGGCGGCTTTGCAGGGTGAGGAGCTTCTTGATGCTGCTGTTCACCTGCAGGTTGGCCGCCTGGGAGGAATTGATGGCCGAAAGGGCGCTGCTCCCCATCTGGCTGATGCTCTTGCGCATCCCGGTGACGCTGGTTTCCGCCTTCTGCAGCTCGGCATTCACCGAGGCGATCTCGCTTTTGAACAGGGTCATGTCCTTCAACCGCTGGCCTGCCACCTGCACCACCGTTTTTTCGATATCGCGCAGCACCTGGGTGTCGACCCCGGTCGAGGAGGCGCCGCCTTCGACGATCTCCTGGTTCAGGGTCTCCATCCGCTTGATCCGGGTGGTGATGCTCTCCGACAGCCGTGCCACCTCGGCAGGCTCCGTCGTCATCTCGAGCCGCATGAAGTCGGCGGAGACCTTTTCCACGGTCTGTTGCAGTTCGAGCATCTTCAGGTGCAGCGGAGTCGACTTGCCGGTCAGGATCTCGATGCTTGATTTCACCTTTGCTATGGAGAAGAGACCGATGCCGGCGATCACCGAAATCCCGATGATGGTCAGAGCGACATTGCCGAGCAGTTTGCTTTTGACGGTCATTTCAGCGCTCCTAGGAGAATCGCTTCCATTTTGCCGGAAAATCGGCGCCCGCCCGGCTCTCGGGGCGGGGCGCCGTTTCCCCTTCGGCGGGCTGCTCCGGCTGCTCCCGGGACGGTCCTGCCGAGCGGGCGGATCGTCTCCGAAGCGGAGCCCGGAGCTCGTTTTACGGCTTTTTAGGGACCAGCTTCCCCCCCTGCACGATCTGCAGGTAGACGTTATCCTGCCCCTGGTGGTCCCCCGGGGAGAAGGAGAGCTTGATGCCGCCCATGTCGGCGTCCTTCATGCCTTCGTACGCGTTGAGAAAGGCTGCCTGTGTCGGCGGATTTCCGGCCTTTTCCAGTGCCATGATAATGGATTTCGCCGCCATGCAGCCTTCCATGCTGACCGTATTGAACCCGACCTCCTCGGGATTTTTCTCGATCGCCTCCTTGCACTCCTTGGTGAGCGGCAGCGTCAGGTCGCCGAGTTCCGGTACCACCTGGGTCATGATGAGACCCTCGGCTGCCGGGCCGACCGCCTTCACCAGGTTGGAGCCACCGGCAAAGGAGCAGGCGGCCATATGTGCCTTGACCCCTTCCTGGCGGGCGAGCTTGATGAACTCGGCGCCCGGTGCGTAGACCGCCCCGACGATGACGGCGTCGGGCTTGCCGGCCATGATGCTGGCAAGTCCTGCGGTGACCGCCGTGGTCCTCCTCTCGAAGGAGCCCTTGGATACCACGCTCAGGCCGTGACGTTTCACGGCATTTTCGGTCGAGGCCAGGATGTCGGTCCCCAGGCCGTCGTTTTGGTAGAACACCGCGAAACGCTTGGCACCCTCCTTGACCAGGAGGTCCACGATCTTGTCAACCTCCTGCTGGTAGCTCGCCCTGATGTGGATCACCTCCTTGACCACGGGGGTGCGCAGCTCCGTGGCGCCGGTGCGCGGATTGATGTAGGGAACCTTGTACTCCTTCACGATCGGGAGACTGGCGACGCAGTTCGAGGTGCCCACCGAGCCGACCACGGCAAAGACCTTCTGCTCCTCAACCAGCTTGAGCAGCCCGTCGACGGTCTTATCCGTTACCATCTGGTCGTCCACGGTGATCAGCTCGACCTTCCTGCCGTTCACCCCCCCCTTTTCGTTGACCGCCTTGAAGTAGGCGTGCACGCCGACCTTCATCCCCCTGCCCGACCCCTTGTTGGCACCGGTCTGATCGTTCACCATGCCGATCTTGATGACTCCGGCCGTCGGGTCCGCCGCCTGTCCTGTCGTCGCGTTGATGATCAGCAGGCCGATCGCGAAAATGATCCTCTTCATGCCATCCTCCTTTTTTACCGGTTTGCGCCTGGAACCGCGCTGCTCTCCATCCCCTACCCGCCGTGCGTCGTTGGTATTGGTATCGGTGCGACGGGTGGCAAACTTTAAATTTTTTAAATAATACACACTAATGTGTGGTTGGCAAGCCGGTGACCGGTGATCGTGCCGGCTGGGCGGCGCGTCCGGAGCCCGGCGGGGGAGGTGCGACTCGTTGCGGGGCGTCGTTGCGGGCGCGCTGCAGGTTCGGGGGAGTTCTCATCGGGCGGGGATCGAGGCGGCGGGGCGTGCGGGACGCAAAAAGCCTGCGCGAGGCAGGCTTCAGGGTGCGGTCGGGCGCTCATGAACGCGATTTTTTTGCCACTGGCCCCCCGGAGGAGAGGCTGAGACTTTTCCCCCTTTTAGTAAACCGATTAGCGCTGATCAGGTTTAGTAAAGGGGGAAAGAGGGTATTCACTCCGAAGGAGCTGCTAAAGGGGGAAGCCCAGATCGGGCGGGTCAGCCGAAGATCCGCTTGAAGAGTCCCTTCTTCTCGGTCTCGCGCCGCTCGGCGATGAGCCGGGTGCCGGCCTGCGCGCTCTGCTCCCGCGGGTTCAGCTTGAGCGCCTTCAGGAACTCCCCCTCGGCCAGGCCGTCCCTCCCCTCGTCCAGCAGCATCCAGCCGCGGAAGGCGAACGCCTCGGCGCACCTCCCCATCTGAAGGCTCTTGGAGAGGAGCATGCGGCACTTCTCCTGCGCCGCGCGCGAGCCGGAGTTGGAGGGGTTCCTGTAGATGGACCAGGCGAGGTAGGCGGCGGTCAGGGGGTCCTGCGGTGTGAGGGTGTAGGCGTCCTGCAGGGCGCGCTCCGCGCTGACGAAATCCTCCATCTCGATGAAGACCTTTCCCGACTGGAACTGGATGCGCGCCTGGAGCCCGTCGTCCTGCCGTCCGCCGAGCCCGATGCTGCTCGCGTTCATCATCTCGTCGTATCGCTCCTTGGCGACCACGTTGGACAGGGTGTTGTAGGCGTTTGCGTAATGGGAGAGGACATCCTGGGCGCGGGAGAGCGTGGCGCCGGAGAGCTGCATGAATTTTTCGGGGGAATAGTGGCGGGTCCTGGAGAAGTAGGCTTCCTTGAGGCTGGCGAAATTGAAATTCCCCGGCGTCAGGGAGAAGATCTCGTAGTAGTTCTTGTCCTGGATCGCCGCGTAATCGCGCTGGACCTCCTGCTCGAAGCCGATCTCGCTTGCCGACAGCGGCGCGGCCATCCCCTCTTCGCCGACCACAAGCTCGACCGACTCCGAAACCTCGTCCACCAGGTCTTCGAAGCTCATGGTCTCGGGGTCCGCCTCGGCCACCTCCTCGATGGGGCGGTTGAAGAGCCTCTTCTGCGGGAAGTCGGCCCCCCGGTCGGGCGCCGGAGCGTTGCCGAGCCAGACCATCCCCATCCGGATCAGGAAACCGACAAAGGAGGCGGCGCGCTGCCTGTCGCTCCCCGCGGCGACCAATGCCTCCAGGGTGAGCCCGCGGTCGAGGAGCTCCAGCAGTTCGATCTCCTCCCGCGCCATGGTGAAGAGGTTGGCCAGACGGTAGTACTCCCCGGTCCTGGCGGGGTAGAGAGCTCCGCCTCTTTGCAGCAAGGCGCTGGTCTCGAAGCGGGCGGCCCCGCCACGGGCTCCCTGGAGCATCAGGCGCGGCAGCGGGACCGGGGTGAGCGGGGGCTGGATCGCCGGGCTTTCCGGGGTGAAGCTCGCCGCCTGGTCATGCTCGATCGCCTCGAGCAACCTTTTCGACAGGAACAGTCGCGACTGCTCGATCAGCTCGTCGTAGCTCAGGAGTCCGGACTCGGTCAGTTGCAGGCGTCGGGAACCCTCCATCGGGTAGCGCTCCAGGTCGGCGCCGGAGAGGTGCCCGCTGGAGAGGAGGTAGGGGATGAATTCGGGGGATGAGAAGCAGACCGGCTCCCCGGTGAGCAGGGTCACCAGGGTGCCGCCGGAGAGCTCAAGGGTGCCGCTTTTGCGGCTCCGGTACAGTTCGGTCAGCAGGTCGGCGAACTGCCGGCGCGGGGGAGCCTGCTCGATGCTGCTACGTACCGCCTGCAGGAACGCCTCCTTGGTGAACGGCTTCTCCAGGTACGCCTTGACCCCGAGCTTCTCGGCACCCCGGGCGTACTGCTCGCCCCGGTAGACCCCGGTGCTGATTATGACGGGGAGAGTCTTGAGAGGCGGCGGGCTCCTGCGTATCCTCTGCAGCAGCTCGACGCCGCTCATCCCGGGGAGCTTCAGGTCGAGGATCAGCAGGTCGATCCCTCCACCCTGCAGCGCGGCAAGCGCCGCGACCCCGTCCGTCGCGCTCAGCACCTCGTGCCCCAGCGACTCCAGAAAGCTGCGCAGCATTGCGGCCAGGCGCTCGTTGTCTTCTGCCAGCAGTATGCGGGTGGTCATCGAGGTCCCCCCGGGGACGCAGCGCCTGCAGACCTGAGATATTTGCGCACCGCCCCGTTGTGGGAGGGGAGGTCGCTGCTGAACTGGTGGCTGCCGTCGCCGCGCGCCACGAAGAAGAGGTACGGCACGGCCGGGTGGTTCAGCACCGCCTCGATCGACTCCTTGCCGGGATTGCCGATCGGCCCGGGCGGAAGCCCCGGGATCAGGTAGGTGTTGTAGGGCGACGGGCGCAGGATGTCCTCGCGGCTCACCTTTCCTGCGAAGGCGCGGACTCCGTAGAGCGCGGTCGGGTCGCTTTGCAGGCGCATCCCCAATCTGAGGCGGTTCCGGAACACCGCAGCTATCAGCGGCTTTTCAGCGGGGAGCACGGCCTCCTTCTCCACCATGGAGGCGAGGGTCAGGAGCTCGTGCGTCGAGAGGCCGCTGGCGCTCCCCCTCCGGCTGAGGCCGGTATCGAGCAGCTGCTTCTGCCGCAGCACCATCTCCCGCACCACTTCCTGCTCCGTCTTGCCGGGCAGGATGTTGTAGCTCCCCGGAAAGAGGTACCCCTCGGCGCTCTGGGCGCTGATCCCCAGTTCCGAGAGGAGTTTCCGGTCACGGCAGGCGTCGAGGAACTGCTGCTTCCCGAAGATGCCGCGCTTCTCCAGCATCTCGGCCACCTGGTAGCTGGAATATCCCTCCGGGAGTGCGAAGAGCCGCTGGTAGATCTCCCCCGATACCATCTTGTCCAGGATTTCGCCGGGACGCATGCCGTCGCTGAACTGGTAGGTCCCCGCCTTGACCCGGGCATCCCCCCCCTTAAGGCGCGCGTACAGCGTGAAGAGCCTGGCGCTGGTGACGATGCCGCGCGACTCGAGCTCCGATGCCAGGGCGCGCAGGGTGCGACCCCGGCCCAGTTCCACGATCTCCAGCCGCGCGCCGCTTCCGGCAGGGACCAGCAGGAAGACGCAGAAGCGTCCCGGCGGTATCAATATCAGTATCAGGAGCGCCGACGCGATGAGGGCGCGGTGCTTGCGGAAAAGCTTTGTGATATCGGAACTTGTGATGGCTTTACCCTAGGGGAAAAATGAGCTTTTGCTGCGCAGCACTAGATTTAGGTGAAATCTCCGACTGTGTCAAGGGTAAATGCCTCTGCGCAGCGGGGGATGCTAACCTCTTAATATATTTTTTTTAAAGACAGCTCGGGGATTCCATTGTATCATATTTGACTGTGCCAGCCGGCAGGGCCGGAATACTACCAGAGAACGCTTACGAGGTGCTTGATGAAGCAGAGGTTTATTGATTCCGACTATTTCCCCTTCCATATACAGATCTCCGCGGAGTGCGCCAGGAGGGTCGAACTGCGCAGCGTGCTGGAGGATCTCGGTTCCGCCCCCGGCATCATCTACGCGCGGCGCATCGCGGCCGGGCTGAACCGGCAGCTGACCCCGCCGGAGGTTGCCGTGGAGCCGGGGCTGCTCCATCTCTACTCCATCCTGAACCGGGTGTTCCGCTACCTGATCGGACAGTACTGCTCTGCGCAGCAGCCCCGGGTGCTGGTGACGCTCATGGCCCAGGCCGGCTATCCCGACTTCTCGGGGGATGCGGCGAAGGCCCTGTCGCGCTTCATGGAACTCTTCCCTTCGCGGCAGATGGTGCTAGGCAACGAGAGCCCCGAGGGGTTCCTCTCGGCCGACGATGCGGCCCGCGCCAGGAGGCAGGCGCTGACCGGCGAGCTGCTGCTTTTGAAGCTGAACGCGGAAAACCGGGCACTGGACAATTTCCGCCGCCTCTTCGACGCCTCCGAGCTGGCAGCCTCCTCCCCCTACCTTGCCGTGACCGGCGAGCTGGACCGGCGTCTGGCCCAGGCGCCCCCCTTCGAGCCGATCGGGATTGCGCTACCGGAACTGCTGCGGGCCCCGCTCAAGGCCTCCCCCGATTCCCTCACCGGGCAGATCGCCTACATCAGGGAGCACTGGGCCTCGTTCCTGCCGCACGACCTGCTGGCCGACCTGGTCACCGCCATGGACATCGTCTCCCAGGAAGGGCGCTCCTTCTTCGGCGGCGGGGCCGGGGAGCCGCAGGTGCTGAAGTTCGGCAGGGGGGGGCGGGGAGGAGCCGAATATCCCGAGTACGAGCGCTTCTCCCGTGACGCGGACTGGATGGCCAACGTGGTGATGATCGCCAAGATGGTCTACGTCTGGCTGGGGCAGCTCTCCAATACCTACGGCACCGAGGTGCGCACCCTGGACCAGATACCGGACGCGGAACTGGACCGGCTCTCGCGCTGGGGCTTTTCGGGGCTTTGGCTGATCGGCATCTGGGAGAGGTCCCCCGCCTCCCAGCGCATCAAGCACATAAGCGGCAACCAGGACGCCATCTCATCCGCCTACTCGCTCTACGATTACGTGATCGCGGCTGATCTCGGAGGGGAGGGGGCGCTCGACAGCCTGAAGCGGCGCTGCGCCGCGCGGGGGATCCGGCTTGCCAGCGACATGGTCCCCAACCACACCGGGCTCTACTCCAAATGGATCCTGGAACACCCGGACTGGTTCATCCAGCTCGATTACCCCCCCTATCCCGATTACCAGTTCAACGGTCCGGACCTCTCCAGCGACGGGCGCATCGGCCTCTTCATCGAGGACGGCTACTGGGACAAGCGGGACGCGGCCGTGGTCTTCAAGCACCTGGACCGCGGCTCGGGGCGGGTGCGCTACATCTACCACGGCAACGACGGCACCAGCACCCCCTGGAACGACACGGCGCAGCTCAACTACCTGATCCCCGACGTGCGCGAGGCGGTGATCGGCACCATCCTCCACGTGGCGCGCCAGTTTCCCATCATCCGTTTCGACGCGGCGATGACCCTGGCCAAGAAGCATTATCAGCGCCTCTGGTTCCCGCTGCCGGGCCACGGCAGCGGCGTTCCCTCCAGGGCCGAGCACGGCATGGACCGCCCCAGCTTCGACGAGGTGTTCCCCAACGAGTTCTGGCGCGAGGTGGTGGACCGGGTGGCGGTCGAGGCGCCCGACACGCTCCTTTTGGCCGAGGCGTTCTGGCTCATGGAGGGTTACTTCGTCAGGACCCTCGGCATGCACCGGGTCTACAACAGCGCCTTCATGAACATGCTCAAGATGGAGGAGAACGCCAAGTACCGCCAGACCGTGAAGAACGTGCTGGAGTTCGAGCCCGAGATCCTGAAGCGCTTCGTCAACTTCATGAACAATCCGGACGAGCGGACCGCCGTGGAGCAGTTCGGCAAGGAAGGGAAGTATTTCGGGGCGACCGTGCTGCTGGTCACCATGCCGGGGCTCCCGATGTTCGGGCACGGGCAGATCGAGGGTTTCCACGAGAAGTACGGCATGGAGTACAAGCGCGCCTATTGGGACGAGCCGGTGGACCAGCAGTTCGTGGCACGGCACGAGTCGGACATCTTCCCGCTCATGCGCAGGCGCCACATCTTCTCCGGTTCCGAGCAGTTCGTGCTCTACGACTTCTTCAAAGGTGACCAGGTGGACGAGAACGTCTTCGCCTACTCGAACAGGTCGGGTGCCGACCGGGGCATCATCGTGTTCCACAACTGCTTCGCCTCCACCGCCGGATGGATCAGGTCCTCCTGCGCCGTGCTGAGAAAGGATCCCTCGGGGGGGACCTCCCTGGTACAGACCAACCTGGGCGAGGCGCTCGAGTTCAACGGCGACGGCCGCCACTATTACAGCTTCCGGGACTACTCGACCGGGCTCGCCTACCTGAGGAGCGGTCGCGACCTCTGCGAGCAGGGACTCTACGTCGAGATGGGGGCCTACGAATACCATGCCTTCCTCGACTTCAAGGAGATTCGGGACGACGAGTTCGGCACCTGGGGCGGGCTTTGCTACCGGCTGAACGGCGCCGGGGTGGAGAGCATAGAGGAGGAGGTGAAGCAGGTGCGTTTCGCCTCCGCCAACGACTCGCTGCGCGCGCTGTTGGCAAAGGCTGGCGCCACCATAGGGGAGCCCGAGGCCGATGCACGGTCGATGGTTCCACCTCTGGAGCCGCTGCTTGCCACCTTCCTGAAGGCGCTCGCCCCTCAGACCACGGAGAAGGCCCAGCGCTCGCTGCTGGTTTCCTTCGGCGTGGAAGTATCGCAGGCGCTGAGGGAGCCCTCCTTCAAGCCCGCCGGAGCGCCCCACGACTGGCTCCTGCTCTGCGCCTTCCTTGCGCTGCACCGGGTCGGCGAGCTCTCCGGAGGGGAATCGGCCCACATCTTCGAGGCCTTCGGCCTGGGGCGGCCGGTCCTGGAAGCCTTCGCACCCCTGCCTGCGGCGGCCCCGGAACAGCCCGAGATCCTGTCACCGTCGGGGTGGTGCGATCTTCTGCGGGTGCTCCTGAGGCACGAGAGCTTCCTGGCCGTCTGCCGGCAAGAGGGGGGGGCGCAGGGATGCAGCTCGCTCTTCGGAGATCCTGCGGCCGCCGACTTCCTGCTGCTGCATGAAAGCGGCGGCGTTCAATGGTTCAACAAGGAGCGCTTCGACCTGCTTCTCGACTGGTTCTCGCGGCTCGCTCCCTTTGCAGAAGGCGCGCCGCAGGAAGAGCAGGGGAGTACCTGCACCCTGCTTCTGCAAGCCGCAGCCGCGGCCGGTTACCGGCTGGATCATCTTGCCAGGCTCCTTGCCGGTGAGTGAGTCAGGCTGCAGCCTCCCGGGCTGCTTTGCAGCTCCGCTCGCTTTGCCCCCCAATCCGACTTTTCCAAACGCTCCGCCAGGCCGAACCCTGGCGGAGCAGCCTTGCCCTCGTCCGTCATCGGCTGATGTTCCCGCGTGCGTTGCTTATCCCCCCTCAGCTGGTATACTGGGCAAAATTCAAAAAAGATCTGATTCTCGCCGCAGGGCCTCCGGTACCTGCGGCTGCCAGCAATATCTCCCCTGAGGCGCCTTTAGCCGCAGGGGTTTTACTTTTACCCGTAGGGAGGATGCGGACATGGCTATCATAAATACCCAGTTGCTGGACAACATCGGGACCATCACCTTCAACAATCACGAACAGCGCAACGTCCTGAGCACGGCGCTGATAAACGAGATGATGGAGTCGATAGTGGCGCTGCAGAAGGGGAAGATGCGGGTGCTGGTGATCCGCGCGCTCAAGGGGTCCAAGGTCTGGTCTGCCGGGCACGACGTGCATGAGCTGCCGCTTCCAGGCCGCGACCCGCTGGCCTACAACGATCCGCTGGTGACCGTGCTGAGGTCGATCCAGAGCCTGCCGATCCCGGTGATCGCGATGATAGAGGGGAGCGTCTGGGGGGGCGCCTGCGATCTGGCGCTTTCCTGCGACATCCTGATCGGCAGCCAATCCGCCTCCTTTTGCATGACCCCTGCCAAGATCGGCGTGCCGTACAACGTTTCCGGCATCCTTCATTTCATGAACATCATGGGGGTGAACTTCGCCAAGGAGATGTTTTTCACGGCGGAGCCGCTTTCAGCGGAGCAGGCGCACAAGGCGGGGCTATTGAACCACCTGGTCGACGAGGGGAGTATCGAAAGCTACACCTACGACATGGCGGCGAAGATCACCAGGAACAGCCCCTTGAGCATCGCGGTGATCAAGGAGCAGATCCGGCTGCTGGCCAGCGCTCACCCCCTGAGTCCGCTCACCTTCGAGCGGGTGCAGGGACTGCGCCGCACCGTCTATGACAGTAAGGATTACGAGGAAGGGATCAAGGCGTTTCTGGAGAAGCGTGCGCCGGTTTTCACCGGGGAGTGAGGAAAATCGGGGCTAGGGGCTGAAAGGCAGGGGCTAGGGGCTAGTGACAAGTCGGCAGGTCGGGTTAGCCCGCAGGGCGTAACCCGACGCGCAATTGCGGGATATCTCTGTCGGGTCAGGGGTAGGGGCTAAGACCGCTTTTACTAGTCCCTAGCCCCCAGTCCCTAGCCCCTGTTTTTTACTAGCCCCCAGTCCCTAGCCCCTGTCTTTTACTCCGCCTTCTCGAAGTTTCCCTTCTCTTCGCACTGCGGGCATTTCTGCGGTTTGCACCTGCCATCCTTGCTGAACCCGCAACTCTTGCATTTCCATATTGCCATAACGTTCCTACCTCCTATTTGATTTCCAGCTTGATTTCCTGCACGCTCCCGAAGCTTGATAGCGGCTGGTCGAATTTCTTCTGATCCCCGACCACGACGAGCCTCATGGCGTCGAGATGCAGGTACTTCCTGGCGACGCGCAGTACGTCTTCCCTGGTGACGCGTGCGATGTTGTCGCGGTAGTTCTCCAGATAGCCCGCCGGATAGCCGAAGAATTCCAGCCGCGCCTGCTGGTTCACGACCGCATCGCTGCGCGTGAAGCCGAAGATGAACGAGTTTATGATGGCGTCCTTGGCCAGTTTCAGCTCGACATCGGAAACCTCGGCCTGAGTCATGCCGGCGATGATGGAGCGCAAAAGGGTGATCGCCTTGGCGGTGCTCTCCGATTTGGTCTCGGTCTCCGCGATGAAGGGGCCCTTGAAGCGCCGCCCTGTCTCGAAATAGCTGTCGACGTTGTAGGCAAGCCCCTGGTTGGAGCGGATCTCCTGGGTAAGCCTGGAGGTGAAGCCCCCCCCCAGTATGTAGTCCATCACCTTGATGGCGTAGAGATCCGGGTTGTTCTTGTCGATCCCCAGGTGCCCCATCCGGATCACCGACTGGTTCACCTCCTTCTGCACGTGGAGCACCTCGGCGCTGAGCTCCTCACTGGGATTGGCCACTTCCGGGAAGCTTGCCGCGCGGTTGGGCCAGCCGGCAAAGAGCGTCTCCAGGGTGGCGAGGAGCTTTTCGCGGTCGAAATCCCCGGAAACCGCCAGGATCGTGTTGGCGGGATAGAAGTAGCGATTATGGAAGGAGATCAGGTCCTCGCGGCTGATGGCTTTCACGGAAGCAAGGGTCGCAATCCGGCCCAGGGGGTGACCGGCGTAGATGGCCCGGTTCAGCTCACGGCCGGCGATCGCCTTGGGGTCGTCGTTTTGGCGTCGAATCGACTCGATGGCATGGCTTCGGGCCAGTTCAACCCGTGCCGGGTCGAAACCCGGTTTCGTCACCACTTCTGCGAAGAGCGCGAGCGTCCGCTCCAGGTTCTTGGTGAGCGTCGAGAGGGAGACGCTGGCGTGATCGGTATTGATCCCCGACTCGATGGAGGAGGCCATGAACTCCAGTTCGCGGTCCAGCTTGTCCGGATGGGTCTGCAACGTGCCGCCGCTTCGAAGCGTGGCGCCGGTGATAGCCGCGAGCCCCACCTGGTCCGGCGGGTCGTAGATGCCGCCGGCGTTCAGGTAGGCGGTCAGGTTGACGATGGGAAGCTCGTGGTCCTGAAGCAGGTAGACGGTCATGCCGTTTTTAAGCTGCAGCCGTTCGCTTTTGGGCAACTGGAACTTGAGCGGCGGAAAAGTCAGCTGGCGGGGGTCGGGACTCCTCGGCAAAGCGGCGCTTGCCTGCAGGGTGGCGCTCTCCGGTTTGGCGGCGCTTCCCTGAGTCGACGCGCAGCCGGCGACGGCAGCGAGCAGGCTCCCCAGGAAAAAGAGCCGCGTCATCTTGCTGATCAGGTTGAATGACCCTCTGGAGTTGCTATCTGAAATCATTGGTTGCCCCTCGATCGCTGTTCGCATTCTTCTACTGCCTCTTGGTGATGAAGCCGACGTTTCTGTTTTCGCGGGTGAAGTACTGGTTGGCGACCCGCATCACGTCCGCCGGGGTGATCGCCGCCACCTTCTGACGGTGCTCGATCAGATAGCGCCAGTTCCCCGCCACCGCCTCATACTCGGTGAGGTTCCGCGCCAGCCCGCCGTTTGACCCCATCTGGCGCGACTCCTCGAACTCCAGATGATTCAGGATTTGCTCCAGCTCCCTTTGCGTCATCGGCTCCGTTTTAAGCCTCTCCAGTTCCAGGTAGATGGCGCTCTCCACATCCGATACCGTGTGCGGAGCGCGCGGCGAGGCGCTCACGATAAAGAGGTTGGCATGGCGGCTGCCGGGGGCGGAAAAGGAGGAGACCGAGGTAGCCAGCTGTTTCTCCAGCACGAGCTTCTGGTAAAGCCGCGAGGTGCGGCCGTTGGTGAGGAGCATGTCGATCACGTCGAAGACGTAGTCGTCCGGGGCGGGGAGGGTCGGCTTGTGAAAACCGATCATGAGCTCCGGCTCGGCGTCGCCGATCACCTCGGTCCGCTTTTCGCCCGCCTGTTGCGGCTCCTCTACCGCCACCGGCGGGACCGGCTCTCCTGCCGGGATGGAGCCGAAGTATTTTTCCACCAGTGCAATGGTCTGTTTCGGATCGATGTCTCCCACGATCGCGACGATTGCGTTATTCGGCGCGTAGTACTTGTGCAGGAACCTCTCCGCCTTGGTTCTGGTCAGGTTCTCGATGTCGGACATCCAGCCGATGATCGGCTGGCCGTTGGGATGCGCGTTGAAGGCGCTGGCGATAAAGGTCTCCCAGAGTTTCCCCTCGGGCTCCGCGTCATAGGAGCGGCGCCGCTCCTCCTTCACCACATTCATCTCGGTGTAGAATTCCCTGAGCACCGCGTTTTGCATCCGGTCCGATTCGATCGCCGCCCAGAGCTCCATCTTGTTGGAGGGGAGGTTGATGATGTAGGTGGTGCCGTCCTTGCTGGTGAAGGCGTTGTAGCCGGCGCCGCCGTTTCTGGCGTAGATGTCGGCGAACTCCTCCTTGATCACGTACTTCTCGGCCTCCTTCTCCAGGGTTTTCAGCTCCTTGGAGAGGCTTTCCACCAGCTTCGCGTCCGCCTTGTCCCTTTTGAGCTGTTCCGCCATGAGCTTTTGGGCCGTCGCTTCGATACGGTCCAGGATCGGCTTCTCGGCCGCATAGTCCCTGGTGCCGAGCGTCTTGGTCCCTTTGAAGAGCATATGCTCCAGCAGGTGGGCCAGGCCGCGTTCGTCGCTACGCTCGTCGACGCTCCCCACCTTGAAGCGGATCCAGGCCGCCACCGTGGGAGAGGTGTGGCGCGGCACCATCAGGAGCTTCATGCCGTTTTCCAGGGTATGTTCGTGCACCTTGTCGGCAAGCCCCTGGCCGAAGCAGGTGGCGGCGCTCAGTAGCATGGCGAGCAGGGCGCCGGATCTAAGCGGTATCTTCATGGGAACCTCGAAAGTCTCAGATATTGATCTGCAAACGCAAAAAAGATAGCACCAAGCAATTGTTATTGCAACGGGAATAGGGGATGGTGCAACATCCCCACCCCATCCCCATCCCCACCCCATCCCCACCCCATCCCCACCCCAACCCTCCCCTTGAAGGGGAGGGGGAATTATTCCTCGTTCCCAAGCTCCGGCTTGGGAACGGAACTGGCGGGCGCCTCCTCGGTCCCAAGCTCCAGCTTGGGACCGGAACTGGCGGGCAAAGCTCCGGCTTTGCATCCTGCCGAAGCGGAGCTTCGCGTAGCGTTGCGTTCCCAAGCTGGAGCTTGGGAACGAGATGTGAGATGTTGGAGCCGGATCAGGGGGGTCGCAACGGAGTGCGGAAACCGATGTGGGATGAGCTTTGGTTTGACCTTGACCTTATATCGCGGAGGCGGGACTGCTGTCTCTTGCCCGGCTCCAGGCAGCTGCGGTGTTTCGTTCATCTCATCTGGGGGTACTGTCCAGCGCCTGGGCCAGCACCTCGCGGACGTCCTCCACGAAGAAGAATTCCAGTTCCTGTTTCACGTTTTCCGGGATGTCTTCCAGGTCCTTCTGGTTCTTGGCCGGCGCCAGCACCGTCTTCACCCCCGCGCGCCTGGCGGCCAGCACCTTCTCCTTCAGCCCGCCGATGGCCAGCACCCGGCCGGTCAGGCTCATCTCGCCGGTCATGGCGACGTCCCTGCGCGCCGGGCGCCCCGAGAAGAGCGACACGATGGTGGTCGCCATGGTGACCCCGGCCGACGGCCCGTCCTTCGGTATGCTCCCCGCCGGGACGTGGATGTGGATGGTGGTGTCGTCGAAATCCTTCTTGTCGATCCCGAGTTCCTCGCAGTTCGCCTTGACGAAGGAGACGGCGGCCCTGGCGGATTCCTTCATCACGTCTCCCAGGGAGCCGGTGAGGATCAGGTCCTCCTTCCCCTTCATCTTGGTCGCCTCGACGAAAATGATGTCCCCGCCGCTCTCGGTCCAGGCGAGTCCTGTCGCCACGCCTACCCTGTCCTTCTCGGAGGCGACCTCGTCGAAAAATTTGGGAGCGCCCAAGAGCTCCGAGACCGTCTCGGGGTCGATCAGGGTGCGCACGGCCTTCCCCTGGGCGACTTCCTTGGCGATCTTGCGGCAGATGGAGGCGATGTTTCGCTGCAGGTTCCTTACCCCCGCCTCACGCGTGTAGTCGTGGGTGATCCGGTAGATCGCCTCGTCGGTGAATTTGGGAGCCATGCTGGCCAGACCGTTTTCCTCGATCTCCCGGGCCACCAGGTAGTTTTTGGCGATGTTGAGCTTCTCCTCGTCCGTGTACCCCGACAGGGTGATCACCTCCATCCTGTCCCTGAGCGGCGCCGGGATCGGGTCGAGCTGGTTCGCCGTGGTTATGAACATGACGTTGGTCAGATCGAAGGGGACGTCGAGGTAGTGGTCGGTGAAGGAGAAATTCTGCTCCGGGTCGAGCACCTCGAGGAGCGCGCTCGCCGGGTCGCCGCGGAAATCGGCGCCGATCTTGTCCACCTCGTCCAGCATGAAGACCGGGTTGTTGGAGCCGGCCCTGTTGATCTCCTGGATGATGCGCCCGGGGAGGGCGCCTATGTAGGTGCGCCGGTGCCCCCTGATCTCCGCCTCGTCCCGCATGCCGCCCAGCGAGATCCTGATAAATTTGCGTCCCAGCGTCCGGGCGATCGACTTGCCGAGGCTGGTCTTGCCGACCCCGGGGGGGCCGACGAAGCAGAGGATGGGACCCTTCATCTTCTCCTTCAGGGTCCTTACCGCAAGGTATTCCAGGATCCTCTCCTTGACCTTCTTCAGGTCGTAGTGGTCCTCGTTCAGGATCACCTCGGCCTGGTTGATATCCTTGTTGTCCTGGGTGCTGGTCTGCCACGGGATCGCGGTCAGGTAGTCGAGGTAGGTGCGGGAGACGGTGTACTCGGGGGAGGCGGGATTGATCCGCTCCAGCCTTTTCAGCTCCTTCTCCGCGATCTTGCGCACCTCATCCGGCATCAAGGCGTTTTCCAGCTTGCTGCGCAACTCGTTCGCCTCGCCCTGCCGGGAATCCTCCTCCCCCAGTTCCTCCTGGATCTGCTTCATCTGTTCGCGCAGCAGGAACTCCTTCTGACTCTTGCCGACCTTCTTGGTCACCTCGGCCTGCACCTCCCCCTTGATCTGCAGGCGCTGCACCTCGTTGGTCAGGTGCATGTAGACCTTCTTCAGGCGCTCCAGGGGATCCACGGTCTCCAGGAGCTTTTGCAGCTCGTCGATGGGGAGGTTCAGGTAGAGGGCGACCAGGTCCGAGAGACGCGCCGGGTTGTCGATGAAGTCGATCATCTTCATCACGTCGTCGGGAAGCGGCCTGCCGTAGGAAAGGGCGATCTTCAGCAGGGCGTTGAGGCTTCCGACCAGCGCCTCGGAGACCATCGATTTCTCGGCGAACTCGCGCACCGGTTCCAGCCTGGAGAGCGCCACCGGCGTCTGCTGCACGATGGCGAGCACCCTGATCCGCACGACCCCTTCCAGAACGACCTTCGCCCCGCCTCCGGAGAGCTTGCTGATCTGCATGACCTTGCAGAGCGTCCCGATCTCGTGCAGCGCCGAGAACAGCTCGCCGGAGGGCTCATGCTTCAGCTTCACGAGCGCCACCAGGTTATTGAAGAGCACCGCCTCCTCGAAGGGAGGCATGTCCTCCTGCTTCAGGAAAATGGTGAAGACCATGTAGGGGAAGGCGATGATCTCCCGCAACGGGTAGAGCGGGACGATTTCAGGCATGTTGATGGTGATGTTCTCGGTCATTGGGCATCCGTGCTCTGGTTGGGGGGAACGAATTTCTAAAGATTACTGGAGATGCGTCGCCTGTCAACCTGGCTGAGAGCACTCAAATGCCTTCCCATGCCTGGTACAGTGCCGCAATTTCTGCCGTCAAGGAGGCATGAAGCTCTCCGGCCGCTCTCGCCGCCTCCACATTGCTGAAGAAATCCGGGGATCCCATCGCGCTCTCCAGCTCCGCGAGCTCCTCCTCCTTGGCTCCTATGCGCGTTTCCAGCTCGGCAAGCCTGCGCTCGCGGGCCCGCTCCTCCTTCTGGCGCTGCTTGTCCTCCTCGCGCTGCTGCTGCCGGGAAAGGCGGCTCTCCAGGGGGTGCAGGTCGGCCGCAGCGGGCGGCCCCCCCTTCTTTTCCTCCGCCCTGTTTGCCGGCAGGCGCCCTGCACCGTCCTGACCTGCGGCCACCGCTCCCTGTCCTGCGGTTTTTTCCAGGTAGTATTCGTAGTCGCCGTAGAAACTCTCCAGCTTCCCCCCCCCGACCTCGACCACCCGGGTGGCGAGGCCGTCGATGAAGTGCCGGTCGTGCGAGACGAACACCACCGTCCCCGGGAACTGCTTGAGCGCCTCCAGGAGCACCTCCTTGCTGTACAGGTCGAGGTGGTTGGTCGGCTCGTCCATGAGGAGCAGGTTCGAGGGGCGCAAAAGGAGCTTGGCGAGCGCCAGGCGGTTTCGCTCGCCGCCGGAGAGCACCGCCACTTTCTTGTGGATGTCGTCGCCCGAGAAGAGGAAGGCTCCCAGGATGTCGCGCAGCTGCGGCACCATGTCGAAGGGGGAGTCGGCGAGGAGCTCATCGTAGGCGCTTCGGGAGGAGTCGAGTTCCTGGGCCTGGTCCTGGGCGAAGTAGTCGAAAATCACGTTGTGTCCGGTCTGCATGGTGCCCCCCGTGACCCCTCCGCCGGCCAGGACCCGCATCAGGGTAGACTTCCCTGCCCCGTTATGTCCCACCAGCGCGATCCGCTCCCCGCTTTCGACCGTCAGGTCGATGCCGTCCAGCACCACGTTGCTGCCGTAGGCCTTGCTGACGCCGGCAAGCTCCAGCACCGTCTTGCCGCTTTTGGGAGGGACCGGGAAGCTGAAGCGGATCCGCTTCCGTTCGGGAGGGATCACGATGCGTTCGATCTTTTCCAGCTGCTTGATGCGCGACTGCACCAGCGGCGCCTTGTCCGTCTTGTAGCGAAAGCGCGAGATGAAATCCTCGATCTTTTCGATCTCCTCGTCCTGGCGCCGTTTGGCATCCCTCAGGGCGGAGACCCGCTCCTCCCTGACGACGAGGTAGCGGCTGTAGTTGCAGTGGTAGTCGGAGATGGCGTGGTTCCAGACCTCGGCGATCCGGGAGCAGACCTGGTCCAGGAAGAACCGGTCGTGGGAGACCAGCATGACCGAGTAGGGATAGCTCTGCAGGTATCCCTCCAGCCAGTTGCGCGCCTCGATGTCCAGATGGTTGGTCGGCTCGTCGAGCAGGAGCACGTTCGGTTTCTTCAAAAGGAGCTTGGCGAGCGCGATGCGCATCTGCCACCCCCCCGAGAACTCGCCGCACTCCTTCTCCCAGTCCGCCGGGGAGAAACCGAGACCGGAGAGGACGTTTCCGACCTCGCTCTCCATGGAGTACCCCCCCTTCAGGCGGAACTCCTCCTGGAGCTGCCCGAAGCGGTCCAGGAGCTGGTCGTGGCCCGGGGCGTCGTGCGGCTCGTGCTCCAGCCGGGTCGTCAGTTCCGCGATCTCCCTCTCGATTTCCTGCAGCGCCGAGAGCGCCGTCATCACCTCGGCGAAAAGCGGCTGTCCCTTGGCGACGATGCCGTCCTGGGGGAGGTAGCCGACCGTCCCGCCGCGGGCGATCTGGATCTCGCCGCTGGTGCTTTCCACCTCCCCCGCGATGATCCGCATCAGGGTCGATTTGCCCGCCCCGTTTTCCCCGACCAGGCCTACCCGCTCCCCCTTTTTCAAGTGCCAGTTCAATTCGGTGAAGAGAGGTTTTCCTGCGAAGTCCTTGGAGAGTTTTTTCAGGTGCAGCATGGTGAGGTCATCCTTTTTAGCTGATCTTGTCGGCTGGGCTCCGCGTGACAGGGGCGCAGGCCGGCTTTATGTGGAGTGGAATTGTTGATAGCCGAACGGGACATTGTAGTTGGACGTGAGACGCTTTGTCAAATATTCGAGGGAGTCGCTACTTTGTTGAAGCCCGCACCAAATCCCCCCCGCCCCCACTGCCATTAGGTTACCTGACTAGCGATGATCTTCCGCTGCTAAAACTCCCTCCCCTTCAAGGGGAGGGTGGGGGTGGGGATGGGGTAGTTCCGGCGCAAAAGCACCCCCATCCCCCTCCTGACCTCCCCCTTGAAGGTGGAGGAACCTGAACGGCGGAAGATTGACGCTAATATGGGTTAAGTTAAGCTCCTACTGATCGCTCCCCCTCCTCGATGGGAGGGGGTGCTTGCGCAGCGCGCGGGAGATTAGCACTAATCAGGTAAACTTAATGGCAGTGCCCCCCGCCCCCTTTGTCAAAGGGGAATTGTTGCTTCAAGGAGGAAGTGGTGTCCCGAACGGACGCTACGCTCTCACCGTTTGCTTTTCCCCGAGAGGTAGTCGGCCAGGATGCTGCGACTGTGCTCGTCGTCGTGGCAGTAGGCGCAGAGATTCTCCCAGTTGCTGCCGTCGGCGGGATTGTAGTTGTGGTTGCCGTCCTTGTGGTGCACGGTCAGAAGGTGCAGGTTGGCGAGCTCGAACTCCCTGCCGCATTTGGCGCAAATCCAGCCGTGCATCTTCAGCGAGCGTTCCCGGTAGTTGTCCGGGCGTGCCTGCTCTCCCCTCATCTTCCTGACGATCTCGTCGATCTCCTCGGCGCTCTTGGGTGTCACGGTTTTCGGGCCGCGGGGGCGAAATGATGGCGACATTGTTATCTCCTTTTGTCCTGCATGTTACCACGGACCTAATGCCAAACCGGGTTAGTGCTGATCTTCCGCTATTCACGTCCCTCCCCCTTCAAGGGGGAGGTCAGGAGGGGGATGGGGGTGTTTTTGGCAAAAGATTACCTGATTAGCACTAATCTCCCGCTTGGTCTTCTCCCCTCCCTTGATGGGAGGGGCGGGGGGGAGGGTGAGGCTTGTGCGAGCTTTTCACCCTCTCCCCAACCCTCCCCCATCAAGGGGGAGGGGGTGTTTGCGCAGTTTGCGGGAGATTGGTACTAATCAGGAAAGATTATCGCTAGTCGGGAAGCCAAATGAAAGGCGACCAGCTGCTACAGGTTCCCTTTGAGCCCGATCGCTTCGGCCTCGCTGCGCATGCCGTCGATGGTGTCGCCGATCAGCTCGGGAAGCTCCACACCGAGCATGGCCGCACCTTTCTCGATGACGGAACGATCGGCACCCGCGGCGAATGCCCTGTCCTTCCATTTCTTGGTGACGCTTTTCACCGGGAGGTCCAGGATGCTCTTTGACGGGCGGACCAGTGCCGATGCCGCCACCAGTCCGGTCAACTCGTCAATGGCATAGAGGGTCTTCTCCAGTCGCGTGATCGGCTCCGCATTGCTGCAGATCCCCCAGCCGTGGGAGATCACGGCGCGGATGTAATCCTCCGGCCACCCGGCTCCCCGCAGGATCTCAGGGGCGCGCGAGCAGTGCTGTTCGGGATAGCGCTCGTAATCGATGTCATGGGCAAGCCCGATCACTCCCCACATCTCCTCGTCCTCGCCGTACTTACGCGCCATGTGGCGCATGACCGCTTCAACTGCAAGGGAATGCTTCCTCATCTGCTCGCTTGGCAAATACTCCTTGACCAGCTCCCAGGTCGCTTCTCTCGTCGGTTTGCCACTCATATCGACTGTCTCCATAGTATTCAAAATGTACTGGTTTTAACGGTCGCGATGGTAGCGAAGAACGCGCGGCATGTCAATGACCGTCAGTTCCTCCATCCGGCGTTCACCCCAAACCTGCAATTGCGGACAAACAGACGCGTGCAGCGCAGGTCGTACTTGACCCAGCCCGATCACGATGTCTATCTCAGAGCTGGCTCCAGCGAGCTCTGGCTGACAGTGAAGGAGGGAGCGACTCGGCTTGGCAGGATCGAAGCGATTTTCCATCTAATGAATCAAGAATGGAGGGACTCCGGAAAATGGCGAAAGCCCCGTCAATTGGGGCTCTAGCGGGGAAAATCGGAGCGCCGTTCTGCGTTGACAATAGTTGTCTATGATGATACTTTCCGACACGTTCGACGTTTTATAACTAATCAGCTCGGAAAGGTTCATCGCGTGCATTTAAATAAGATTTTCCGTGCCTCACTCCTGAAAATTCTAGCTGTATTGCTCCTTGTTGCGGTTCTTATTCCCGCGCCTGCCTTCTCTCTCGATTCGGAAGATTCCCAGATTTTCATTTCCGGTTTCAATGCCTACCAGAGAAAGGACTACCCGGCAGCGATCGATAACATGTCGGGGCTGTTGAAGAAGTATCCCGATACCACCCTCAGGGACATGGCTCTCTTCTGGCTGGCACGGGCCCATTATAAGGCGGGAAATCAGCAGGAAGCGGCCAAGCACATGGCACAGTTTTTCCGGGACTACCCGGAAAGCCCTTTGAAAGGGACCGTCGAGGAAGAACTCGTCGCGCTTGCTGATAGTTATGAAAAGGGTCAACCGTTACCCGTTGCTCAGAAGAAGGCGACGGTAAAAGCGCCCGCGGCTCCCGAAAGGATAGCGCCCAAAACGGCCGAAGCTGCCGCTGAGAAGGCCGCTGCTGACAAGGCAGCTGCAAAAGCAGCAATCGAGAGGATTGCCAGCGAGAGGGCTGCCGCTGAGGACGCTGCCGCTCAAAAGGCTGCAGCCGAGAAGGCTGCCGCTCAGAAGACTGCCGCTCAGAAGACTGCCGCTGACAAGGTCGCCGCCGACAAGGTCGCCGCTGACAAGTTCGCCGCCGCGAAGGTCGCGAAAGCCGAGAAGGCTGAGAAAGCCGCTGCTGAGAAAGCTGAGGCCAGCAGGCTTGCTGCCGAGAGGGGTGCTCAAAGGAAACTGGCGCTGGCCAAGAAAAAGGAAAGACCGGCGAAACGGGGGAAATCCGAGCCGACGCGCAACAACGCCATTGCGTCGGCGTACCAGGCTGTCATCGACCAGTTCCCCGGAACTGCTGCCGCGTCCAGCGCCTCTGCCAGACTGCACCAATTGGGAATCGAGCATCCTCCCCTGCAGAAAGCCGCCGTTGCCGCGCCGCAGCAGCAGCCGGAGGTCACCCAGGTGTTCAACCTGGAAGTTGCGCAGTACGCTGATCTGGAAGTCGATCTCGGACCGGCAGCTGAGACCCTGGAGGCCGGCAAGCGCTTCTCGATCCCGTTCGATATCGTGAATACCGGCAACGGCAGCGATAGCTTCAAGCTTGACTCCGGGTTCCCTCCCGAGTTTGCCTTCCATTTTGCCGCAGCATCGTCACCCGATGTTCCCATCTACCGTACTCCGGAGCTTGCAGTCGGGGAGAGATTCCGGGCCGTGGCGGTCGGCACCATGCCGCGCGGCAATATAGACGGTCAGAAGAACAGCTATCCCATAAAGGCCGTCTCGACGTTCGCCAGAGAGGCCTCACAGTCCAAGGAGATCGTCCTGGTGACATCGGCTCCTCTGCTGCGGGCAGTGGTGAAGAGCGATAAGGCAAAACTTCTGCCGGGGGAGAAGATTTCCTACCGGATCTCCTTGCTGAACGTCGGCACCGCTCCGGCGCGCGCTGTCACGCTGAGACTGAACTACCCCCCCCAGTATGAGCCGGTCGGCGTCGCAGCCGCCGGTTTCACCCAGGAGGCCAAGGCGGCCCTGGTGCTCGACACCCTGCAGCTCAAATCCGGGGAAGGGAAGGATTTCAACATCGTGTTCCAGTTGAAGGATGAGGCTTTGGCGGAGCAGGAGTTGTTCCTGCGTGCGGATGTCATCAACAGCGATCTGGAGAAGAAGGAATCGTTTGTTTCCGCTACCAGCGTGGTGCAAAGGGTAAGCGGCGTCACTGCAAGGACCGCGGCGCAAAAACTGGTGGCGGTGCCGGGTCAGGTGGTACCGATCCCGCTGATCGTGACCAATACGGGGAACGTGCGGGAACTTTTTTCCATCAAGGCAACCGTTGCCGGCAACGCGGCATATTCCTTCTTTGACGACCTGAACCGCGACGGCAAGAAGCAGGCGGGCGAGCCGGTCATCAATCACGTCGGTCCGCTGTCGCCCAAGGAAGAGGCCTACGTCTTGCTGGAGATCGAAACCCCGGCGTCCGCCAATGATGGAGCTGTGGCTCCCGTATCGGTCTTGTTCGAGCCGGAGATCGCCACCGACCGAGCCGCGGCCGTCAACCTGCAGCTCATCTACTCGCGTCCCATACTGGAGCTGTCAATGGCGGCCCAGGGGGGAAGGCTCAAGCCGGGCGAGGTCTCTTCCCTGGAGCTTAACTGCGTCAACCGCGGCTCCAACCTGGCCAAACAGGTGACCTTGCAAAGCATCCTTCCCACCCAGCTGGAACTGGTCGCCGCCGACCCGACCTTCTCCAGGGTGGATAACGGCACCTATATCTGGCGCTTCGATGAACTTGGGGCGGGGGAGAAGCGCAACATCAGGGTCACCTACCGTGTCAAGCCCGGCATAGCAGTCGGAACCAACATGCAGCTTAAGAACCTGTTGAACTATCAGGACCCGCTTGGGAACAGATACTGAGGTGAAGAAGGACGGCCGGGAACTTCGCTCTACGGTGGCAAGCCGCTGCAGGCGGACAGGTCGAGATCAGGGGGTACTGGTCGAAACGGTGACGGTCAAGCGCGGGGACGGACTCGCGAAGCTCTCCCGGAAACATCGGCAGGATAAATGGAGGGTAAATCTTGAAGCACCGCACTAAAACCGGCACGAAGGATGTTCTCGAGGTCTGCAAGGGGGTGGAGCTTGCCTGCGCCAAGCTGTACCACTATTTTGCCGACCTGTTCAAGAACGACAGGGAGAGCCTCCTGCTCTGGCTCAACGCCGCGATGGAAGAGGAGAACCACGCCAGGCTGTTCGCCCTGGTGGACAAGTTGCGGCACGACGACATCATCGAGCCGATTCAGATCGATCTGGCAGAGGCGGAGGTGACGCTGCAGCAGGTCCGGTCACTGGTCAGAAAGGTGAAGAAGAACCCCCCCTCCATGGAAGAGGCGTTGCGGCTCGCCATGGAACTGAAAGCCAACCTGGACGCCTTCATGATGGAGAACGTGATAACCTTCTCGCACAAGTCTTTCGAGAAATTATTCCAGCCGATCACCAACTCCGACAACAAACACCTTGAGGCGCTCCAGAAAGCCTACCACCGGATCACGGCTTAGCGGGATAACGGCTTGCCCCTGGTACCCGGCGCGGCAGCTTTCATCCCACTGTCGCCGACCGGAATCGTCGACTAACGTGCCGCCGGCTGGTAGAAAGCGGCGGCGTTGTCATAGAAAACCTTCTTAGCCTTTTCTTCCCCCAAAGCCTCAACGACCTGGAAAAAATCCTCATCAGCGTACGGGCGCGCCGCCCGAGTGGAAGGCAAGTCCGTGCCGAACATCAAGGCATCCGGATTTGCCGAATAAAGCTCCTGCAGCGCAGCCGGCACTGCAAAATCCACTCTGCCAAATCCTGTCGCCTTGACACGAACTCCCGCCTCGGCAAGCTTGAGGAGCACAGGAAAGCCTTCGCTCGACAGGCCGAGGTGGTCGATACTCACCGCCGGAAGCGCAACCAATGTCCGGTAGAGATCTCCGATGTCCTTGGAGTCGGCATAAAGTTCGACATGCCAGGAGACGATTTCGTGCACTCGCCTCGCCATCCTGTCAAGATGCTTGATTTCTTCAGACCCCCCTCGTTTGAGATTGAACCTGACTGCCCTGACGCCGGCTCTGTCCAATTCGACTAACTCGTCATCTGAAACCGAGGCCGGTAACTGGGTCACTCCCACGAAGGAAGGACCCAGTGCTCCGAGTGCATCGAGCAGGTAGCTCTGGTCGAACGCCTGGAAGGATCCCGATACAATGGCGCCTCCCGCGAGGTGATAACCGTTCATGCGGGTGATGTAGTCGAAACAGGTGAGTTCATCCGGCAGGTAGCCGTTATTGGCAACAAGTGGGAAGCGTTTGTCGATGATGTGAAAATGGCTGTCGAATATTTTGAAGTTTCCCTTGTCCATGCTCCGGTCTCCTCAATGGTGTTGTCCCGGTCCCGCGGTCGCTCCCCGGAGCCGTCAGTTGGGGCCGATGCGCAGGCTTCCCTTGGCTATGAAAACCTCGCGCAGAAAACAGATCAGCCCTATGACCAGCAACAGCATCGCCAATATGAAGAGAAACGCTATCGGGATCGACATGTCGTAGCGCAGGTAATCGCCCAAAAACAGCAGCGCGATGACGGCGCAGACCAGTAACGCGGTACTGGTGGAGAGAAAGATCGCGTGCCCGATCAGGTCCGCCCGGCGCGACAGGGTGGCAAGGTAGCCGTGCAGTTTTGGCACCGCCTCGGGGGGCGCAATTTCCAGTTTTGCCTCGTGAACGCGGGCACGGTCGATGACGCGAGCCAGCCTGTTGGTCATGACGCTCAACATGGTCCCGATGGCGGTGAGCAGGAAAACCGGCGCGACGGCGAGCTCGATGACATGCGCCACGGCACCTACAGTTCTAAAGTCACGAAACACTATGCCTCTCCTTTCCTGTTCTCAGGTTTCGAATCTTTTCTCTATCTCTTCCCTGACCTGATCAAGATCGAAACCCTTCAGGGTGATCAGGTCGTTCATGACAGGGTCGAGCATCGCGTTGGCGGAGTTGATTGCCGCTCTTTTCTGTATAATTTCCTTCAGCGCCTTTTCCCGTCCTGCCTGGCTGAGTAGCTGGTCCGAGCGCGCGTTGTAAAAGCGGTGGATCAGGAAGTTCCTGGCTCTCTGGGCCTTGCGCAGGTCGTCGACTGCCTGGTCGGTGAAGCCGACCTTATGCTTGATCTCTTCCATCAGGCGGCCGAGGGTCTGCGATCCCAGGTTTTCCATGGACCCCCGGAACTCCTCATCCGACAGCGTCCCTCCGCTCAGATCGATGAGGAGAGTGACGATGAAGGAGATGTACAGCTCGAGCCTCTGTGAATCCTGTACCGCCGCACCCATTTCCAGGTAAATCAGGTTGAGCGGACTGCTGTTGACCGTGATGCCCCGCATGGCAATGCCGCCTTTAGTATGATCTGGAACCGTCGGCCAAAATTATCATAAATCATCCGGATCACAAACTGTAAATGTGTGCCCATGCTCCTCACCACCAGAGGCGCTGGCGTAAAGTTAATCCTGATGAGCGCTGATCTCGCGCCGAAAAAGCTCCCTCCCCTTCCAGGGGCACAGCCATTAAGTTACCCGATTAGCGCTGATCTTCCGCTGTTCAGGTCCCTCCCCCTTCAAGGGGGAGGTCAGGAGGGGGATGGGGGTGTTTTGGCACCGGAGTGCCCATCCCCACCCCCACCCTCCCCTTGAAGGGGAGGGGGTTTTTCAGCGGAAGATTGACGCTAATCGGGTAACCTTGATGGCAGTGCCGGCTGCCATGATCTTGCCGCAACCACAAAGGCCCGGGATGTTGTAATATGTCGAATAATATATCTATTTCCCTGTCTTGCTTCACCTGTGACCCCCTTGCGTACCGGGAAGCTCCCCGGATCATGCAGGCGTCGTCTCCCCCGCGCCCCTCAAAACCGCGGGTCGACTGCGCTTTTTTATGTGCGATGGCTGTAAACTCTGCTATAATCGCACGGTTTTAATTAATCTTTGACGCCCCCTTCTGGTGGGGATGCATATAGAGAAGCTCACTGGCCGGGCTTACGGCCGACACAAAAATGGGCACGAGTTGCGCTGGAGCTGACTTCGGCGCGACACGGCCCCTAACGAAAGGAAGTAAAAATTTATGTCAAAAAAGATGCTGATTAATGCGCTGCACGCCGAGGAGGCGCGGGTGGCGATCGTCGAGGACGGACGCCTTGTGGATCTGGACGTGGAGATCGCCGGTAACGAGCAGATCCGCGGCAACATCTACAAGGGGGTGGTGGTTCGCGTTGAACCGGGGCTGCAGGCGGCCTTCGTGGATGTCGGTCTCAAGAAGCTCGGCTTCCTCCAGATGGGCGAACTGCACCCGGAAAACTGGAAGTGGCGCGACGACGTCCCCGAGGACCAGAGGCACCGGCGCCCCCGCATCCAGGAGGTGTTGAGGAGAGGTCAGGAGCTGATCGTCCAGGTCGAGAAGGGGGAGCGGGACAACAAGGGATCCGCACTCACCACCTACGCTTCTCTGCCGGGGCGCTACATGGTGCTGATGCCGGGAAGCGATTCCTCCGGCATCTCCAGAAAGGTTGAGGCCGAGGGGGAGCGCAAGAAGCTCAAGGAAATCATCTCCGAGATGACCATTCCCGAGGGTTACGGCTACATCATCAGGACCGAGGCGATGGGGAGGAGCCGGGAGGAGCTCCAGAAGGACCTCGATTCCCTGATCAGCCTCTACGAGGGAATCAAGTCGCAGGGTGGCGCCATGAAGGGGGCCGGGCTCATCTACCAGGAGTCGGCCCTGATCATAAGGACCATCCGCGACTATTTCTCGGCGGACATCGACGAGGTCCTGGTGGACAGCAAGGATGTCTACAGGGACGTGCGCGAGTGCCTGAAGGAGATCGATCCGCAATTCGAGAAGCTGGTCAAGATGCACCAGGAAAAGCGCCCGATCTTCTCCCGCTACCAGCTGGAGGAGCAGATCGACCTGATCTACGAGAAGAAGGTGCCGCTCAAGTCCGGGGGCTCCATCTTCATTGAGCCGACCGAGGCGCTGGTATCGATTGACGTCAACTCCGGCAAGTCCACCGGCGAGAAGGGGGTGGAGGACACCGCCTTCAAGACCAACATGGAGGCTGCCGAGGAGGCGGCCAGGCAGCTTCGCCTGCGCGACCTGGGGGGGCTGATCGTCATCGACTTCATCGACATGCGCGACAGAAAGCATAACGCCGAAGTTGAGAAGACCATGAAGACGGCGCTCAAGGCGGACAAGGCCCGGGTCAACGTCTCCCGGATCTCCGAATTCGGCCTCCTGGAGATGTCCCGTCAGCGCATCCGCCAGACCCTGCACCAGGCGAGCACGCTGGAATGCCCGCACTGCGACGGCAGGGGAAAGGTGAAGTCGGTCGAGGCGATGGCGCTCTCCTTCCTGAGGAAGGTGCACGCCGCGGCGGCCAAGGGGACCATCGGCGAGGTGGTGGGGAGCCTGCCGCTGGAGGTCGCCTACTACCTGTTGAACCGCAAAAGGCACGAGCTGTCCCAGATCGAGATCGATTACGACATCGAGGTCACGGTGAAGGGAAAGCCTTCCTACCTGCTGAACCAGATGGATCTGGAACTTGTCAAGAGGGAGAAGCTCCCCCAGGAGGAGCTCCCCCAGGAGAGAATTCCGGCTCGTGCTCCGGTCAGGGAAGAGGCCGCCGCGCCGCAGGAACCCGTTGCCGCCGAGGGACGCAAGAAGAAAAAGAGGGGGAAAGCCAAGCCGCAGGTGGAACACGAAGCCGCTGTGGTTACCGAGCCTGTACCGATTGCCCTGGCCGTGGAGCCCGGCGGCGCCGAAGGCGTGATAACGATCGAGGGAGAGGAGGAGCAGAAGAAAAAACGCCGGCGCAAGCGCAAGCGGGGGGGCAAGGGGCTCTCGGCTGAGGCTGCGGCGGCTGCCGGGGAACATCCCGCCGGTGAGGCTGTCGAGGTGGCTGTCGATCTTCCCGCCGGACTCCCGGGTGCAGTGCCTGGAGAGCTTCCCGCGGCGGCGCAAGCCGTAGAGCACGCCGCAGAGCACGCCGCAGAGCCGGTTGCCGGGCAGCTTGCAGGCGAAGAGGCCGGCGAACAGCTCGCAGGCGAGGTCGGCGAACAGCTTGCAGGCGAGGCCGGCGAGGAGGCGAAGAAGAAACGCCGGCGCAAGAGACGGCGCGGCGGGAAGTCTCATGAAGCTGCACCCCACGAGGCGGATTCCCAGGTGGCCGAGCAGCAGGGCGGCATGGAGGCGACGCAATACGCTGCCATGTCGGCAGGGGGCGCCACACCGGCCGAGGCTGCCGCACTTGAGGCCGTCAGCCCGATGGAGGCTGGGGCACCGTCACCTGTCGAGAACTCGGCTCCCCATGAGAAGCCGAGGAAAGGGCGTCCGCCGCGCGGCCGCAAGCCGGCTGCAGAGCCGGTTGCAGCAGCGCCGGTTGCAGCAGCGCCGGTGATACCGGAGGCAGCGGAGGTGCCGGCAGAGGCGTTTGCCGGGGCGATACCGGTTGCCGCCGAGGTGGTGGCACCTGCCGCCAAGGCCAAGAGAGCCAGAGGCGCCCGTCCTGCCGCGGCCGCCGTATCCATCGGGACTGCCGGAGCCGAACCCGCCGTCGAGGTTAGCGAGGTCGTTGCGGTTGCCGACGCCGTGGAGATCTCCGACGTTGCCGGGACTGTCCCGGCTTCAGAGCCTGCCACGGCTGCCAAACCTGCAAGGGGAACCAGAGCTGCGAAAGCTCCTAAAGCTCCTAAAGCTGCAAAAGTTCCAGCGGGCGAGGTCGCCCGGGCAGCCGAAGCTGCGGCGGTTGTGGAGCCCGTGGCGACCGAGGTCGAGCCGGCTCCGGCAGCTGCCAAGCCGCGCGCGACGAAGCAGAAGGCGAAACCGGCCCGCGAGGCGGAGCCCGGGCAACCTTCGGCGGAACCGGCCGAGGAGCAACCGAAGAAGGCACGTGCGCCGCGCCGGAAGAAAGAAGAGACGCCGGTCTGATCGGCGCCGGTAAAGCGATGAAGAGCATCCTCCTTGCCGTCATCTTTTCCATCTGCTGCGCCGTGTCCGCATCGGCGGCCTCTCTTGATGAACTGACACCCTTCCTCTCAGGTCAGCACCTTGTCTGGGAGGAGTTCAGTGACGGCAGACGGCTCCTGAAGGAGAGCGGACAGCTGCTGTCCGGGGGGATCGTGATCGGTGCCGGCACGGAGTTCTCCATGACCCTCAGGGGGAAGGCCGAGATTTTCGGTGGAGTGGTCGACTATGACGGAGAGACCCAGGCGCCGGACCCGGTCCCGGTGCGAACGCAGGTGAACTACTTCGGTTTCAGGAATCAGTTCGACCTGGGTTACCGGGTCACCTCCGGAACTCTGGGGATCGAACCTTTCGGCGGGGTGGGGCACCGGTTCTGGCTGAGGGACCTGGAGAGTTCGACATCTTCGACCGGACGGCGGGTTTCAGGATACACCGAGCTTTGGCAGACGGGGTACGGCCGGCTCGGTGCGCGCGGGCGCTATCTTGCCCCCGCCGGCGTCTCCATCTTTGCCGAGGGGGGTGCCATGCATCCCTTCTACACCGGAAACACCGTTGACTTCGTCGGTTCAGGGACGACCACCTTTCGACCGCGTGGCAAGTGGAGCGGATTCGCGGAGACCGGCGCCACCTGGAGACAGCTGAAGGTTGCCCTCTTCTATGAGGGGTTCCGATGGTCGAAGTCTCCCGAAAAACCCGTGGGTGATAAGCGCTTCTTCCAGCCCGAGTCCAGCTCCGACCTTCTCGGAATGAGTCTCGGCTGGGCCTTCAGATAACCCGGTGCGCCGGCGCAAGCGGTTTCCCAAATGGAGCAGTTGGTCTACATAGCGCTGTTCGGCGCGGCTGGGTGCCTCTCCCGCTATTTTATTTCCGGGTGGGTCTACCAGCTATGCGGCAGAGGCTTTCCCTACGGCACCCTCGCCGTCAACGTATTCGGTTCCTTCCTGATCGGCCTTGCCATGGAGTTCTCGATCAGGAGCGCCCTGGTACCCCCGGCCCTGCGGGTTGCCTTCACCATAGGTTTTCTCGGGGGCCTCACCACCTTTTCCACCTTCAGTTTCGAGACCTTCCGCCTTCTTGAGGAGGGAGCTTTCGCCATCGCTTTTTTCAACGTCATGGTCAGCGTCGTTGTCTGCCTTGCCTGCACCTGGCTCGGCATCGTGGTGGCCCGGGCGCTGTGAGGTGCGCAGCGTTCGGATGAAGCTTGCCGGGCCTGCACCCTCCCGGCCCCTACTGCCATTAAGTTACCTGATTAGCGCTGATCTTCCGCTGAAAAACCCCCTCCCCTTCAAGGGGAGGGTTGGGGTGGGGATGGGGCAACTCCGGTGCCAAAACACCCCCATCCCCCTCCTGACCTCCCCCTTGAAGGGGGAGGGACCTGAACAGCGGAAGACTTTGCTCGATCCAAAAACAGACAATGGAGTTCAATATGAAAACCGAAGTGGACAGAGATGTATTCAGGGATGACATGCTTGGTGAGCAGGTGCTGCTGAGGATCTTCATTGGCGAGAGCGACCGGTTCGGGCATATCCCGCTCTACGAGGCGCTGGTGGAGTTGTTCCGCAAGGAAGGGTTTGCCGGGGCCACGGTGCTGCGCGGCGTGGCAGGCTTCGGTGCCCACAGCATGTATCACACGGACAGGCTTTTGCGCCTCTCCTCCGACCTCCCGATGGTGCTGGAGGTGGTGGATAGCAAGGAGCGCTTCGACGCCGTGCTCCCCAGGGTAGAGGAGATGATGGACGGCGGCATGATCACCATGGAAAAAGTCTCCGTCTGGCGTTACGCGCGAAAGCGCGAGGCTTGAAAGGAGTCCCCCATCTGCTACACTTCCAAATATTCATGAAAAGGAGCAGATGATGGGCATGCTTGACAACCTGAGTCCCGTCTGGATCGAGAACCAGTACCAGATCTGGAAAAGCGAGCCGGACAAGCTTTCCCGGGAGTGGCGCTCCTTTTTTGCCGGTTTCGAACTCGGCTTCGCCAAGGAGGCGCCGGTTGCGGCTCTGGCCATCGAAGATGCGCTGAAACATTCCGCCGTGCAATCCCTCATTTACCGCTACCGCGACATAGGGCACCTGCTGGCCTGCACCGATCCCCTTTCCCCTTGTCAGATGGAGCACCCGCTCCTTTCGCTCTCCGCCTTCGGCCTTGACAATTCCGACCTTGATAAGACCTTCCATACCCGTCGCTTCATGAAGCAAAGCGCCACATTAAGGGAGATCGTGCAGGTGCTAAGGAGCACCTACTGCGGCTCCATCGGCGTCGAGTTCATGCACATCCAGGACCCTGAAGAGCGGCAGTGGCTGATCGACCGGATGGAGCCCAACTGCAACAGGGGGAGCGTGAGCGCCGATGCCAGGCTGATGATCCTGAAAAAGCTCAAGGAGGCGGCGCTCTTCGAGCGCCAGCTGCAGAAGAAGTTTCCCGGGCAGCCCCGCTTCTCGCTGGAAGGGGGGGACGTCCTGATACCGTTGCTGGACACGGCCATCAGGACGGCAGCCTCGCTCGGGGTCACCGATGTCGTGCTCGGCATGCCGCACCGGGGGCGCCTGAACGTGCTGGTGAACATCTTCGGCATGCCTTACGAGAACATGTTCGCCGAGTTCGCCGACAACGCGGAATACGGCGTGGTCGGCGAGGGGGATGTGAAATACCACAAGGGATACTCCGCCGACCTCGCCCTCCCGGAGGAGCGCTCCATCCACCTGACCATGACCGCCAATCCGAGCCACCTCGAGGCGATAGACCCGGTGGTGGAGGGGAAATGCCGGGCGCGCCAGGATCGTCTCGGCGCAGGGGGGGACGCCAGGGTGCTGCCGCTTCTGATCCACGGGGACGCGGCGTTCGCCGGCCAGGGGGTCGTGGCGGAGACCCTGAATCTCTCCCAGCTTGCCGGCTACGGTACCGGCGGGACTCTGCACATCGTGCTGAACAACCAGATCGGCTTCACCACGCTGCCGGCGGACGCGAGATCGACCCACTACGCCACCGACGTGGCGAAGATGGTGAGGGCGCCGGTCTTCCACGTCTACGGCGACGATCCGGATGCGGTGGTGCATGCGACGCAACTTGCCCTGAGCTACCGGGAGCGCTACCGCAGGGATGCGGTGGTGGAGGTGATCTGCTACCGCAGGCATGGCCATAACGAGGGGGATGAACCGTATTTCACCCAGCCTCTCATGTACGACCAGATCAAGCTGCGCCCGCAGTTGCACGAGCTTTACGAGGTGGAGCTCTTGGGCGAGGGGTTTGCCGAGGAGGAACTGAAAGGGGTTGAAGCCGAGGTGGTCGAGTACATCCGGCAGGCCGACGAGCGCAGTGCGGCACCGATCGAATCGGCCTTCCTGGCGCGCTGGAGCGGGATGAAGCCCGGCGTTCCCAAGACGCCGGTGCAGACGGCGGTCGCAGTCGAGACCGTCCTGGAGCTCTCCGAGAAGCTCTGCCTCATCCCCGAGGGATTCGCCCCGCATGCCAAGGTGGCAGCACTCCTGCAGAAGCGGCGCGAGGCGGTGCTGAAGGGGGGACCGCTCGACTGGGGCAACGTGGAGACCCTTGCCTTCGCCACCCTGCTCGCCCAGGGGTTCCCGGTCCGTCTTTCCGGCCAGGACGTGCGGCGCGGCACCTTCAGCCATCGGCACGTGGCGCTCTTCGACCAGCAAAACGGCAACGCCTGCTACCCCCTTTGCCGTGTGGCCGGCGAAGGTGCGCGCTTTCGCGCCTACGACAGCATGCTGGCCGAATACTCGGTGCTCGGGTATGAGTACGGCTATTCATTGGAAGCGCCCGAGGCGCTCACCATATGGGAGGCCCAGTACGGCGACTTCTCCAACGGTGCCCAGGTCATCATCGACCAGTTCATCTCCAGCGGCGAGGCCAAGTGGGAGCGCTCCAGCGGCCTGGTCCTGATGCTGCCCCACGGTTACGAGGGGCACGGCGCGGAGCACTCCAGCGCACGCATCGAGCGCTTCCTCACCCTGGCCGCGGCCGGCAACATGCAGATCGTTTTTCCCAGCACCCCGGCGCAGCTGTTCCACGTGCTGAGAAGGCAGATGCTGCAGGGGTTCCGCAAGCCCCTGGTCCTGTTCACCCCGAAGAGCCTGTTGCGGCACCCGCTCTGTGCCTCGAAGCTGGAGGACCTAAGCTCCGGCAACTTCCAGCCGGTGATAGCCGAGCCCGCTCCCGGCGGCGAGGTGCAGCAGGTACTGATTTGCACGGGAAAGATCTATTACGATCTGACGGAGCGAATCGTGAAGGACGAGGTGAAGGGGACGGCGCTCGTGAGGGTCGAGCAGCTCTATCCACTTCAGACCGATCTGCTGCAGGGTGAACTCCAGCGATACCCGAGCGGGACCCCATTCAGCTGGGTTCAGGAGGAGCCGCACAACATGGGCGCCTGGCCCTTCATGAGCCAACACCTTACCGAGATCCTGGGCGTCAGGCCCCGCTACGTCGGGCGGCCTAATGCCGCAGCGCCCGCATCCGGTTCGCACCGGCTGAACAAGGTCGAGCAGGAGCGCATCGTCAACGAAGCGCTGAACCTGTAAAGCGTCAGCGTCGAGCCCGTTGGAACTGTTCCAGCGTCATATTGCAGCAGCGTCAATCGATTCATCCCCACGGGAGAGCATCATGGATATAAAGGTTCCGGCAGTAGGCGAATCCATTTTCGAAGCGCTGATCGCAAGGTGGCTCAGGAAGGGCGGGGAGCGCGTAGTAAAGGATGAACCGCTTTGCGAGATCGAGACGGACAAGGTGACCCTGGAGGTGAACGCGGAGGCGGAAGGCGTCCTCTCCATCCTGGCCCGGGAGGGGGAAACGGTCAAGATAGGCGCGGTGATCGGGACCATCGATGAGAAGGGCGCCGAAGCCAGGCCTGAAGCGGAGGGAGCCGGAGCCAAACCGGAGGTGGGAGCAGCCGAGGCCAAGCCCGAAGCGGGCGCAGCCGAGGCCCGGCCTGTAACGGAAGCGGCCAGGGAACCGGAGCCTGCAGCTGGAGCAGGGAAGGAGCCCCAGCCCGGGGAGACCATCCCTCCCATGTCGCCCTCGGGTCGGAAGCTGGCCCGGGAGATGGGAGTCGAGACGCGCGAACTTAAAGGAAGCGGTCGCGGCGGCCGTGTCACCAGAGAGGATCTGCTGAGAGGAGAACCGGCGCAGCCGGCAGCTCCGTCCCAAGAGCCGTCTGCACCCTCCGCGGTCGAGGGAGCAGCGCCGCCGGCCCCTGCCCGGGGAGCGGTTCCCCAACCCGCCCAGGAGCCAGCCCCGGAGCCAGCGCCCCCGCGGGCCGCCGTGACTGCGCCGCCTGCCGCCCCGCAGGCGGAGCCGGAGCAGCGGGTTACCCGCAAGCCCATGACCCCGATACGCAGAAGGATCGCCGAGCGGCTCGTCTCCGCGCGGCAGCAGACCGCCATGCTGACCACCTTTAACGAGGCGGACCTGACCGAGGTATTGCGGTTGCGCAAAAAGCACGGCGAATATTTCCTGAAGCGCCACAACGTGAAGCTCGGGTTCATGTCGCTCTTCGTGCGCGCCTGCTGTCAGGCGCTGCAGGAGTTCCCGGAGGTGAACGCGAGCATCGAGGGTGACGACGTCGTCTACCATAACTTCTGCGACATAGGGGTCGCGGTTGGCGGCGAAAAGGGACTCGTGGTGCCGGTATTGCGGGGCGCGGAGTCGCTGACGCTTGCCGAGATCGAGCAGCAGATAGCCGGATTCGCCGAAAAGATACGCACCAACCGCCTCGCCATCGCCGACCTCGAGGGGGGGACCTTCACCGTCTCCAACGGCGGCGTCTACGGATCGCTCCTCTCGACGCCGATCCTCAACCCTCCGCAAAGCGGCGTCCTGGGGATGCACGCGATCCAGGATCGCGCCGTGGTCAGGGACCGCGAGATCGTGATCCGGCCCATGATGTACCTGGCCCTCTCCTACGACCACAGGATCGTGGACGGCAGGGGGGCGGTAGGCTTCCTGAAGCGGGTCAAGGAGTACATAGAGGAGCCGGAGGAGATGCTGCTCGAGGCTTGAGGACTACGAAAATTCGGGGGTTTAAAAGCATGTCAGAAGAAATTTTCGACTTGATCGTGATCGGCGCGGGGCCCGGCGGCTACGTGGCCGCAGTAAGGGGAGCCCAGCTCGGCATGAAGGTGGCCGTGGTGGAGAAGCGGGAGACCATGGGAGGGGTCTGTCTCAACGAGGGGTGCATCCCGAGCAAGGCGCTGCTGGACTCAAGCGAACTGTTCCACCTGGCCCGGAACCGCTTTGCCGGCCACGGCATCGACATCGCGCCACCCTCTTTGAACCTGGGGCAGATGATGGCGCGCAAGGAAGACGTGGTGAAGAAGCTCACCGACGGCGTCGCCTTCCTGTTCAAGAAGAACAAGATACAGAGCTTTCTCGGCGCGGCGAGGTTGATGGGAGCCAACGCCGAAGGGGTGCAGCAGGTCGAGGTGACCGGCCAAGCGGCGGCGCAGCTTTTGGGAAGAAAGGTGCTGCTTGCCACCGGGAGCGAGGCGGTGCCGTTGCCGGATCTCCCCTTCGACGGCGACTCCGTGGTGAGCGCGCGGGAGGCGCTTTGCTTTGGCGAGGTGCCGGGACACCTGCTCGTGGTCGGAGGCGGCTACATCGGCCTTGAGCTCGGCTCGGTCTGGCTGAGGCTGGGAGCCCAGGTGACCGTGGTTGAGATGCTGCCGCGCCTGGTGGCGGGAAGCGACGGCCAGATCGCCGACACCCTGATGCGCTCCCTCAAGAAACAGGGGATGCGCTTTCTCATGGGGGGGAAGGTTGCCGGCGTCGAGAAGCGGGAGGGGAAACTGCTGGCACGGGTGGAGCTTGAGGGGGGCATGCAGGAGATCGCATGCGACAAGGTGCTGGTGGCGGTCGGCCGCAGGCCGCTCACCGCGGGGCTGGATCTTGAGAAGCTCGGCGTGGAAATGGAACAGGGGCGCGTCGTGGTGGATGCCGACTATCTTACCAGCGTGCCGGGCATCCATGCCATCGGCGACCTCATTGCCGGCCCCATGCTGGCCCACAAGGCGATGGACGAGGGAGCGGTCTGCGTCGAGAGGATGAAAGGGGAGCCGAGCCAGGTCGACTACGGCTGCATCCCGGGGGTCTGCTATACCTGGCCCGAGGCGGCCTCGGTGGGGAAGACCGAGGAATCGCTCAAGCAGGAGGGGATCGCCTACCAGAGCGGCAAGTTCAGCTTCATCGCGAACGGCCGGGCCCGCTGCATGGACGAGACCGACGGCTTCGTCAAGGTGCTCGCCGAAAGCGAGGGGGGGCGGGTGCTCGGCGTTCACATCATCGGTCCGCGTGCCTCCGACATGATCGCCGAGGCCGTTACCGTGATGAGCTTCGGCGGCAGCGGCGAGGATATCGCCCTGACCATGCATGCCCATCCGACCCTTTCGGAGGCCTTCAGGGAGGCCGCACTGGATCTCGACAAGAGGGCGATCCACTCCTAAAAGCGAAAGCAGCGGAACCGCTGCTCCCCTGCACTAACTCCCTCCCCTTCAAGGGGAGGGTCGGGGTGGGGATGGGGGAATCCGGCGCCGAAAAGAGCCCCATCCCCCTCCTAGCCTCACCCTTGAAGGGGGAGGAGCTTGAAGCGGAATTCTGACGCTGCTCTGATAAGACCTTAACCGGGTGTCCGAACCATGAATTGCACCGATCTTGGAATCATCGGCTATGCCGAGGCGTTTGCGACGCAGGAGAGGCTGGTCTCTGAAGTGCTGCTGGGGGCAGAGGAGACGCTTCTGGTCCTTGAGCACCACCCGGTCTACACGATCGGCGCCGGGGGAGACCTGACAAACCTGCTCGACCCCTCCATTGCGGCGCTTCGGGTGAACCGCGGCGGGGACGTCACCTACCACGGGCCGGGACAACTGGTCGGCTACCCGATCATCGACCTGTCGCGGCGCGGCCGGGACCTGCACCGCTACCTGCGTTTCCTGGAGCAGTTCCTGGTGCAGCTCTGCGCCGACCTCGGGGTCACCGGCTTCACCCTCCCCGGGCGCACCGGCGTCTGGACCGGTCAGGGGAAGCTCGCCTCGATCGGGGTCGGCGTCAGGCGCTGGGTCTCGATGCACGGCTTCTCACTCAACGTCTCCTCCGACACTTCCGCCTTCGACCGTATCAACCCGTGCGGCATGGCGCAGTGCCGGATCAGCTCCCTGGCCCGGGAGCGGGGGTGCGAGACCCCCATGAAGGATGTGAAGGAACTGGTATTGACGCGCTTTGAGCATCTCCTGGAACAGCAACTTCCACGCCGCTAATGCATGATCCAGCTTCGCCTACATCGTCTTTTCAAGGAGGCTCGCATGCCGGAGACAGATTACAAGGTGACCGTAGAGAAACTCAGGTGGGTCTGTGATCCCGCTCTGTTCGGCTTCAAGACCACCGACGAGATAACTAACCTGGAGGGGAGCATAGGGCAGGAGCGGGCCCTCGCCTCGATCGACTTCGGGCTCGGCATGTCCAACGGCGGCTTCAACCTGTATCTCGCCGGCGACCCCGGGACAGGCAGGAGCACCACGATCAAAGGCCTGCTCAAGAAGCGGATCAAGAACAGCCCCCCCCCTGCCGACTGGTGTTACGTGCACAATTTCGAGGAACCCGATGCCCCGGTTGCGCTTTCGCTGCCGGCGGGGATGGGGAGCGAGCTGGCCGCAGACATGCGCGAGCTGCTCGATTACGTGCGCGGCAACATCCCGAGCGCGCTGGAGAGCAAGGAGTACGAGACCAACCGGGTCGCCATCATCGAGCAGTTCCAGGAGAAAAACGGAGAGATCTTCTCCGACCTGGAAAAGGATGCCGAGCAGAAGGGATTCGCGCTGCAGCGCACCGTTTCCGGCCTGGTCGTGGTCCCCCAGAAGGAGGGGCGCAACTTCACCCAGGACGAGTACGAGTCGCTGGAAAAGGGGGAGCGGGAAAGGATAGACGCCCTGGGACGTGAGCTCACCGAAAAGCTCAACGACGCGCTCAGGCAGGTCCGGGAGAACGAGAAGGCGCTCAGGGATGCCCTGGCGCAGCTGGACCGCGAGCTGGGGCTCTCCGCGGTGGGGCACCACCTGAATCCGCTCAAGGAGAAGTACCTGGGGTTCCAGAAGATCCTCCATTACCTGGAGAGCGTGCAGGAGGACCTCCTCCTGAACCTGGAGGATTTCAAGCCGCAGGCCCCGCCGCCCCAGATCCCCGGCTTGAAGCTCCCCAAGCAGGAGCCGAGTTTCGAGCGCTACCAGGTCAACGTCCTGGTGGACAACAGTCCCGACGACGGCGCCCCCATCATCTTCGAATCCAATCCGACCTACAACAACCTGTTCGGCAGGATCGAAAACATCATGCAGGTCGGGGGGGTGGCGACCACCAACTTCACCCTGATCAAGCCGGGTGCGCTGCACCGTGCCAACGGCGGCTACCTGGTCGTGGACGCGCGAGAGGTGCTGATCAACCCGTTCGCCTGGGAGTCGCTCAAGCGCTGCATCAGGAACTCCGAGATCAAGATCGAGGACGTTCTCGAGCAGTACCGCTTCATGACCGTGGTGTCGCTGAAACCGGAGCCGATCCCGCTGCACGCCAAGATCATCATGATCGGCTCGCTCTGGATCTACTACCTGCTTTTCCACCTGGAGCCGGACTACCGGAAGTTCTTCAAGGTGAAGGCGGATTTCGACAGCAAGATCAACCGCAGTCCCGCGGTCATGCAGGACTATGCGCTCTTCGTCGCCACCCACTGCAAGAAGGAGGGGCTGCTTCCCTTCGACGCCAGCGGGGTTGCGGCGCTGCTGGAGCACGCCTCGCGGCTGGTGGAGGACCAGGAGAGGCTCTCGGCGCAGTTCACCGAGCTTTGCGACATGATCCGGGAGGCGAGCTACTGGGCGTCGCGCGCCGAGGCCCGGGTGGTGGACCGGGCCTGGGTCAAGAAGGCGGTGCAGGCGAAGACCTACCGGAGCAACCGGATCGAGGAGAGGGTCCAGGAGTACCTGGCCCAGGGGACCATCCTGTGCGACACCGCCGGGAGCGTGGTGGGGCAGATCAACGGGCTCTCCGTCATTACCGTCGGCGACTATACCTTCGGCAGGCCATCTCGCCTCACCACCCGCGTCTCGCAGGGGCGCGCCGGGATGGTGAACATCGAGCGGGAAGTGAAGCTCTCGGGGCCGATCCACGACAAGGGGGTGATGATCCTGACCGGCTACCTGGGCGGCAAGTTCGCCCGCGACAGGCCGCTCTCCTTCTCCGCCTCCATCTGTTTCGAGCAGTCCTACGAGGGGGTCGAGGGTGACAGCGCCGCCTCCACCGAGCTCTATGCCCTGCTCTCCGCTTTCTCGGGGCTGCCGATCCGGCAGTCGATAGCGGTAACCGGAAGCGTGAACCAGCATGGCCAGGTGCAGCCTATCGGCGGGGTCAATTACAAGATCGAGGGATTCTACGCGGTCTGCAAGGCGAAGGGGCTCACCGGGGATCAGGGGGTGATCATCCCCAAGCTAAACGAGCGCAACCTGATGCTGAACGACGAGGTGGTGCAGGCGATCGAGGCGGGGAGGTTCCATCTCTGGAGCGTGACCGACGTGGATCAGGGCATCGAGATCCTGACCGGCGTTGCTTCGGGAAAGCCGGACGAGAACGGCAGCTACCCCGAGGGGAGCGTGAACTTCCTGGTGGATCAGAGGCTCAAGGCGATGGTGGAGAGCATGCGCCGCTTCTCCCAGCCTCAGGAGAAAAGCGATGCAAAGAACGAAGTGGTAGTGGTTAAAAGCAACCCGCTTGAGTAGCTGCACTTGGCAGGATCGGCACCGAGCCCACTCCCCCCTGAAAAGGGGGGGTGGCCGCATGAGGTAAGACACCATTGGCAAGACGCTGCTTTCTGATCGTAAATCCCACCTCCGGAACCTTTTCCCAAAGCAAGATAGACCACGTCATCGCGGCCCTGACGCGAAGCGGGTTGGACCCGGTTCTGCTGCCGACCGGAAACCCCATGGATCCGGCACTCTTCGCCTCGCGCATCTGCGCCGAGATTCCCGACCCGCTCATTGCCGTGGCGGGCGGCGACGGCACCGTGAACGGGGTGCTGAACGGCCTGGCCCCCGGTGCGGCTACCCTGGGGGTGATTCCGCTTGGGACCTCTAACGTGCTGGCGCGGGAGCTGCAGATCCAGAGCGTCGACCATGCCGTAAGGCTGCTGGCAGGCGGGAAATCGCGCAGCGCACCGGTGGGCGAGCTCCAGTGCGCCGGCCAGAAAAGGCGTTTTCTGCTGATGGCCGGTATCGGTGTCGACGGCGCAGTGGTCCAGGGTGTGCGGCTGCGCGAAAAGAGGGTGATCGGCAAGGGTGCCTATTTTCTCTCCGCCCTACGCGTCCTCTTGGCCTGGGACGGCAGCGAACTGCAGGTAGTCGGCGGCGGCAGCAGTTTTTCCTGTCACAGCGTCATCGTCTGCAATGCCGCCCGATATGGCGGCAACTTCCTGCTGGCACCCGGAGGCGACATCTTCAGCCCGGGGTTTCAGGTGGTCTGCATCAAGGGGGGGCGTCTCAGCTACCTGAAGCTCGCTTTGCTGCTGGCGCAGGGGAGGGTTCGAACCGACCGCTCTGTCACCTTCCTGGAGGCGAGCGAGCTGGAGATATCGGGTGGCAAGGCGATCCAGCTGGATGGCGACTATTTCGGCCGCGGGGCGGTGCAACTCAGGTCGATCCCCGACTTCGTACGCCTGATCGTGTGACAAACCCCATTGCCGCACAAGCCCCCTCTCCCTTGATGGGAGAGGGCTGGGGAGAGGGTGAAAAGCCCGTACAAGCCTCACCCTCCCCCCACCCCCTCCCTTGATGGGAGGGGGTGGGGGGAGGTAGGAGCTTAACTTAACCCGATTAGCGCTGATCTTCAGTAACGCTGGGTGCGGCTGAAAGTCCCCCTTTGAAAAAGGGGGATTTAGGGGGATTTGCAGTCAGTTGCAAAGCTGCACTCTGTGGCGCCTTGGGCGAAAATCCCCCCCGACCCCCCTTTTTCAAAGGGGGGAGCGAGTATCGAGCCTCGTACTGAAGATCAGCGCCAATCGGGTAACTTAATGGCAGTGACCCCCAACCCTCTCCTTGAAGGCCTTGAAGGGGAGGGAGTTCTTCATCGGGATGTCGGCACCAACGGATCATGAAATGCCCGAGCCGAAAGGACCGCTTTTTATGCCTTGACAAAGCTCTGATAGTATTGGATTAATGTGCAAAAAAAGCGTGTGGCCGGCATCTGCAAGGCGGAGCGGACGCAGGCGTCTTGCGACAGGATCGTTAATGCAAGGGAGTGGGCACCGTGGCTAATGCTAAAATACTGCTCGTGGATGACACCAGGCTGGTACTGGAGCTGGAGAAGAGCTTCCTGAAGCTCTCGCAGGTGGAGGTGGTCACCGCGGCCAACGGCGCCGAGGCGCTGGAACTGATCAGGAAGGATCCCCCCGACCTGATCTTCATGGACATGAACATGCCGGTCATGGACGGGCTTGCCTGCTGCACGCAGCTCAAGGCAGATCCTTTCCTCTCCGGCATACCGGTGGTCATGCTGACCACGGCGGGGAGGGACGGAGACCGGGAGCGCGCCGCCAAGGCCGGGTGCGACGACTTCCTCACCAAGCCGATCGACCGCCGCGAGTTCCTGGAGATGGCACGCAAGTATACCGAGGATGTGGACCGGCGGGAGCTGCGGATCCCCTGCCTGATCCCGGTGCTCTTCCTGCTTGGCAGAAGCCCGGTCTCGGCCCATGCCCTCGATATAAGCGACGGCGGCCTCTTCCTCGCCAGCTTGGAGCAGGTGCAGGAAGATAGGGCGATCAAGCTGGCGCTCTACCTTCCGGCGCTGAAACCGGTTCTGATGGAGGTGTCCGGCAGGGTCGCCTGGGTCAACGAGGAGGGGAATCGGCTCAACTCCAGCCTTCCTCCCGGATTCGGCGTGGAGTTCCAGAGCATGGAGGAGCACGAAGTTGCGCTGCTGAAATCGTTTCTCGACGCAGAGGCTCTGATCCGCTCCGGCCACGGCGCACGATTCTAGAGCTACTGCTTCAACCGCGCGTGGCTCTTGCGTCTACCTTAATCTTAATCTTAATCTTGATCTTAATCTTAATCTTGATCTTAATCTTAATCTTAATCTTAATCTTAATCTTAATCTTAATCTTAATCTTAATCTTAATCTTAATCTTAATCTTAATCTTAATCTTAATCGGATAGAATCAGCGTCAGTCGAAACCAGGCCCAGACCAGCCCCGCCGTGACCCAGTTCCCCACCCGGTTGTCGATGAGCCGCGCCAGGAAACGGTCGTGGAGCGCCAGAAATATCCCCCCCCCTGCTTCCCCTTTCCCGAAATAGAGATCCAGGAAAAAAGGTATCTGCCAGGCGTTTGATCGGACGTAGGCCCCGGTCTGGTACCAAAGCCGCCTCCTTTCCGCGCGCGGCAGCGCGGCGATCCCCTCTCTCAGCGGAACCAGAAACGGTCCGAGCCTCAGCCTCCTGGCGGCGTGCTGGCTCCGGTAGCTCTCCCTGAGCGACTGGAGCAGCCCCAGGTGGCCGATGGCGGCGAGGTCCATCAGGATGGCGTTCAGGGTCTGTCTGGGGAGGAGCCCCTCGCCCAGGAAACGGCGGGGCGAGGTCTTGATGCGTGAGGGGAGCAGCAGCCATGTTCCGCTCTGCCGGATCCGCTCGGCCAGGAAGGTGTCCTCCATGAGCGGGAGCGTGGTGTCGAAGGGGCCGATCTCGGCGAAAAAATCGGCGCCGATCAGGAAGCCCTGGTCGCCGTGGGTGCAACCCGGGCGGTCCAGTCTCGCCTTGGCGCCGTAGAAGCGGTAGGGGAGGGGGGGCTCCGTTTCGAAGTGGAACTCAAGGGCGAAGTGTCCGGCAACCCTGGCATTTCCTCCCCGGGCCCCGGCCGCCAGCGCGTCCAGCCCCTTTCGAAACGAGAGCGGGTCGGGGAAGCTTGAATCGATATGCAGGAAGAGGAGCTTTTCCGCGCGGGCAACGCCTGCGGCGAGGTTCATCTGCCCCCCCCTTCCTCTGGCCCCCTCGATCACCCGGACCGGGAAGGGAAGCCCCGCCGAAATCCTGGTTGCTTGAGCGACGCTGTCGTCGTCCGAGCCTCCGTCCGAGATGATCAGCTCCATCCGGACTTCCCGCTGCAGCGCCAGGGCGCCCAGGAAGGGGGCTATGTTGGTCTCCTCGTTGATAACCGGCACGATGACCGAGAGTTCGGGGCGCTGCTCAAAGGACAAGGCTGTCCGCCTTTTGCACCAGGTTCGGCAGGTCCGGCTTGGTCAGGATGTCGCTCGCGCCGAGGCTTTTCCACTTCGACTTGTTGTCGTCGCTGGCCAGCGAGGAGAAGATCACCACCGGGATCTGGTCCAGCGCCCCCTCCTTCCTGATCAGCGAGGTGAGGTGCAGCCCGTCCATGCGCGGCATCTCGATGTCGGTGATGATCAGGTTCAGCAGGTCGGAGAGGGCGGCGCTGCCGTCGGCGCATCGCTCGCGGATGGCATTCACCTGGTCCCACGCCTCCTCGCCGTTTTCCGCCTCCAGCACGTTGTATCCGGCCAGGCGCAGCGATCCGCAGATGGTGTTGCGGATGAATTTGGAATCGTCGGCGACCAGGATGGTCTTCTCGCTGCGGTTCAGCGTCGAGTGTGCCGCCATCAGCTCGTCGCTCGGGGTGGAAAGCGCCTCGGCCGAGCAGAGCTCCGCTATGATCTTTTCGAAGTCGAGGATCAGTATGATGCGGTCCTCCATCTTCACGACCCCGGTTATATTGGCGTCGTGTATCGCCTTGACCGGCGGTTCCACGTTTTCCCACGATATGCGGTAGATGCGGGAGACGGAGTGGACCAGGATGCCGACCACGATCCTGTTGAATTCGAGGACGATGACGCGGTCCGCGGCGATACCGTCGGTGTTCTTGTTGAGCGACTGGGACAGGTCGATCAGCGTGATCACCTGGTCCCGCAGCTTGATCATGCCGCTTACGGCGGGATGCGAGTTGATCACCTTGCGCAGGTTGGGGAGCCGGATGATCTCCCTGACCTTGGCCACGTTGACGCCGAAATAGCAGGGAACAATGTTACCCTTGCCGTCGCACTCGTCAATCCTGAATTCCACGATCTCGAGTTCGTTGGTGCCGCTTTCCAAAAGGATTTTTTTCTTCGGTTCCATACACCCCCCCGTGCTGTTTTTGCCGACCAATTGTATTTACATCGGCAATCATGACAAAAGCATGAGGCAAATCTGCTTCTTCCCCCATCCCCACCCCGACCCTCCCCTTGAAGGGGAGGGAGGTTGAGTGGAAGGAGGTTGTTGTAGCGAAAGGTGGAATCTTATCCTGCGGAGTCGCGCCGGACGTCGACCCGGTTGTCGTAGAAGGTGCTTCCGCCGCCCAGGTCGGTGAGGCGCTGCGAGGTGAGCGCGTTGACGGAGCGGCTCCCGGGGGCAAAGGCGAGCCACCAGACACCTTCGGCAACCACCACGCCGCCTGGGACCTTTTCCGTCACGCTCAACAGGAAGGTCACCTCCCCGAGCTCGTTCCAGGCGACCACACGCTCGCCGTCGCCAAGCCCCCTTTCCCCGGCGTCGGCCGGATTCATCTTTAGGCGCATCCCCCCCTGCTTTTGGCGCAGATCCTCCTGCTCGTAGAACGAGGCGTTCAGCGCGAACGGGTTTGGCGCCGTCATGAGCCTGAAGGGGAGGGTGCCGTGCTCCTCATGGGTGGGAAGATAGCGAGGCAGGGGGATGGCGAGCCTTTCGTTGAGGATCTCGATCTTTCCCGAAGGGGTATGGTAGCCTTCCCGGTCGATGTTGAGCTCGACGGCCCGCCCGCTCCGGAAAGCGGCCAGATCGATCCCCTGCCGCATCGGGGAGGGGACGGCCAGGAGCCGGTCTATCATCTGATCGGCGCTCAGGGTGAAGATCTCCTCCTGGAACCCGAGCGCCGCTGCCAAAAGTGCGAAGAGCTGCCAGTTCGACCTGCTCTCCCCCACCGGCTCGATGGCGGCCTGGGCGCGCTGGATGCAGTAGGTGCCGTAGGAGCGGTAGATGTCGCTGTGCTCAAGCGACGAGGTGGCGGGGAGCACCAGGTCCGCGTAGCGCGCGGTATCGGTCAGGAAGCGCTCGTGCACCACGGTGAAGAGATCCTCCCGCGCGAGACCCTTCAGCACGGCGTTCTGGTCCGGGGTGACCGCCGCCGGGTTCGAGTGGTAGACGTAGAGTCCCATGACGGGCGGATCGGCAAGCCCGTTCAGGGCGTGCCCCAGCCGGTTCATGTTGATCAGGCGGGTCGGGCCCTGCATCAGGTCCTCCCGAAGCAGCATTCCCGTGGCGAAGGCCGCGCCGGTGGAGGTGTCCGGGAACAAGCCGCCTCCCTCCTTGCCGTAGGCACCGACCAGTGCCGGGAGGCAGCAGATGCACCTGACCGTCATGGCGCCGTTGCCGTAGCGCGACAGTGCGCTCCCCAGGCGTATGAAGGGTGCCCGGGCGGCGCCGTAGGCCTTGGCCATCAGCTCGATGGTCTCGACCGGAAGCCCGGTGAGGCGCGAGGTCTCAAGCGGGGTGTAATCCGGCAGCACCTCCCGCTGCAACTCGGGAAAACCCTGCACCTGCGCCGCGATGAAGGGGGCGTCGGTGAGGCCGTCGCGCGCCAGGATGTGCATCAGGCCGAGCGCCAGGGCTCCGTCGCTGCCGGGGCGGACCAGGAAGGTCCGGTCCGCGGCCCCCGCGGTAGGTGTCCGGTAGGTGTCGATGAGCCAGACCTCGCCCCCCTTTCGTTTGACCTCCTTCACGGCGTTGAGGAAATGGATGCTGGTCGCGGCCGCGTTGATGCCCCAGAGGATCAGGAGGTCGCTTTTGCCGGCGCTGTCCGGGTGCGGCGTCGCGGTCTGCCCCATGACCGCCTGCCAACCGGCGCCTTTTGCCGGCGAGCAGATGGTGCGGTCCAGCCGGGAGGCGCCCAGCCGGTGGAAGAACGGGTGCCCGGCGTTTCTCTGGATCACACCCATGGTGCCGGCGTAGGAATAGGGGAGGATCGCCTGCGCCCCGTATTTCGCGATGATCTCGCGCCAGCGCTCGGCGATGGTGGCGATCGCCTGATCCCAGGAGATGGGGGCGAACTCGCCGGCCCCCTTGGGACCGGTTCTGAGCAGGGGCGTGCTGAGCCTGAGAGGGGAGTGGACGCTTTTTTCGTAGTGCAGCATCTTCGGGCAGAGGGTGCCGCGGGAGAAGGGATGCTGCGGATCCCCCTGCACCCCGATCGCCTTCCCCTGATCCACCTGCACCAGCATGCCGCAGGTGTCGGGACAGTCGAACGGGCAGACGGATCTCTTGGTAACGGTGCTCATCGCTATATCTCCTTCACTCTCCGGAGGGAGGGTTTCTTGCCTCTTAATCAAGCTCCTTTTGTATGTGTTTTATGCAGTTTGAGCAATACAAATCTGGATGCTGCCGATTCCCCCCTCTCCCTGCCCCTCTCCCACCAGGGGCACTGCCATTAGGTTACCCGATTAGCGTCAATCTTCCGCTGAAAAACCCCCTCCCTTTCAAGGGGAGGGTTGGGGTGGGGATGGGGGGCAGCTCCGGTGCAAAAACACCCCCATCCCCCTCCTGACCTCCCCCTTGAAGGGGGAGGGACCTGAACAGCGGAAGATCAGCGCTAATCAGGGGTAAGTTTTGCCTCGTTCCCAAGCTCCAGCTTTTGCCTCGTTCCCAAGCTCCAGCTTTTGCCTCGTTCCCAAGCTCCAGCTTGGGAACGTAAGGAGTACGCGAAGCTCCGCTTCGCCAAAAGCTGGGCGGAGGCACCCCACCTGTCTCCCCGTCGCCATTTTCCTTTTCTATTGGCACCGATCCTGCTATAAACCCGGCATGGAAAAGGAGATCAAAACGGTAAGGCTGCGCGAGATCGCGGCGACCTTCTTCATGATCGGGGCCACCGGCTTTGGCGGCGGCATGGCGATCGTCGCGCTCATCGAGCGGCGCTGCGTGCATGACAAGGGGTGGCTCGGGCAAAACGAGTTCATGCACGGCCTCGCCTTCGGCCAGATCCTGGGACCTTTTTCCCTCAACACCAGCACCTTCGTCGGATACTATCTGCGCGGCACGCCAGGCGGGCTGGTGGCTGCCGCCTCGTTCATCGCACCTTCCTTCCTGATGGTTTCCGCGCTGAGCCTGCTCTACTTCCGCTTTCACGAGCTCCCGGAACTGAAATCGGCGCTATTGGGCTCAAACCCGGTGGTGATCGCCCTGATCGTGGTGGCCGGCATCGGCATGGCGAGAAGAAAGGCTGCCCGGCTGGAAGCTGCCACAGTTGCGGTCATCGCCTTCGCCGCCTCTACGCTGTTCGGGACGAGCGCACTCACGGTGCTGGTGATCGCCGGCTGCTGGGGACTCTGGAAAGGGTGGCGTACGGGGAGGCTCGGCTGATGGTAGGGATGCTCAAGCTGGCTTGGGTCTTTCTCAAGATCGGGGTGATCTTCTTCGGGGGCGGTTACGTGCTGATACCGCTTCTGCACCGCATCCTGGTGGACCAGATGCAGTGGCTTACCCTGAAGGAGTTCCTGGACGGCGTGGCGCTCTCCCAGCTCACCCCCGGTCCGCTCGCCATGCTCGCCACCTTCGCAGGCTACAAGGGGGCGGGGCTTCTGGGGGCGCTGGTCGCAACGGTCTGCATATTTCTCCCCGGCACGGCCCTGATGCTTTTCATCTCAAGCCGTTACGAGAGGTTTCGCAGGATCGAGGCGGTGAACCACTTTCTGGACGGCATCCTTCCCGCAGTGGTGGGGCTGGTCTTCGCAGCGGCCTTCAACCTCGGTCGGACCTCCCTTACCAGCGCCCGTGATTTCATCCTGCTGGGCGCGGGCTTCGCGCTGCTCCAGTTCACGGCCATAGCGCCTATGGCCGTGATCCTGGGAGCCGCCGTCGTAGGCCTGCTGCTGCATTTCAGCTGAAGCCGGCACTTGTAGAGAGAGTTCGCGCGCGGTTGCCGGCTAATTCCTGAGACGGGGGCGCGCAGTTGGCGGCTACTTCTTGTGACACTTCGCGCAGTTGCCGGCCGACTTGAAGGCCCTCTTGCCGTCGTGGCATGCGCCGCAGAATTTGCCGGCGTTGATGTCCGCCATCTTCATCACCGTGGACCCTTTTTTCATCTTGAAGATCTTGGAATGGCACTCGTTGCATTTGAGCCCCTTGCCGGCGTGGTCGTCTCCCTTGAAGGTGACCTTGCCCATCGAGGTGTTCCACTCCACGCTCTTGCCGGCGGAGACCGCCATGGCCTGCGCCGCTGCCAGCACTACGATAAGAGCTGCCGCCGTTGCCAGTTTTTTCATAATTCTCCTTTTCCTGCCGATATTTCTAATGAAGTCTGTATCTGATAGCACAGCCTGGTTGAATGTCAAGGGAGCTCCGAACCCCGGCCCGGGCCCAAAGCACCCTTATAGCTGCGCCAATCCTTGCAATTTTGCCCGGTTGCAGTTTAATGTGATAGCAGCAGCTGCCCCTTAATAAAGTTCGCCATGGATGGAAGCGCATGCAGGATGATTATTACGCCGCATACAGGGAGTATCTCCGGGAGGGGATGCGGATAGAGATAGGGATTCCGCTCTCCGGAGGCGGCATCTTTCGGGACTGGGCCATCATCAGCGAGTCCGGTGGGGACGAACTGCTGGTGCAGATTTCCCGGGACGTGCTCCCTGCCAACGTGCGGATCGATGTCGGCTCCATCCTTGACGTGAGCGTCTGGATCAACAAGGAAGTCTACACCTGCAGCGGCATCGTGACCGACAAGCAAGGCGGGAGAGTGCTGCGGATCCGGCTCTTCGGCAGCTTCACCTTGCGGGAGCGACGCCAGTTTTTCCGGATCAGACTCAACCTGCGGATGAAGTACGCGCTGATACACGACGGCAACAGGACCGACGTCGAGAAGGACTGGGAGCGCCGCAGGGACGTGGAGCACATGAAGTTCCAGGGTTATGACGACTTTGTGATAGCCGCGCAGGGCGCCCGCTACCGTCCCTCCATAAAGCTCGACTGGTACGAGATGCTCTGGGCCGAGGTAAATCTCGGGGGAGGCGGGATCTGCATCAACCTGCCGGAACCCGTGCAGCCGGAACAGCTTTTGAACCTCGAGATCCACCTGCCGCTTACTCCTGCGCGGCAGATCCAGGCCGTGGCGCAGGTCATTCACGTGATGAAGCCGAGGGTGCAACCGGGAGGGGGCGCCTTGTTCCCGGCAGGTATGCAGTTTGCCTTCCTGGACGAGCGGGACCGGGATCTGCTCTTTCGGCACATATCGGTGACGCAGATAGACCACCTGCGCCTGATGGCCGACCGGCGCGATCCCCCTGAGCAGCAGCCGCCGGCAGGCGAAACGGCGATGTGGCAGCAGGTCGTGCTAAAGGCTCTGTGGATGCTCCTCTTCCTGATCATGGCCTACTATCTCGCCAGGTATTTCATTGAGTACCGGCAGGCGGGTCCATCAGGCGAGATACAGAGAATCTATGAAAAGTCGATCAGGCAGTACCGTCACCAAGGGCAATGAAGGAGGGCGACTCTGGATACGGCCACAGATGAGCCGCCCTGCAGCACCGATCATTGACGCTGTCGCCGGTTGGCCGGTCAGCAGTTGCCTTGGCGGGGAAACTGGTCTATCATGGCGGCTCGCCGAACCGATCTCCATGTCAGTCAAGGAGGGAAAATGACAGTCAGAATGACCTTTGTACTGCTGGCTCTTCTCATGTGTAGCGGCATCTCTCATGGCAAGGAGGATAGGTGGAGCAACTTTGCCGAGGACGGCGATTTAAAGTACTACCTCGATCAGAAGTCGATCGTCCCGCTCCCCAACAGCGTCTATATCTTCTGGGTGAAGTCCGTTGCCAAGGACAAGAATTATTTCAAGGCAGAGTACAACCTGAACAACCTTTCCTACATACTGACAAACTACGAGCTGGACTGCGCCTTCTCAAGCTATAGGATCCGCGGCACCATCATGTTCGACAAGAACAGAAGGGAACTCAACAAGAGCGTTTCCGACGGCCCTGATTCGATGTTTGAGCCGGTACCGCCCGAGTCGGTGCTGGAACTGGTGCAGGATGAGATCTGCGTCAAGGAAGAGAGCGCCGACCTCCCCGAGACCGACGAGCCGTTGCCCGCCGCGCCGATCGCAGTCACTTTGCCGCTGGAATCGGCGGCAGCTGAGGACCCGGCACAAGCAGAGCCGCCGTCGATACAGTGACGACCGGCACCCCCTGGGCGGGACAGTTCCTGTTCCCCCGCGGAAGAGTCCCTCTCCCCTGGTGGGCATTACCAGTGCTAATCTTCCGCACACTGCGCAAACACCCCCTCTCCCTTGATGGGAGAGGGTTGGGGAGAGGGTGAAAAGCTGGAATGAGCCTCACCCTCCCCCCGGCCCCACTGCCATTAAGTTAAGCGGTGATTCCGTGAATCATGTAGGGTGGGCCGTGCCCACCATCAGGATGCGGTTGTGGTGGGCACGGCCCACCCTACCTCTCATTCCCTTAACTTAATCGCAGTGCCCCCCGGCCCCTCCCATCAAGGGAGGGGGAGACAACAGCAGAACCTTACCTTAATGGCAGTGCCCCTGGTGGGAGAGGGTTAGGGAGAAGGGGGATCCCGGCCGATCTGAATTGCCACCCACCCATCCACTTCTCCTCAGCATTAATTCGCAACTAAAGGCAACTGAAGGCAACTAAAGGAAGTGTAAAGATGACCAACATGATAAGCGCCGAAGGCCGCAGGCGGCTGCAGGAGCGCTACGACCTCCTTTGGGAAACCGAGAGACCGCGCATGGTCAAGAACATGGCCGAGGCGGCAGCCGAAGGCGACCGCTCGGAAAATGCGGAATATATCTATTCGAAGAAGAGGCTTCGCGAGATCGACCGGGAATTGAAGCATCTGGGAGACCGGCTCAAGGTGCTGAAGGTCGTTTACCCGCCGCTCAATCCCACCTCAGTCAGTTTCGGCTGCTGGGTAACCTACGAGGACGAGAACGGCGAAGAGCGCTGCTACCAACTGGTCGGCCCGGACGAATTCGACGTCAGTATCGGGCGGATCAGCGTCGATTCCCCGGTCGGTAAGGCATTGCTAGGTCGAAAGGTCGACGACGAGATCACCATCAAGCGTCCCGCCGGCGATCTCACCGTCACCATCCTTGCCGTCACCTCCAGCAAACCCGCCAAGTGATCCATCAACCGCTGCGAACTCTCATCCTTGTTGCCATTTTATCCTCCGCTGCAGCCTTCCCCCCCACTCCCCTCGCCCTCCGGGAGAGGGGCAGGGGTGAGGGCGGTGCCTAAGGCGATGAGCCGCTGCTCCCCGCCGACTCTATCCTGCCGAATAACAAGCTGCTAACCTTGCACAGCCGACCCGGCATTCAACTTTCCTGACTGCAGCATCCAATCCCGCACCTGTCTTAGAATGAGGCTTTGCTGTATTGGTAATTTAAAATTCTAGATATTTGAAAATGATTAATAAAGCTTGTTTACCTGCCGATGAGAAACATCAGAATGTCTTGGAGTCCAAACTACAGCTCGATGTCGAACTGACTGCCGTTACCGAGAGCTGCTGGGTGTTTCGAATTTAGCGCCAGGCGGTTCAGAGAGGCAGCTACACCTCGATTGATACCATGACGAACACTATTTTGTTTCATGTCATCTCCCCATCCGCAAGGAGGGGAGCAGGAGGGCAGGATGAATTGCAGTGTTCAGCCGTGGTGGACCTGGAAAAGCGCAGTTACAGCTCTTCTTGTTTTGTTTGTTGTCATGGTTTCTGCGCACTCTGCGCAGGCAGCTCTCAGGGCTCCGCTACAGGGAGCAGCCTTTAAGAACGGCCTGACGCCGGACCAGCACCGCCGCGCCATGTACTTCAAGGCCCTTAAGACATCGATGCTGCAATCAAGCGGTTCTGATGCAACTGAAGCGATTCAAAGAATCGAGACGGTTCATAATATTGTCCAGACTATAAACAATGTAGTCAGCATGACCAGCACGCCTTCTGAGATGTCTGAGGTCACTGCTGATAAGCTGCTGACGCTCGGCCAGTATTCTGGAGTAATAAAGGGAAGCATCTCACCGAAAATCGTCTCGTACATTACCAGGAAGGGCGTGGGCGAGGCTTCAGAGCTGGTTCTTGTGCTGACCGCCCATTTCCTTACTGTCTTGAGTACCGAATTACCGGCACTGGTACAGGATTCGGTATTTCAGTCATATCTAAATGCTCTAGAAGCCAAGGACGCCAATGGTATCGGTGCCTCATTGAACGGCCTGCTCAACCACCAGAATCTTGCCGTGCGCTGGATCGCAAACGCGACCTTCTCGGTAACCCTGGACCTGGTCGCAAGTATCCCCGACCTCCACGGAATCGGTCTGGAGTCAAAGCGGCTCTACGTATTATTGCAATCCGGAAACGGTTTTTGGAAGAGCCTGCAGCTTGCTGGCGTAGCGCAAAAATCCATATCGCCATCAACTCTCATCAGTAACGCCGTCAGCATCTGCAATGATCTCGTTGCCGCTTCTTTTGTCGCTGATGTCACTGCCCAGATGAAAACCAACATGATTGCTCTTGAATTTCTCGATTACTACCTGGTTACTTATGGCGGAGACCTGTCACCGTTCAAAGGCGATATGACTGCGGAATCTTGCACCTCAGTCGACTGCCTTTTTGAGGCCTTCCTGAAACAGGATTCCGGCGTCCACCAGACCATGGAACAGTTTTACGGTCCTGTGGATTGGCAGGATTATCTCTTCTTCAACCGGGTCGACAAGACCGCAGCAAGCGATCTGATCCGTAAGATAATGCGGGAAACGGGGGGGCTTGCCTTTCAAATCACATACCAGGGTGCACCGGAAACCTCCTATGTCGCAGTTGGCGATACCATTGGCTACAGTTTTGTAGCCGATCCTCTCTTGCTCATGGATTACACCTTCAGCGCAGCAGCCGTCACCGAGCGGCATCCCAACGGCATCAAGAACCACTCTTTTACGAGCCCCGGGATTGTCGCGCCGGTTACGCTGGTACCGGGCAATCATGGCTTCGATGTCGATTACGGCGTTACCCGGAAGGGGAGCCAGACCCTGCAGACTTTTCACTTCAGCTTCAGTGACGACATTTACGTGCCTGCCTCCAGTCTCACCCCTGCCCAACTCACCATTACCCCGACGGTGGTAAAAGACATCGATTATGAGCTGTCCCTGAGTCTGTCCGCGCCGGAAAATATGTTTGCCTATCAACGTCCGGCAGGCGCAACTAATGGCTCGGCATCGGGCATACTTGCAAAATCCAGCGGAACCATATTGGTGCGGGTCACGGCTCTAAACGGTTTTGAGGATACTGTCTCCGACTGGGAGGACATCTCGTCGGGAAGTGCGACCGTCACCATGCCGCTTCACAACACCGATGCCCTGACCGCGCGATATGGAGACCTTGGCTCCTACCGCATAGAAATGCAGATGAATCACCCGTATCTGTTCGGCAGGAAAACTGCGCCTCCCTATACGACCACCATAAATTACAACGACATTGTGGCAAAGCCGACAGTACCATATCTCGAAATTCAGGCGCCGGCATCGGTCCGGGCCCTTTCTTTAGGGGCTGACTATCTGCGCTTTGTCACAGGTGATGTGCTCAAACTCTACCCGCGCAATGTTGCCGGCTGGCCCGATTTCAGCGCATTAGCCGGTTCAGTCAAGGTCGCCGTGCTTGATCAAGACTACACTGACTACCTGTTGTCAGGAACCCGGCTCGCCGATGGCTCAGTACAAATCACCATCCCCGCCTGGCTTCCGGATCGCTATTACAAGATTCTGGCTGTTTTCTCTTTGGATGGCGAAATTAAGCACAACCCCGGTCCTTTTTCCAACTATCAGTTGCTTGGGCTTAATTGGTATGAAACGTCATCTCCCCCGCCTGCCACAACCGCACGCATGGCACAATGGGGCGATCGCGTTACCGGGTTTGGTGCTGCCACAGTCATTAATGATATCAAAGCAATCGCTGCGGGTGTCAATCACGATCTGGTGCTTAAAACCGATGGGACTGTCGTCGTCCTGGGAGGCGAAACTCCCCCGTCAGATTTGAGCGGCGTTGTGGCAATATCTGCCGGGAGTTATTTCAGTCTGGCACTAAAAAATGACGGGACGGTGGTCACTTGGGGCTCAGGGTATAAGGTGCCTGACGGTTTGAATGGTGTTAGCGCCATTGCCGCGGGCGAAAGTTTCAGCGCCGCCGTTAAAAATGACGGGACCGTAGTCGCCTGGGGTTATAACGGCAATGGCCAAACCACAGTCCCGGCGGGTTTAACCGGCGTCGTCAAGATATCTGCGGGATTCCAGCACCTTCTGGCGCTGAAATCCGACCGCACCGTGGTAGCCTGGGGGGATAACTTCTCTGGCCAAGCCAGCGTGCCACCCGGGTTGAGCGGCGTTACTGCAATTGCTGCAGGAAGCGACCACAGCCTCGCGCTAAAAAGTGACGGGACTGTCGTTGCTTGGGGGTCTAACCTTCGTGGACAAACCGGAGTGCCGGCCTTTTTAAGTGGCGTTATAGCAATTGCTGCGGGGGACCACCACAGCCTGGCGCTGAAAAGTGACGGGACAGTAGTAGCCTGGGGGAGTGTCAATTACGATCAGGCGAGAGTGCCATTCGGCTTGAAGGGGGTGACCGCCATCGCAGCAGGGGGAAACCACAACCTTGTGTTGGCCAACTCGATACCGGAAAGCATCGTATTCCCCACCCCTGTAGTCACTTTCCTCTCGGAGAACCTTCCTGACGGCAGTTACCAGGTCGGCCCGGCAACCAAAATCTGGCGGTTCAAGACGGGCGCTGATCATGTAACCTCGCTCCGTGCAGTGTATGTTTCCAGAGATAGTCACCTGGGCGCCTATGGAGATGACTCGTTTCTCGTCGGGGACATAGCTGCCAATACTGAATTCATGGTAGCTTTGCCTATCGACCCCAGGCACGACGGCAGTGGCCTGAAAACGGCATACTTGAGATTGGTCGACGCCCACGATGGGCCAGTCTTGATTACCAACTCAACGAACAACCAGTTCTGGGTAAAGGTCAAAACCAACCGTCCGCCGGTTGTGTCGCAGCTGCAGCTCAACAGTGTGGCGGGCAAGGAGGGGCAGCAGGTCTGCCTGCCCGTTCTGGTCGCTGATCCGGATGGCGACGCCTTGATGTACAGCGTCACTGTCGGTGGTGGTACTGTTAGCAGTTATACGACACCGGCATACACAGAAGCATGGCGGTACTGCAATACCTTTGCGGCCGGCCTGCATGCCATAACCGTAACTGCCGATGATCAGCACGGCAGCACTGTTTCAACTGCCTTCCAGGCAGTTGTCACCTCAGATTCACACCTTAAGGATTTCTACAACGACGTCAGATACGCCGACGCCACCACGCAGGCGTTGAAAGACCAGTACAACGCCATCCACTATCTGACCCTTAACGGCATCACCATCGGCCTTCCGGTCGACCCGAACGACCCGGGCAATCTCGCCCGCAATTTCCAGCCCACCAGCATTGCCAATCAGGCCGAGGCGTTGGGTATGATCATGAAGGCCGCTTCGCTGCGTGGTATGCTCGACCTGGACGCTGAACCGCGCTGGCTTCCCAATCTGGTTAAAGAAGACGTAGCTAACGGGGTTTATTACAACTTCTCCTGGGCTTTGCCGTATGTGCTCAAGGCCGAAGAAATGGGGATGATTCCGGATGCCGAAGGCTTCGAGCCAAAAAAGCCCGTGGCACGGGAATGGTTGGCGGTGATGGTCGCCCGGATGATGGCGCTGGAGCCACCTGAGGATGCCATCGACCCTGCTCTGTTCGTCTTTGCCGACGAAGATGACTTCAGTGCATCGGATAACTACGATGCCGCCCGGGCAACGGCTTTTTTCGGCTATATGGTGGGAAGACTGGGGAGCGCAGTCATCTTCAACCCGAAGGATGCGATGATCCGCGCCGACGTGGCTGTGGTGACCGCCAAAATACTCCGCACCCCGAGCATTGATGGTATCACCACCAGTGGGCTGGCGATGTTTCCGTCCGACCTGGGACTGCTGTCCAATGATCGGTACGACGTTCCATCGCTCATCCATGGCCAGAGCTTTACCGTTACCGGTGGCCAGAACCTCTTTGCCAGGAGGATGTTGGGTGATGGTGCCGGAAAAGTCCAGGAAGATCCTGTTTTTACGGCTGCTGACTACACGACGGCCACCATTATCCGTCCCGGCAGCGGCATCGTTGCCATCCGGCTTTTCAAGGACCTGGCAAAGAGTCCGGTTACGGTGCCGACCAATCCGCCGGACGTTTCATCCTCTGAGGTCCGCAGCCTGATAGTCATGCTGGAGTCGGTTGATGACGACGGCCGCAATGGAGTGCGCAGCATCTACCGCGCGGAGTATGGCGTAATCTTCCCCGATACAGATGGTGACGGAGTCCGGAATGAATCTGACACATGGCCGTACTTGCGGAAGTACAGCGTGGACGCAAATGGCAACGGGATTCCGGACAATGCCGATTCGCTGTTGGGTCTGACAGGCCTTAACGGCAGTGACAGCATCACCATTAATGGTCGGAGCTTGTGGTTAATCACCGCCGTACTCGAGGATGTGTTGGTAAACGATACGACTGCACCATCAACGATTACTCCGACAGGTGGAACCTTCACTAACCCACAGATAGTAATGCTTTCAGCTGATGAAACAGCAACCATCCGCTGCACAACTGACGGCAGTACGCCCACCGACGCTTCAGCGGTGTGTGGAACTATTACTGTTGACAAAACCACAACCCTCAAATTCTTCGCCACGGATTTCATGGGAAATAGAGAGGCCATCCAAGAGGTAGAGTATGTAATCACTCCAATAGAAGGCAGATGTGGCTTCAATAGCAATGGCACGTTTTTAGTCGCACCTACAACCGGCCTTTGTTGGATTGGGACCGTGTCGGAATTCACCGGAACCGGTCCTTGGAGTTGGGCATGCAGTGGCCTGTACGGGGGGGCCGCAGTGAGTTGCTCGGCAAACGTGCCGGCTTATACGGTTACCTATGAGGTCGGAATTGGTGGCCGCGTTTCCGGGTCGTCAGAGCAGTCGGTAAGCCGCTTGTCAACGGGGAGTGTCACCTTTGTTGCAGACGGTGGCTATGCCATAGAATCCGCCTCCGGTTGTGGCGGTTCGCTCTCGGGCAATACCTACACTACCGGCCCTGTAACAGAAAACTGCACGGTTCTGGCAGCATTCGGGACCATAGTAAAGTCATGGAGCATCCCTGTTACCGGACAAGCCGGCTGTTGGGATGAAGACGGCACTGCCATCGCGTGTGCCGGAACCGGCCAGGATGGGGAGACCCAGGCCGGCACCCCTTGGCCGATTTCACGCTTTACCGACAATGGCAATGAGACCATGACCGACAACCTTACCGGCATAATCTGGGCCAAAGATGCAAACATCATGAAAACGCGGGATTCATTTTTCTACAGCAACGGGGTACCCGGCGATGGAACGGTGAGCATGTATCATGTGCAGGAATACATACAGAAACTGAACACGGAAAAATATCTCGGCTACAGCGACTGGCGCCTGCCGAACCTGAATGAACTGTTAAGCATCATCCATCACCAGTCAGTACCCTTCGCCTGGCTCCTCAATCAAGGGTTCATAAATGTCCAGCCCGGCGATTATTACTCTTCAACTCGTGGCTACGTATTCCCCTGGTATGTGAACATGGAAATGGGACAATCTTATGATTTCGCGGCCGTGCATCAGAAGTTTGTCTGGCCCATTCGCGGAGAACTGCTTGCATCCAACATTCCTAGAACCGGGAAAATTAAGTGCAGCGATTGGAACGGCAGGTACATACCATGTGGCGGAACCGGTCAGGACGGGGAGTTTCAGGCGGGTATTTCATCGCCGGTCCCGAGGTTCAAGGATAATGGCGACCAGAGCGTTACCGACGCTCTGACCGGTCTTGTCTGGACCAAAGATGCCAAGGTGCCCGGTCCTGCTGCCTGTGGAACGGGCCTCGTGAAGAGCTGGCAACAGGGCCTTGATTATGTGAAATGCCTTAACGACAATAAGTTCCTGGGGGCCGGCAGCTGGCGGATGCCGAATATCAATGAGATGGGATCCCTATTGAACCCAGTAGTGTCAGATCTCCCCACTTGGCTGAACGATTCAGGTTTCAGTAACGTGCAGACGGGGCATTATTGGTCATCCAGCAGTGGGGTCCGTGGTAATAGTGCCTGGTATCTCGATACGTCCTATTCCAGCCTTTCTACAGATCCCAAATGGTACTCCAATTACGTCTGGCCTGTCCGTGGCGGGACAGTAACCCCTGTACCTGGTGTATGTGGCAGCGCTGCCGGCAAGGGATTTCCCGATGCTCCAGCAATAAACCTCTGTGCAACGGGGGGCGCTTCCACTGTTACCGGCAGCGGACCTTGGAGTTGGACCTGCAGTGGGGTCAACGGCGGCGCCACTGCAAGCTGCTCTGCAACGTATCAACAGGTATTTGCGAAAACATTTACCAGCACTGACGTCCCCAAATCCATTAGCCATAACGCAACAGTGACCTCTAGCACTGCTGTTGCATCGGGTCAATGCACATCGGTATTCGATGTTAATCTGTCATTGGATATAACTCACACTTCCGTCGGCGACATGGAGATACGCATAGATCATAATGGCAAGACGGTTGATATTGTGAGTGGTAGATGCCGCTCCTGGTTTGACATTGACGCGACGTTTGACAATCAAGCCAGTTTAAGCATCGAGTGCCCGATCAAAGGCACCTTCTCGCCGGCGGGGGATTTGGGTAGTTTTGTCGGTGACGATGCCGCTGGTAATTGGACGCTGAATGTTACGGATGTCGCGTCGGGAAATGACGGCACATTAAATGGCTGGAGCCTACAGCTGACATGTCCGCGGCAACCCTCTGATTTTGTAGTTACTCCCGGCGCTGTTACAAACGGCTCCATTTCACCTGCAACTCCGCAATTGGTCAGCGGTGGAGCCGCCAAAAGCTTTACCATAACTCCTAATGTCGGCTACCGGGTGGTGACCCCCATGGGCGGGACCTGTCCGCAGGGCACCCTTAACGGTACCAGCTACACTACGGGGGTGATCGCGGCAGACTGCACGGTAGCCCCTGCATTCACCCCGGCGAACCATTCATTATCGGTAACAGTCGCCGGAACCGGGAGCGGTACGGTGACCAGCAATCCCGTCGGCATCTCATGCATAACCGGCACCTGCACCAAAACATTCTCAGCCGGTTCGTCCGTCGATCTCTATGCCACACCGAGCAGCCAGTCACCGTTCTTCTGGTCTGGTGCCTGTTCCGGTGAGGGTGACTGCAGCGTCTTGATGGATAAAGACAAAGCGGTTACCGCAACTTTCGCCAACCTAACTGCCAGGGTCAGCATACTTGGCGACCCGAAGGGGTACCTCTCGATCGGTGCAGCCCTTGACGCCGTAATCAGCGCCGGCAGGACCGTCAAGGCAAGGGGCGAGCTATTCCCGGGACACGTGATCATGGTGACCCCGTACCCGGTAAGGCTGCAGGGGGGGTATCTGGATGACGGCTTCATAACCAGAACCGGCACGAGCCGTACAATTATCGACGGCAGCCTGAGGATCAGAAGGGGAACTCTCAGAGTTGATCGGGTCGGCATACGTTAGGGTGCTCTTTTACCTGCCTATGCTTGCATTCCGCCAGAAATGGCTTACCCTTTCCCGATACTATTTTTTCGGGAGGCACCATGTCAAAGATCACATTCAAGGGAAACCCGGTGACGCTGGTGGGGCCGGAGCTGAAGGTGGGGGACGCTGCCCCCGATTTCTCCGTAGTGGATAATGCGCTCGCCGCGGTGAACCTGGCGACCTATGCAGGGAAGGTGAAGGTCATCAGTGCGGTTCCTTCGCTCGACACGCCGGTCTGCGACACCGAGACGCGGCGTTTCAATCAGGAAGCCGCCACGCTGCCGGGAAAGGTCGCCGTTCTTACCATCAGCGTCGACCTTCCCTTCGCTCAAAAGAGGTGGTGCGGGGCGGCCGGGATCGACCGGGTGGTCACCCTTTCCGACTACCGTGACCGCTCCTTCGGCCTCGCCTATGGCGTCTTCATCGACGAACTGAAGCTTCTTTCCCGCTCCATCTTCGTGGTGGACAGCGGCGACACCATCCGCTATATCCAGCATGTCCCCGAGGTCACCCAGGAGCCGGACTACGCCGCGGTGCTGGCGGCGGTACGGCAACTCCTCTAGCTGGGGTGGCTCAGCTTCTTTGAGAGCGCAACTCGCTGCATGAATGAAAAAGCCCGCCAGATAACCCCGGCGGGCTTTTTCGTCTTGACTTGACCCCCATCGCCGCGTCGCAGGCAGATCGGGTCAGCTCCCGGATGCCACCACCTCCGATTTCTTGTAGAGCAGAACCCGGGAAACCTTCCTCTTGGCAAGCTCGGTGTAGCCGAACAGGCGGTGGATCCATAGGGCGGGGAGGTTGTTATTGTCGTAGAAACCGTAGGCCCGCTTATAACCGCTTTCTTTCAGGTGACGCAACGCGTTTCCAAGCAGGTAGCTTGTGACCACTTTCCCCCTGGAATCGGGAGCCACATACAGGTCGAACATGTAGGCATCGTCCTCGCCGCACTCTATTCCGAGCCAGGTAAGATCGGGATGGATGGGATCGCGCCTGACGTTGCCGGGGGTCGCGCACCAGATATCCCCGATTATCTCTCCTTTCGATACCACGGCGTAGGCGTAGTATCCCGACCCGGTGTTGTAGGCCTCCTTAAGTCTCCTGCTCACCGTCTTGTTCATGCCGCAGACCGAAGCGGCGTTCGCCGCGTCGATGACAAGGAACTCCAGAGAACCCGTATCGTCGGCCTTGGCACCCTGCTTCATTGACAACAGGTCGTTGTACACCGGCACGACTATCCGGTTCAGGTGCAGGTAGGAGTCGATCGATTTCACAACTGCTTGCCGGGGCGACTGCTCCTTCGCCACTTCCAGAAACTGGTTCCATTTGATCCTCACTGAGTTCAGCATGGCTCTTGTTCCTTGAAGATGATCCGGTTCGGATTGATGCTGGCATATTGGACAAAACGCTCTTCCAGTTTCATCCCCAACTCCTTCAGTGCGTGCATGGTCATGGTCACCGCCTCCCATTGTGGAGCGTACAATGCGTCGGAGCCGAAGAGGATACGTGCGCCATCAACTGACTGCAGTACCAGTTTCAACGGCTCAAATCCAATGCCGGAGATATCGACGTACAGATTGGAATGGGTGTTCAGCATCCTTTCCAGTATCGGCAGTCCTTCCTGCCTGATCTCCTCAATGCTGCAGCGGTGGAACCCGGCATGTGCGAGTATCACGGGTTCCTCGGAGAGTGAGAAGTTTATCTCCCTGAGATGCCCGAGCGAGCCGAAGTTCCCGCGAATCCCTCCCCAGTAGGGGTTGTTCCTGCCGCCGTGCAGCAGCAGGGGGAGTTTCAGTTCCCGGCAGGCGACCAGCATCAGCTCCAGCCACTGTTTCCTGCTGCTGGTACCCAGATCGATCCCGGAGACCACGGGATGGCATTTTATCGCCTTGATGCCGTACCGCTTCTGCAGGCTCCCTGCATAGGGCCTGATCTCTTCGCCGCTCAGGACCGCCGGGATGCTCCCTGCGATCCAGAACCTTTCCTGGTTGCCGTAGAGCTGCTTGACCCAGCGCATCCGGCTCTCGAAATGGGCGGCATCGCCGGAATCGGGCGCGACCGGAAGCAGCAGTACCTTGTCCATTGCGCTCAGGTTCATCTGGTCGATAAGTACCTGCTCTCCGACGCTGCCGTAGACTTTTCTCAACAGCATCAGGGAGATCTCCTGCAGCCGCTGCGACCTGCTATCGTCGCCGACATCCCCGATTTCGGGGAACTTGAACTGACTCAGCGAAGGTGTCGTATAGCTCTTCCCCGCCAGGCTCTGTACTCCGGGAACCGTGGACTCACTGTCATAGGAGAACCTGTCGAACATGATTTCATAAGGGTGGACATGGATGTCGTAAAACCGGCAGGAGGGCCTCAGCGCGCGCAGCACTGACAGGTACCGGGAGCTTTCCTCTGCTCCGAGCCCTTTCATCCGATATCCTCTTTGGCGCCGTTTTGCATGTGTCTCTGGTAGTAAGCCTGCAGGGCGGCCCGATCCGTTTTCCCCCGGTCGGTGAGCGGAATCCTTTCCAACGGGATGATCTGCTTGGGGAGCATGTAGGACGGAAGCGATCGCCCCAGGCCCTGCAAGATGGCATCCGCATCCGCCGCCTGGGGACCCTCGATGAAGGCGACCAGTTCGGAGAGTTCGCTCTGGGCGCAGTTGCACAAAAGTACCGCCGCCTGGTGGATGTTCTCCAGCGAGAGGATCGCCCTTTCCACCTCGAACATCTCGATCCGGTACCCCATGAACTTGACCTGGAAATCCTTCCTCCCCAGGTACTCGAGGACGCCGTCCTCCCTCACTCTGGCGAGGTCGCCGGTGCGGTAGATACGGTCGTGCGCCGTGCATCCCAACGGGTTGGGGACGAAGGCGCGCGCCGTTTTCTCCGCGTCATTCCAGTACCCGGGACTGAGCCCCGAACCGCGGATGCAGAGCTCCCCCGTTTCCCCGACCCTGGCGAGACGGTCCTCGTCGGTCAGCACGAAGATCTCGGTATTGGAGCACGCCTTCCCGATCGGGATCGCCTCATCGACGCTCGCGGGCGCTGCCTCGACAGGATGATACGCGGAGATCCCGGTAGCCTCGGTGGGGCCGTACACGTTGTAGAAGCGCTTCGACGGGTAGATGCTCATCCAGTTCATCAGGTGCCGGGTGGGGAGGACTTCCCCGCCAAAGAGCACCTTTTCCAGGGAGGGGATGCGATCCTCTTTGAGGGAACCGGTGCTGGAGAGGTACATGAGCAAGGAGGAGACACCTTTCCAGAGGGTGATCGCCTCCCTCTCGATCAGGTCGAGAAGCTTCCCCGGAAAGAGGAGGCTCCGTTCGGGTGCGATGCAAAGCGTGGCGCCGGCCTTGAGGGCCGTGAAGATATCGAAGGTCGACATGTCGAAGTGAAACGGGGCGGTGCCGAGGACGCGGTCCCGGCTCCCGATTCCGAAGCATTGCACCGCCCACTCTATGTAGTTGATCACATTCAGGTGGGAGATGACCACCCCCTTGGGACTCCCCGTGGAACCGGAGGTGTACAGGATGTAGGCGGCATCGGTATCGATGTTCCTGTATGGGGGGGGCTCTGCGGTGGCGGTGGAGAGCTCTTCCCAGCGGAGCACCGGAATGCCGATCGCGCATCCGGCGCCGCTCTTCGCCCCGAAAACGACCAGCAGGCGGAGGCTCTGCATGCTCTCCCCGGCGCCGGCCAGTACCGGCAGCAGGGCTTCTTCACAGATCAGGGCGCCGGGCCGGCTGTCGGCGATCACCTTGAAGAGCCGCTCCGCGGGCGCCTTGGCGTCAACGGGGACGTAGACCGCGTCCGCTTTCAGGATCCCCAGCATCGACATGACCACCAAGGAGGAGCGCTTCATGCAGATAACCACACGATCCTGGCGGGTCACACCGCCGGCCGCCAGGCAGTGCGCCATACGGTTCGAATCGGCATGGAGCAGGTCATAGGTCATGGAACCGTGCTCGTCGACCAGGGCCGGTTTTCCCGGATCGGCCCTCCGGCTCTCGATAAGGTAGCTCTGCAGAAGATAATTGCCCATTAGAGTCCCAGCATCCTGGCTATGATGTTGCGCTGCATTTCGGAGGTTCCCGAATAGATGGTCGCCGCGATACTGTCCCTGAGGTCCCTCTCCAGGTCGCATTCCTGCATGTAGCCGTAACCGCCGTGGATCTGCACCGCATCGAGGCAGCTGCTTTTCAGGCTTTCGCTGACGAACAGTTTGCCCACCGACGCCTCCAGCGTGGCCCTTTTCCCCTGATCCTTGAGCCACGCCATCTTGTACAGCATCAGTTTGCCCAGCTCGAGGTTGACCTTCATGTCGCCGATCTTGTTGGATATCGACTGGTTCTTGCCGATCTCCCTGCCGAACTGCTTGCGCGTTTTTACGTACTCGACGCACTTTCCCAGCACCCTTTCCATGGTGCCTAGGTGCGAGGCGGTCATAAGCACGCGCTCCCACTCGATCGCCTCGTTGAAGATGAACATGCCGTGACCGCTCTTGCCCAGCATCATTTGGGCCGGGACGCAGGCGTCGTCGAAGAACAGCTCGCTGTTTTGCAGCGTTCTCAGCCCCATTTTCGCCAGCGGTTTCCCCACGCTGAACCCGGCGGTCCCCCTTTCGATCAGGAAGCAGGAGATGTCGCCGCCGAAGGACGACTTCCCCTCGCCGTTTTTGGCGAAGACGATCACCACTCCGGCCAGGGGACCGTTGGAGATGAACACCTTGCCGCCCGAGAGGGAGTAGCCGGAGCCGTTGCTGTCCACCTTGGTGCGCATCGACAGCACGTCGGAACCGGCATCGGGCTCCGTTATCGACTGGGCGGCTATCAGCTCCCCGCAGGAGAGCTTCCCGAGGTATTGCTGCTTTTGCTGCGCCGAACCATACAGGTTGAGCAGGACTATGCAGCAAAGTTGCGTGATTATGGCATGGACCAGCCCGCTGTCCTCGCATCCGTAGCTGAGCGCCTCGATCGAGACGGCACAGGAAAGAAGATCCTCGCCGAGGCCTCCGTACTCCTCGGGGGTGAGCAGGCCAAGCAGCCCCATCTCCGCGCACTTCTGCCAGTTTTCCAGGGGGAACTGCCCCTGCTGGTCGTTGTCGCGGATTTCGGAGTTGAGCTCGCGCCTGGAGAAGTCGACAATGCTCTCCCACTGGAGAAGCTGCGTATCGGTAAGGGAAAAGTTCATGATGTGCGACCTCCCTCTTGGATTTTCGTTTCCGCCAGGGAGTAAATGGTCTCGATGGAACGGAAGTTTTCCAGTGTCAGGTCGTCGTCGGAAATCTTTATCGAGAAGTTGTCCTCCAGGAAAAGGATCAGTTTCATGATCCCCAGTGAATCCATGACTTCCGCCTCGACCAGATCGTCCGTCTCACTGAGATCGCCGATACCTTTGCCCCTGGCAAGATCCTTCTTGATGAATTCAATGAGTTTGATGAGTTTGGTGTCAACCTGCATGACGAGTTCTCCTATAGACACAATGGCGACGGATTCGCGGATGCCGCTGCAGCTCGTTGATCATTCCCGGAGTCCAGTTGCGCACCAAAGTCAGCCGGACCAGGGCGCTTTTTGCTCGTATTGCGCTGCGGCTCTGCTCTGCCTTGCTTCGGGCCGATTAAGGCTTTTCAATGTTGATGATTGTAGCGTGAATCGCGGTAAAGTCAAAATCGTGCCGGGGCTTGCGCGCCCGTTCGCCGCTCCCTTCTCGGGGGATTCCGTCGATCGTGTCAGGTGGAAGAAACCTGTTTGAAGTTCGTTTTGGAAAGGTTATAGTGTAGCTGGATATTTTCGGGGATGTTCGCGCTCCCTGTCACAACCCGCGTTCCATAAGGTTCTCCCAGCTTTTGCCGTAAATTCCAGGCTATTCAAGCAACGAAGGAAACCGATACCGGATGGCCGATACCAGGATACTCATAGTCGTCAATGATGCCGAAGCAGGCAAGGCCTACAGCGATGCTCTGTCGCAACTCGGGGTCGCATATGACATGGTGCCGTCCTTCGACCAGATGTCACGGCTGGCAGTAGAGAACGCCTACAGCGGGCTGGTCATCGATATCCTGACACTGGTCCGCTGCAGCAAGGAGGAGAAGGTCATTGCCTATGACTGCATCAATCTCTATCCGGTGCTGCGGGTGAAATGGGAAACGAAACAGAAGAGAATCAAGCTGAGTCCCCTGGAGCAGACATTTTCTCCGGATGCAGAGTCAGCACTGAAATCTTTTATCGACAACCGGTGCAGAACCTTCCCTGCAAGACAGCTGCGCAGGTACAAGAGAAAGCCGATCAATCTGAACGTGCTTCTGTCTCCCGACGGTACCTTTGCCGCGGAAAATACCTCGAAGGCTTTTACGGTCAACGTCTCTCCGGGAGGCTTTTTCCTGCACACCATGCAGAGCTTCGAGGTTGGCAGGACCCTGTGGCTGCGCTTCATCGATCTATCCGACCAGTCACCGATCGCCGCGAAAGTCTGCTGGTCGGTCGAATGGGGGCAGGCACGCTGCATTGCCGGCCTGGGAATGAGCTTCGAAAGGCTTTCCGAGGATCAGGAGAAGGAGATTCAACGGCTGTACTGATTGCAGGATGAGCCATGTGCACACTTCTACTTGCCTACCAGGTACATCCCCGGTACCCCCTGATTCTGGCGGTCAACAGGGATGAGTTCTACCAGCGCCCGACGGCTGCGGCCGCTTACTGGGAGGATGCCGCCCATCTTTTCGCGGGGAGGGACCTGGTCCATGGGGGAACCTGGCTGGGAGTAACCAGCACCGGGCGTATAGCGGCCCTGACCAACTACCGGCAGCCGAAGCTCCCCGGCGTGCATGGCCGGTCCCGCGGCGAGCTGGTGAGTGAATTTCTGAAGGGGGAGACGACTGCGGAGGAGTATCTTGAACGGCTGCGCGGCAAAGGGGTCCACTACAGCGGCTACAACCTGCTTCTGGGGGATCCGGGCCGGCTCTACTGCTACTCTAACAAGAGCGACGAAATCGTCACCATTCCCCCCGGCGTTCACGGTTTGAGCAACCACCTGCTGAACACGCCGTGGCCGAAGGTGCTGCGGGGCAAGGCATCTCTGGCCCGCGTGCTGGGGGCAGGCGACTTCTCTGCGGAAGAGCTTTTCGCCATACTCGCCGACAGCAGCAAGGCTCCGGATGATCAGCTTCCCGATACCGGCGTAGGTCTCGAAACGGAAAGGCTTCTTTCCTCCATCTTCATCACCGGCGAGCGTTACGGCACTCGCTCCTCCAGCATACTTCTCGTCGACCGGGACGGTCAGGCAACCTTCGTGGAACGCAGCTTCGATGGTGGCGGCGCGCGCGACACCAAGGTCTGTTTTGACTGGTCCTGAAATCCCCTTTTTGACTGGCCCTGACATCCTGCTCGGTAGCTGTAGAGGCGCAGGGGCGAGTAATCATTCGCCCACCGGCCCACACTGCAGTAACAAATGTAGGGTGGGCCGTGCCCACCATGCGGTTCTCCCCCATCCCCACCCCGACCCTCCCCTTGAAGGGGAGGGAGTGGATCAGCGAAAGATCAGCGTGTTCCTGGTTCAGGCTTTTGGGAGGGGAAAAAGTCCCCTCCCCCGGAGGGGGAGGGTTAGGGAGGGGGAGCCTGCTCTGTTCTTGGCAAGAAGCCGCACTCTTTCAGGCGTACTGCTACACCCTTACTGATACTGTATGTAGATCGGCTTCGGGTGCAGCTTGAGCACATCCGCCGGCGTCATCAGCGGATCCCCCTTCTTGGTGTCGTTGTGGTAGAAGAGCTTGAATCCGGTGAACTGGACCGGCTCGGCCACGATGTAGTCCTTGTAGGAGTCCCGTTTCAGCCAGGGGGCGCCCCAGCCGTCCATGTGCATGACGATCTGCACTTCGGGCCGCAGCACGATGTTGCGGGAGTTGGTGACGCCGTTACGCGTGAACCGGTGCACGGTCAGGACCTTGGGGGGGAGGTTGTATTTCTTCACCAGGTCCCTGAGATAGCCGGAGGCGTAGTTTATGTCGGTCGCGTCATAGGTCCCGATCTTGTTCCCCGGCTTGGCCCTGCTCTTGATCAGGTTGAATTCCGGATCGATCCCCAGATGCACGTCGGGGTTTTTCAGCAGCCACTCGAAACGCGGCAGGATGGCGCGGATGTCGTCATGGCCGGTCTGGATATCGATGAACATGATGGCGTTCGCTTCCTTGGCCCAGCCATAAACCTTGTTGATGACGGCGTCGGGCATGATCATGCGGTACATCCCCGCCTTGCCCGGCTCGCCCTGGGCCACCACCGCGATCAGGTGCAGTGCCGGCTGCACCGGATGCGAGGGGTCCGCCGCCTGCCAGCGCCCCGCCTCACGCTTTAGCCGCTGCAGCATGTCGTCCTTGGGAAATTCGCCCAGCGCCCCCATCCGTTTGGAGAGCGGGTTGCCGTAGTAGGCGACGATCCGCTTCTGCGGCAGGATCGACCCCGGCAGCGGCGCCGGAGACTTTACCGGCCACCCTTTTTTAGCGGCGAAATCGGGGTCCTCGCCCGAGCGATACTTCACGGCAGCCGCGCCGGCCGCAGCGGCGGTCTTCGCCTTTCCGGCTTTGGGGTTGCGGCTGACACTTGTTTGCTGGGTGAAGCCGGCCTCAGGAGTTCCCTGAGCGGTGCCGGCCGCCGGAGCGGCAGTTTCCGGAGCGGCCGGAGCAGGCGTTGCCGTCGTCGCCGAGGTCGAAGTTCCGTACTTCAAGGTTTCAGCAGATGCTGTGGCGTGCTCACTCTTGGCGCTGTTATCCTTGCAACCGGAAAGGCAAAGGGGCAATGCAACGAGAGCCAGCAGCAAAAGGGTAACCGGCTGGTGCTTGCGGGACAGGTGCGGGTGCTTCACGTAGGACTCCTTTAATGGGCAGCATGCCGAAGCAGGTGGATTAGGGCGCTCACAGCGGCGCCCACTGGGCCAAGAACCGGCCAGGAAGAGTCCACTGTTCTGGTTTTGTAGCGGATACTGTGAACAAACCGATGCCGGCGTCTGGATTACCACCAGTACGCCGTCCAGGGGCGGGCTGTTTCTCCTGTCCACGATTTTGCTGAAAAGCTGACTCAAAACGGACAAGCTTGCGTACTTTAACCCTTTTGAGCTTCCTGTGTCAACCACGGAGCTCAGCTGTCCGGACAATAAGGTCTCAGGCTGCAGACGGCGCGGCTCCTGCCTCACTACGTGGCGGCCCCTGTCTCACGCCTGCCCATCGGAGGGATCGGCTGGGCCATTCTGGTTCCTGATTGGCACCCAACCCGCCTGAGGCACGTTTTGTCGGAGAGGAACTTTACCTAGCTGCAGCGCTCCTGATACCTGATCCCCCCCTTTGACAAAGGGGGGATAGGGGGGATTTGCCTTTGAAGTTCCTCAGAAGCACCCCACGCCGCTCTGCGACGCTTTGGCTCAGGAAAGTGCCCATCTCTACATAGCTACTTCCAACTCTCCTCCCCCCGGAGGGGGGAGGTTGGGAGGGGGGAAGAGTGCGGCTTCTCTGAAGAATTGGGCGAATTCCCCCTCCCTGGCCCTCCCCCTCCGGGGGAGGGGACAATATGGCGTTGGATCGGATAAGGTCGTTTGCCGGCTGCCGCTGTTATAACTATTGACACAGGGCTTGCGCAGGTGTATGAAAAGTTACTTTTTTGACAATAAACGCCGCATAAGGACTGAGAGAAGCTATGATAAAGATCGATTTCGAAAAGATGGGTGGATTGATCCCCGCGGTTATCCAGGACAACGAGACCGGCGAGGTACTGATGGTCGCGTTCATGGATGAGAAGACCCTGAACCTGACACTGGAGTCGGGGAAGACCTGGTTCTTCAGCCGGACCCGTAACAAGTACTGGATGAAGGGGGAGGAATCAGGCAATACCCAGGATGTCGTCGAGGTGCTGACGGACTGCGATGCCGATACCGTGGTGATCAAGGTCAAGCAGAACGGCCCGGCTGCCTGCCATACCGGGAACCGGAGCTGCTTCTATGTGAAATACGAGGAGGGAGGCTGGGTGGAACACTCGAACCCGCTCTTCGATCCCGCCGAGGTCTATAAAAAATAAGAAACAGGGCAAGGTTGGCCACGGAGACACGGAGGTCACGGAGAAAGGCAAAAACCGAGGGGAATGAAACTTACAAATCTATTGTTTATAATGGTTCGATTTGTTCTTCCTTGTTCAAAAGCTTTTGATTACTCCGCGTCTCCGTGTCTCCGTGGCAAAGTTTTAGCTTCTTCCTTTTTTGAATTCAATATCAGAGGGGTATCAAATGGACAACCTGTTGAAAATCGGCATCCCGAAGGGAAGCCTGGAAGGCGCCACGGTCGAGCTGTTCAAGAAGGCCGGCTGGCAGATCTCCATCTCGTCGCGCAGCTATTTCCCCGGTGTGGACGACGAGGAGATGAAATGTTCCCTGATCCGCCCCCAGGAGATGGGGAAATACGTGGAGCGCGGCACCATCGACGTCGGCATCGCCGGCCGCGACTGGGTGCGCGAAAACGAGTCGGACGTGGTTGAAGTCTGCGAGATGGTCTACTCCAAGGTGTCGCGCCGTCCCGCCCGCTGGGTGCTGGTGGTAAACCGCGACTCGAAGGTGCAGGGGCCTGAGGATCTGCACGGCGCCACCATCTCCACCGAGCTGGTCGGCTTCACCAAGCGCTACTTTGCCGAGCGCAACATCCCGGTGAACGTCGAGTTCTCCTGGGGCGCCACCGAGGCGAAGGTGGTCGAGGGGCTTTGCGACGCGATCGTCGAGGTGACCGAGACCGGCTCCACCATCAAGGCGAACGGGCTGCGCATCGTCTGCGACCTGATGGAATCGGTGCCGGTGATGATCGTCAACAAGGCTGCCTGGGCCGATCCCTGGAAGCGGGCCAAGATCGAGCAGATCGCCACGCTGCTCCAGTCCGCGCTCCGCGCAGAGGGGATGGTCGGGGTCAAGATGAACGCGCCCGGAGACCGTGTTCCGGCCATCACCAGCATCCTGCCGAGCCTGAACAATCCCACCGTTTCCCACCTCTACAATTCGGACTGGGTCTCCATCGAGAGCATCATGCCGGAGAAGGAAGTGCGCCGCATCGTCCCGGAACTGATCAAGCTCGGCGCCGAAGGGATCGTGGAGTACTCGCTGAACAAGATTATATGACCTAACATGCTAAAATCATTCGTTTTATACATTAGAGAAAATCACTATGTACTGAATTATGTAGGGCAAAAAATCGACGATAAGATAACAATATGATCTCGAATATCCGGCCACCCCGCAAGGTGTGCCGGATATTTCTTATGCCTCCTGCCATCGTCGCTATTTTCTGCCGGTCCCCTCTCTTTCCCTGAAGTAGGGTCCCTTATTCGATTTTGCCGGTCCTGCACAAGGACTACAACCTTTTTTGCGACGCTCCGGCAACGGCCGCCACGGCAGAGTGCGCGCGCCTACTTTCCCCGCTGTCGCTCGTGCTGACGCGGAAGTGCGCCTCGATGTACTGCAGGACCGTTTCTTCCGAGTATCGGACTGCGCCCCGCGCTCATCTTTACAAACGGGATGCCGCCTCCTTCCCATCTCTTCTTGCGCAGCCAGTGCACCGAGTTACATATGTCGGTACGGACATGTCGGCTGGTCGCAGTAGGGTTGTAGTGGTAAATTTGTCTGTACGGAATAATTATTGACAATTTTGACCCGGCAGACGTAATGTGTTCGTACGGAAAAGTAGAGGGGGCCATGGCAACAGATAGCGACGATACCAAAAAGGCAGCCGCCTACGGCAGGATAGCCAATGCCGAGCAACTGGGCGGGGTGATCCGGTTGAAACGGAAGGAAATAGGCCTGCGGCAGGAGGTCGCCGCCGGAATGACGGGGGTCGGCACCAAGTTCCTCTCCCAGCTGGAGAACGGGAAGGAGACTGCGGAGCTGGGCAAGGCCCTGCAGGTCCTGCAGAAGATGGGGCTTGAGCTCTATGTCTTTCCGCGCTCCGCCGATCCCTTCAAGGAGCACTAGATGCCGGAGACTCTGCAGGTCTATTGGAATGGTCAGCTGGTAGGCGAACTGGACCGAAACGGCGCCAGGCTCGGCTTCCGGTACGACGGGGAATATCTGGCCGGGTCCGGCGCCCTGCCGCTGTCGCGGCTTTTGCCGCTACGCGAGTGCGCCTTCGACGACACGGCCACGCGGGCCTTCTTCGCCAACCTGCTCCCCGAGGGGGAAATCCGCCGCCAGGTGGCGCGGCAGCTCGGCGTTTCACAGGAAAACGTCTTCTCCCTTTTGGAAGGGATCGGGGGGGACTGCGCCGGAGCGGTTTCCCTGCTGCGTCCCGGCGCACTGCCCGGCTCCTCGGGACACTACCGTCCCATCTCCCCCGAGGATCTGTCCCGGGAGCTTGCCACCCTGCCGGCGCACCCGCTTCTGGCCGGCGAGGAAGGGGTCCGGCTCTCCCTGGCCGGCGCACAGAACAAGCTCCCGCTCTACGTCGAGGAGGGGAAGTTTTTCGTGCCGGAGGGAAACGCCCCCTCGTCCCACATCCTCAAGACCGCCATCGAGCGGCTTGAGGGCACCGTGGTCAACGAGGCGTTTTGCATGAACCTGGCGCAAAGAGTTGGCCTGCCGGTGCCGAGGGCGGAGGTGGTCGACATCGCCGGACAGCAGGTCTACCTGATCGAGCGCTACGACCGCGCCCGGCTTGCCTCCGGAAGCATCGAGCGCCTGCACCAGGAGGACTTCTGCCAGGCCCTGGGGGTTATACCCGAAATGAAATACGAGCAGGAAGGGGGGCCCGGCTTTGCGGCCTGCTTCAAGCTGGTGCAGGAGTGGAGCGCCGAGCCGATACTGGATTCGCTCAACCTGCTCCGATGGGCCCTGTTCAATTTCCTGATCGGCAATGCCGATGCGCACGCCAAGAATCTCTCCTTTCTCTACCGCGCCGGGACCGTCCGGCTGGCCCCCTTCTACGACCTGCTCAGCACCGCCGTGTATGAGCGGGTCAACAACAGGTTCGCCATGAAGATGGGAGGGCAGAAAGACCCCCGCTACCTGACGGCGGACCATCTTCTGGGGTTTGCCCTGGAGGCGGGAATCGGCCGGCGCGCCGTACGGGCGCAGCTGCTTGAGCTGTGCGACCAGCTCTCTGCCGCAATCGGCCCCCTGGCCGACTCGTTCAGGGGTACCGACCGGGATACGGCCATTGTCGATGAGATCATCCGGGTCGCCGGGCAGAGGATGCGCAAGGCACGCGTCCTGATGGCCTGACTCCTCTCACAGTCATGACCGGCTTAGCCGACCCCTGTCGATCCCTGCCGCACTTTTTTCGCCTTGCCAGAGCGGATGACAAAAATGGCCGACCGCGAGCCAGGCGGTGGTTGGCAAGCGCCGCCCGCGCAATGCTGGACAAGGCAGAAACCGAACGCTCCGGGGGTGAAATCCACCGCGCTGGCGACCCTCTCCCTGCCCCGCGACCCCTAGAATATGCAAAGTTTAAAAAAATGATAAGTGACGTTTTGAAAAGGGTTTCAGTCAACTCCTTGCTGTGTTCAGTATCTCCCAGGCCTGGGTGGAGAGCGGCACGTGGAATGCCTGCCTGTTTTTGGTGTCGGGAATGCTTAACTCCCGTTTCAGGAGATTCAAGTACTGCCAGCGGAGGCTTCCCCCACCTCGGTAGCGGCCTCATCGCGTAACCCAACGATGTCGGGTTCACCAACCTGGATCACGCAAAAGAAGAGCCCCGTGTCGCCACGGGGCTCTCTTGATGCCGCTCCAGTTAATCGATGTTCCCTGCCGGTCGGTCACGCTTCCGGCTGCTTGCCTGACACCTCTTCGCAGTCATCCTCGCGCCAGCTGTCCAGGCTGCCGTCCGAAAGTTCAACCTGCACGGTATCCCCTTCTATGGTGCAGCCAAAGCTGAGCCCGACCTCGCCGGTGTTCCGATTCCTCACTTTGACCCGCTCGTCCTTTCTTTCCGTCCTGTCGCAGATATCCGAATGCGGCCCTTTCATGGTCCCCTCCTGCGTGCTTGGTTGGTTTAATGATATCAGTGCGCTCCGTGCTACGCAACCTGGGTAATGAGTTTTCGGGATCGGCCTGCTAATTAGCACCGCACCAGGGGCGACCCGTTAGAGCACCCCGGCGATCTCCGGGGAAACGGTCCCCCTGAACTGCTCGAAGTTCTTCCTGAACATCTCGACCAGCCTTGTGGCGGCCGCGTCGTAGGCTCCCCTGTCGGCCCAGGCGTTTCTCGGGTTGAGGACCTCCTGCGCCACCCCCGGACAGTCGGTGGGAATGTCGAGGCCGAAGATCGGCTCCCTCACGAAGGCGCCGGCGCTCAGGGTCCCGTCCAGCGCCGCGTTCACCAGTGCCCGGGAGTAGGCGATCCTCATCCTGCTCCCGACCCCCGGGCCGCCGCCGCTCCAGCCGGTGTTGACCAGCCAGCAGTTCACCTGCTTCACGCCGATCTTGTGCCCCAAAAGCTCCGCGTAGCGCGAGGGACGCAGCGCCATGAACGGCGCCCCGAAGCAGGCGGAAAAAGTCGCCTGAGGCTCGGTGATGCCGGCCTCGGTGCCGGCGACCTTTGCCGTGTAGCCGGAGAGGAAGTGGTACATCGCCTGCTCCGGCGTCAGGCGCGCTATCGGAGGGAGCACCCCGAAGGCGTCGCAGGTGAGCATGATCACGTTGGTCGGATGCCCGCCGCTCCCGGAGGGGACGATCTGCGGGATGTGGCTGATCGGATAGGAGGCCCTGGTGTTCTCGGTGAAGGAGGCGTCGTCCAGGTCGATCCTGCGGGAGATGGTGTCGATCGCCACGTTCTCCAGGATGGTGCCGAACTTCCTGGTGCATTGGTAGATCTCCGGCTCGGACTCCCTGGAGAGGTTGATCACCTTGGCGTAGCACCCCCCTTCGAAATTGAAGACCCCCTTGTCGTTCCAGCCGTGCTCGTCGTCGCCGATCAGGAGCCGGTTCGGCGCTGCGGAGAGGGTGGTCTTGCCGGTCCCGGAGAGGCCGAAGAATACCGCCACCTCGCCGTTTGCCGCGGCATTGGCGGAGCAGTGCATCGACAGCACCCCTTTTTGCGGCAAAAGGTAATTCAGCACGGTGAAGATCGACTTCTTGATCTCGCCGGCATAGTTGGTGCCGCCGATGATGACGAGCTTCCTGGCGAAGTTGATGATGATGAACGCCTCGGAGTTGGTGCCGTCCGCGCTCGGCTGGGCATGGAAGGCAGGGAGGTCGATCACGGTGAACTGGGAGCGGTGCGACAGCAGCTCGGAGGGGGTGGCACGCAGGAACATGTTGCGGGCGAACAGCGAGTGCCAGGCCCGCTCCGTGATGATCCGGACCGGGAGCCGGTGCTCGGGGCTTGCGCCGGCGAAGCAGTCCTGCACGAACAGGTCGCGCCCCTGCATGTAGATGGTCATCTTCTTGTAGAGGAGGTCGAACTTCGCCGGGTCGAAGGGGCGGTTCACCTTGCCCCAGTTGATCTGGTCATGGCTGGAAGGCTCGTCCACGATGAATTTGTCGTTGGCGGCCCTTCCGGTGTAGTGCCCCGTCTTGACGGCCAGGGCGCCCAGGTGCGAGATGAGTCCCTCGCCTCTTTTCACGATCTGCTCGTAGAGCACGGCGGTAGGCGAGGTCCAGTAGATCAGGTTCGCGTTGTTTATGCCGTGTTCCTCCAGGCCGGTCCCCCTGGTTATGTCATTCAATTTCACGTTGCCTCTCCTCACCTGTGGTCGGATTCTTGCCAGGTAAAAAGATAACAGGTGAACCAATGAATGCAACAGTGCAACAGTACCCGGGACGCAAAAAGGCCCCGCTCTTTCGAACGGGGCCTTTCACTGTTTCAGTGCTGCCGGTATCCGATGCCGGCTGCCTGGTTAGTCGTTATAGCCGTCGTCCTCGGGAGCCGGGGTGAACTGTTCCCAGTGTTCCGGTGAGCGCCACAGACCCGACAGGATCAGTTCGCGGATATGGAGGAACTCTTTGGGGAGACGGTCGTACATCTTGACGAACAGCTCCTCGTGGGAGAGGATCTCCTCCTTCCAGACGTCCCTGTCAATGGACATCAGTTCGTGGTACTGCTCGCGGGAGACGTTGTCCAGTCCGGACCACTCGATGTCCTCGTAGCGCGGCATCCACCCCAGGGGGCTTTCCACCGATGCTCCGCGGCCGTTGGCGCGGTCCACGATCCATTTCAGGATGCGCATGTTCTCGCCAAAGCCCGGCCAGAGGAACTTGCCGTTGGCATCCTTGCGGAACCAGTTGACGCTGAAGATGCGCGGCGGGTTCGGAGTGGTACGCCCCATCTGCAGCCAGTGGTTGAAGTAATCGGCGACGTGGTAGCCGCAAAACGGCAGCATGGCGAAGGGGTCGCGCCGGACGTTGCCGATGGCTCCTACGGCGGCTGCCGTGGTCTCGGAACCCATGGTGGCGGCGAGGTAGACGCCGTAGCTCCAGTTGAAGGCCTGGTACACCAGCGGGATCACGTTGTTGCGCCGGCCGCCGAAGACGAACGCCTTCATCGGCACCCCTTTGGGGTTTTCCCATTCCGGGTCGATCGAGGGGCACTGGCTGGCCGGAGAGGTGAAACGGGAGTTGGGGTGTGCCGCGTTCCTGCCGGAGTCCGGGGTCCAGGCGTTACCCTGCCAGTCGGTGAGCTGCGCCGGCGGAGTATCGGTCATCCCCTCCCACCAGACGTCGCCGTCCGGGGTCAGCGCCACGTTGGTGAAGATGGTGTTGCTGGCGGCGGAGAGCATGGCGTTGGGGTTGGATTTCAACGAGGTGCCGGGAGCCACGCCGAAGAAGCCCGCTTCCGGGTTGATGGCGTAGAGCTGGCCGTCGGGGCCGGGCTTGATCCAGGCGATGTCGTCGCCGACGGTCGAGACCTTCCAGCCGCTCTCCCTGAAGGTTGCCGGCGGCACCAGCATGGCGAGGTTGGTCTTGCCGCAGGCGCTCGGGAAGGCTGCGCCGAGATAGGTCTTCTCCCCTTCGGGCGACTCGATGCCGAGGATCAGCATGTGCTCTGCCAGCCACCCCTCGTCCTTGGCGACCTTGGAGGCGATGCGCAGCGCCAGGCACTTCTTGCCGAGCAGGGCGTTGCCGCCGTAGCCGGAGCCGAAGGACCAGATGGAGCGCTCCTCGGGGAAGTGGACGATGTACTTTTCCTTGTTGCAGGGCCACGGCACGTCCTTTTGGCCCGGCTGCAGCGGTGCGCCGATCGAGTGCAGGCAGGGGATGAATTCGCCGTCACCCAGCACGTCGACCACCTTCTGCCCCATGCGCGTCATGATCTTCATGTTCACGGCGACGTAGGGGGAGTCGGAGATCTCGACGCCGATCTTGGCGATGTTCGAGCCCAAGGGGCCCATGCTGAAGGGGATCACGTACATGGTGCGCCCCTTCATGCAGCCGGCGAACAGGGTGGTGAGGGTCTTCTTCATCTCCTTGGGCGGCATCCAGTTGTTGGTCGGGCCCGCGTCCGCCTTGGCGAGACTGCAGATGAAGGTGCGATCCTCGACACGCGCCACGTCGCCGGGATCGGACCAGGCGAGATAGCTGTTGGGACGCTTCTCCTGGTTCAGTTTCCGGAACGTGCCGGTTTGAACCAGAAGGCTGCACAGACCGTCATACTCCTCCTGGGAGCCGTCACACCAGTGGATCTGGTCCGGCTGGCACATGGCGGCGACTTCGTTTACCCAGTCCAGTAACTGCTTGTTTTTAACCTCGTAACTCATGCCCATTCCCTCCGTGTGTTGTTAGGATATTCATTGCATTCCTAAGAAACCCAAAACCTTTGCTGCCGTCATATGTAAGCGTTTGAGGAAAAAGCCGAAAGCCTCGCGCGGTAATATCTGGTTTTCGTTCTCGTCAACTGGGGGAGTCTGTGCCACGAAGGCTTCTTCCCTGCGGATATCTTCAAGGCCATTACTGTCTTATCTTGCACCCTGCGAAAGGAGACGAACAGGCCCCGGCTGGATGAACTGGGAAAGCATTCTCCGGCTTGCTGATATCCGTCTTGGCTGGTTACTTCTACTGGGGGTCGTTATGACACGGTACGTGGGAGTTGTTGAACGTCGCGTGAGGTGAGGTGGTAAGAGAGCCACTCGCCCTTGTTGACGAATTGCTCAGTGAGAACCGGGTGCCGTCAGGCGGAACCTGATCGCAGTCTCTGCCGTGTTTCTTGAGACTGATGCACCCGGTGATGTCATTGAGCGTCAATGCTGTTCCCTCCTGAAGCCGGCATTTTAATTATCTCAAAGTAACACAAAGAGTTCTAAAATCAAGTCTAAATTTATCGCCGCGCCCTTAATTGACACGCCGTCTCCGTCTGCTAGACTTTTGCCGGACCGCCGGCTGCAGGCGGTCGCGCCCCGGTGGAACTCCGGTGGGAGATGCCCCGGCAGGGGCGAGGTATACGGAATAAAAGGACGTTTTTTTACCGGGCAAGGGGCGCGGCCGCCCGTGGCGGATACGGCGCGCTTGCTAATGAATAGGGCGCAGCACGAAAAAGAGGGGGAAATCCATGGAGCCTTACATCTGCACCGTCTGTCAGTACGTGTACGACCCTTATGTCGGGGACCCGGACAACGGGATTCCGGCCGGAACCCCCTTTGCAGACCTCCCCGACGAGTGGGTCTGTCCGGTCTGCGGCGTCGGCAAGGACGCCTTCGAACCGGAATGAGCGAGGCAGATTGAGAGGCAGGAAAAGGAAAAGGAAAAGGAAAAGGAAAAGGAAAAGGAAAAGATAAGGCAGGTGATGAGGGGCGTTTTCGCCCTCAGATCCTGCCTTATCTTTGTCAACTTCTCGGGCTCACCCCTTCAGAAGCTTTACCTTCGCCTAGTTTTTCTTTACCATTACTTTACCTGCCTCACCCTGCCTCACCCTGCCTCACCCTGCCTCACCCTGCCTCACCCTGCCTCACCCTGCCTCTCTCAGGATCACTTCCATCTCGCCGGTAATCTCCTTCAGGTCGCCAAGCTGCATGTCCCCCATGTGGGCCACCCGGAAGGTCTTCCCCTTCAGTTTCCCGTAGCCGTCGTCAAAGGCAAAACCCCGCTCGCCCAGCCGCTTCTTCAGTTGCGCCAGATCCGCGCCGCGGTCGTTGGTGGCACAGGTGAGCGTCACCGAGCGGTACGGCTCGCCAGCCAAGAGGCCGAATCCATGCTCCCGAGCCCAGCTCCTCATGAACTGCGCCATCTCGGCGTGGCGCTGCCATCTCCGCTCCAGCCCCTCCGCGAAGATCCTCTCCAGCTGCAGATCCATGGCGTAGATGAGCGAGATGCAGGGGGTGGACGGGGTGTTGTCCTTCTCGTCGGCCGCGGCGAACTCGAGGAAGTCGAAGTAGTAGCCGCGCCCGGGGATGGTCCCGGCGCGCTCCAGCGCCCGCTCCGTCGCGCTGAAGACGGCGAGCCCCGGCGGCAGGGCGAACGCCTTCTGCACCCCGAAGATGCAGCAGTCGATCCCCAGTTCGGCGACCGGAATCGGCAGCGCGCTCATCGAGGAGACCGTGTCGACGATGGAGAGCACCTCGGGGTATTTCCTGAGCACCCGGGCGATCTCGGGGAGCGGCGACATGACGCCGGTGGAGGTTTCGTTGTGGATCAGGGTCATCGAATCGTATTTCCCGGTGGCGAGTGCTGCGTCGACCATCTCCGGCGTGATCGGCTCGCCCCAGTTGGCCTTGAAGGGGTCCGCCTCCTTGCCGCAGGCGAGCGTCACGTTGTGCCACTTGTCGGAAAAGGCGCCGTTGCAGAAGTTGGCGCAGCGCTTCCCCACCAGGTTGCGCACCGCCCCCTCCATGACGCCGAAGGCGCTCGAGGTGGCGAGGAAGACCCGGTCCTCGGTGAACATCAGCTTTTTCAGCTTGTCGGTCACCCCCTTGTGCAGGCGCGCGTACTCCGGCATGCGATGCCCGATCATCGGGGTCGCCATGGCGTTCAGTATTTCCGGGCTGATTTCAACCGGCCCCGGGATAAACAGCTTCTTGTGCATGGTTGGAGGCTCCGTATTCGTGAGATTTGCTGCCGGCAGCTCGGGCGGCGGGGAAGGAGTAGGGGGAGTGGCGGCGCCGCTCAAGTGGCGCGCCTGGTGCCTGCTGCAGGCGGATTGAAAAAGTATCAGATGCCGGCGGCGATGTCAATTCTCCCGTCTTCGGGGGGACGCTCATGTCCGTATCGTGCGATCAATTGAAAGTGGCACCTGTAACCTGTCACCTGTAGGTCGGGTTAGCGCAGCGTAACCCGACATTTCCATCGGATGCCACATCGGTTGGGGCGTCGGGTTACGCCCTGCGGGCTAACCCGACCTACGGCTCTACCCCATCCCCACCCCGACCCTCCCCTTGAAGGCATGCCCACCACAACCGCATCCTGATGGTGGGCACGGCCCACCCTACATGATTCACGGAATCACCGCTTAACTTAATGGCAGTGCCCCTTGAAGGGGAGGGAGAGTTGTTGGTAGCGGAAGATTGTTGCTGATCAGGAATTCTAATGTGCCTGCATTTATCGAGGGCGCCACCGGTTGAGGGGGCGGCGGAGCAGCCCGCTGCCAAAGCTTTCCTGCCGGATGGTACTCCTTGCTTATTGTGCTGCAAAATGTTACACATACGGGTTAGTTGTCAAATAACATGGAAAAGAAAATGCCGCTTTTTTAGCACCTTAGCTTTTGCATTTTCCAAGCTGGAAACCAATGAAACCTATTATTGCCATCGTCGGACGCCCGAACGTCGGAAAGTCTACCCTCTTCAACAGGCTGGTCGGGCGCCGCAAGGCGATGGTCGACGACATGCCGGGGGTGACCCGGGACCGAAACTACGCCGAGGTGAACCGCTTCGACCTCCCGTTCATCCTGGTCGACACCGGCGGCTTCGAGCCGGAAACCTCGGACAAGCTCCTGCAGCAGATGCGGGAACAGTCGCGCTTCGCCATGGACGAGGCGGACCTGATCCTGTTCGTCATGGACGCGCGCGACGGGCTCACCCCTGCCGACCGGGAGGTCGTCGAGATGCTGCGGCGCATCAACAAGCCGGTATTCTACATCATCAACAAGGTGGACGGCGACAGCCAGGAGTCGAGCGCGGGCGATTTCTACTCGCTTGGGATCGACCATATCTATACCGTCTCGGCTGAGCACAACCGCGGCATCGGCGACCTGATGGACGAAGTGCTGGCGGCGGTCCCAAGGGACACGGAGAAGGAGGTGGAGGAGGAGACCACCCGGATCGCGGTGGTGGGGAGGCCCAACGTCGGCAAGTCGACCCTGGTGAACCGTCTGCTGGGCTACGAGCGCGTGGTGGCCAACCCGACCGCCGGGACCACCAGGGACGCGGTCGATACCCGCTTCACCGTGAACAAGAAGCCGTATCTGCTGATCGACACCGCGGGGATCAGGCGCAAAGGGAAAACCGTCGAGAAGGTGGAGAAGTACAGCGTCATGGACGCGCTCCGCTCCATCGAGCGCGCCGACGTGGTCCTCATCGTGCTCAACGCGGAGGAGGGGGTCACCGAGCAGGACTCGAAAATCGCCGGGTACGCCTACGAGGCGGGACGCGGCTGCATCTTCGTGGTCAACAAGTGGGACACCCTGACCAAGGACAACGCCTCGGTCCCCAAGTTCATCGAGGAGATCAGGCGCTGCTTCAAGTACCTCCCCTTCGCGCCGATACTGTTCGTCTCGGCCAGCACCGGCCAGAGGACCGGCAAGATCATAGCCGAGGTGGACCTCGTCATGGAGCAGTTCACCAAGAGGGTGTCGACCAGCGAGCTGAACCGGATTTTCACCCAGGCCATAGAGGAGAACCACGCGCCGCTCGACCAGGGTAAGCGGGTGAAATTCTTCTACGCCACCCAGGTCGGGACCAAGCCTCCCTCCTTCGTCATCTTCACCAACCGGCCGGAAGGAATCTATTTCTCCTATGAGCGTTACATCATGAATCGTTTTAGAGAGGCGTTTGGATTTAACGGGACCCCGCTCAAGCTGATGTTCCGCGGCAGGGACAAGAAAGACGGCTAAATCATTCTTTACTTGGCCGATACGATGGTTTAGTATGAGGCGAATTTCGAACCCACCCTCCCACATGAGAGAGCAGCAACCATGAGTCTTGTCGGCAATTTGGAAGACCTGGGGCTTGGCGAGATCCTGCAGATCGTAAGCCTCAGCAGGAGATCGGGCGTGCTCTCCCTCGAAAGTCGGGGGCGGACGGCTCGGATCATCTTCCGAAGCGGCCAGGTGATCCGTGCCAGCTCGACGACCTTCCAGCAGAACCTGGGCGAGGTGCTGATCCAGAAGGGGGTCATCGATCTGACCATCCTGAAGCGCGCCCTGAGCATCCAGGCCGACGAGGGAAACAGCCAGCTGCTGGGCGTCATCATGATCGATCGCTTCGGCATCAGCTGCGACGCGATCGAGGCGGTGGTGAGGGAACAGATCGAGAACGTGGTATATTCCCTGTTCGCCTGGGCCGAGGGGACCTTCGAGTTCGAGCTGCAGGAGATAGCCGAAGGGGACGCGACCAAGCTCGATCCGGTCCAGTTCATGCTGAAGCAGGGGCTGAACCCGCAGTACCTCGCCATGGAAGGCTCCCGCATCATAGACGAGCAGCGCCACCGGGGCGAGCCGGGCGATGAGCATCTGCAGGCCGATCCGGACGAGAGCCTCGACTTCGCCTTCAACCTCCTGCAGGATACGCCGCCCCCGGCGACGCAAAAGACCCACTTGCCGCACCGGCTGCCTCCCATAGAGGTTTCCTTTGCCGAACCCGCACGACAGCCGAACGCAAGCGCCGTATTCGATGCAACCATTGCAGCCGCCGAAGCGGGGAGCGCCGCACCTGCCGCATCCGTAGCATCCGTAGCAGACCAGGCAACCGCGGCAACCGCGACCGCTGCTGCCGCCGCGACCGCTGCTGCCGCCGCGACCGCTGCTGCCGCCGCGACTTCGGGGCGGCCGCTGGTGCTGGTGGACGATGATCCCTCAACCCTGGAAGCGATAGCTGCCCTTCTGGAGCGGCAGGGGTACCTGGTCGACGCGATAGGGCTGAGCGAGGACGCCCTGATCAGGGTGGACAACCTGTACCGCGAAGGGATCCGCCCCACGGTCGTCGTCGACCTGATCATGCCGAGGATGGACGGCACCGGCATCCTGGGCGGGCTCGAGCTGATGGAGCTTGTGCGCAGCAACTTCCCCGAACTGCAGCTTCTGGCCCTGAGCGACTTCCCCAATGAGGATGCCCAGCGCAAGAGCCGCAGCATGGGGATCCCGATCATCATGAAGCCGCTCAAGGGTGAGATTCATGACGGCATCTCCGGCTTCGCCCCCAGGCTCTTCGATGCGCTCTCCAGCGTGGCGACCGACAGGGGGGGACTCACCCTGAGCCAGGTGAACATCGGTGACGAACTCAGGCTGGAGATGGGGGAGGAACCGGCGCTTCCCGGCCCCCAGCTGGCCCAGAGCACCGGCATCTCCCACCTGAGGGGGATGCTGGAGGAGTTGAACGATCCGCAACTGGGAGGCGGGATCATCCTGCTGGTGCTGCGTTTTGCCGCCGAGTTCATGAACCGGGCGGTGGTGCTGCTGGTGAAGAAGGAGAGCATCCAGGGGTTGGGGCAATTCGGCCTGGAGGACGGGGACGGCAGCGCCGATTCGCGGGTCAGGAACCTGCGCATCCCCAGGGACGAGCCGTCGCTCTTCGCGCCGGTGCTGAAGACCCGGTTCCCTCTGAAAGGGGAGGTCGACGACTCCAACTGGAGCGGGTATTTTCTGGACCAGCTCGGAGAGGCGCGCCCCTCGGAGGTGTTCGTGGGGCCGATCGTGAGCGAAGGAAAGGTGGTGGCCGTGCTCTACGGCGACAACATGCCGGAGCAAAAGCCGATAGGCGACACCGATTCCCTGGAGATATTCCTGGGCCAGGCCGGGATGGCAATGGAGAGGGCACTTCTGCAGCGCAGGCTGCAGGACCATGGGCGGGGGGAGATGTGAAGTGAAGAGGATACTGATAGCAGAAGATTCCAACACCATGCGTTCCATGCTGGTTTCGACCATCGACGAACTGGAGAGGTTCACCATCGTGGAGGCGGCCAGCGGCTTCGAGGCGCTGCGCCTCTTGCCGCGCGAGCAGGTGGACCTGATCATCACGGACATCAACATGCCCGACATCAACGGCCTGGAACTGATCAGCTACGTGCGCAACAATCCCAACTACCAGTCGATCCCGCTCTTCATCGTCTCGACCGAGAGCGGCGACAAGGACCTGGAGAAGGGGCTCGCCCTGGGCGCCAACGAGTATCTGGTAAAGCCTTTCGACCCCTTGAAGCTGCAGCAGCTGATCTGCAAGTATCTTGAACCGTGAAAGGTGTGAGGCGTGAAAGGTGTGAGGCGTGAAAGGTGAAAGGTGAAAGGTGAATAAAACGAAAGGCGCGACGATTTTTTTCACCGTTCACGGAGTTTTCACCCTTCACCCTTCACCGTTCACAGATTTTGTACCTTTCACCCTTCACCCTTCACCTTTCACAGATTTTTCACCGTTCACAGATTTTGTACCTTTCACCTTTCACCCTTCACCTTTCACAGTTTTACGAGAACCATATGAGCGTTGAGGAGAACATAGGGAAGGCGATGAAGGATTTCCTGGCCGAGGCCGAGGAGATCCTGGACCAGCTCAGCCTGGACCTGGTCGCGCTTAGCGACTGCGCCGACGGCGGGGAGTGCAGCCCGGACCTGGTGAATTCCGTGTTCCGCGCGGCCCACTCCCTGAAGGGGCTGGCCGGCATGTTCGGCTTCACCGAGATCGCCGAGCTGGGACACCACCTGGAGAACCTGCTCGACGCCCTGAGGCTCGGACGGGTGGATCTGGACCAGAGCGTGGTGAGCGCCCTCTTCGAGTCGACCGAACTCCTCGGCATCCTGGTGAGAAACGCGGGGGAACCGGGCGGGGAGGCGGTGGATTTCTCCGGCGCCATGCAGCGCATCAACGACTGCCTCTCCAAGGAACCGAAGGCCTCCAAGGATTCGCCGCTCTCGGCCCTGAAGCTGCCGGAGCGGGTGCTCAGCTCGATGACGGAGTACGAGGAGCACCGCCTGCTGGAGAACGTGAAGCGGGGGCGGCGCATCTTTTCGATCCGGGTCTCCCTGCTCCTTGCCACCTTCGACTCGGAGCTCATGGAGCTCACCGAGCAGCTGAAGCAGGTGGGCGAGGTGATCAGCACGCTCCCCTCCGCCTCGGGGGGACTCGACGCGGGGATCGATTTCGAGATACTGTTCGGCTCCGACTTGAGCCGCTCCCAGCTCACCCCGCTCATCGACCGGGAACACCTGGACATCGTTGTCTTCGGCGAGGAAGCGGCGCCCGTCCCGGCGGCTCAGGAGGAAGAGTTTCAGGCGCCGCTTGCCCCGGTCGAGGGGACGGTGAGCGCCAAGAGCATGAGCCGCACGGTCCGGGTCGATATCGGCAAGCTGGATCTGCTGATGAACATCGTGGGGGAACTGGTGCTCTCCCACTCCATGATCTCGGAGGTCGCCTCGCGCATGCGCCGCGACGGGCTGCTGGCGCCCGGGCAGGAACTCGCCAAGGCGGCCAAGGGGCTGGAGAAGAAGCTGTCCGAACTGCAGAAGGGGGTCATGGAGATCAGGATGATCCCGGTGGGGCAGCTCTTCGAGAAGATGTCCCGCATCGTCAGGAAGATCTCGCGCGAGCAGGGGAAGAAGGTGGAGCTTAAGCTCTACGGCGCCGACACCGAGCTCGACAAGCTGATCATCGAGGATATCTCGGACCCGGTGATGCACATCGTCAGAAACGCCATCGACCACGGCATCGAGCCCCCGGGAGAAAGGGTGGCCGGCGGCAAGGACGAGAAGGGGACCATCACGCTCTCCTCGTTCCAGAAGGGAAACCACGTGGTGATCCAGGTGGACGACGACGGCTCCGGCATCGACGTGGCCCGGGTCAAGCAGAAGGCGCTGCAGCTCGGCAGGATCGCTTCCGCAGACGAGGTGAGCGACCGCGAGGCGCTCGATTTCATCTTCCTCCCCGGATTCTCCACCTCGGAGACGGTGAGCGAGATCTCCGGCCGCGGCGTCGGCATGGACGTGGTGCGCACCAACATCGCGGCGCTCTCGGGGATGATCGACCTGGAGAACTTCCCGGGTCAGGGGACGCGGGTCACCATAACGCTCCCGATCACCCTTGCCATCATCAAGGCGCTCATCATAACCACCGCCGGACGCACCTACGCGCTCCCCATCACCTCGGTGCTGGAGAGCATCATCGTCGAGCGCAAGGAGATCAAGACCGTGGAGCGCAAGGAGGTGATCCAGCTGCGCGAGGCGACCCTCCCTTTGCTGCGCCTGTCCGAGTTCTTCCAGCTGCAAGGGGGCGCCGCTCCGCCGGAGAGCTTCTACGTGGTGGTGGTGGGGGTAGCGGAAAAGCGCCTGGGGCTCGTGGTGGACGACCTTTTGGGGCAGCAGGACATCGTAATCAAGTCTATCGGCGAGACCTTCGCCGGGTTCAAGGGGATCTCGGGGGCGGCCGACCTGGGTGACCAGCGCACCATCCTGGTCCTGGATGTGGGGAGCGTGATCAGCGAGGCGACCCGGGGGAGTGCCTGATGTACAAGGCGTTTTACGGCCTGAACGAAAAGCCATTCAGCAAGACCCCCGACCCGCGCTTTCTCTACATGAGTTCCGGGCATCGCGAGGCGCTGGCTCGGCTCGAGTACGCAGTCGAGGAGAGCGAGCTCGCCCTTTTGACCGGCGAGATCGGCTGCGGCAAGACCACCCTGTCGCGTGCGCTCATGGACCGGGTCGGCGAGCGCTACCACTTCCTGTTCGTTTTCAACCCGCGCCTGACCTCGGACGAGCTTTTGCGCGTCATCGCCTCCGGGCTTCAGGTGGACTCCCCTTCGCTGCAAAAAGACCAGCTGCTGCGTGAGATCACCACCGCCCTGTACCGTCTGCACGGCCAGGGGCGCGTCCCGGTGGTGGTGATCGACGAGGCCCAGATGATACCGGACCGGGAGCTCTTCGACGAGATCCGCCTGCTGACCAATTTCCAGCTCGACGACAAGAACCTGGTGAGCGTGATCATCATGGGGCAGCCCGAGCTGCGCAACATGCTGGCCTCCTCCGTGTACGAGCCGTTTCGGCAGCGCATATCGCTGAACTTCCACCTCGCCCCGTTGGGACTGGAGGAGACCCTGGAGTATCTCGATTTCAGGATCATGGCCGCCGGCGGACAGCCGGGGCTCTTCTCCCCCGACGCGGTGCAGCGCATCTACGAGCTCTCGGGGGGGGTGCCGCGCCGCATCAACGCCGTTGCCACCAACGCGCTGCTGATCGGTTTCGGCAGGGATGCCGCCTGGATCGACGCCTCGGTGATCGAGGATACCGCGTCGGAGCTGTTTGTTTAGCTTCACTGCAGAACGCAGAACGCAGAACGCAGAACGGATGGTTCAAAAGGGACACGGCATGATGAATCTCGCGGACATCAGAAAAAAGGCGCAAACGGCGGAGCTGCCGGGGGATCAACCGGTCGCGCCGTGGCAGGCTCCCCTGGCGGCGCCCGGGCCTCCCGACTCGTGCCAGCCGGGCGTTCCGACCGCCCCGGCCGCATATTCCGCGCCGCCCGAGCCTTGTTGCGCCGCCTCGCCTGCCGAGCCGGAACTCGACCCGGAGCCCGAAAACTTCGACCCGGCGGCCGTGATACTGAAGGGGCGGCAGTCGGCCGCCTTCGAGGAGGTCTCCTCCCTCAAGGAGGACCAGGCGGATGCCAGCGTGGAACTCCTCTGCTTCAGGGTGGCCACCGAGGAATACGCCATCAGCATCATGGACATCAAGGAGATCATCAAGCCGCGCGAGGTGACCGAGGTGCCGCGGGTCCCCTCCTTCGTGCGGGGGATCCTCTCGCTGCGCGGCAACATCATCCCGATCTTCGACATGCGGGTCAGGCTCGGCCTGCCCGGGGCGACCGCTTCGGAGCGTGAGCGGGTCGTGGTGGTCAAGCGCCAGGGAGGCTTCTGCGGGGTGCTGGTGGACGAGGTGGTGCAGGTGGTGCGCATCGCAGAGGCGGGGATCGAGCCGCCGCCGGTGGTCCTCGAGGGGATCGATCGCGATTTCGTGCAGGGGATCGGACGGGTGGGGGGGCGCATGCTGATCCTGCTCGACATGGAGAAGGTGCTGGACGTGAGTCTCCTGTAGCAACTGCTGCCTGAGACAAAAGGGGGTGCCATGGCAAGGAACAGGATTCTCGTGGTCGAGGACGAGGAGAGCCTACTCAAGCTCGAAAGCATCCTCTTCACCTCGAAGGGGTACCAGGTGACCGGCGTGAGAGACGGCAACGCTGCGCTGGAGGCGATCTCCTGCCACCGCCCCGACCTCGTGGTGCTGGACGTCATGCTCCCCGGCCTGGACGGTTTCGAGGTCTGCCGCGTCATCAAGGAGGACCCGCGGACCAGCTCGATCCCGGTCCTCATGCTGACGGCAAAAAAGAGCAGCATCGATCTGGAGCGCGGCAGACTCGCCGGGGCCGACGCCTACATCACCAAACCTTTCAAGTCGGTGAAGGTGCTCGAGGTGATCGCAGGGCTGCTCGGAGCGCGACACGCGGCAACTGGAGAGAGCTCTCAATGAAACAGGAACTGCAGGAAATACAGGTGGCCTGCCTGAAGATGGGAGACGGGCTCTACGCCGTCGATATCATGAGAATCAGGGAGATCATCAAGCTCCCCAAACTCGCCCCGCTCCCCCGGGCGCTCCCCTTCGTCGAGGGGGTGATCAACCTGCGCGGTTCGGTGATCCCGGTGGTGGACCTCCGAAAGAGGTTCGGGCTCGCGCCGGCCGAGCAAAAGGAGAGCGCGCGGCTCCTGATCCTCTCGGTGGCGGGACAGCCGCTTGGCCTGATCGTGGACGAGGTGACCGAGATGATCACGGTCCCGCTCAGGGATTTGAAGCCGCCGCCGCGCGGGGTGCGCATCGTCGGGGGCGAATACATGGTGGGGCTCTGCCTGGTGCGCGAGGTCCCGGTCATGCTGCTCAACATCGACGCCCTGTTGACCTTCAAAGAGAAGGCCGAGCTCGGCTGCCTCCCCCCTGATGAGGGGAACACCTCCAACAACGGAAAGAGCACCGCATGCTGATAGTCTGTCCCAACTGCAAGAAGCGATTCGATGTAGACCCCGCAACCGCTCAGGATTCCAGGAAACTGCGCTGCTCCAGCTGCAGGGCCGTGTTCCGCCTGGTCCGTAAGGCGCAGGGCGAGCCGGCTGTGCCCCCGCCCCCTGCGCCGGCTGCCTCGGCAAGGCTCAAAGTGGTGCTGGCCAACGAAAGCGTCTCCTTCTGCGAGGCGGTGCGGAAGGTTCTCTCCAGCGAGCCGTTCGAACTCTTCATCTGCAACGACGGCAAAATGGCGCTGGAGACGGTGCAGAGGGTCACCCCGGAGCTGCTGCTTCTGGACGTGGCGCTCCCGACCATGTTCGGCTTCGAGGTCTGCGAGCGGGTGCGTCAGGACCCGGCGCTCTCCGGGGTCAGGATCGTGCTGATCGCCTCGATCTACGACAAGACCCGCTACAAGAGATCGCCCAACTCTCTCTACGGCGCCGACGACTACATAGAGAAGCACCACATCCCCGACTCGCTGATCCCGATGATCTACCGTCTGGCCTCCGGGAAGGTGCCGGGGGCGACCAGCCCCAGCGCCTCGGAACTGGCGGCCCAGCAGGAGAGCCGCAGCGAGATCAGGGAGTTCGAGGTGCGCGAGACCTGTTCCGGCGGCGCGCCGCTCCCCGACACCCGGGCGCCGGTTGCCGCGGATCCCGGCCGCCCGGCACCATGCGGCGCGGCCCCGGGCGACCCGCGCGTCGGCGCCGCGCCGGTGGAGCTGCCCGAGGTGGAGCTGAAGGCGCGTCGCCTGGCGCGCATCATCGTCTCGGACATCGTGCTCTACAACCAGGGGAAGGTCGAGCAGGGGCTTCGCGAAGGGACCTTCTACGCCCTTCTGGCCGACGACATCCGGGAAGGGGAACTCCTGTACCGGCAGAGGGTTTCCCAGGAGGTGCGGGACAACAGCTCGTTCCTGAAGGACGCCTTCGAGGACCTCATCGCCAAAAAGCGCGCCGAACTGCGCATTTAGGAGAGCAAACTGCCAAGCAATCTGGAAGACATTTCAGCGCAACTGCGCTCGCCCGACGAGGAGGCGAGGCGGCTTGCCGTGGTGGCACTCGGGAGGGAGCCCTTCGATGGCAGCCGCGAGCTCCTCTTTCTCGCCATGGGGGACCAGAGCTGGCGCGTCAGGAAGGAGGCGGTAGCCGTCCTTGCCCAGGCCCGGCCGCTAGGCGCCGAGGCGGTCGAGGCGCTGATCGAACTCTTGCGCGCCTCGGACAACGCGGGGCTTAGAAACTCGGCCGTGGAGTCGCTGGAGAGGCTCGGGACCGGCGCCGTGGAGCAGCTCTGCGCGCACCTGGGCGATCCGGACCAAGACCTGCGCAAATTCGTGATCGACATCCTGGGAGGTATCGGCTCAACCTCGTGCGTGCCGCTGCTGGTGCAGGCACTGGACGACCCGGATCCCAACGTCCGGGGAGCTGCCGCGGAAAACCTCGGCAAGCTGGGCGACCCCCGCGCGCTGCCGCAGCTGTTAAAGGTGCTGGACGGCGGCGACGTCTGGCTGAAGTTCACCGTGCTGGACGCCCTGGCGCTGATCGGGGTTCCGGTTCCGCTCGCCTCCCTAGCGCCGCTGCTCAGGGAAAGCCTGCTCAGACGGGCCGGCTACGAGTGCCTCGGTGCCCTGGGCGATGCCCAATGCCTGCCGCTTCTGCTGCAGGGTGTGCGGGAGAAGGCGAAGAATGCGCGGGAGGCCGCGGCCGTGGCCCTGATGCGGGTGCGAGGACGCCTTCCGGCCGGGGAGCGCGCCCCCCTGGTCGACCTGCCGCTGAAAGAGCTCAAGGGGAGCGAGGAGGCCCAGAGGCTGATCGATTCCCTGCGAGGCGCCGATGCGGGGATCGTCGAAGCGCTGATCCAGCTGGTCGGCATCATCGGCGATGAGCGGGGGACCCTGGCTCTGCTGCGCGTCTCGCACAAGGAGAGGCACAGGGTCGTCTGCCTGGAGGCGTTCAGGGGGATCGGTCCCGCCGCCTTGCCCGAGCTCCTGGCCCATTTCCCCGGAGCCCCCTGCGCCGAGCGCGCACGGATCGCCCATCTCATCGGCGAGCTCGGCTCGACCCGGGCAGACGAGCTCCTTTTTTCAGGGTTGAGCGACCAGAGCCCCGAGCTTCGGGCCTGCTGCGCCGCCTCGCTGGGGAGGCTCGCGCCGGCGGGGGCAGCGCGGCGCATCGTGGAGCTCCTGGAGGACCCGGATGCACAGGTGCGGGAGGCCGCCCTGGAGGCGCTGCAGCGTCTGAGCGGCGCCGATCCGGCGGAGCTCGCCGGGCTCTGCGAGGAGCTCGCCCTGTCGGCGCTCCCGGGCAAAAGGCGCGACGCCGCGCTTCTTTTCTGCGGCGCGGGCGACGGGGAGCGGCTCTCTCTTCTGGCCAAGGACGAGGCCGCCTCGGTGCGCCGGGCCGCGGTCGCCTCCCTGGCGCGGGTCAGGCTGCCGCAGACGCTGGGGACCCTGGCCATGGCGCTCTCCGACGAGGAGCCGGAGGTGCGGGTCGCCGCGGCCCAGGCGCTCGCCGAAACCGGGGGCGCCGGGGTGCTGGAGCCGCTTCTTCTGGCCCTGAACGACTCCGACCCCTGGGTGCAGACCGCGGCGCTCAAGGGGCTTTCCGCCCTGGGCGACCGCGCGGCGCTCCCCGGCATCACCCTCCTCCTCTCCCGGGCCCAGGGACCCGTGCTGATCGCCGGGCTGGCGGCGCTGGCGGCCGTGGGGGGCGAGGGTGAGCTGGCACCGGTCAGGAAGGCTCTGGGCGACGGCGACGAGGAGGTGGTGAAGGCCGCCATCGGTATCCTGTCCGGATTCGGCGGCGACTGGATCGCCGAGCACCGGGATGCGCTGATCCGGCATCCGCACTGGGGGGTCAGGCGCTCCTTGGTGCGGGTCATGGCGCAGCACCTGGGGGCGCAGGCGCTTCCCTTCCTGGGGGAGGCGCTGGCAAACGAGTCGGATCCTCTGGTAAAGGGGGAGATTGCCGCTCTGATGGGCAGGCACAGCTGATGCTATACAGCGAACTGGAACTGCAACTTACCGACGAAGAATTCCGCCTGATCAGGGACCTGATCTACAACCACTGCGGCCTCTTCTTCGATTCCGACAGCAAGTACCTCCTGGACCGGCGCCTTCTGGCGAGGCTTGCCCATCACAACCTCTCCGGTTTCAGGGAGTACTACCAGTTCCTCAAGTACGACCGCAGGAAGGATGAGGAGATCGCCGATATCATGGACATCCTCACCACCAACGAGACCTACTTCTTCCGCGAGTCGTTCCAGCTCCGGGCCTTCACCGAGGAGATCCTACCCGAGCTGAAGCTCCTGAAACAGCGGGATCAGACGCTTCGGATCTGGAGCGCCGGCTGTTCGACCGGCGAGGAGCCGTACACCATCGCCATGCTGATGCTGGAGCTCGACTGCTTCAGGGGATGGCGCGTCGAGATCGTCGGTTCCGACATCAGCCAGAGGGTGGTGCAGCACGCGCGCAAGGGGATCTACGGCAAGTCGTCGTTTCGCTGCACCGAGGAGCGCTACCTGAAGCGCTTCTTCACCCAGACCGAGGGGGGGTACCGGATCTGCGACGAGGTGCGGGAACTGGTCACCATCAGCCACATGAATCTGTTCGACGCCAACCGGCTGGCGCTCCTTGGCAGGATGGACGTGATCTTCTGCCGCAACGTGATCATCTACTTCGACCAGGACTCCAAGAAGCGGGTGATCCAGTCCTTCTACGACATGCTGCGCGGCGGGGGGTACCTGCTGCTCGGGCACTCCGAGTCGCTTATGAACGTGTCGACGGCGTTTGCCCTGAAGCACCTGAAAAACGACATGGTTTACCAGAGGACGGCCGTAGCCTACGGCGGAGCGACAACGTGAAAAAGATAAGGGTAGTAGTGGTCGACGATTCGGCCTATAACCGGCGCGCCATCACCCGGATGCTGGAGGAGCTTCCCGGCGTGGAGGTGGTCGGCTACGCGACCAACGGGGAAGAGGGGATCAGAAGGGTGATCGACCTGACCCCCGACCTGGTCACGCTCGACCTGGAGATGCCCCGGATGGACGGCTTCACCATGCTGCGCATCCTGATGGCGAGTACCCCCGTTCCGGTCATCGTGATCAGCTCCACAAGCGGCGACGAAAAGGTCTTCAAGGCACTGGAGCTGGGAGCGGTCGACTTCATCGCCAAGCCGACCAGCATCATCTCGGACGAGCTGTTGAAGATCCAGCAGGACCTGCACGACAAGGTGCAGGCGGTCTTCAGGCTGAACATGGCGCGGGTGCGCAGGAGCTGCGAGCAGGCGCCGCCGGCGCCCGAGCTGGCCCTTCCCGCCCCCAGGGGAGAGCTCTCGGGCAACGTCGACATCGTCGCCATCGGCTCCTCCACCGGGGGACCGCCGGCGCTGCAGCGGATCTTCTCCGCCTTCAGCGAGCCCCCCCCCTTCGCCGTGGTGGTCTCCCAGCATATGCCGTCCGGCTTCACCAACGCCTTCGCCGAGAGGCTGAACCGCAGCACCGGCTTCGAGGTGAAGGAGGCCAGGGACGGGGACCAGGTGCTTCCCGGGCGCGCCCTGATAGCTCCCGGCGGCAAGAACCTGGTTTTCGGCAGGATGGGGGATAAGGTGGTGGCGCGGGTGGTAGCTCCGGGGCAAAAGGATCGCTACATCCCCTCCGTGGACGAGATGTTCTGCTCCTGCGCCGAGTTTTACGGCAACCGCCTCTTGGCCGTGGTGCTGACCGGCATGGGGAACGACGGGGCGCGCGGGGTGCGCGAGGCGAAGAGGCTCGGTGCCCAGGTGGTTGCCGAGTCCGAGGAGTCGGCGGTCGTCTTCGGCATGCCGCGCGAGGCGATTGCGACGGGACTTGTGGACCGGGTGGTCCCGATGGACGCGATGGTGCGGGAGATCGTGTATCGATGCGGCCTCCTGCCGAGATTTGGTTGATCTTACAAGAAAACCGGGGTGTGCATGCAAAAGGACGATGAGCGGTTGGTTCAGAACAGGGGTGAGGAGTTCCTGCAGGTTTTCAAGAAGGGAGCCGAATTCACCCAGGATCTCCTGAGGGAGAACGAGCGGCTTAGGTACCGGGTGCTGGAGCTGGAGAAGAGCCAGCTCACCGGCGGCGAGGCGACCGTCCCCGCCCTGGAGATGAAAAAGCTCGCCGAGCGGGTCGCGGAACTGGAGCAGGAAAAACAGGAGATCCTGAACAGGATCAAGCAGGTGGAGGACGAGAACCAGGATTTCGCCGTGCGCTACCTGGAGATCGAGGACGAGAACAACAACCTCGCCAACCTCTACATCGCGAGCTACCAGCTCCATTCGACCCTCGACTTCAGGGAGGTGCTCCAGATCATCACGGAGATCATCATCAACCTGATCGGGGCCGAGGAGTTCGCCATCCTGCTCCTGGACGAGAAGAGCGACGAGCTGCAGGCCGTTGCCACCGAGGGGGTGGAGCGCCGGGAGATTCCGCACGTCAGGCTGGGCAAGGGTGTGATCGGGGAGGTGGCCAAATCGGGCGAGAGTTACTTCGCAGCCGACGTCGACGGCTACACCCGCGATTTCGCGCAGCCGATGGTCTGCATTCCGCTCAAGATCAAGGATCACGTGATCGGGGTCCTGGCCATCTACAAGCTCCTGATGCAGAAGACGGAATTCGCCCCCGTGGACTATGAGCTCTTCACGCTCCTGGCCGGGCACGCCGCCACGGCCATCTTCAGTTCCAGGCTGTACAGCGATTCCGAGCGCAAGCTCTCGACCATTCAGGGATTCATCGATCTCTTGACGAAATAAACAGCTATGCCATGGGGGGATACAGCTAGATGTCAGAATACAATGTTTTAATAGTCGAGGATTCACCGACGATGAGGCAACTCATCGCCTTTGCCCTGAAGCGGATCAGGGGGGTCAGGATCGTAGAGGCGAACGACGGCGTCGACGGGCTCAAAAAGCTCTCCGCGGAGCGTTTCGACCTGATCCTCACCGACATAAACATGCCGATCATGGACGGCTTGAAGCTGGTGAGCCTGGTCAGAAACGACGGCAACTACAAGCACATCCCGATCGTCGTGATCACCACCGAAGGGGCTCAGGAGGACCGGGAGCGCGCGCTGGCGCTGGGTGCCAACGACTACATCACCAAGCCGATCCAGCCCACCAAGATCCTCGACGTGGCGAGAGCCCTGCTCAAGATCGTCTAAAGGCGGCTTAGGCGCGGTAAGCCCCCCATTTGGGGTAAGGTCCCCCTTTGACGAACTCCGCCGTCGCCTTTCAGGCTATGGCGGACAGGGGGGGGCAGGATGTGAAGTCCCCCTTTGACAAAGGGGGATTTAGGGGGATTTGCCTTTCAGTCTCCCGCTGGGGCTGCCAAGCTTTCCTGCGTTGCAGCCTGGGCCAAAATCCCCCCCGCCCCCCTTTGTCAAAGGGGGGAGTGGATGCCTTGGCAAAGCAAAGTACATTTCTAACAGTAAAAATGATATGGAATCAGATGTATTAAAAATCCAATAGATGTAGACAATACCATACGCATTTCAGTGATTATGCATGGAAGCGCTCGGAGGCGGCTTTAAATGGAAGAGAGATACAACCCCAAGGGTGTTGAGGATAAGTGGCAGGGTTTCTGGGCGGAGCACAAGAGCTTCAAGGCGGCAGAGGACGCCGGCAGGAAGAAGTACTACCTGCTGGAGATGTTCCCCTATCCGTCGGGGCGCATCCACATGGGGCACGTCAGGAACTACTCGATCGGTGACGTGATCGCGCGCTTCAAGAGGATGAAGGGGTACAACGTGCTGCACCCGATGGGGTGGGACGCCTTCGGCATGCCCGCCGAGAACGCGGCGATCCAGCACAAGAGCCACCCCGCCAAGTGGACCTACGAAAACATCGACTACATGCGCGGCCAGCTGAAAACCCTCGGGCTCTCCTACGACTGGGACCGGGAGCTCGCCACCTGCGACGTCGACTACTACAAGTGGGAGCAGAGGATCTTCCTGGAGATGTACCGGAAGGGGCTCGCCTACAAGAAGGTCTCCGCGGTGAACTGGTGCCCCAAGTGCGAGACGGTGCTCGCCAACGAGCAGGTGGAGGACGGCTGCTGCTGGCGCTGCGACAGCCCGGTCGCGCAGAAGGAGCTGGAGCAGTGGTCCTTCAGGATCACCCAGTACGCCCAGGAGCTGCTCGACGACACCTACAAGCTTACCGGCTGGCCGGAGCGGGTCCTCACCATGCAGAGGAACTGGATCGGGCGCAGCGTCGGCTGCGAGATCGAATTCCCGCTCGAGGGGGGGCTCTCCAAGATCAAGGTGTTCACCACGAGGCAGGACACCCTGTTCGGCGCCACCTTCATGTCGCTTGCCGCCGAGCACCCGCTGGCGCTGGAGCTTAGCAGCGACGCGCAGCGTCCCCGGGTCGAGGCCTTCATGGAAAAGGTGAAGAGGACCGACCGGATCAAGCGCGGCGCGGAGGACCTGGAGAAGGAGGGGGTCTTCACCGGCTCGTACTGCATCAATCCCGTGACCAACGTCCGGATGCCGATCTACCTCGCCAACTTCGTCCTGATGGAATACGGCACCGGCGCCGTCATGGCCGTGCCGACCCACGACCAGCGCGACTTCGAGTTCGCCCGCAAGTACGACCTCCCGATGCAGGTGGTGATCGTCCCGGAAGGCGAGCAGCTCGATCCGGCAACCATGACCGAAGCCTTCACCGGGGAAGGGATCATGGTCAACTCCGGCCGCTTCGACGGCGGTTCCAACACCGAGGCGAAGGAGGCGATCGCGGACTTCCTCGAGAAGGAGGGGATCGGCAAGAAGACCGTCAACTTCCGCCTGCGCGACTGGGGCATCTCGCGCCAGCGCTACTGGGGCAATCCGATCCCGGTGATAAACTGCGACCTCTGCGGCGTGGTCCCGGTTCCCCTGGATCACCTCCCGGTAGTGCTCCCTATGGATGCCGCCTTTACCGGCGAGGGGGGCAATCCCCTGGCGCGGGTGGAGGGGTTCGTGAACTGCAGCTGCCCGCAGTGCGGCGAGGCTGCCAGGCGCGAGACCGACACCATGGACACCTTCGTGCAGTCCTCCTGGTATTTCCTGCGCTACTGCTCCCCGAAGTTTGCGGCGGGCCCTCTGGACCGGGAGAAGGTCGAGGCCTGGATGCCGGTGGACCAGTACATAGGCGGCATCGAGCACGCCGTCTTGCATCTGCTCTACGCCCGCTTCTTCACCAAGGTGCTGCGCGACCTGGGGTACTGCAACGTCGACGAGCCTTTCTCCAACCTGCTGACCCAGGGGATGGTGATCAAGGACGGGGCGAAGATGAGCAAGTCGAAGGGGAACGTGGTCGACCCCAATGCCCTGATAGAGCGCTACGGCGCGGACACGGCGCGGCTCTTCTCGCTCTTCGCGGCACCCCCCGAGAAGGATCTGGACTGGAGCGACCAGGGGGTGGACGGGAGCTACCGCTTCCTGAACCGCGTCTGGCGTCTGCTGTTCGAGGTGCTTCCCGCCATCAAGGGAGCCGGCGCCCCCGATCCCGGGAAGCTGAGCGGCGAGGGGAAGAACCTGCGGCGCGCCGTGCACAAGACCATCAAGAAGGTGACCGAGGACATCGAGGACCGCTTCCATTTCAACACGGCGATTGCCGCGGTGATGGAGCTCGTCAACGCCATCCAGGCCTTCAACCGGAAGGGTGCGCCGGAAAACGTCGCCGTGGTGCGCGAGGCGGTCGAGTCGGTGGTGCGGCTGATCGCCCCCTTCGTGCCGCACTTCGCCGAGGAACTCTGGTCCGAGCTCGGCCATGAGGGGACCCTGGAGGAGTCGGGGTGGCCCGGGTACGACGCCGATGCGACGGTCGATGAAGAGCTGACCGTGGTGATCCAGGTGAACGGGAAACTGAGAAGCAAGCTCATGGTCGCCCCGGAGGTCCAGGAGGAGGCCGTGAAGAGCGCCGCCCTGGCCGACGAAAAGGTGCAGCCGTTTCTTGAGGGGAAGAGCGTCAAGAAGGTGGTCTACGTCCCCGGCAAGCTGGTGAACATCGTGGTCGGGTAGCAGGTGAGTCGGGATAACGTGATGGAAAGAAAGGTCCGGCTGAAGAGCCTGGTCACGGCGCTGCTCGTGCTGCTCGCCGTGAACCTCATCGGCGGCTGCGGATACCGCCCGGTCGCCCTGCGCGGTCCGATCGCCGAGGCAAACGGGGTGAACGTCACCCTGTTCGCCAACAGGAGCTATCGGCCCGGCGTGGAGGCAATACTGGCCCGGGATCTGGTGGACGAGTTCGCCCTGCGCAGCGGAGGGAGGGTGCTTCCCGGCGGCCAGGCCCGGCTGGAACTGACCGGCGCGGTCCTCTCCTATGCTAACGTGCCGATCTCCTACACGGCGCTCGACACCATCAAGGAGTACAAGGCCGTGCTCAGCGTGCAGGCGGTCCTGCGGGAACAGCAGACGCAGAAGGTGCTCTGGAAGGGGGATCTCAGCGAGGAGCAGTCCTATCCCGTGAACGACAACATCGCCCTGCAGCAAAACGCAGAGGAAGCCGCCATAGCCAAGGTGAGCCGCAGGCTGTCCGAGCGGATCTGGCAGAAGATCGGAGAGCGGTTCTAAATAGAAGTTGAACAGCAAAGTGGCCGTCCGTTCCAGCATTCGCCGGCGGGCGGCCTTTTGTTTGGCCTTCACCAACTCCCTCTCCCCTCGCGGGAGGGGCACTGCCATTAAGTTTAAGCGTTGATTCTGGAATCAGGTAGGGTGGGCCCTGCCCACCGTCAGAATGCGGGTGTGGTGGGCACGGCCCACCCTACCTCTTATTTCCCTTAACTTGACCTGATTAGCGTCAATCTTCCGCTGAAAAACTCCCTCCCCTTCAAGGGAAGGGTGGCAAGAAATACCCTCTTCTCTTGTGGGAGAGCCGGCCCGAGAGTCCCCTCTCCCCTGGTGGGAGGGGGGTAGGGAGAGGGGCGGATTGGCTTCAAGATCCTAGCCAGACGCGGTATCTGATCAGTTTAGTTGGACAGTACAGGTAAATCGTTCTATATTTCGACTTGGTTGCCATGCTAAGACAAGATCGACTTCGGGTGCGCAAATTTGAGAGACTTTCATAGGAGTAAGCTATGAGCGCGAATGATATTCGCTGGCATCAGAGGTTTCTTCAGTTTGAAAAAGCCTTTCTTCTGCTGCAAGAAGCCATCTCTATCGAAAAGCCCTCGATCGTCGAGCGAGCAGGGCTGATTCAATTCTTTGAGATGGCATTCGAACTCAGCTGGAAGCTACTTAAGGATTACGAAGAGGCAGAAGGATTTATCGTAAAAAGTCCAAGAGATGCTATTAAACAGGCCTTCCAGGCTAACATAGTCAGCCAGGGCCACGATTGGCTAGACGGATTGGAAGACAGAAACCTGACGACCCATACCTACAACGAACAAACCGCCATTGATGTTGAACAAAAGATCAGGGTGAAGTATTTTCCCCGGTTGCAGCAATTACATCAGGACTTCAGCGTCAAAGTGAGCGACTAAATCATGCCCCACGGCCTGCTAGATAGAGACATGATGCATATCCTTGAGGCTGCCAGATCCTTTCCGGAGATTTCCCAACTGGTATTGTTCGGTTCAAGGGCAAAAGGCAATTACAAAACTGCCTCTGACGTGGACCTGGCAATAAAAGGAGCATTCGTCACCTATGACACAGCGGTGAGGCTTGCGGATGTCCTGAATGAAGAGAAGCCTCTACCCTATTTTTTCGATGTCATCCACTATGAGGCTATTACCGATCCGCGGCTGGTTGAGCATATCGACCGGGTGGGTGTAGTGCTCTATTCCAAAGAATCAGAACAAGAAGAAAAGCAGCAGCTTCATAGCCTGAAGTCGCAAGAGGAAACGGCATGAAACCGGAAGAGTTCAACAGGGCGGTGGAAAAGGGGGAGCTGGCTCCCCTCTATCTTTTGTACGGGGACGAGCCGTATCTAGTGGAGCGCGGGGTGAAGAAGCTCCTGGATCGGGCGGTCGACCCGGGTTTCCGCGACTTCAACCTGAACGTCTTCTATGGCAACGAGTGCAAGGGGGAAGAGGTGTTCGGCGCGGCCCAGACGCTCCCGATGTTCGCTGAGCGCAGGGTCGTGCTGGTGAAAAAAGGAGGGGAACTGTCGGCCGGCGCCATGGAGATACTGCTCTCCTACCTGCAGGACCCGTCTCCCTCCACCTGCCTGGTGCTGCAGGCCGAAAAGATCGACGGCCGCAAGAAGTTCTTCGCCGAGTTCAAAAAGCGCGGCGAGCTGGTCGAGTTCAAGCGTCCCTACGAGAACCAGCTCGGCCCATACGTGCGCGACGAGGTACGGGCGGCCGGGAAAAAGATCGATGCCGCTGCCGCCGAACTCCTCGCCTACCTGGTCGGCAGCAACCTGCAGGAACTGGTCTCCCAGATCGAGAAGCTCTGCATCTACTGCGGCAAGAAGGAAGTGATAGGCGTGGCCGAGGTGAAGGCGATCGTCTCCGACACCAAGGTGGAGAACGTCTTCGAGTTTACCGACGCCTTGGGCGCCAAGGATCTCGCCAAGGCGCTGAGGATGCTTACCGCCCTGCTGCAGGACGGCGAGGCGCCGCTGCGCGTTCTGGGCGCCGTGGCGCGCCATTACCGGCAGCTCTGGCAGGTGCGGGAGCTGCTGGACCGGAAGATCCCTTCCGGTGACCTGGCGAAGGCGTCCGGGATCAACCCCTATTTTCTGAAGAAGCTGACCGATCAGGCGCGCAACTACAAGGTGGGCGAGCTGAAGCTGGTATTCGAGCGGATGCTGGAACTGGACCTGGCGTTCAAGTCGGGAGGGAGGGCCGATGCCCTCTTCGAGCGCTTCGTGATGGAGGCGTGCAAGAGCTGAAGGCAAAAATGGGACGCTGATTTAACAGATCAAGACTGATTAAAAAGCAAAGGCTTCTGTTTCCTTTCTGAATCACGCCTTTTCAGATTTGATCAGCGTCCCCGTTTTTAAGCCGCGGCTTTTAAGATCCCCTCTCCCGGTGGGCGAGCGAGGGTTTTTAAGATAACGGCGCGGGAACAAAAAAAAGGGAAACCCTGGTGGGGATTCCCTTTTTTACTTCTGTATGAACTCTGCCGCAGTTACTGAGCCAGGGTGTTAACCAGCTTGGTAAGACGGGAAACGTTCCTGGAGGCGTTCGAGGTGTGGATGATACCCTTGGTTGCTGCGCCGTCGATGACCGGGATGGCAAGGGCCAGGGCCGTCTTGGCAGCGTCCTGATCTTTGGTTGCCACAGCTTCGCGGACGCGCTTTATGAAAGTACGCAGTGTCGAGCGGACGTGCTTGTTGCGGTCCGTTCTCTTCTCCGTCTGCTTGATCCTTTTCAATGCCGATTTATGATTTGCCAAACTGCACCTCCGATTATTTTAAGTAGAGCCTTTGAGTTTTCGAAAGTAAAATTTATACCACCGCCGACGGTGGGGTGTCAAGCGGAAATACATGCCCCGGGATAAAAAGAGGCGCCGTCCCTTTTCGAACTTGGAACCATACCACTCTTCACGCTGCTTTTCCAGCGATTTTTTGAGGCTGCTGCGGATGATGCCGGAGGAGCAGCAGGAAGCAGTGTCGTAGGAGCGGGCATTCCTGCCGCGGCAACCTGCTGCAATCGCGGAAGTGATGCCGTTCCTGCAAGGTCTCGCCGGCAGCTGGTCTGTCCCTGCGCAGGCTGAAGATTCACCCTTGTCACCCTTACTGCTGAGGCTTTTCCTCGTCCTTGGGATTGATGACGCGCGGCTCATCCTGGGCGCCCTTTCGGAAGCTCTTGATGGTCTCACCCAGTGAGGCGCCCAACTGCGGCAGCTTTCCCGGCCCAAATATCACCAGCAGTATCACGAGAATGACGACGAGTTCCGGTACGCCAAGACCAAACATGGGTTCTCCTCCAGGTAGATTAGAGCTTGATAAGCATCCACTTTATACCAGAGACCCGGGGCGATAGCAAGGTCGGAATCAGGGGGCAGAATCAGGGGACAGAATCAGGGGCTGGGGACTGGGGGCTAGGGACTAGTAAAGGCACCCCCGGCTCCCAGCCCCTAGCAGGGCGCAGGGCAGCCCCTAGCCCCTAACCCCTAGCCCCTAGCCCCCGTTTCTCCTACCATTCTTCCTTCTGCTTCTCTACAAGCTGCTTCAGGTATATCTCAGGGCTGGTCAGCTTCAGGATTTCCTTGTCGGAATAGCCCAGCTCCTTCAGGTTCAATACACCATTTGGTGCATGGCAGTTGGCACAGTTCAGGGCCTTTGTCTTGGTCACCAAATGGTTGCTCCCGAAGTATATGGTCTGCCATCCCGGCACGGCGTTTTTGGCGACAGCAGCGGGGTTCTTCATGCCGAGCGTCCTCGCTGCGGATTCCACTCCTGCCCGGGTGTCGCCGTTTGCCATCGGCGGTGCAAAGTCCATGGAAAGCAAGGCTCCGCTCTTCTTTTCGTAGAAGGCCTTCCCCTGAAAGATCTTGAACGGGGTGATCTTGCTCTTGCCGTCCTTCTTGCTCCCCTTGGGACCTATGAAGTGCGGGGTGTTCCTCACGGTACCGTTGTACCAGGCGTACACCGGTACGGTCTCGTTCGCCTCTTTCTTCAGCGTGGTCGGCTCGTAGAACTTGTCCGAGCCCTGCTCCCAGACGGTGAAGTCTTTCGCGAAAGCGCCGCCGGTACGCGGAATGTGGCAGGTCTGGCAGGCGACCTTGGCAGCGTGACGGTTCAGGTCGGCGTCCTTGTGCGGCTTCGCGCCGTGGCACGAGGCGTCGGCACATGATAACAGCAAGCCGTCGTTGGCCCAGTTGTTCGGGTCGAGTCCGGTAGGAATCTTGTGGTTCTTCGCGGTGTGGCAGTCTACGCAGACCATCCCTTTGGCAGCATGCACGTCGGTCTCCTTGGTGAAGGAAAAACCGCGCTTTATGATGACCCCGCCGCCCGCCGCCTCATGGCAGACCATGCAGCTCTTCACGGTGGGTTTGCCGACGGCAAGCGCCGCCTTGGTGCTGCGGTCCTGCCCCATGACGACCCGCCCCTGCTCGTCCTTGAAGGCCTTTCTCTGCCTGAAGTCGTAATCGGTCGAGTGGCAGACCAGGCAGTCGATCGCCTTTTCCGCTTCGGCGCCCACGCTCCCGACGTCGCTCAGATGGTTGCCCGGGTGACAGCTGTTGCAGCCGGAGAACTTCGTCTTCCCGGTTTCCGGGCTCTTCGGGATCTCCTTCAGATTGTTCACGATGTCGTTGCCGTTGCACATGACGTACACCCGGTTCTTCATGCCGTACTCTTTCTTGGGGTCGAGCCCCTCGACGTTCGTCACCTTCGAGGCATGCTTCCAGTGTACCGTGTCCAAAAAGGCATGGGCCGTTCCGGGATGGCACTCCTCGCAGCTCTCCGGTCCCTTGTAGCCGCTCTTCTCAAGCGACGCTTTACCGGGGTGCTCCTTTGCCGTAGCCGTGGTCGCCAAAAGGGCGGTGCAGATAACTGCCGCTGCCATGGTCATCTTGTTCATGGAAATTCCTCTCTCTTTTTGTCCGATCCTCGCTTCTGCAGCAGGAACCCGCCTGCAACTTATGCGGTTGCTGCAACGGGGGCGCTGATCGCGACAGTGGCTGGCATATGTATATAATTAGATGTATTTTTGCCGGAAAAACGCTGCAATTTCGGTAAATTACAGCGCGAGGTGCAGCCGGGCGGTTTCGGGACCAATCTAGCAGCCCGCCGTCTTCCTGAACAGTTTGGAAACGTTTTTACCCTCGACCGGCTCATACTTGCAGCGGATCTCGTCCCCCTCGGCGATCCTGTGGTCCTTGAACTTGTCCAGGGTCAGGTCGTCGCTCACCGTGATGACGACCGGCTCCTCGGTCTTGTTGTCCTTGAGCGTGACGGTCGCAGTCGTTGCGTCCTTGCCGGCGATCTCGATCTTGGTAATCACACCGACGAACTTGATCTCGTCCGCTTCCGCGGTAGTGCCGAAGCTCAGGATGCCCATTGCCGCGATGGCTATCAGTACCAGTATGGAAATTACTTTTCTCATCTTGTTTCTCCTTTTTGTGGTGGGGTGGGCAAACTGTGCAAACCCCCTCCCCGGCAAACGGGGAGGGGGAGTCGGCCCGTTGCAGAACTGTTCTTAAACTAGAATTTCACCTCGAAGGTCGCGTAGATGTCATGAGCCTTTTTCAGCGGGGCGAGCATCATCATGTCGGTCGGCTGGATCTCGGAGATCTTCACCGGCGCGCCTACCCAGTTGTTGCTTCCTGTGTATTCGAAGTTGTAGTACTGGTACCCTACCCTGAAGAACGCCTTGGAGAGGTGGGAGGAGATCGGCTTCAGGTTAAGCTCCTGGATCAGGTACGCCTCGTACACGTCGCCGCGGGTCCCGAGCTTGGAGGTCCACATGTCGTCCGCTGCCGGGGCGAAGGTGATCCAGTTCTTGGAGCCGTGGTTGTATTCCACGCCGAGCTTGGTCCGGGTAGGCTCGAAGTCGTAGCGGGCGCCCAGGTATGCGGCCCAGCCGGTCTTGTCCGAGGGGGCTTCCGGGCTGAAAAATTCGCCGGTCAGGAGACCCTGGAACCCCGCGTTTGCCGAGACGTTGTCGTTGGGATGGGTGACGCTCAGGCCGGCGTCGCCGAAGAAGTTCAGTTTGCCGGGGCCGACGTTCTTCAGGGTACTCATGGCGCCTACGCCGTACCAGTCGATGTCGCCCAGTGCGATCGACGGCGAGGTGTTGCCGAAGGCGGTGTTCTTCATGACCGGGAAGTCGAAGATCTCCATGCCGCGGTTCCACTGCATCCAGACGCGCAGCGGGTCGGTGTCCACCGGAATGATCGCGATTCCGAACATGTCGGTGTCGTTGAGGCTGTTGCCCGGGGAGTCGAAGCCGCTCTCGAAGCCGCGGCCGTAGCACGCTTTGGCGTATGCGCCCGGAAGTGCCTCGATGTCGGGGGCCCAACCGACGGTCATGCCGTCAAAGGCGTAGTCGACCAGGAGAGCGGGGGTGCCGCCGGTGCCGGGACGCTCGTTGTTCAGCCGGAGGTTGCTCGGTGCGCCCTCAGTCGAGGGGCGCCGCCCCACGGAGAGCCAGACCGGCTGGTCGGCGATGTTGGACCAGGTCGCGTAGGCACGGTCGACGTTTAGCAGGCTGCTGGAGGGGACGTGACCCAAGGTGCCGTCGAAGACGCCGACCCGGTCGGTAAAAAAGGGAGTCGACCCGCCGTTTGTCACCGCCGAGTCCTCCTGGGAGCCGAACGCCTTGTAGGCGAGCAGCCGTACGTTGACGGAGACGTCCTTGGTCGCCTTGGCGTGCATGTTGATGCCGAGGCGGTTGGTGTAGAGAGTGTCGTTTTTCGGCTTGTAGGCGGCCACCGGCACGGCGAAGTTGGCCAGCATCCCCGGTTGCGTCGGCGTCCCTACCAGCTGCGCGTTCTGGCCGAGAAAGACGTTGGCGGCGTTATATGTCTTGACCGCACCCATGTCGTTTTTGAACTTCATCAGACCGCTAAGCATGGCGGCGTTGGTGCCGGGTGCTCCGACCGGTCCGGCAGGATCGGCAAAAAAAGCGGTCTGCAGCTGGTCGGCTGCGTTGTTGAAGGTGCCGTTGGCATCGATATATCCCTTGGTCTCCCCCCTGAGCGAATCCAGCCGGAACCGGTAATCCCCGCCGATGCTGAGCCATTTGCTCAGGGACTTGTCCTCGAGCCTCTCCACCTTATGGGCCAGATCGTCCACCCTCTTTTGCAGTGCCTGCTCGTCCGCCTGGGCGGCGGCAGGTGCGGCAAGCGCGAAAAGCAGCGCGCCCGACAAAACCTTTCTCACATTCTCTTTCATCCCTTCTCCTTTTTGTTCTTCCTGCTTGTGTTGAACGGACCATCTGACTGCGTATCCAACCGGGTTGCCTGCCAGGTTCGACACGGCTGGGTGCCGCGTTTGTTTAAGTCCTGGTGAACATCGTGAACGAGAGCGGGGGGGCGCCGTCCATTTTTTTAATTTATCGTCATTGGTTCCCAGTATCTTGAGGTTTTTTCTCATTATGATGCACAATTCGCTGGAAGCTCTTTGCCACCGGGCGGGTCCAATGCCAATTCTTCTTCTTCGAGCAGGTCCACGTCCCTCAACGATCTGGTGTCGGAGCAATATTCGAGCCATCACTATTAAAACACATATATATAGATATGTATATGTGAAACGGTCAGCCCTTACTGTCGGATGGCGGAACAGACCCGGTTATTTCACGGATTCTGGTTCAGGCGGGGAAGTCTTTCCATGGTGAAGAGCGGAGGCTGAAGTGGCTGAAATTTAGTTCTATTTGAACGTCGGGAGCGACGTGAGGCGGAGAAAACCGGCGTCCGGGGGCTTCTCGTTGCCAGGTTAAATGCCGCTATTTTTGAGAGGCATCAGCTCTCATTAGTGTTATAAATCCGATCCTCTGACCTGTCAATATATTTTTTCATATATATGCTTAACCTGATGGATGGCTCCCCTGTTGCCTCGGCTCATGCCGGCTGATTCGGGTGCCGCTGTAATAGATATTGACGTGGAGCGGCCAACTTGCGTAATATCGCTCTATTTAACCATCAGGGAAACGACGTGAAACAGGCAAAAAAGCTCTATCTGGAAACCTTCGGCTGCCAGATGAACGTGAGCGATTCCGAGAAGATAGTGACCCTCATGAAGGGAATTGGATACGCACGGACGGCCGACCCCTCCCATGCGGACCTGGTCCTTTTGAATACCTGCAGCATCAGGGCGAAAGCGGAGCAGAAGGTCTACGGCCACCTGGGCAGGTTCAAGGCGATGAAGGCGGGTAAGCCCGGCCTGATCATCGGTGTCGGGGGGTGCGTGGCCCAGCAGGAGGGCGAAAAGCTGCTGAAAAAGGCCCCCTTCGTGAACCTGGTATTCGGCACCCACAACCTCCATCTGCTCCAGAACATGGTGAGCGACGCCGAAGGGGGCAAGCGGAGCAGCGAGACCGATTTTCTGGACGACGAGAAGAGGTTTGACCTGTTCCCGCTTTCCGATGCCGAGGGTGGCGTAACCAGGTTCGTCACGGTCATGCAGGGGTGCGACAACTTCTGCGCCTACTGCATCGTGCCGCACGTGCGCGGCCGGGAGATCAGCAGGAGTGCCGCCAGGGTGGTCGAGGAGGTCGCGGCGCTTGCGGCCTCAGGTGTCACCGAGGTAACCCTTCTGGGGCAGAACGTGAACTCCTACGGCTCCAGAAGCCCGGACGAACCGGATTTCCCGGCCCTGCTCAAGCTGGTCGCCCGGGTGGACGGGATCGAGAGGATCCGCTTCACCACCTCCCACCCAAAGGACATGTCGCAGCGGCTGATCGACTGTTTCGCGCAGATACCGAAACTCGCCCCGCACATCCACCTCCCTGCCCAGGCGGGGAGCGACGCGGTGCTGAAGGGGATGAACCGCGGCTACACCCGCGCTCAATATCTCGCCAAGGTGGCGGCCCTGAAAGCCGCCTGCCCGGCGATACAGTTCACCGGGGACATGATCGTCGGTTTTCCCGGTGAGGACGAGGCCGCCTTCCAGGAGACCCTCGCACTGATGGAGGAGGTGGGGTACGCCGACCTCTTCTCCTTCATCTATTCGGCGCGTCCCGGGACCAAGGCCGCCGACTACCCCGACCATACGCCGCACGCCGAGAAGCAGGGGCGTCTGGAGAGGCTGCAGGCCGCCCAGAAGCGGAGCACCCTGGCACGAAACGAGAGTTTTGTCGGGAGCGTGCAGCGGGTGCTGGTCGAGGGTCTGAGTACTTCCGGCGATGCGCTCTTCGGCAGGACCGGCGGCAATCGCGGCACGATCATGCACGGAGATCCGTCGCTTGCCGGGCGGGTGCTGGAGGTGAGGATCGTCGAGGGGCTCCAGACGATTCTGAGAGGGGAGATCCTGCATGACTGAAATGTGGAGGGACGCTTAGATGTATCTAGAGATGAAGGTGCACGGCTTCGCACTGGACGCCATCGCGCAGATGCCGGTGATCATTCTGAAGGATTCGGATGAAAAACATACGGTGCCGGTCTGGATCAGCGCGTCGGAATCGGTCTCCTTCGCCGCCGAATATGTCGGCAGGGAGATGTCCGTCAGAAACGGCCGCAAGGATGTCTTCGCTGCCCTGGTCGACAGGCTCGGGATGACCATCTCCAGCATCGTCATCGAGAGCCTGCGGGACGGAATCTTCACCTCCTCCGTGCGTCTGACCTCAGGTGATGGCGAGGAGACCAGGCTGGAGCTCCATGTCAGCGAGGCGATGCTGCTCTCCCTGAAATACCGCCTGCCGGTGCTGGTGGACAGCGATCTCCTGACGCAGGTGTCGACGCTGGATATGAATGAAGAGGGATTTGCCAGGGAGAACAACGCCCGCAGGTTCGTCGACTTCCTCGATCAGCTCGATCCCTCAACCATGGGGAAGTACCCGATGTAGGTGAGGCAGATTAAGGTAAAGATTAAGATCAAGTAGAGGCAGTGGTTGAGAGAGGCAGGTTGGAGTCGGATCAAGAGTAGGTTCAGTAGATGCGGAGTCGGATCAAGATGGGTTCAGTAGATGTGTGGTGGCAGACAACATTGAAATAATTGAAAATATGCAATATTAAGGGTAGGGTGAGAGGAAATGCGGTTTTTTCTGTGACCTTTAATCTTAGCCTTAATCTGGAGTCGGATGGGTCCCTGATTCCCTTGATCTTAATCTTAGCCTTAATCTGGAGTCGGATGGGTCCCTGATTCCCTTGATCTTAATCTTAGCCTTAATCTGGAGTCTAGATATGCGTGAAGCATCTTTCAATTTTCTACAGCAGTTAGTGGCGGCGCCCAGCCCTTCGGGGTACGAGCAGCCGGCCCAGCGGGTTTTCCGCGCATATATCGAGCCTTTCTCCACGGTGGCAACGGACGTCATGGGCAACGTGTTCGGCTTTATCCAGGGTGTCGGACCGAACCGGCCACGGGTGATGCTGGTCGGGCACTCGGACGAGATCGGCCTCCAGGTGCGCTACCTGGACGATAACGGCTTCATCTACTTTTCCGCGATCGGCGGAGTGGATCCCCACATCACTCCGGGGATGCGGGTCCATGTCCACACCGCCAAAGGCCCGGTGAACGGCGTGATAGGAAAGAGACCGATCCACCTGATCGAACCGAAGGAGCGGGACACCGTAATCAAACTGGAGGCCCAGTACATCGACATCGGGGCCGTGGACAAGAAGGAGGCGCAGCAGATGGTCAGGGTGGGCGACCCGATCACCTTCGCCATCTCGTTGGAGCGCCTCTCCGGCGACCGGGTCACCTCGCGCGGGTTCGACGACAAGGCGGGAAGCTTCGTAGTGGCCGAGGTGCTGCGTCGGGTCGCCGAGCTCCCGGCCCAGCTCCCGATCGATCTGTACGGTGTCTCCTCGGTGCAGGAGGAGGTAGGCCTGCGCGGCGGCACCACCAGCAGCTACTCGGTCAACCCGGACGTGGGAATCTGCGTGGAGGTGGATTTCGCCACCGACCAGCCGGACGTGGAAAAGAAGCACAACGGCGAAGTCGGACTCGGCAAAGGCCCGATTCTGCCCCGCGGTGCCAACATCAACCCGGTGCTCTTCGAACTCCTCTCCGAGACCGCCACCCGGGAGAACATCCCCGTGCAGTATACCGGGATTGCCAGGGCGACCGGAACCGACGCCAACGTCATGCAGATCTCCCGAGGCGGCGTGGCCACGGCGCTCGTGAAGCTGCCGCTTCGCTACATGCACACCCCGGTGGAGACCCTGTCGCTCTCCGATCTCGATGCGGCCGTCGAGCTGATCGTCGCGACCCTGGCCCGGATCACGGACAAGGAGCTCTTCATCCCGGCCTAGTGAACCAGGGCAGGGCGAATACAAGATTCGCCCCTACAGACAACGATGGAACCGTAGGGGCGAACCTTGTGTTCGCCCTGTCTGTTTCAGCCGTCTCCGGTCAAGGGGACGGCGGCATTAACTGCCAGTATGTAAAGGATAAAATTAAGGAATTATATGTTCGTCGCTCTGCTCCATTAGCCTATTTTATGTTGACTTGGGAGGCGCCATGTAATAAATTTTTCGGTTAATATCCTGCGCCGAAACAACAAAAGGAGTCCTCCTCATGTTAGAAAGCAGCCTCCCGGAAGGTCTTACATTTGACGATGTCCTGCTTCTCCCCGCCCACTCACTCATCCTCCCCCGCGATACCGATCTCACCACAAGACTCACTGCAAATGTTCAGTTGAACATACCGCTTGTGAGCGCGGCGATGGACACCGTGACCGAGTCGAGGGCGGCAATCTGCATGGCGCGGGAAGGGGGGCTGGGCTTCATTCATAAGAACTTCACCATTGCCGAGCAGGCCATGGAGGTTGATAAGGTCAAGAAGAGCGAGTCCGGGATGATCGTCGACCCGATCACCATGCGCCCCAACCAGCGCATTCGGGAGGCCCTCGAGATGATGGCGAAATACCGGATCTCCGGCGTCCCCATCACCAAGGCTAACGGCAAGCTGGTCGGCATCCTGACCAACCGGGACCTGCGCTTCGAAACCAACCTGGATCTGCTGATCTCGGACCGCATGACCAAGAGGAACCTGGTGACGGTGCCGGTCGGGACCACCCTGGAGCAGGCGAAGGATCACCTGAAGCATACCCGGGTCGAGAAGCTCCTGGTCGTCGACGACGACAAGAACCTGATGGGGCTGATCACCATAAAAGACATAGAGAAAATCAAGAAGTACCCGAACGCCTGCAAGGACTCCCTCGGGCGCCTGAGGGTCGGCGCCGCCGTAGGCCCCACACCGGACGTCGACGCGCGCATCGACGCGCTCATGAAAGCGGGCGTGGACGTAATCGTCATCGACACGGCGCACGGCCACTCCCAGGGGGTGCTGGAGGCGATCGCCCGTATCAAGTCGACCTTCCCCACTCTGGAGCTGGTGGCCGGCAACATCGCCACCGCGGACGCCGCCGAGGCGCTCATCAAGGCTGGCGTCGATGCCATCAAGGTCGGCATAGGCCCCGGTTCCATCTGCACCACCCGCGTCGTCGCAGGGATCGGGGTGCCGCAGATAACCGCGATAGCCGAGTGCGCCAGGATCGCCAGGAGGCACGGCATCCCGCTCATCGCCGACGGCGGCATCAAGTACTCCGGCGACCTGACCAAGGCCGTTGCGGCCGGCGCCGACGTGATCATGATCGGCTCGCTCTTCGCCGGGACCGAGGAATCCCCCGGCGACACCATTTTGTACCAGGGGCGCGCCTACAAGGGATACCGCGGCATGGGGTCCATCGGCGCCATGAAGGAAGGGAGCAAGGACCGCTACTTCCAAAGCGACGTGGACAGCGACGTGAAACTGGTCCCGGAGGGGATCGAAGGGATGGTGCCGCTGCGCGGACCGCTTTCCGGGAACGTGCACCAGTTGATGGGCGGACTGCGCGCCGGCATGGGGTACACCGGGAGCCGGACCATCGCCGACCTCCAGCAAAACGGTCGCTTCGTGAGGATCACCGGCGCAGGGCTCAAGGAGTCCCACGTGCACGACGTCATGATCACCAAAGAGGCCCCCAACTACCGCGTCGAGAAATAACCTACTTCAGAAGGATACCCATACATGACCATCGATATACACTCAGAGAAGGTGCTGATCCTTGACTTCGGTTCCCAGGTGACCCAGCTGATCGCCAGGCGGGTCAGGGAGCAGAGCGTCTACAGCGAGATTCATCCCTACAACATGGCGCTTGAGAAGATCAAGGAGTTCGCCCCGAAAGGGATCATCCTCTCGGGCGGCCCCTCAAGCGTCTACGACAAGGACGCGCCGCACTCCGATCTCGGCATCTACGAACTGGGGATTCCCATCCTCGGCATCTGCTACGGGATGCAGCTCATGACCCAGCAACTCGGAGGGCGGGTGCAGCGCTGCGACAAGCGCGAATTCGGAGGGGCGAGTCTGCTTCTGGACGGCTGCAGCGAGATCTTCTCCGGCTTCGACGGCGCTGCCGAGGTCTGGATGTCCCACGGCGACCGGATCGAGAGCATGCCTGCCGGATTCCAGCTGATGGCCCACACCGACGGCTGCCCGGTCGCGGCGATGAAGGACGAGAAGCGCCGGTTCTACGGCGTGCAGTTCCATCCGGAGGTGGTCCACACCCCGCGCGGCGAGGAGATGATCGGCAACTTCCTCTTCAACATCTGCGGTTCCAAGCCGACCTGGACCATGGCCAACTTCATCGAGACCGAGCTCGCCTCGATCCGCCAGAAGGTCGGCACCGGGAAGGTGCTCTGCGCCCTCTCCGGCGGCGTCGATTCCGCCGTGGTGGCGGTCCTGATCCACAAGGCGATCGGCGACCAGCTGCAGTGCGTCTTCGTGAACAACGGGCTGCTCAGGAAGGGGGAGGCGGAGAAGGTCGTCAACCTCTTCACCAAGCACTTCAAGATCAACCTGGACTACGTGGAGGCGACCGACCGCTTCCTGAACATGCTGGAGGGCGTTTCCGATCCCGAGCAGAAGCGCAAGATCATCGGCAACGAGTTCATCTACCTGTTCGAGGAAGAGGCGAAGAAACTGGGCCAGGTCGACTACCTGGCGCAGGGGACCCTCTACCCCGACGTGATCGAGTCGGTCTCCACCAAGGGCCCCTCCGCCGTCATCAAGAGCCACCACAACGTGGGAGGGCTCCCCGAGAAGATGAACCTGAAGCTTTTGGAGCCGGTCCGCGAACTGTTCAAGGACGAGGTCAGGCTCCTGGGCAAGGAGCTCGGCATGCCGGACGAGGTGGTGTACCGCCAGCCCTTCCCGGGGCCCGGGCTCGCCATCCGCTGCATCGGCGAGCTGAGCGCGGAGAAGCTCGACATCCTGCGCGAGGCCGACGCCATCGTCATCGAAGAGATCAGGAAGGCTGGGTTATATCGCGACATATGGCAGTCATTTGCCGTACTGCTCCCGGTGAAGACGGTAGGGGTCATGGGGGACGCCAGGACCTACGAGTTCACCGTGGCGCTTCGTGCCGTGAACTCCCTGGACGGCATGACCGCGGACTGGGTAAAGCTCCCATACGAGCTCCTGGGCAGCATTTCCTCCCGGATCATCAACGAAGTAAAGGGCGTGAACCGGGTGGTATACGACATCAGCCAGAAGCCGCCGGCAACCATCGAATGGGAGTAAACGCCCCCCGTCTTAGAAGGGTTTGCTTTTTGCATTAATGAATCGCGGTGGCCGACTTTCTCAAGCGGTTGCCGCGGTTTTTTTACTGTTGGAGAGACTAGAGATGCCGCCGACCAAACTGCTCATCTTCGACCTGGACGGCACCCTGATCGACTCGCTGCCGGATCTGATCGATGCGACCAACCAGATGCGGCAAAGCTTCCAGCTTGCCCCGCTAGGCCCCGAAGAGGTGCGCAGGCTGGTGGGGCAGGGTGCCAGGTCGCTGGTTGCCCGGGCGCTGCCGAACGCGTCCCCCGATCAGGTCGAGGAGGGTTTGGGAATCTTCCTGAACTACAACCTGGCGCACATAGCGGACAAGACCCGGCTCTACCCCGGTGTCTTGGAGACGCTGCAGGCGATAGAGGGGGAGGGGATACCCCTTTGCGTGCTTTCCAACAAGGACGTCGCCCTCTGCCGCGAGGTCCTTTCCCGGCTCGGCATAGCGCAGTTTTTCGCTACCGTGTTCGGAGCCGACTCGCTCCCTTTCAGAAAGCCTTCGCCGGAGCCGGTGCTGGCCCTTGTCAGGGAATTCCAGGTGGCGGCCAGGGAGTGCGTACTGGTGGGCGACAGCATCAACGATGTGGCGGCGGGAGAAGGAGCCGGAGTAGTGACCGTAGGCTGCAGTTACGGCTACGGCGCCAGTTCCGAGTTGGCAACTGCCGATTACCTGGTGGCCGACTTTCCCTCCCTGTTGGAACTACCTATTTTGGCTAAAAAAACGCCAGCATGAAAAAAAGCTAAAGTTATCAAATCCAATGTCGAAGAAGATAATTATAAGTAAATACCGGGGGCATATCAGATGAAGATAGATGAACTGAATCAGAATACGGCGCTTTCCCATGTCGCTAACGGGCGGACTGACAAGTCCGAGCCGGCGGACGTTCATGGAGAAACCGCAGCAAAGAAGCAGGCTGCCGCGGTCAAGGTGGAACTCTCCAGCTATATGCCGGTGCTGCCCGCCTCCCAAAAGCAGCAGGATCCGAGAGTCAGTCGGGTTGAAGAGCTCAAGTCACAGATAAACAGCGGAACCTACCAGGTGTCCGGTCGTGCCGTAGCCGAAAAGATGCTTTCCAAGATCGTCATGAGCACCGCTCACTAAGCGTCCGGCCAGAGCCGACAGCCGCAAGGAAGGACAGATAAAGCAAGAAAAGCATTGACAGCGACGGGCGAATTGCGGTACAAAGACCACTCGATTTAAGCGGGAATAACTCAGTGGTAGAGTGTCAGCTTCCCAAGCTGAAGGTCGCGGGTTCGAATCCCGTTTCCCGCTCCAATAAAAACAATAGGTTAGCCGATTCGGGCTAGCCTTTTTTATTTCGTGTTGTAGTGGATGTTGTAATAAAAATCCGTAACCGGCTGAAACGGCCTGAATCAGCCTGGTCAATGTCTTAGATTTTCATCTGTGTCTTTTGAGGGGGGGCGGTCGGTAGGCTCTTGCAACTTTAGACCTGGGGCTGGTTAATCAATATTCGTCAGGAAATAAAGTTGTCGTAATTGACCGGTCCCATTCAGTTATCACCCATATTTTTGGCAAACCCTCTTTCTTGTAGACCGATAAGAGTCGGTCACCTTCCTGCAGCGCCAAATCATTAGCGGCTCTGTCTTCATCGCAGACCTCGCCCCAGTCCCCGGCAAGGTGTCGTTTAAGCGACAGGTAGACGTGCTTTGCAAACTCTTCGTTGATGACCATTAAATCATTGACGCCTCTGGTCACTACCAACTGCCCCGGATTGAATTTCATGATTGGCTTCCCCCTTTTGGTTGGTTGTTGTGCTAATGGGAACTTTACGCCACCTGCCGCAGAGTCGAATCCTCACATTAGTCCCTGAGTTACAAACGAAAGAAAGCTGTCACCGATTATGATGTGGTCCAATACCTTCACGCCGATGATCTCCCCTGCTTCCCGTAATCGCCTCGTAATTTCAAGGTCTTCACTGCTAGGTGTGGGATCGCCAGTTGGGTGGTTGTGTAGCAGGATAATAGCTGCTGCTGAGGACAGGAGTGCGGTTTTGAAAACCTCTCTTGGATGGACGATGCTTTGGTTTAATGAGCCGACTGATACCTCGTCAACGCAGCAAATACGATTCTTGCCGTCCAGGTGAATGGAAAAGAAGAATTCCTTGGTCTCATGCTTCAAGAATGAAAAGGTTTCAAATATCTGGGATGGACTGGTGTATCTGGTAAGTGGTCGCAAATATTGATTTGTTTCCTCTTTGATGACCAGGTTTTCGTATACCGCCCTGATTTGCTTTAGCCTGATGGACCTGGGTTTTGTCGGAACCGGCACCTGGCCGAAAAATATGTCCATTGTCATTGCGACTCTCCTTTGATATGAGGGGATGTGGTTTGTAAGGCTCTCTGGAAGGGAATACTTAAGGGATTGTCGTGAACCTAAGTTGCTGAATTAAAAGGTACCGGTTGCACCGAAGCCCATCTTGTTTAAGTTGCCGTTTCGTTTCATGCGGCTGGCAATTTCTTCCCTGGCGATGTCCATTAACATCTTTCGGTCGCAAGTAGTGAGGCCACGATATGCCAATAGGCGCACTGCCCGTTCAATGACCAACCGGATTTCCCCACCAGTCAGTCCTAAGTCAGCCAAATTTGCAATATCGACATCATCGGCTAACCGCTCCAGTGGTAGGTGGCTCTTCCATAGTGCCATTCGCAGCTCCCTGTCAGGAGGAGGCAGTTCCAACTTGTAGGTAAACCGCCTGCTAAATGCTTCGTCTAGCAAATCGCGTCGGTTGGTGGTCGCAACGAGGATACCTGAAAATCGCTCTAAACCCTCCAAAAACAGATTTTGCATGTTGTTGTTCATCCTCGAAGCCGCATCTGCCCCTGCGTCGCGGGCACCAAGAAGCTGGTCAGCCTCATTAAGTAGAAGGACCGGGGCATTACCCAAATCTTTTTGCAGGCTGGAATAATCATCGAAAATTCTGCGCACATTCTGTTCGCTTTCTCCGATCCAGCAGCTCAAGACACGAGACGCGTCGATCTTGAGAAGTGGCAGTTTCAATTCGCTGGCGAGGTATTGGGCAGTCAGAGTCTTTCCGGTACCTGGCGGACCATAGAGCAGCACGGTACTGCCTGTCGGTGAACCCCACGCGGCCGGTAGTGATAACTGCCAACTTTCCCGGATTTGTTTCCCCTCCCGCGATTCACTGAAGATCAGGGACCGGATGGCCTCCATGACCGGGACCGGTAATTGAAGAGAGTCTTTTTTTACCTTAGGTTCTTCAATGTCAAAGAGCGTGTATTTCTTAACCCGCTTTTTCAGGTCTTCGACCGTGATCTTTTCACCGTGTTTCCCGAGAAGGGCAGTGATCCCGATTCTAGATATTCGGACTGATTCGCCGAAGGTGCCCTGGGTTCCTTCTAGGAGTCGATGTCGCATTAACGGACTTTTCTCTCCGAACAAATGATCCTTCATCCGGTTTCGGCAAATCCGGCCTTGGGCAAATAGATGCGTTACCTCAGCCGGGTCACTGAAATCATGGCGTAAATCTTTCTCACGCATGCCCAATAACCCGACCAGGGTCAAGTGTTGAAAGATACTGAGGGAATACTTTTTCTGTGCCTCTGCCGCTTGCAATGCACAAGTCGAGGTTTGCACCCTCTGGGCAATCCTTCTAAACCAACCTTCCGGTTGCAGGTTTGACAGGTCAACTTCAGGATTGCTTACGCGGTAATGGCTGCTATCGTCTTGAATCAATGCCTGCAAATATGCGAATACGGCATCCAGATAAGCATCATTGGAAGTGAAAGTGCGGCCTTCGTTCTTATCCACTCCCATTTCCTTATGAAATGTATCCCCTAACTCTATGCCCGACTGCAGCCAACAGAACGGTGGCTGGTCCGTAAAGGCCATGCCGGGTGTCTCTATTAACCGTATCCACCCCTGCTCTTTTAGCTCCTCAAAGCTTTTGAGATAATCAATAGTTTTTTCTGGGTCATAGACGAGTTTGTCAATAATTTCATGCCCTTCAATAAGTGGATCGTTAGCAATTTTGGCTTTAATAATGTAGGCGAATGCAGCGAGGGCAGACAACGTAAGTTTTTTGAAGCAAGCGGGCTTACCTCGAACAGAGCCAATGACCCCCTTTATCAGTGCGGCCTCGTCTATATAGGTAAGCCTGAAAGCTTGCCGCCCACTCTTACTCCTTTTTTCTCTGAGCAATAGTTCCTTTATTTCCTCCGCATGGTCACTTATTGCCTGCTCATGCCGCGTGGCGACACACATGAGATATTGTATCAATTGCATTGGGCCTCCCTTCTTCTGGATTCTGATTAAGCAAAGCAGTATTTTTAAGATTGCTAACATCTGTCCCCACAGTGAACAATCTGCGAGATGCGCAATTACGGGATTAATTGCTTTGTGAACAATTTGGTTTTGTTGCGAAAATGTGAGGTTACCGGGGGGGGATACTTGAATTGAAGATTAACTATTTATAAAGTCTGGGGGGGGCGTCATGGCGGGGGCTTCCACTTTTTGCCTTGCCCTAATGTTAGTATAGCATAAAACGTGAATAATAACAAATAGTTGCAAGTGTATTGTTACCAACGCAATTCACGCTAATCTGCCAACTTTTTGTCAACTTCGCTCGGAGCTGGTGATTTGCTGCGTGAATCAATTTCACATCCTGGCCCGAGGGTGGTTTCTGCAGCTACACCACAACAGAAGGCATTTGGGAATCATTGAGGTTCAGCGCAAGCGTGCTTTCTTTACTGGCGTTTCGGCATGGTTGACTGTAGCACGGTTGCAAACAAATATTAAATTTTCATGCTAAATTCGAGTACTTACATAGCATGAGGTGTACGTAATCCCTTGTGGGGAGGCGCGCTGAAGTGCTAATAATTCAATTTTTAAAAGTGATGAATTTCGTTGCTTTCCTCGTTTACTTGCTGTAATTAAACAGCATGGCTATTGCTCATTATCTTGACGACCTGCTCGCTCAGGGAATCTATTCCTTCAATGGTGTGGAAGCCTCTCAATCATTAGGCTCCAACCCAATCGCCACCCGCGCGGCTTTACGTCGCGCACGGCATAGGGGGGAGGTCGCCATGCCGTTTCGGGGGTTCTATGTGATCGTTACCCCAGAACATCGGAAGCTTGGCTGTCTCCCCGCCCACCAGTTCATTCCGGCACTGATGGCTCATCTTGATGAGCCGTATTACGTAGGACTCCTCACCGCTGCCGAACATCACGGCGCTACCCATAATCGTCCGCAATCGTTTCAAGTAATATTGCCACGCACCCGAACGGGGATCACCTGCGGCGGCGTTCGGGTTGATTTTATCGCAAGGAAGAACATCGCTTACATACCCACCCAGGATTTCAAGACCCCTCGGGGTTATCTAAAGGTTTCGACTCCCGAGGTGACCGCTTTTGATCTGGCCGGATACCCGCACCATGCGGGTGGGTTGGATAATGCTGCTACGGTCCTGTCCGAATTGGCCGAGAAGATCGACGCAGTAAAACTCGTCAGAATCGCCGATCTGTCTCCCATAGCCTGGTCACAACGTCTGGGCTACTTGTTGGAGCTCGTGGGGGAAAGTGATTTGGCCGAAGGTTTGGCCGAATACATAAACTGTAAGGATGCGGTGCCTGTGCCTCTATCACCGTCGCAGCCTTTTAAGGGAGTGCGGCAAGAACCTCGATGGCGACTATTGCCGAATGAGAAGGTTGAACCGGAAAGATGATCCCACTCGACTACATCACAGCTTGGCGTAGCTATGCCCCGTGGCCACAGCTAACCCAGGTCGAGCAGGATTTGATTATCTCTCGTGCTTTGGTGGAACTGTACAGCCATCCGTTTCTAGCGGACAACTTGGCCTTCCGTGGCGGTACAGCCCTATACAAACTTCACTTGCCTCCAGCACGTTACTCGGAGGGTATCGACTTGGTGCAGATTCAGTCCGGCCCCATCGAGCCGATCATGGATGCGGTACAGGAGAAGTTGAATGATTGGTTGGGGAGCCCAAAACGGAAACAGTCGGGAGAGGGGGGGACGCTGATTTGGCGGGTGGAATCTGAGGAAGGTTTATCTTTGAGGTTGAAGGTGGAGATTGACTCCCATGAGGACGTCACTGTGCTGGGCATCCAGAAGTTTCGGTTCGAGCTGGCCTCCCGCTGGCATACCGGCACAGCTTCTATATCCACATACTGCATCGACGAACTGCTTGGCACCAAGCTACGTGCCCTTCACCTGCGGAAGAAGGGGCGGGACTTGTTCGACCTCTGGCACGCCGCCTCAGCCCTCAAGGTCAGCCCCAAGGCCGTGGTGTCGTGTTTCCTACGGTATCTGGAGCATGAAGGGCACCCAGTATCGCGGGCCGAATTCGAGATGAACCTATTCGAGAAGTTGACTGACCGGCGCTTTCTCGATGACATGGTCCCTTTATTGAACACCGGAGCAAATTGGGACTATCGTGCAGCGATGCGTTACGTGTTGCTGTCGGTAGCGCCGTTAATGCCGGGAGATGCTTGGGTAAAGACGAGAGAGCGGTTAAGCGATTTGTCGAAATAGCGGAAACCGAGCAGAAGACGATAGGAGTTGATTTCTGTGGTTATTACATACTTTCCGGAAAATAATTTTGTTTCGGGCGCGAGCGAACACATTTCTGTTTCGGCGGCAACAAAAAATGTAATTGATGTTAGTGATGACGTGAAGTCTGCCATTATCTCTATATTAGAATGCAGGTTTCCAAATGGGATACGTCCAAACTCACTCATCGATGTAAACAATCTTCGAAAATATTATTGTGAAATAATTGGTGAGGAAATACCCTCTGAAATAGAAATAGCTTCATTGCTCGGCACAATCGGTATCCAACATGGAAAAAAAATATTTATCGTTACGTCGAGTGGGAAGAAAAGTCTTGTGGAATTGCTCAACCGTCTTATCGTCGAGGGTGACCGGTTATTTTACTATGATGAGTTTTACGATACTCATGCTGATTTTTTAGGGGAAATTCATATTTTCTCTGCTGAGTTGCTTAAAACTGTCCTGACTTCTATTTTGCCATCGATGTGTTATTCAGTATTATATTTCAGCGTCTCTATCAACGAATCTGCCGAAACTGAAGTCCTGCGTTGCTTCAACTCAAAAATTACTTTGTCCTATGGGCAACTAAAAGCAATATTACGGTATATACCACTTGATAGAATCAAGCAGGTATTGGCACAGAACGGTGACTTTGTTCTGGTGAACAGAGGTGTATATACCCACACTTGCAAAATTGAAATTGAGCGGTTTGACTTGCAAACTGTTGAACAGAGAATCAAAGCGAAGACGGCTGAACGCGGATACATTTCACTTGCGGCTCTTGATGTTTCGGAGATAGTTGAATTGAATCCAGAACTGTCAGAATCTGCCGTTAAAAAAGGACTATTCCAGAAATATCTTGCCAGCCGTTATGAAAACCGTGGCAACATCATAGTCCCCAAAGGCGCGGTGCTGAATTCTGTTGCCGTCTTCAAGAACTACTGCCAGGCGCACGACCGCTTGACCTTGGATGAATTGTTCGAATTTGAAAAGAAAGTCAACGGCAGTGCTCGTAGCCAGTCGCTGCTTGTCGCCTATGACATTATGGTTCGTATTGATAAAAACATCTTTATACGCGACGGTGAAATTGATTTTGACGTTAACCTAACGGACAACGCGCTTGCACGATTCGTTAATACGAATGTTATCCCTCTTCGTTCCGTGACAAGTTTTACATTGTTTCCCTATGTTAATGGTTATCCGTGGAACTTGTTCCTACTTGAAAGTTATTGTCGACGATTCAGTAACTTATTCAAGTTTAAATGTTTATCTGTAAATAGCATGAATGTGGGAGCAATTTTCCGCAAGTCGGCAGGTTTCACCGATTATATCGCTGTGCTTGTACACGCCGTAGCAAATTCTGACGTAAGACTATTAGAAAAAGATGTAGGTGACTTCCTGTTTGACAGTGGCTACGTTGCACGTCGGAGGGGAGTTATTTCCAATGTCGTTACACAAGCGCGAATATTAAGGGAAAGGTGATTCTAGAGCAATGTATGCATATACACACGATGCGCAAACAGGTGGACTGCTTCTCAATGATAGCACCCCGATTTTTTCCAAAGAGCCAAGGCCAGTATATTACCGCGAACTCGACATTCTTGGGTTTAGTAAACACTATAACTACGCCAAACAGGATGAACTACCCTATATGTGGGCAGAGGCAAACTGCTACTGGTATCGTGGGCGCATGGTTGCAAAAACAAAGGGAGGAAGTCTTTATAATGTGCCAGAGTTGGAGTTCATACTTGACACGAATAATGAGCGCTTTCTTCCGGATGGCGAAACCCTTTTACCTGTTGACATCGCTACTATGGTTGAGAAAAACCGTGAACTACTCGAAGTTATAGAACAGGTTACAGTAAAGAAGATATTCGACACATATAAGCGTCATTACAGGAAGTTGGATGTATTTCACGTTGCCTTTTCGGGCGGCAAGGACAGCATAGTCCTGCTTGAGCTTGTGAGAAAGGCGTTGCCCAGGAGTGGCTTTGTGGTTGTGTTCGGCGATACAGGTATGGAGTTTCCCGACACTTACGATGTTATCCTCAAAACAGAGGAACAATGCCGCGCCGATGAGATCGAGTTTTACCGTGCCGAGTCACATTTTAAGCCAGAAGAGAGTTGGCGGCTTTTCGGACCCCCTTCGCGTGTACTTCGCTGGTGTTGCTCGGTACACAAGTCCACGCCGCAGACGTTAAAACTTCGGGAAGTATTAGGCAAAAATGATTATGTTGGTATGGATTTTGTGGGAGTTCGAGCGCACGAGAGCGCGGTGCGAGCTGATTATGAATACGAAAACTACGGCAAAAAACAAAAAGGACAGCATTCACACAATTCTATACTTGAATGGAATTCATCTGAAGTATGGTTGTACATCTACGCACATAGACTTGTTATAAATGATGCATATAAAAAAGGCAACTCACGGGTTGGATGCCTATTTTGTCCTATGGGTGGGGGAAAAGGCGATTTGTTCCAACGATTATCTTACCCAAAAGAAGTTGACCATTTTATCGACATTATTAAAAGTATGAATGCTCGTGATATAGGTAATTCAATTGCTTTAGAAACTCACATTACTAATGGTGGTTGGAATGCAAGAAAAAATGGGCGGGACTTGAAAATACCTTCACCGCGCTATCATGATGAAATAAAGGATGCGGAACTACAACTGATAGTTACTAATCCTATGTCAGATTGGCATGAATGGATTAAAACGATTGGTGAAATTCCATTTGAATATAAAATAATTGAAATCAACGACGGCTATACCGTAACGGTGGCTGAATATCTTTTAAAAGAACAACCTGCGTTCATAAAAAACTTCAAGCAAGTTTTTAAAAAGTCGGCTCATTGCGTAGATTGCCGTGTATGCGAAACAAACTGCCGGAATGGCTGTATATCATTCAATAATGGTTTGAAAATTGAGGGCTGCATACAATGTGGCCAATGCCATGAAATAGACAGTGGGTGTCTGGTGTACCACTCGCTTAGATTACCACAAGGAGGGGGTAAATCGATGAAAAGTCTCAATTCCTTCGCAAACCATGCGCCTAAACTGGACTGGGTTAAGGGTTTTTTCGAAAAGACCTCCGATTTTTGGGCAGACAATAATTTAGGTCCGAATCAAGTGTCTATGTTCAAGCGTTTTCTTCGAGAATGTGGGCTGCTTGAAAACAATCAAATCACAGGACTGACAGAAATAATAAGCAATATTGGTTGGGAAAGTGAAAATTCGTGGGGAATTATCCTCGCTAATTTCGCCTATAACACGCAATGCGCGTGGTATATCAGAAACCTCCAAATAGGGCATGTATACACAAGAGAAACTGTTTCAGATATGCTTATTGCCGTTGATGTAGGCAAAAACGACGCTACCTCTATAATAAATGCTTTCAAACGCCTGTGTGAACTCCCGTTCGGCACAAAGCTGAACTTCGGAACCGTTACCGAAAAGGGACGGCAGATCGAAACGCTTATCCGAGGCAAATCCGCGCTTGAGGATAACCGCGTTGTCCTCTATGCGCTCTACAAATTTGCGGAAGCCTGCGAGGGGTATTACCAGTTTACGCTCACGCGGCTGCTCGATGACACGATTGAATCCGTCGGAATTAGCCCAACACAAGTTTTTGGCTTTGATCGAGACGATATGGAGCGGTTTCTGAACGGCCTCACGGCGAAATACCCCGACTTTATCAACGCTACTTTTACGCACGACCTTGATAAAATCACACTTCGCGAAGATAAGACGTCTGCTGACGTATTAACGCTGTTTTGAGGAGACAGGGCACAATGAATAAGTACAGCGAGTATTTCGAGATAGACGAGGGTTACTGGCCGGAAATTAACCCGAGTTCTATCAAAGACCCATTGAATAAATGGCAAAAGACTTTCCCACACAAGACATTTATCGACCTCCTCAAGGCCACCGAGCGTATGCTCGCTCGCGGTACCAACAGCGACAAAAAAGGGACTTGGATTGAGGGCGCGTACGGTACGGGTAAATCCCGAGTCGCGTGGGCGTTGAAAAACCTCCTCGACTGCTCCGATGACGAATTCAAGGCTTATTTTATGGAGTATGATGCCCTAAAGAAAGAGCCGGACTTGCGTGACAAACTCCTCGGGCATAAGCAGGGAAAAATCATAACGGCTTATCGTTATGCTTCTGGCGGCATCGACGGAGACCGTTCGCTCATTATGGCAGTTTACGAGAGTGTGACGAAGGCCCTCCGCAGTGCCGGTATTACATACAAGGGTGAGAACACCTTGCGCGGCGGCGTTGCAGCTTGGCTTTCCGATGGAGCAAACAAGGCCTTCTTTGACACACTCATTGCTCTGCCCGAATACAGGGGATTGGGCAGCTTTGCGGGTAAGTCCGCCGATGACATTATTGGCTTACTGAATACCTCCAATGCGGATGTCGATACGTTGATGGGTGATATCTTTTCACTTGCGGACAGCAGAGGTATAACAGCGCTCTCCACGAGCATGGACGATTTGATTGCTTGGCTTACCGATGTTATCGATCAAAACAAGCTGAAGGCGATTGTCCTCGTATGGGACGAATTTTCGGCCTACTTTAAGAAAAATCGTACATCGCTCGACGAGTTTCAGAAACTTGCAGAACTTTCCAACGATAAACCATTCTATTTAATGATAGTGACGCATATGTCTGGATCTATCTTCGGCGAAACTGACCAGACGGGGAAAATTGTCCGTGACCGTTTTGTACGCAAGGAGATAGAATTGCCTGATTCTATCGCGTTCGAGTTAATCAATTACGCTTTGACAGTCAAGGGTGCGCAAAAGGATATATGGGACAGTCTTGCCGATGATCTGAACAGTCGTATGACTTTTTCTCGCAAAGCGGTAAGAGAAGCTGTATGGAATGGTTCAAATGCAGGCGATGAAGTTTTGAAAGGAATGCTGCCGATCCATCCACTTGCAGCACTGCTACTCAAGAATATATCAAGCGCATTTGCTTCAAACCAGCGCAGTATGTTCAACTTCATCAAGAACGCCGAAACCGAGAACTTGCAGGCATTTCAGTGGTTCATTGACAATCACAGCCCCGATAATGCCGATTTTCTCACCATCGATTTGCTTTGGAATTTTTTCTATGAGAAAGGAGTAGATGAATACGGCAATGGAACCGGCAGAAGCAATCTGGAGTTCATCATCCGTACTATCCTCGACACCTTCCAGAAAAACGAGGGCAGATTGCTCGCTGATGAAAAGCGCGTACTGAAAACCGTGCTTATGATGCAGGCTATTAGTCAGAAACTGGGGAACAGCGTCGAATTGTTCCTGACGACTGAAAAGAATATCAAATTAGCATTCGAAGGTACAGATTTAGAGGAAAATCGTTCAGTTAACCTTGTTAAAAAATTAGTTAGGGATGGGATTCTTTACGCCAAACCTATGGGCGGTGAGGAAACCCAGTATGCCGCTGCAGCAGTTTCCGGCGACCAAGCGCAGATTGACAGCATAAAAAAGCGCATTGTCAGTGATACAAAGACGGTATCATTGGTGTCAGGAGGTGACCTCCTATCTGCCCTTTCCCTTTCGCCTGCGCTCCGTTTCCGCTACGACGTTACTCCTGTGACGGTTGAGAACTTCACAGCCACTATTAACAAAATCACCAACGAGCTATCGACTTATAAATTTCGTGCCGTGTTGTCTTTTGCCCGCGACGATGAAGAGCAGAATAAAATACGGGAACTTATTAAGGGCGCGATGAAGGACGATCGATATAAAGATCTTGTGTTTGTCGACGCTTCATCTACAGTGCTGGGCGGTGAACGTTTCGGGCAATGGGTCGACTGTGCCGCTAACGATGAATACTGGAGGACGAAAGACGGCAAACTGGCGGAAGAAATGGCTCGCAAGGCAAAAGCGATACTTGAAGATTGGAAGACGGATGTTGCCAACGGCTCATTTACTGTCTATTCGGCCTATGCTAAGACTGGCGAACCCTATGGAAGCGCATTCTATGTCCTCACCGCGCTCTCTAACGCGGTTATTAGAAAGTATCCGTTGTCTTTCGATAATGCCAAATTAACAGAAAACTGGTTCAAAACGTCTGCATTTAACGATGGTGCTAAAAGGGGCATAAATCAAATTTGCGGAGGCGTTTTCCAAGAAAAAGAAACGTTGGTACTTATGCAAAATGCATGGCATGTAGTGAGGTATTGGGAAACTACTCCTACGCTTCCGCTTGCCAAGTTAAAACAAAAAGTTGACGATTGCATTAAGACCACTTTTGAGCGGGACGGTCGTATTTCGGTCGGAGATGTCTTTGACGCGCTGATGGAGCAGGGTTTTATGCCGTGCAACCTATACGCTCTATTGACAGGCTTCCTGTTAAAGGAATATGCCGCCGACATCTATCGATACAGCGACGGCGACACTGGCGACAAAATGAGTGCCGAGAAGTTGGCGGAAATTGTCGGGGAATACATCAAGCATATGAACACGCCCATCGCGCGTTACAAAGAAAAGTTCATCGAGGTGATGACTCAAGAGCAGATGGCCTTTGTGGGATTTGCAAAGATTGTCTTCGGCATTCCTGATAATATAGCTGTTGAACAGGCAGCGGTTCGTATCCGCTCCAGGTTAAAGGAGCTGTGTTATCCGATTTGGTGTTTCAAGGAGATAGACACTTACGGATTAGAAGACTTCATTGACAAGCTTACTGTGCTTGCCAACCCAAACAACACTGGAGATAGCGTAGCGAAAATTGCGGCGGCAATCGGCAAGATGTCACTTCAGACTCCCACGGCAGCAGGAAACCTCGCCTCACTACTCTTCACGAAAGAAAACCCCGTGAAAGCTATGACAGAGTTTCTGTTGTCCTTTGAAAACGGTGATGTGTTGAACTTAGCAAATAAAATCAACGCACACGACGTTTTGCTAGACGTGAAGCGCCAATTTGGTACAGGCGAGGCGCTATGGCTTTGGGACCGAGAAACCGGTGAGAATGAAATCCGTAAGTTGCTTACGGATTACAAAATAGTCGCCGCTAGCAACCGCATAAATACCAAGACTTCCTCTCTTTACGATTGCCTTGGGGAGTGGCGTGAAAAAGCTAAGTCCATCAGAATTCCTTGTTCGGCACTCGTTATGGAAGTCCCCGCGCTTAAGGCGTTCTTCCTGACCCTGCGTGAGATTGCGCTGCACGGAGAACTTCCTTATGACAAGAGGGGCACCTTCCTCTCAGAACTTGAGATTAATGCGAATCCATGTATTGACTTTTTTGAATCTAAAATGGAAATATTCAGAAACCTGTATTCTTTCTACCTAACAGGATTTAGCGACAGCGAAGTAAACGCACTGCATTCTAAGCTACCAGTGGCTTCGTTCACATCGGACAAGCCAGACTTTGAAAAGAATTTGGCGGAACTCGCCGATAAAATACAGCGTGAACAGGAGAAATTCAGGCTTCATCAGTTGTGGGAAAAAACGACTTCATCGAAGACACCGAAGGAATGGTCAAACAAGAACAGGACACCTATCCTTGCTCTTGTTACCGCCGGGTTCCAAAGTGATGCCCGCCGAGTATTTGGCATAATTAACAGGATCAACCCCGAGGATTCTGAGGTTAAGTTCGCTCTTGATTTTTTGCAGACGAAAGCAACGTTTCTGGGCGACCTGTCCGATAAGGTAAGGATCGATGCTGCATTTATGCGCGATATTGTCGGTCGGTTTATCGCCGTACTATCAGATGCTGACGAGGTGCGCTCTCACCTAGAAAAGATTGTGCCTGCGGATCACTATGATTGGTACGGTAATCCCGCCATTACGCGTGAAGTTGAGAAGTTCGCTCAGGCCAGATATAATCAGGGCGGAAGCGAAAAAGTTCTTGAAAAAATCGAAAAAATTGATGATCGCAAAGCAAAGGAATACCTCAAGCGGTTAATTAAGGACAACATGTACGTGGGTATTGAAATAATATTGGAAGGATGATGACTACATGAAACCCATATCAGCGGAAGCTGCTCTTGTAAGCGTACACAAATATCTCGTGAATGATGTCGCTACACCATTCATCATTGTTGTAGATGATAATACTGAATATTTTGGCATCATAAATGGTCTTGGTACGCTTGCACAAATGCGAGCCAGCGACTACTGTGCAAATAACGATGCCTATCCGAACATTGATGCCCTTTGTGAAAAGCTTTCCGCTATTACTGGGAACACGCTCCTCCTCGGATTTGGAGAAAGCGCATCGCTCGGTGGCACTGTAAGCGCTATCGGCAAACTCAAGGACTTGACGCTTAAGGCAAAACTCGTTGTTGTCGGCCGTGGCATTCGAGCAGCCGTGTCCAGCCTTTGCGAAGATGACAAAAAGTTTAACAGCAGAAGGGTGTGCTTTCTGAAGTCTGGAAAATCATACGAAATCGTAAAATTCCCTGCCTCACTCAGCGTGCCGGCAATGGACGGCTTCAAGGCGCTGCTTTCCCACTTGGAACATGGCGTAAGCGATACCCCATATGTTAAAACCTCGTTGACGCTCCTTAATGTCAGAGAAGTATGCTCGGCTTATGAAGCGATTCGCCAGGTTGAACCGGCTTTTATGATTCAGCAGACCTGTTTGGCAGACACTCTCTGGGCGGAGTTTCTTGCTGACAAGTATCTTGAGGGATATGATCTGCTCCATTGGCGTAGTTACTTAAAGTTAAAACTTGAATTGTCACCAAATCCATACCTAAAGTATTTAACAGAAACATCCACCGACTATGACACATATAAAAAGCGACTCTACTGTGCTCTCTTGGATTTTGATACTAACGACAAGCGGTTCTCTGAGCTGTATACCGCCAGAAAAACCCTGCTGAAGGATGTTAAGGACAGCGATATCGCTGAGTACATCGCCGAAACTAAAGTAAAAGACAGCGACCGCATCTACTATTTGACTGACAATACGGTGGCAGAGCGACAAGCCATCATTGAGTCTATGAATGGTCTTGAGGTCATCCCTGATGACTTGAAAGACATCTATCCGTTACTTGATGAATACATGCACATTTATTTGTTCGATGGGGATAGGGGCAATCTGCTAACTGATTACTTTGCTGAGTATAAGCGTCTGAAACTAACTAATAGACTCACGCTGGAATTTAACGAGCAAGTTCGGGATTTAGCTGTCGATGGGAACCGTCCATATAACAGCTTAAAAACGCGAGGGGAAGTTCTTGACAGTATCGGAAAGGCAAATGCAGCCTTGTACTGGGTTGACGCGCTCGGCGCGGAGTACCTCGGCTTTATTCAAACACGTGCCAAAGCACTCGGTTTAAACATTACTGTTCATACTGTCCGTGCCAACCTTCCGACTATTACGTCTTTTAACAGTGATTTTTATGAGGCTTGGACCGGCGATAAAGCGACGCTAAAGAAGCTGGATGAAGTCAAGCACGACGGAGAGCATGATTTCAATTATCAAACGATAAAAACTCCAGTGCATCTTGCAGAGGAACTTCGTATTGTCGATGCTGCTTTAGACTGGGTAAAAACAAAACTCACTGGGAAAAATGCCGACAAGGTGATTCTTGTCTCCGACCACGGGGCGAGCCGCCTTGCGGTAATAAATGAACATGAATGCAAGTGGCAAATGGCATCAAAAGGAAAACATTCAGGGCGTTGCTGCCCTTGCAGTGATGCTGATGTAAAGTCTGAATATGCCACCCAGGAGAACGGCTTTTGGGTGCTTGCCAATTACGACCGCTTCAAGGGCGGTCGCAAGGCGAGTGTTGAAGTACACGGTGGAGCAACCCTTGAAGAGGTCGTGATCCCGCTTATTGAAATTGCGTTGTATGACAATAAGATTGAGGTAAGCAATACCACGCCTGTTGCTATTGCAAGTTTTAAGAAAAATGCTGAAATAGTGCTGTTTAGCAAGGATGCATTAAAATGCGTGTCAGTTCGGGTGGTTGGGCGGAGGTACACCGCAGAAGCAATCGGCAACAATAAGCACAAGATAATATTCCCAGATATAAAGCGGGCGGGACAATACACCGCCGATGTATTTGAGGGTGATAATCTTATCGGTCAAGTGGAATTTGATATCCAACGCGAAAGCGGAAAGACAAACGACTCAGACTGGTTTTAACGCAGGGGAGCATTCACTATGATTGATAAGTTGAAAAACTGTTTTGACGAAATGGTCGTTTATAAGGACTTAAAGACGAGCAACTTTTTCTCCGCATTAAGTCTTCCCTCATTTATGCGTGACTGGCTTCTTCGTCGATTCGGAGATGAATCCGGTAGATTCAACGAGGATGAACTGGTATCGTTTGTCCACGAGTTCATTCCGCGCAAAGAAGATTGGACGGCAATTAAGAACCGCATCATCAAGGAAAACGAGCGGGTAAAATTTCTAGCGAAGATTTCTGTGGATATAGACATCCGTACTGGTGAGGTGTCATTTGCATTACCCGATTTCGGTTTGACTACAAAACAGACCATTATTGAAGATTTTGTTTGGGATTCCTGCAAGCATGAACTCGTCAAAGGGCGAGAGTCTTGGGGGATGCTTGAACTCGGCTACCGTCCACCAAATGACAGCGTTATGCCAAAGTTGCCGGGGAAAATTAGCCTTGTAAGCTTTAAAAACTTCTGCCCCTACTCGATAGAACTCGACTACTTTAAGGATGTGCGAGGGGAGTTCACCACCGCTGAATGGATTGACGTTCTTCTCGGCGCGGTAGACTATAATGCGAGCGGTTATAAAAGTGAAGAGGAGAAGTTGACAATGTTGACGCGGCTTTTGCCGTTTACAGAAAAACGTCTGAACCTTATTGAACTCGCCCCGAAAGGAACAGGAAAGTCATATCTGTTTGGACGGGTCAGTCGTTTTGGTTGGCTGTCAAGCGGCGGGGTTATGAGCCGGGCCAAGATGTTTTATGATATCTCAAAACGAACAGAAGGTCTAGTGTCAGGGAATGACTTCGTCACCCTTGACGAAGTACAAACTATATCCTTTACGGACGTTGATGAAATGCGAGCAGCATTAAAAGGATACCTCGAATCTGGAATATACACTGTAGGTAATTATGAAGGTGTAGCGGACGCGGGAGTCATTCTTTGTGGCAATATATCCAAAGAGGTAATGGATAGTGACGGTACAACAAATATGTTTGATGAACTCCCTTCCGTGTTTCATGAGTCTGCACTGATAGAACGTTTTCATGGCTTTATCAAGGGTTGGCATATTCCGCGTATGAATAATGACTTGAAGATATCTGGATGGGCGCTGAATTCAGAATATTTTTGCTCAATACTCCATGAACTTCGGAGTGATTCAACTTATCGTGCAGTGATTGATAAATTGGTGAAAGTGCCTGAAGCAGCTGATACGCGTGATACTGAGGCTATTAAACGAATAGCTACAGCATATTTAAAGCTTCTGTTCCCTAACGTGCGAAAAGCAGAAGACATATCTGCTCGCGATTTTAATCGTTATTGTTTGCGGCGCGCTTGCACAATGCGTTCAACAATCAAAATGCAATTAGGAATATTGGACTCAGAATACCGTGGCAAGGATATACCTCAATTAACCGTAAACGAGATGACTGACTATGAAACAAAATAAACGTGTGGATTGCTTTGCCTGCGGTAAACAGCAGTTATCCAAAGATGAACTCGGACTGAACCTCAAAATGATCGGACGAGAAATAAAACAATTCTATTGCCTTGAGTGCTTCGCTGAATATTTAGATGTTACTGTCGACGAATTACTGGCTAAAATTGAAGAGTTCAAAGAACAAGGCTGTGAATTATTTTGAAAGAGGCGATACTTTGATTTATGCCGATAATGCTGCTACTACAAAAATATCTGACAGTGTCTTAGAGAAAATGCTCCCTTTTTTGGGGGAGCAATATGGCAACGCTTCCAGTCAGTATTCACTCGGAATAAAAGCAAAATGTGCCGTTGAAAAAGCGCGCCAGCAGGTTGCCGTAGCTATCGGTGCTGAGCCTCCTGAAATCGTGTTTACTTCAGGGGGCTCTGAGAGCAATAGTTGGGTATTGTCTTCCGTAAGCAATGGACATGTTATTACTTCTTCAATAGAGCATCACTCCGTACTAGATGCATGCCATTCGCTTGAGCGTAAAGGCATAGATGTGACTTACCTGCCTGTTGATAGTAAGGGACGCGTCCCGTTGGACAGCATAAAAGAAGCTATCCGTTCCGATACTAAACTCGTTTCTATAATGCTCGCCAACAATGAAATTGGGACAATTCAACCAATAGCTGAAATCAGGGAATATCTGCAAGGACGCAGTATCCTGTTTCATACCGATGCAGTTCAGGCAGTCGGGCATATACCCGTCATTGTTAAGGACCTTGGTGTAGATTTCTTAACCGCTTCCAGCCATAAATTCAATGGGGCAAAAGGAACGGGTATTCTATACAAACGGAATGGTGTTTCATTGCCTCCTATGATTTTTGGCGGGAAGCAAGAACGTGGGGCTCGCGCTGGAACTGAGAATGTTGCTGGAATTGTGGCAGCGGGATATGCAATTAGGGAAAGCGTAAGTGATATGACTGCAATGGCCGATAAACTATCGGCTTTTTTTCGAGCAACGATATATGGGATACGCGCTAAAATACCGAATATTGTTATTAATGGTGATCAGAATAATCGCTTGCCAGGAATTATAAATATTGCCTTTGATGGTGTCACAGGCGATTCGCTTATGAATTTGTTGGACTTAAAGGGAATATGTGTGTCTACTAGTTCCGCTTGCACATCTGGAAAGGATGAACCTTCACATGTTCTAATAGCATTAGGCTTAACCGAACAGCAAGCAAAATCTGCTATTCGCATTTCATATGGCAGGTACAACACTGTAAATGAAGTGGAAACTATTGTGGATACGATTTGTAATGCTTACAACAAAATCTTAGCGGCAAAGTTATAGGATATCAGCTAATTTCAGGGTGTGCGGCCACACGCCTTTCATGCTCTCACCGGAAGACCATGTATGGGGCAATATTCCGTAAGTGTCAAATGTATCCCGGTCTTCATGGCCAGGCATTGACGTTTTCTGAAAATTACCTCTTAAACGATGGAATGTGAAAGAAAATAAGTATGTACTGTGCTTGCAAATCCTAAAATTATATGCTAAACGCAAGTCGACCAAAACCTTTTTAATTTACAGTGGAAATCTAAGGGTAGCCCTCTATCATGACTGCTTCTGCATCGCAAACAATTCATGACTTGGCGTTTGTCAGGTCACATTATATTGAGATGATGTTCTACCCACAGGCTTGGCAATCTGCACCTGGGTCTTCTCCTACTTGGACAGGTGTAGAGTTCCCGCCTAAACCTAGAAAGTTAATTCCTCACAAACCAGGCGTATATGCTTTTGTAGTTACTCCAAATCTATTTGATCTCGAACAAGCTAGTGCCCTATTTTATATTGGTAAAGCCACTAATTTGTATAATAGAATTGGGGCTTATCTCGGGGAAATTGATGGCAATTTCAAAAAAACCGACAGACCATTAGTATGGAAAATGATTAATCAGTGGAATGGATACTTGAAATATTTCTACACTGTAACTGCAACAGTAGCCGAAGCTGAAAGTTTAGAGGATGAAATGTTAAATGCCTTTAGGCCTCCTTTCAACAAAGATTACGAAGCAGAAGTCAGCAAAGTCATGAGGGCCATGTAATGTCAATGCCAACAATTCTTCCCGCCATTCGCTCTCATGTAGGTGACTGGTTTTTTTACGTAACATCGCTTACGTTTCAATTTGTAAATGATAACATTAAGGCTCCCAATGAAGTTCACGATCGAAAAAAACTATCAGATTGGATTCAACGAGAAGCAATCGAAACGCATTCCGAGTCCATAGCAAAGTATATTCAAGAAAACGAACAAAGATTTCTAGGCGCCTTAATTATTGGAGTTTATAACGGGCGTCCTGATTGGGCGCCCCTAAAGATCAAATACGCCGTTAATTCACTCGGTGCCACTGAAGACCAACAGAAAAATCTCGATGGAAAATTGGGATTATTAAGTCTTTCCGGTGGTGAAAGGCTATTTGCTATTGACGGGCAACACAGAGTAGCGGGCATAAAACTTGCGTTGATGGACTTGTCAGCCGAATCAACTCTAGGCGAAGAGGAGATTAGCGCAATATTTGTCACTCATGACGCTTCTTCTGTATCTGGTCAGCAAAGAACTCGTCGTCTTTTCACAACAGTAAACAAAAAGGCTAAACGGGTATCAAATTCTGCTAACATTGCACTCGACGAAGACAATGGATTTGCTGTAATTACTAGACAGCTTATAGACACTCATTGGCTTTTCGAGGATAAGCGCAAGCATATATCTTACACGAGTACAGGTTCTATAAATGCAAATGATGAAATGGCCATTACAAGCGTAGTAGGTCTGTACGAAATTATTAAGGATTTATTTCCTACGAGTGGTAAGACCAAATTCGAAACAGAAAGGCCTTCCGATGCAGAGATAGACAAACATTTCACAATTTGCCTAAAATTCATTGACCTGCTTATAGAAAAGGTACAGGAATTTAAAAATGTATTTGTGAATAAAAAATGTTCCGCCAATAATTACAGGCGTGAAAGTTCTAACCACGCATTGTTTAGGCCTATTGGGCAGAGGATGTTTGCACGTTCAGTACAACTCCTTATAGCGCGTGGTAAATCTATTGAGGTTAGCTTTGATGTATTGCTCAAAACCACGATGAGTTTGTCGGATAAATCGTGGAACTACATCCTCTGGGACCCAATCAATAGAACTATGATTACCAATAAACTTGTAATAGCTGAAACACAACTGTTAACTTTATCTGGGCAGACTCCAAGAAACAACCAATGTAAAATTAAATTGGACCAGCTTCTAAGATCAATTCAAACTGAGAATTATTAAACACTACAATATATATTTGCGATGGCAAAGGATGAGGGGGACGCTGGTCACTTCGTCAAGTTACTTTGATCCCGAAGTCAAACTCAGCGCGGAACTCAATCAACAAACGGGCGTCCTCTTCGGGCCTACAAGGATTTTAATTGAGCATGGCACCTGAAAGATGCGCTATCTGTGGTTGCCAATTGCACAGGACTGGTGATTACGCAAAGCCAACAGTCCTGGGCCGTTCTCATGCTACAAAGCACCATTATGTTCCAGAGCGATTCTTCGGCAGGTCAAAGAACCGCCAAGGTACCCAAAGAGAGGGCATCTTTGAAGTTTGCCCTTGGGACGCAGAAGGAAAGACGGTTGTTTTTTGCTACGAATGTCATGAGGAATTGCTTCATAATCCAGTGTTCCTCCCTGAAGATGTTGAGAAGTTTGCTCGTCTGGCTGCGGATCATGGGCTTTCTGAGGAACAGAAGCCTGCTGAGCGGGAAAAGATTGCTGGGAGGGTCATGCTCCTTCAAAAGGTCATTCATCTTGGTTTAGAAGCCTTCTCGAACACTGAAGGTCGTCCTGCTGAGGGCAAATAAGTGAAATCCATCCATGCAAATAATCCGAGCGGTGAGGCTGAGCGCGCCATTAGACTTCAATTTGGCAAACACGGAAGTCGAGCCGATATCCCCCTGATGACAGCAAAAACCTTTAAAGCTGTTCCTGTCGTTGGTGGCATTGAGGTTGACAACCTGGGTAAAAATAGTTTTTTGTCTTGGCTCGTCTTTGAGGAAGTCTTGCTCTTATTGAAGCGAGAAAGAGGGACGGCACTTAGGGGGAACGCTATGGGATTTCGCCTTGGGGAGTCCGGTTTACCTCTCAATTCTGTAGAAGGACATATTGCCGCAACGATTTTCGGTAAAGTGCCGGGCGACACGGTGTTCAGAAGGATTTCCCCCGTAGCCGCCATCATGGTCTGGGCTGACTTATGCAAACCAGGAAGAGGAACCCTATCCTTACGAACCCACTATATGGCTTCAGATGTTTAGCCAGCACCAAAGCATAATCCTCAATAAGGTTTTCTCTGAGACACCTTTCCAAGGAGCAGAACCAGAATCTGCCAAATTCCTTTTTATCGGCCTAGATGCTAATTATGCACCAGATATAGAGGATAGTCCGGTATTTCCCAAATTGCGGGAATATCTGCGCGACGGTGCCGCTTTCTGGCAGAGATATGGCGTCCATCATCCATTTTTGCTGTCTGAGTACCGTGGCGACGGGCTGTTTTACCATCACTCATTCGCAAAGATTGGGTTCCGTTCCGAGCATGCCGCAAACGTTTCTTTTATCGAACTTCTCCATGTTCCGACTATAGGTAGAAGCTCTCTATCTGTTGAGGATTTATCCGTCAGCCATTTGCGACGAATTAACAACGCAATATTGTATGGCCAACCGAGATATATCTTTATTCCAGACAGCGTGGCAAGGCTGATGAAAATTTCTGGGGAATTCCCCTGGTTACCGAGGTCACCAAGCGTCGATGGGACACCACTCAAGGTCTGGTACAGGACGGTAAATAAGCGGGTGTATTGGCATTATCATTTCTCGGTGTATGGTAAATTCAACGAAGCTAAAATGAACCAATTGAAGGCGATTGGTAGCTTAATCGGTTTGTAGAAACGTGAAGAAAGTAAATAGCTGATGGAATGGCAACTTACCAGGAAAAAGGTGAATATTGACCCGATTAAAGGGTTCATCAGGGCCGTGGGGACGAGGTGAAGGGCAAGGCGGACCGACGAGCCTTGAGCTGGCTCACCGTATTTGCATCTTAGTGAAAGGATCGGCACAGAGGAGGACTGCAGTGGCACGAGCGAGCAATTTTACCGATGCCCAAAAGGCACACCTTTACGTACTCCATCGAGCTACATGTGTATATTCTGGAAGGAAACTTTGGATAATGGACGGCGGGGCGAGTCCCGATTTCACCATTGATTGGGCAGATCATATAAAACCTGTCGCCAAAGGGGGGACTTCAACGCTTGATAACGGTGTGTGTGCCAGTTGGGACATCAATATGAAAAAAAAGGATAAGATTGACGTCCCTGACTTTCTGTTCTTTGAAGGACAGCCCACATCAAAATACTATGAAGCAAACACAACCCTTCCTGACGCGATAGCTCATGATCTTAAGCGGTTAAGATGTTTGCACCATTCTGATTGGTACTTCAATCGAGCATTATTCCGAATTTTGCTTGGTGTAAATTACCTTCATAATGGAGTCGGCACTCGCACCAGAGATGATCGGTATTACGCCGCTGCGGCGTTCAAAGTTATTTCAAAATGGCGAAAAATAGTGTTGAAGGAAAAGGTAGCTCCGCTAGAAGAACGCGGATTGGCACCGACTGGACCTTCACGAGACCAGTTACTCTTGCTAAATGTTCGTGAGGCACAATCAACTAATGATATCCGATGCAGCATGGATGAATTGCTGCCGATTTATTCAGTTTATTGGCGTGAACTTTATGGGTGAAACAAAATCCGTGGATGGGCGTCAAAAAACCGATTGAAGCATATACTTGTCACTTTTTCGATGTTTAAGGAGGGAATTTAATGATAAAGCCGCCTCAGGAGCTAATCGACAGTTTTATGGAATGGTATGAAAATGATGACCATTCTGGTAATGAGGACTTCTATAAGGATACGGCGACAAAGAAATATTTGGAATCCCTAAATGGTCCAGATTTTATTGAGTTCCTTACTGAATTTTCTGCTGTTGGCGGTAAAGTCCAAAGCGGCGGGCATAGAAATAAAAACAATTTTCGCAATACAATAACTGAGAATTACGAGTCATTTAGAGCATATATTTTAAGCATCTTTGAGCCGAATTTCAAGGCTGGTGACTGGCTTGTCGCGACAAAGGCGTACAAGTATTTCGGAGTAGGACTTGCCACTATTTTATTGCATCGAACAAATAAATATAGCTTTTCCATAGTCAACGACAAAACAAAAAACGCGCTGGAATTACTTGGAATTACTCTCTCAGCTAACATTGATACTAGATATGATGAGGTTCAAAAAGCCCAATTACAGCTTATTGATTGGTTCCCCGAGTTAGATAACTTCTATCGCGCAGATTCATTAAATCACTTCTTGGTTGGGACTGAAGAAGGGATCAAATTAGCTAAGCAGCTAATAAAACCGAATGTCTTCGGACAGCGTTATTGGGTCTGCGGGTTGGGTGAAGGCGCTAAATTCTGGGATGAGTGTCAAGCTAAAAATATTGCAGTATTTGGTTTCAAAGACTTGACCGACATCTCAGCGTTTAAAAGTAAAAGGGACATAGCTGATGCACTTAAAAAAGCCTCAGGCAAGGACCTTAACCCAACGAATGATGCATTAGCCGCTTGGCAAATAGTAAATGAAGTCAAGGTTGGTGACGTCATCATTGCCAAGCGTGGTTCCAAAACATATCTTGGATATGGCATCGTTTCTGGTCCTTATCAGTATGATGCTTCGCGTGAGTCTTATCGAAATGTAATACCTGTAATCTGGAAGAAAACCGGCGAATGGTTAGAAACTGAAGGCCAGATAGCACTTAAAACACTCACAGATATTACGCCTCATACGGAATACGTTAACCGACTTATAAAACTCCTGGGCATTCAATCCGTTACTCAGGTTAACACTAATCCAGTACCATATACTCAAACCCCACAGAACGCAGACCCCGCTATAAAGTCCCAGAATCTCATTCTGTATGGCCCTCCTGGAACAGGCAAAACCTATTGGCTTACTCAGGCATTTAATAAATACTTGGCCAACAACTCCGGTGAAACAAAAGAAAACTATCTTGCCCGCCTTGTGGCAGATAAGCCTTGGTGGCAAGTTGTTGGCGCTGCATTGCTCGATACGCAGATGAAAAAAGTTCCAGCTCTACTTTTGCACCCGCTTATTCAGGCAAAGTTAGCTCAAACGTCGATTCAAAGTCCTAATGCCCGACTCTGGGCAACTTTACAAAGCCACGCCATACAAGAATGTCCTCACGTTAATTACCAAAATAAGCTTGAGCCTCAGTTCTTCTGGAAAGACGCCGATTCCACCTGGTCGGTGAAGGAGGAGCTACTCGAAGAATTGGCCCCAGAAATTGTTGCGCTAAAGAACAGTGCGGATAACCTTCCTACCAATGAGACCATAAGACGGTATGAGTTCGTCACTTTTCATCAGTCCTACGGTTATGAAGAGTTTGTCGAGGGCATCCGGCCGGTTATGGATGAAACTGGCGAGGGGGATGTCCAATACCGTGTCGAACCAGGCATTTTCAAGAAGATTTGCCACCAAGCGGAAAACGACCCGGGACATGAGTACGCTATTTTTATCGACGAAATTAACCGTGGCAACATTAGTAAGATTTTTGGTGAGTTAATAACGTTGATTGAACTCGATAAACGCGTCCGGCCAGATGGCTCAGGGATGCGGGTGATGCTTCCATTCTCGAAAAAGGAATTTGGGGTACCTGCGAACCTTTCCATTTTTGGCACGATGAATACTGCAGATCGCTCAATAGCGTTGATCGACATAGCCTTACGACGTCGTTTTCAGTTTCAGGAGATGATGCCCGACCTCGATTTAGTCGAGAATAGGGTGGGTAGCATAGCCGGGGTTACAGTTAAGACGCTCCTAGACAAAATCAACAGACGCATTGAATTCCTATACGACCGAGACCATATGATTGGCCACTCATTTTTTCTGAATTGCAAGTCCCTTGAAGACCTCAAGGGTGTGTTTCAAAAAAATATCATTCCATTGCTACAGGAGTATTTTTACGGTGATTGGGAGAAAATTTGCCTAGTCCTTGGCTGCGGGACTGACGGCAACGGAGGGACAACAAAAAATAAGTACCCCTTGGTAAGAGCCGAAAAGCTTGTTGAAAAAGATATACTTGGTTTCGACCATCTTGATTATGATGACTGCCGCCGATACGAAGTTAATCCAGATTTTAGTGACGCTGCTGGTGATATGCTGCAGGGATTTCTCACTTCCATTTATCATTTCCACGCCAAAGAAGCGGACACTCTGGAAGGTTAAATGCTAAATCTTGTTGTCACCGAGTACGAGCGCATACCGCGCACCGAACATCACCGGAAACTTCTCTCACAGCTTCAAAGCTTTGACGAGAGGTGGTGCGGGGCAGGTGGGGAGCCTATTTTTGACTGGAACGACCGGAGGTTTGTCCGAGCACGTAATTACGTCGGTGTCATTGCCGTACCAGCCGGTGCCATCGAAATAATCCCAAAGATTGACAAACCGAGCGCAGCGGGAAAGGTCCGGGCACAGCACAATCTCCTTTACATGCTCTCCATGACACGCAAAATTGTCGGCGAGGATCGTGATCTTGCAACAATTGGCTCGCAAAAGATGCCCCTTCTGGAACAGCTAATTGCTTTATTCGCCACTCGGACTTTGGCCGAACTTAACCGGGGGCTCGAACATAATTACGTTGTTCAGGAGGAAAATCTCAACTGTCTTAAAGGAAAACTTCTGATCGGTCAGCACGTTGCAAAAAATTCTGTGCATAGAGAACGCCTATACTGCCGTTTTGACGAGTTTATACCAGACACCCCGATCAATAGGATTTTAAAGGCAGCAACCAGGCGACTTCTTTTCGTTTCTAAAGTTGCTTCTGGACAAAAGAAACTACGGGAAATAACCTTTTTGCTAGATGATGTGACTGATCTAGAAGTGGCAGGGCATTTTTTTTCAGACATACACTACAACCGAAGCACTGAGCGATTCAAGCCGCTGGTTAATTTTGCTCTGTTGATACTAAAAGGTATGAGTCCAGCTTGGAGTCTCGGAAAAGATAAATCATTTTCGCTTCTCTTTCCAATGGAGGAATTATTTGAGGAGTTTGTTGCCCGGTATATTCATCGCTATGCTGACTTTTTTGGGGTATCTCGTGAACTGATCCATACTCAGGCGGCAGGTCGGCGTGAGTGGCTTCTCAGAAGGGAGCGTGATAACTGTAGCACTTACCGACTGAAACCGGACCTCATCATTGATGAAAAGCACGGCCAACCGCGCCTGATTGTTGATACAAAATGGAAGCACCTGTTGTCCGATGCAGAGGATTCTAAGAATGGTGTGTCACAAGCTGATATCTATCAGCTTTATGCTTATGCTCATCGGTATGAGTGTCCCGACAACGTTCTCCTCTTTCCTTATGTAGAAGGTGTTTCGCGAAAGACTTATGTCATCCAAGGTGCTTATTGCTCTCACAAAATAAGAGTCGAATTTGTGAAACTAAATCGTGACTTGAGATTGGACGGTGTAGCCTTTAGAGAAGAAATTAAACAAATATTAGGGTAAATTACGGTTATAAAGTCTTTTGCGTCCCACTTTTACCCTTTCGGGTCTTTTTTTGGGGGCTTTTTTGCTCTTTTGAGTCCTTTTTTGCTCAGTTGCGTCTTTTGCGTCTTTTCTGCTTTGCAAAAAATACTTTACGGCATCAGGCAATATTCTCTCTGCATTCCAATGCCAGTGCATCAAATCCAAACTTTCCTTTAAACGCATTGCATCATCAGCCGTCCCTTGGTATTAACATAAGTAGGCAATTCATTTAAATGCGATAAAACCTGCAAAGTTATTTGATTTAAAAAACACATCGAAATTTATAAAACCTGCATTTTCCAATAGAGCAATATTCCCTTCAATTGTTAATGGTAAAAGAACGTTCTGTAGCTGCAATTGTTTTTCTTGAATTTCAGACTGTGTAAAACCATTACATGACTTTATTTCCTGTAACAAATTACCATAGAGAGTTTCTACTTGAGTTTTTTCACAAATTACCTTTTCGCACAATATGAAGATGCCCCCCCTATGCAAAGAGTTGTATATGTTTTTAACTATAGGTAGTCTTAGCTCATACGATATAAATTGCAAAGTGTATAACATTATTACAGCGTCAGAAACAGGCAAATTCAGAGACTCAACGCAACAATTGTGAAAGGTTACGTTGTTAAGGTCTGAAAGCAATTTTTTTGCCTCGTGATACATATAGACTGAGTTGTCTATGTAGATATAATCTTTGACCTTTTTGTTCAGTCTTTTGTTTATTCTGGAAATTGTTTCACCCGTAGCTCCACCAATATCAATAATAGTACAATTCTTTCCAAGCACATTACCTAAAATCCTCACAATGTCATCCTGTAATTCATTGTAATATGGAATAGATCTTCGAATGTGATCAACAAAATTTGATGCAACCTGTTTGTTAAATTCCCATGTGCCAACCAGGTCTTTTGTCATGGCGCCCTACCTGTAAGAAGATGTATGTTTAACCTTTTGAAGAATTAGTGAATATCCTGCAACTCTTTTATTTAAATGTAATGAGTGGAACTGCTTAGCAGTGCACTCAATTAAGTTGAAGTATGGGTCTATAGCCGTCAATATTTCGCTGATTGAGTAATGTCTAAAGGTTATCCCGAAATTTGAATCAAATTGCCTGAGTACGCCGTATTTGTCAAACCCAGACTTATATTTTTCCTCAAACTCGTAAGAGTCATTCCGGGTAAAATCATTAAAAAACCAAAAGCCGCCTGCTTTCATTATCCTGTTAACTTCTTGAACAGCCATCAAAAAATCTTGTGAGTTTACAAAAGAACTCATAACTCCAAAAGAAATTACTCCATCTACAGACTCATCTAATAAGGGGGTTTGTATGACATTGCTCTTTATGAGTCTTGTCATTTTGAGGTGCTTGTCAGCTCTTGATAACTGAACTTCAGACTCATCTAGGCCAATGATGTTACAAAATCCTGCCTGTTCTAGTCTTAAGCATATTCGTCCATATCCACATCCTAAATCTGCGATAGTCGCACCAAGACCAAAGTATTTTTTAAATTTAGTAATAGAAAACGACGTTGTGGATCTCAATTTCGGGAAAGAGTTCCAAGTAGTTTCGATCAATTTTTTTTCTCCCGAGTGCTGACAGAAAGGTTAGAAATGCAATTTATAACTTCATTAGACACCCACTCTTTTGATTGACACGCATTGACATTTACTACTCTTACGGATGGATGCTCAAGTAAAGGCTTTGTGTACTTGTAAAAATTCTGGATCTTTGCATCTAAAATGTCGGCATTGTCGTCGTCCCTTCCTCGGTCTATCGAACGTTGTTTAGCGACGCTGGCACCAACACAAAGGTGTATTATCATGGTTATAGTAGCGCCAAGCGGCTTAAGATCTTTTCTTAGACAAGATAGCTCCTCTATTGACAAAGGTGAACCATCAAGAACAACGATACTGCGATCTTTGTGTTTATGTAATTCTAATGCAATTAGCCTAGATGTAATTGCAGGAGAAACTCGGTATCCACTCTCTATCTGTCTGCGGATGCTTGCACTGCTCTTACTAAGCGTACGAAGCAAATCACCTGTGCTAATGGTTATATAGCCATTAGCCTTCAATAAAGATGCTTGAGTTGTCTTTCCTGAACCGGCCATGCCTATTATCGGCACAATGTACACTTTAGACCTCATAAGTTCTGATTGATAGACAACTAGCTGCAACGAGCGGCAGTCATGGCGATTTTAAACTTGGGCTTCAAAGCAATAGCTAACTTTCTAGCAGCATCGGTGCTTTCTGCGGACGATAGTCTGTTTTTGATTTCAATGAAATCTGCGTTATTTAATAACGATAGCAACTTTTCTGGAGGCAAGGTTCTGAATTCATCTTCTATGTCGGCAAGTCTTAATATGTTTCTTAAAAGACGGGTGTTTGTATAGAAATTATCATGGACCTGTACCCATAGTTCATTGTTTAAGGCTATCCCGGCAGGGAGTTGGACCAAATCGTTTTTAACTTGAAGGTATGACTGCGCAAGGACTCTCTGACCTTCAAACTCCCATTGTTTAGATGGCTCAAATCCATTTTTTACTAGCTTTCGCCGGAGCGACTCCCAGGTAAACGTCTCTTTTTCGACAAGTTCTTCTCGATATTCTGAAAGAATCTGATAATCTACATTCGGATTCAACGGATCGTAAAGACTTCTCTTTCTGATTTCCTCAAGCCAAATTTTCGAACACTCCATACCAGCATAGATGTCCGTGTTAAGAACCGGAAATATGGAAAGCCCATTTCGTATTGTTTTGTCGTAATTACGCAAATAACGGGGTATATGGCGCAGTTCGTGGAATCTACTCTCTCTTTTATCAAAGTAAATTTTCCAATCTTTTTCTCGCCTCAATACATAAATGTGCGGATCGCTTGGATCCGTAAAACAGGTATATTTTATCAGTAGGTTATGTGTTAACTGAGATTGTACAAAAGATGAGGCAGCTATAACTACCGGTACGTTCCAAGGCTTGAATGCTAACAAAAGTTTTAATGCTTCTTCCATTGCTGAGTAATATTTTTCATCAGAAAGGTAATCACCAACACCGTATAAGGCATACTGCAATTCGGAGTCGCCATAGGCAAAATATATTACCCTTCCATCATCAAATGCACCACCTTGTCCGGCCTTTTTTATTGAAAAAGTAAGCGCATCTCCAATACCGTCAATGCCCCCGATCCCTGGAAATTTGTATTGGATATTTTTTGTGCTGCTTTCGGCATCTGCAGGCAATATTACAACGAAATTGTCGACAACATGGTTATTTGATATATTTATAGTTTCCACATTGGTGACTGAATTATTGGTGTATTGACCAATGTAAGTTTTTACCGCTTCACTATCTGTATGAGCGTCTAGAAAGTTATGAAAATTTACTTCATCTTCTTCGTTTAAATTGTTGCCCAAAATATCTAAAGTACCCAATTTTGAAGCAAGAATGTCTAAATATTTCTGCAATTCAGCATTATCCTTAATGTCGCTATATTCGATTTCACCCTTATCCTTCCATTGCTCAATTTGTCCAGAAATCAAATTGGCCCCAACGCTACCTATTATTTGAGACAACAAAAGAATTGTTGACTCTGTATGCCCCTGATAAAAGGACTGTAAAACTGGCCACGCAGTTTCTCCAAGAAAAAATGCATAAAGTGCGTTCATGCTGTTCTTAGTTCCGACTTGTTGAAGTCGTACTTTCCAGCTTTCAACACGGGAGCTTAAAAGATTTCGCCAATTTTTAAGTAAGTTTTCGTTTGGATCCAATTTCACAAAGACCCCCTGTTGTCGCGACGTGGCTTTCTTGTCCTGCCAAATTGCTCCACCGCTTGGCGGCTACTTCTGCGGATCTGATTGTGTCACCTAGTAGACAATTTTCTTGTGTTGAGATTTGTGTTAATAATAACCTCGCAGACCGTTCCGCCGGGGTTAGCCAAGTCAACGCTTATGAGGGAAATTAAACCGCAAGGCAGTAGGCAATAGACCGAATGTTGCGTCCCGCGAAAAATGGGGGAAATGCCCCCAGGTTCAGGTAGGGCCAATTGACGCATGGCATCCTGAATCGCAATGGGACAGAGGGGTGCTAAATACCCGAAGTGTCTATGGGCTATCGCAGGTCTCGTTACGGATTTTTCTCGCACAACTGGGACATTTCACCTGGCGGTTGATCGGTACAATCACCCTCCCATTTTTCGCGGGACGTTAACACCGAATCAAGTCTTCTGGTAACTTCGCCATACTCTACTTGCCTCTATAGTTGATCTTTTGATTATTTTTACTACCGATGGAGGTTTGTGAAATATTTGTTTTGCGTGCATTTTTGATGTATTTATTTACAAAAAAAAGTGCGAACAGCAATCCTAGTATTGACGCCATCCCTGCAATAATATTAAAAATATCCATACTCTTATCTCCTTTAAGTCGGATTATCATCCATCATTGCTTTGATTATCAACTACCTGCATATTGGATAGCCTTTTCAAGTAGTTTTCTGTGCTTGACTGCTGTAGTAATGCAAGTGCTTTCAGTCAAGGATGCTTCTAATAAACTCTTGTAAGTCAGAAACTCATCGAGATAAATTAGCTTTAGCAGACCTGCTGGAGAGACCCTGTCAAGAAGGGCGCTTTGTTGACAGCTAACAATAATACTATTTAAGAGATTTATATTTAGGTAATATGGGAGGCTTTCTTCTTTGTTGTAGTTTTTTATCGTAAAGAAATCATGAATTGGAAAAAAGAAATTGTTAGAGTAACTATTAAAATAGGATTCAAGAAGGGCATTCTGCAATTGCTTATCCCAACTCGGCACTAATATCCCTCGTTGGTACAACTTCTCTTCGATAGCTTCCCAAACGAATATTGAATCGTATAGTATTTCTTCGGGTAAGCTACTAATGTCAAAGCTCATCCTTGGCTGCTTAATTATCTTGGGAAGAATCTTGTTTGCATTGATCACCCATTTTTCTGACGTATCAATGCCTGTATTAATGTCCTTTTTAAGCGTTGCAAATGCATTTAATCTGGTTACTGCCTCTCTGTCTAGTAATAACCTGTACTTATCTATGTGTCTCAGCTTTTTGGTGTTATGCGATCTCTTTTCAAAATAGTCCTTCCAAGAGCTTTCTTTGCGCAATACGTAAAAATGTGGGTTTTCACAGTTAGAAAGTGATTTATAATTGTAGGCCATCCTTGAAGTTAATTGAGATGTTAGTAACGATGAAGCAGAAATAGCAATGCGCGAAGTTGCAGGTTTAAATATTAAAAGAAGTCTAAAAGCGTTATGCATTAAGTCGTAATACTTATCATTGCAGTGCGTTGATTGAAAATCTGAGTCCCCGTAAGTGAAGTAGATGTCGTGGGAGTTAGTAAGCACATTATTTGGCAATACAGTAATAGATTGGTTATTGTTATTGCCTATAATTAACTGAAATACATTCCTCATAGTAATCCTACTCACTTAGTAGAGTTGATGCTCTCTACTTCTTAGGGGTACCTGCAGTGTCATGGAATCAATAATAAACTACAAGACCGCTTCAGAGGAGAGTGGCTTCCGAGTATTTGATCATATCTTACACAGGTGTTTGTGCAAAAATAACTACGGCAAAAGTTGCTGAGGGTACAAAAACGTTTCTAAATCGCCTGTGCCCACATATATCCCTTTAGCTGGGTTAGAATATAAAAATTAGCCTACAGTACCCTAAGCTTTTTTGTCTGTCAACTTTTGTGATAATTCGCTGGATGACACTGCTTGCCCCCGCGACCTTGATGACGATCACTCCCATCTTGTAGCTGCTATTATCGTATTAGCGGAAAAGTGCGACACAAGGGTCAGGGCCGTAATAGATTGTCTGGACGGGAAGGACTCGAAACCGTTATCAAGGCAAAACTTGGCGACACAAAATATAAGGGAGAAAGTGCATAAACAGGCCAAACCAATCCAAAAACGGTATTAATGATCCTATAAATCTACGTGAATCGTTCGCAGTCCTAAATTCACCTAGGTATGACATGGTTTAAAAAATGACATCAGTCTCCCAGATAAGAGCCTTTCGAACTGCAGCAATGGATCTTCCTCTTTTAGTGCACGTGTAGCAAGTTTTCTTTGCATCCTTTACAGGTGATTTTTGACTGCCTGGTCGGTCCAACGATCCTTTTCGATTACATTTAATGATGAATCTCCATGCTCATTGATTGATAGTTTTTTTAGGCTTCCTTTTTACCGCATTTATAAGGCAACCAGATTCCAGGATAGGGCATAAAAAAAAGACCCAGCTTTAATGGCTGGGTCATTTTCTAGGTCAAACAATTCAATGCGTAGTTGACTGTTGATCGTGAATAAGTTGCTATTCTCCTGGTGAAGATTGTTTAGGGGTTGATGTCTGCGACCGTGCCTGAGAACATCGGCAGCCCTTACATCGGCGCGCCGATGTTTTACTGCTTATCTAACTGATATCCAAGGACCTTTGCCAATTTTTTTAGCGTATCCGTGAGGGAATCCTCTACTGCTGCACGCTTATCCTCAGCGATAGATTCCAAATCCAACTTGTCGAGAGCCTTAAGTAATCCACCACTCATTGTCCTACAGACCACATCTGGTCCTCTGGTGGCTCCACCAGCATCCTTGCTGTCATTTCTCTCTGCACGGACTTCATCACGCTTTAATTCTTTTTTAAGTGCTTTCTTGAACAGCTTTTCCATCTGTTCTAGGGTAGTCGCTTTCGTCACTTCGAGCAAAGCTCTTTTGGAAAGATTGTGATTGCCCCCGTGTTTCTTTCTCAGTTTCTCGGGTAGTTGGATCAGTTTTAATGTTTCAGAAATAGTGGACTCGGCTTTGCCCAGCACTGCAGCGAGATCAGCGTTGGTATAACTGGCCTCTGTCTTCAAGCGATACAGTGCTTCTGCTTCCTCAATCGCTGTTAAATCTGCCCGCTGCAGGTTCTCAATAAGGGCTATTTCCGCATAATTGGTGCCGTCGAGGTAGATCGCAGGGATGGTATCCTTCCCTGCAAGCTTGGAGGCTCTAAATCTTCTCTCTCCTGCCATGATCATGAGCTTCCCATCTCCAGCTTTACGAAAGAAAATTGGCTGTATTACTCCGAGTCTCCGAATCGAACTAGCCAATTCATTGAGCTTGTTGTCGTCAAAGTGTTTTCGCGGCTGGTCAGGATCGGGGTTGAGGTCCGTAAGTTTCAGTGAATACAAGTGGTGTGGTTCGTATTCATCAGTGACCGCCTGCGGTAACATTACCTCAACATTCCTAACTACCTCTACATTTTCGGATTCTTCGATTTCATCTTCCTTTACCACCACTATCTGTCCGGGTTCTTCTATTCCTTCTATGTCGTTTCTTACCGCTACTTTTTTTACTGGTATCTTGGTTATCTTAGCAGCCATGGGAGGCACCTCCAAAAAATATACTGATTCACGATTAATCCGAGCAACAATATACACGGACTTACAAAATACGCAATATCTAGAAATAGGGTAGGGCATACACCGATTGAATCACCTAGCATTCCCCATTGGAGTCAGAAGAGCTTTTTTGAAGCCCTCGGAGGGGGCTAAGATTGATCAAATCATGCTTCTGATTGTGAGATTCACCTCCTCTGATTGACTCACAGATTTGGGTAGTGAGGTTAGTGAGGTTAGTGAGGTTAGTGAGGGTTCTCAGACAACGAAATCCTAAAGTTATAGTGAGATATATATTATTTTTTTTTAGTGGATATTATTATCCAAAGATTTATTTTATTATCCGTATGTTTAATCCTCCTTTCCCTATTCGGGCATTATCTCTCAAAGCTACCCTCACTACCCTCACTACCCTCACCATCCTCATTCTAATTGTAAGGCTGGTGAGGGTAGTGAGGGTATCAACCAAGGCAAATACCATCATCCCAGATGACGGCTGTTCTTCTTCCTGTACTTTGTTTCAGTTGTAGGTTCCGTTTCCGTAACCAAGCTCCAAGTCTTTTATCCTGGTAACTGATGGGTGCTAAGGTAGGTGGTAACAATTCGTTGACCCTTTCGCGTATGCGTATCAAATACAATTTTCCATTTTTGACTTCATCTTTGAGGGAGATGAGGGCCTGATTAAAGGTTTCAGTGTAAATAGCCTCTTGGTCCTCCGATGCTCCTGAAACGAAAAGTTCCTGTTCTTTGGACAGACCTGCTGCTAGTAGCATAGCTTGTCCTGCAAAGTAGCGAGTGAGTGCAATTGCGCCCCTAACCGTTGATTCTTTAACCGTCAGGGATAATTTCCCTTTTTGATAGCATTTTAGCAGATGAAGCACCGCCATAAATTTCAAACTGTAGGTGATCAGCTTTGGAATGTATCCTTTAAATCTATTTGGCATATATTTTTGCTGTTCTGACAGGTTGTCATGAAACTCTATCCATATTTTTTTCCCATCATCCTCAACGATCAAAGTATTCTTGATAATGACCCCAGTTACCGGATCGACCGGCGCAGGGATAGCGTACATCCAATCGATGAGATTCGACCAAACACCTTCATCTCCCTTGGAAAGATCGTAATCAGAAAACATTGGTGGGGGAGCGTCAAGAAGCATGGGCAAGAAACGGTATACCATACCGCTCTCGTGTTCTTTGTCTTTAAAAACTTGGGAGAACACCTCAGGCTGAATTCCACCGATTACTGCAGCACCGGATTCCCTGCAATACTCGCTGCCGCTTTTGCGGTTTACTTTGAGTGGGCCACAGTTAAATAAAGAAAGGAACAGTTCATTGTCCGCACCCTTACCATTTTTGTATTGGCCTAAGCTTTTAAGCAGGCCAGCTAATTCATCTGCATGAATAACAATCCCCCGCGAGGAAGTCTTAAACATTGATATAAGAGACTCAATTGTGAAATTATTGCTGTAGTAATCCCGCAGTTTAGTAGGTTCAATGGGTAGTTTGCTGTTCTTCTTGTCTTTCAATTTTAATGATAGCTGCTGTCTGTACTTCAGCATCTCGCTATCGAACCTGACAGCATCGACAGCCTGAAGTCTATGAAGGGGCTTCATGGCGGCATCAATAGGGTGCGATTTACCTGAACCTGTCACATCTATGATGCCAAGCCAAATGAACGGGGCCGTCTGCCAACTTTCCTTAATTGCAAGTTTCACTGTATTTCCTGCAGCTCCTGAAGCAACGGTTAAAAAGTTCATTGCCATAAATTCAGGCGGACATTGTAAGGATTTTGAGAATTTATCTATGGTTTCCCGGAAGTAGGCAGGCAAAACCTCAAGTGGGAACGGGACTAAAGGGAAAGACACTAACCCTTGTTTTTTAGCAGCTTCCTTTTCCTTTTCACCTTCAGAGCCTCCGTAACCTTCTGATCTGAGCTGACAGGCAGCGGTAGAGAAGTTTCCATCATGAATTATCATCGTATATGCGGTGAACAGGCTGTATGCTTTGCCCCCCTCGAAAGGGGCTACCTGTTGATCTGAGCTGAAAACATAGAAAACATTGCTGTCTTTAAATACTACCCCAGACACACCACCGCTTTTACCAGGTCTCGTCCAGCACTCATTCCCTTTCCTGTCGGTGGAGTAAGAGCGCCAACCCAGCTTTTGTAGGTGCTCATTCCATCCACCGCGAAGGTTGTAATCATCACCGGGGCGAAGTCCGGTCGGCTTTATTGCCTCTTTTACTACCTCGGAATTTGCAGCCTTGGACAACCTGAAGTTAGAGGTCCGAATAGGTTTGCCCATGATATGTTTGAATCGATACAATTCCTCGGCATCGTGTGGACACGAGGGGGTGTAGTAAAGTTGGCTGACCGTCCAGCACTTAATATCAATGTGGCTCCCAAGCAAGGTTTCAAAGTAGTCAAGCATAAGGGCGCACGTGATCTCGATATCCTCTGTAACGGGCTTGTCCAACTGTATATAAACTCTGAACTTCCCGTCCTTTTTAGAATGACTATATGACGTGTGGATAATGCACGAAAACTTGCGCAGTTTCTTTACCAACCGTTCAAACGAATAATAGCCATCATCTAAATCAAGGACCAATAAGGTGCGACTCTTCAGGCCGTCCTTACTTTTGGTGCCTTCGCGGGAGAACTCTCCTGGAATTATCCCCTTGCCGTTTTTTTGTTCATTAGCCAGTTGGTTACGAGTATCGTCTTTTTTGCATGCAAGGTAGTCTTTCAGCGACATTATACCCCGCAGGATCGGGTTTCTGAAAATATCAACGAATTTGATCCAATTGGTTTTTACTCTTTTAGGCTCTGAATCCGTATTGTTTTGAACCTCACTGTAAACAATACGATGATCCCTGGCGGTCCTTGATTCGCTGGCGTAGTTTTCCCTGGGTGTGGGTATAATGGTGACCTTGCCAGTTTTTTCCTCGGCGGTTTTCGGTGTCGTGGACATCGTCGTGCGAGCTTTGGAGCCACTCGGACAACGTTTTATGATTGTCACTCCTGATTTAGAGGATTTATTTCCCATTGCTTTCACCTCCCTGTTTTTTGGCCTTACGACCACGTTTTGCTTTCGGAGCAACAGGTCTGGTGTTATCAGTGGTCACAATTTCGCGTGAACTCGATTTTTTTATTGACCGATTTACTGCGCATTTATGGCGTTCACTTTTCAAATCGTCCTCCTATTGGCTGCAATTAGGTTGAGAGGTGCTTAGTACTCTCTGATTGCTTTCTTGTGGTCACTTAAACACTTTTTTCGTGCCTGCCCACAGAGGGGTTACCGTGAGTCCCCAACTCCCCCCCGGCAAATCGTACCCCTCTGTGGACAGCCTTATAGTGTTTACATATCCTTCGGGAGAGGTAAATGACAAAGGATTGTAACCAAGTATTCAAACGGCATTCTGAAATAACATTTTTTCACGCCCTTTTTAAACCTTATGTCATGGCTGCGAATTCCCTTGGCACTAAGCATGGAATCAAGGCGGTGCAAATTTAGCTTCTTTCCGTCACAAAAAGTGGTCCAGTCATAATATGTAGTATCTGTGCGAAGAACCCTTAATATTTTTGTGGCACTCATACGCTCAACACCTAGTTTTTTGAACACCTCAAAAATTTCCAAAACCAATATCGTAGCGCCCATTAGAAATCTTTCGTTGCCCGTAAGGACAATAGCGTGCTGAACGCCTTCAGGTTTCGTGATGATATTACTTCTCGTTTTAGTCATAAGCTTAACCCTCCTCACGTGACTTCAGCCAAATCTCAATGGACTCTCTGGAAAAACCAACCGCTCCTGCTGACAACCGGATTTTGGGAGGGAATCCGCTCATTGGATCTTTGGACAATCTCCAACAAGTCGTGCGACTCAATCCGCATATCAGGGGGAGGTCGCGTGGCCTGATAATTTCATGATTAGAGATGTCTCTAAGGGTGGCTTGATATAGTCCCTTCTGCTCACCGATTTTGGGCCTCTCCCTAAGATTTACATCGGGGGCGGAAACGAGGTCGTTTTTAATGACCACGACTCCCCCCGCTTTTGCCTTCGCCATAAATATCTCCTTCGAATTGAAATCGTCGTAAACCGGCCGGTATCAACGTGGTTCAGATGGTACATAAGTTTTCTTCTATTGAAAATTCCCAGGCTAGCAGAAATCGACTCGTCTGGGCCTCCAGACGAGTCGATTTCTGCTAGCCTGTTAGTCGCGACAGGTCAGACTTTATCGTTGCTCAAGCTTTTATAGCTCGACTTATCATAATAAATTTCTAATCCAAGCTGGTAATAGGCGGTTAATGATTGCGGACCATCAGAATTAAAAAAGGCGAGTCTGCATAATGCAAACTCGCCCTTCAAAGTAAGTATAGGTAACTGATTGTTAATTATTAGACGGGTGTCTTTCTTTTCCTCCCTACCGTCATTGGTGTGCTGACTTCATTGAAAAGGTTACCGGCTTTAGCTGCCTCGATAAGCCGAATTGCATACTCACGGTAGTCATTGACTTCTTTGGTTTTGTGACGGGGCATTTTTTTGTTAGACAATTTTATATCCCTGCTGATTTTCGAAATATTTTTATTCGTCTGGCTTTCGCATGCATCAAATACGTCTAGTGCCTTTTGCCATCTGATAAATAGGGCTTTATAAACTACGGCTTTTTTACCATCAGCTTTTTTAGGGAAATCGGTTATGTAATCCTTGTTGTCTTCGCTCATAAGGCTAAACATAGATTCAATTTGAGTCCATAATGCATTGCAGTTTTTTTCAAAGGTCTCTTTTGATTTACGTATTGATAGGTTGAAATCAATATATAAGTCTATGTGATATCTGCGGACCTGTAATACCCTGCCACTAATTGAGGCGCCATAATATTCCTGTGCATTTTCATCGAATGCTAGTTTTTTGTAAAATGAAACTAATTCATTACTAGCATCCTCGGCACGTGAAATAAATTCATATTGATATTTATAAAATTGTCTTCTGAATTCGATAAAATCAGGGTAGTCAGCCTCTTCTGCGTCCTCATGGTCAAAATATACATCATCTACTGGCTTGGGTTCTTGGTTTAATCGTAACGTTGCCAAAATAGGACCTCCGGTACTGCAGTTGATTTAATCGCTGAAATCTGACTCAGGAGTACGGCGGGTGCCCTAACCATTTCCCGAACCTTAGATTCCTTATCGGGTGTCACCGGCGACCTGAAAGTGTATCTTCTTCGGCGGCGTGAAAATGTATCTTCTTCGGTTTTGATTCCGTTTTCTTAATCCTCAGGCTTTC